>ENA-OPYU01000093-OPYU01000093.1-human-gut-metagenome-genome-assembly--contig:-NODE-93-length-31962-cov-3.315627_pt1 | contig 31962 bp, 38 predicted proteins | sample MGYA00242637_ERZ504482 | MGnify/ENA primary metagenome ERZ504482 (study PRJEB26092, sample SAMD00036237) | human gut metagenome | host: Homo sapiens | study: EMG produced TPA metagenomics assembly of... | reverse complement strand
TTTTTTAATGATACAATGAACACATCAATTGAAAAGCTTCTGAATACTGACGGATCGTGGAGTTAACCACAGGGACTTCAGGAGCAGATCATGAGGATTACTGTTTACAGCTGCTGCACCATATTTTGCAGACAGCATAGGCAGTAATTTCCAGCCGACCGTCTGGGCAGTATTTGAATCATCAGATACTGCCCTTTTTTTACCGGGAGGTACCTCTGACATGAGGGAAATACCGTTGTCTTTTTAAGAAGCGGTCATATAAAAACCATTTAATCTTACACAACGAAAGGAGCTTTTATTATGGGATTCAAGAGTGACATCGAAATCGCACAGGAATGTGAAATGAAACCAATCACTGAGATTGCAGCTAAAGCAGGTATTGAGGACAAATATCTTGAGCAGTATGGTAAATACAAAGCAAAAATCGACTACAATCTTCTGAAAGAAACAGATAAGAAAGATGGCAAACTGATTCTGGTTACCGCTATCAACCCGACTCCTGCCGGAGAAGGAAAAACCACTACTACAGTTGGTCTGGCAGACGCTATGCAGAAGCTTGGCAAGAACGTTATGGTAGCTCTTCGTGAGCCATCCCTTGGACCGGTATTCGGTGTAAAAGGCGGTGCAGCAGGCGGCGGATATGCCCAGGTAGTTCCAATGGAAGATATCAACCTTCACTTCACAGGTGACTTCCACGCAATCGGCGCAGCAAACAACCTTCTTGCAGCAATGATCGATAACCATATTTTCCAGGGCAATGCTCTTAACATCGACCCACGTAAGATCACATGGAGAAGATGTGTAGATATGAACGACCGTCAGCTTCGTAATGTAGTAGACGGACTTGGCGGAAGAACAAACGGTATGCCTCGTGAAGACGGCTATGACATCACGGTAGCTTCCGAGATCATGGCTGTTCTCTGTCTTGCAAGTGATATCAAAGACCTGAAAGAAAGACTTTCCAGAATCATCATCGGTTATACATATGGCAAACCGTCAGAGCAGAAACCGGTAACAGCTGGTGATCTTCATGCAGAGGGTGCTATGACAGCACTTCTGAAAGATGCTCTGAAACCAAACCTTGTTCAGACACTGGAGCATGTACCTGCAATCGTTCACGGCGGACCATTCGCAAACATTGCTCACGGATGTAACTCCGTAACCGCTACCAAGATGTCTCTGAAGCTTGCTGATTACACCATCACAGAGGCTGGATTCGGTGCTGACCTTGGTGCCGAGAAATTCCTTGATATCAAATGCCGTATGGCTGGTCTGAAACCAAATGCAGTTGTTATCGTTGCTACTGTCCGTGCACTGAAATACAATGGCGGCGTTCCGAAGGCTGATCTTAACAATGAGAACCTTGAGGCTCTTGAGAAAGGTCTTCCAAACCTTCTGAAACACGTAAGCAACATCAAAAATGTTTACAAGCTTCCATGTGTTGTTGCAATCAATGCATTCCCGACAGATACCAAGGCAGAGCTTGACCTGGTAGAAGCAAAATGTAAAGAGCTTGGCGTTAATGTTGCACTTTCTGAAGTATGGGCAAAAGGCGGCGAAGGCGGTATTAAATTAGCTGAGGAAGTAATCCGTCTTGTTGAAGAGCCAAACGACTTCACATATTCCTATGAGCTTGAAGGCTCTATCGAAGATAAGCTGAACCAGATCGTTCAGAAAATCTATGGCGGTAAGAGAGTTGTTCTTACAGCTAATGCTCAGAAGCAGGCAAAACAGCTGGAAGAGCTTGGATTCGGAAACTGCCCGATCTGTGTGGCAAAAACACAGTACAGCTTAACAGATGACCAGACCAAGCTTGGTGCTCCGACAGGCTTTGAAGTAACTGTTCGTAACCTGAAGATTTCTGCAGGTGCAGGCTTCATCGTAGCCCTCACAGGAGAGATCATGACCATGCCAGGTCTTCCAAAGGTTCCGGCTGCTGAGAAAATCGATGTAGACGAAACAGGTAAGATCACAGGACTGTTCTGATTTTTACATGTCAGCCAGGTTTCCGTGTAAACATGGATTTGGCACGTTGCTCACAAAAATCAACGCCCGGGAGACCCAAAACTCCCGGGCGCTTTTTTACATACAAGCAAAGTGTATCCTTTGAAAATAAAATAAAGGATTTTATCAGCCTGCCAGGGACAGACGCCCTGGCAGTATTATGTATATTACTTATTTCAGCTTCTCCCCTGTAAGCATCTCATATGCCTGGAGATATTTGTCGATTGTCTTGTCCACGATTTCCTGTGGAAGAGTCCAGTCGTTGTCCGGGTTTGCTTTCAGCCAGTCACGGGCAAACTGCTTGTCAAAGGATGGCTGGCCATGACCTGGCTCATATCCATCTGCCGGCCAGAATCTGGAGCTGTCCGGTGTAAGCATCTCATCACCAATAACAATATTACCATTTTCATCAAGTCCAAACTCAAATTTGGTATCTGCAATAATAATACCTTTGCTTAAAGCATACTCAGCACATTTTTTATATAATGCGATGGTGTAATCACGAATCTTCTCTGCATACTCCTGACCATGTCCCGGATAGTATTTCTCAAGATGGGTAACGCTCTGCTCAAAAGAAATATTCTCATCGTGGTCGCCGATCTCAGCCTTGGTAGAAGGTGTGTAAATAGGCTCAGGCAGCTTGTCAGACTCTTTCAGACCTTCCGGAAGAGTAATTCCGCAAACTGTACCATTCTTCTGGTAGCTTGCCCAGCCGCTTCCAGTGATATATCCACGAACGATGCACTCAACCGGGATCATATCCAGCTTGCGGCACATCATGCTGTTTCCGTCAAACTTATCCTGCTGGAAAAACTCCGGCATATCTTTTACATCAACAGAAATCATGTGGTTCGGCAGGATATCCTGGGTCATATCAAACCAGAACTTGGACATCTGTGTAAGAACAGTGCCTTTCTTCGTCACTTCGTTGTTCAGGATCACATCAAAACAGCTGATACGGTCTGTCGCAACCATGATCAGGCTGTCTCCGTTGTCGTAAATCTCGCGTACTTTGCCTTCTTTAACTGGCTTCATTTCCTGCATAGCTTTACACCTCATCACTTTTCTATTTTTCATTTTTGTAAAAGTCCCAAAGGCATGACTGTTTCACAATCTCAGCCTGCCTGTCTCCGCTTTTACAGCACCCAATTATTTTACCATTTTGCAAACAAAAAAACAATTCTCTTAAATGCCGAAATCAAGGCATCTTTTCCCGAAATCCATGTGAATCTTCACATGTAACCATTCAAAGTGATTGATTCCTGCACTATCTTCGTTTTATAATAAGAAAATATAACCAGCAGGATACTCTGCCTGCGAGGGACATTTCAGCTCACAAAACTAATTTACCATATATTCCAGGAGGCACTATGATCTATAAATTTGCAGCCGCCGACATGGACGGTACTTTATTAAATGACAAAAACGAAATTACACCATACACCATCGAAATAATCCGGCAGGCAGCCGCGCAGGGACTGATTTTCTCCATTTGCACCGGGCGCCCCATTCAGGGAGTGGAGCGCTATCAGAAACAGCTGGGCATTCAGGGACCTGTGATCACTTATAATGGGGCTATGATCCTGGATTCTGCTGACGGACGCGTTCTGTATAGACAGGAGCTGAAAGCTGACGATGCGCGTCTGATTCTGGAAGCAGGACTGAACTATGATACTACCATGTGCATCTGGTCGGACAATAAATTATATGGGAACAAGCTGAATGACCGGATTCAGGAATACAGCCAGGCTACCAAGGTAACGCCCCTTCTCATGCCATCTATCGACGAGCTTTTGGCGCAGGGGATTACGAAAATTCTCTGGTATGACGATGTTTCCCAAATTCAGCAAATAGAAAAAGAGCTACGGAAAACAGCTCATTTTCATAACGTAACTTTTTGCACCTCCAAGCCCTTCTATCTGGAGTTCTTCAACAGTAAGGTGTCAAAGGCTGCAGCTATTGATTGCATTGGTAAGCTCTACAATTTCACCCCCGCTGAAACTATCGCTATCGGCGACGGTTTCAATGACCTCTCCATGATCCGCTATGCTGCCCTTGGCGTTGCCATGGAAAATGCACCAGATGGCGTGAAAGAGTCTGCGGATTATATCACTGCACGCACTAACAATGAGGATGGTGTTGCAGAAGTTCTGGAGAAATTTGTTTTATAGAATCATGACTATACAAAAATGGTGATTGTGTTAATTATTTCACATTCAACACAATCACCATTCTATTAATCCGTTTTAAACCAAATTATGTCCGCCTTGCTATATCTCTTACAGATTCTTAAACAACGGCTTCATAGCCGGATACAGTTCTTTGAACTTCTGGTATCTCTCCTCATATTTCGCAGCCAGTTCTGGAGTAGGCTCTACAGTATCCACTACTTTTGCAAGCTTCTTGCCAGCAGTCTCAACGTCCGGATAAACACCGCATCCTACTGCTGCCAGCATAGCACCGCCAAGGGATGGTCCCTCTTCCACTTCCAGAACGTCAACCTTAATATTCATAACATTTGCAATAATCTGCTTCCACAGCGGGCTCTTTGCACCACCGCCACAGATCTTGGTACGCTCAATTTTAATTCCAAGACTCTTTGCAACCTCCAGAGAATCACGAAGTGCGAAAGCAACTCCCTCCAATACAGCCTGAGTCATATCTGCTCTTGAGGTGTCCATGGACATGCCGAAGAATACGCCTCTTGCATCTGGATCGTTGTGTGGGGAACGCTCGCCCATCAGGTATGGCAGGAAGAATACGTGATTCTCACCAAGCTTCTGGATAGGCGCCTGCTCTGCTGCGAAGTCCTTCGTTCCAAGAATCTCCTCGGCCCACCATTTATTACAGGAAGCAGCGCTGAGCATACATCCCATCAGATGATAGCTTCCATCTGCATGGCAGAAAGAATGAAGGGCATTGTGCTCATCTACACCAAAATTCTTGCTGGAAATAAATACAGTTCCAGAAGTACCAAGGGAAATATTGCACTGTCCATCACCAACTGTTCCAGTACCAACAGCTGCTGCCGCATTGTCTCCAGCACCAGCGATAACCTTTACATTCTCAGAGAAGCCAAGCTCTTTAGCAACCTCTGGCTTCAGTGTTCCAACAACCTCCCAGCTCTCATAAACCTTCGGAAGCTGCTCCTCTTTCACACCGCAGATTTCCATCATTTCTTTAGACCAGCAGCGATTCTTTACATCCAGAAGAAGCATACCTGAAGCGTCAGATACATCTGTGCAGAAGGAGCCGCTTAAACGATAAGCCAGGTAATCCTTTGGAAGCATGATCTTCACAACTTTTGCAAATTTCTCTGGCTCATTTTTCTTCATCCACAGGATCTTCGGAGCAGTAAAGCCGGCAAATGCGATATTTGCAGTATACTGGGAAAGCTTGTCCTTTCCGATCACATTATTCAGATAATCTGTCTCTTCAGAAGTACGTCCGTCATTCCACAAAATTGCAGGACGAATTACCTGATCCTGATCATCTAAAGTTACCAGTCCATGCATCTGTCCGCCGAAGCTGATTCCGGCAACCTGGGAGCGGTCAATGCCCTCTGTCAGTTCTTTCATACCAGCCATACTCTGGGTATACCAGTCTTCCGGATTTTGCTCAGACCAGCCCGGATGCGGGAAAAATAATGGATATTCTTTTGATACGATATTACAGATTTTTCCGGATTCTTCCATAAGAAGAAGTTTTACTGCGGAAGTACCAAGATCAACACCGATAAAATACATTTTTATCCTCCTTAAGTTCATGCCTTAGGCGTTCCTTCTAGGCTTTCCGGCCAGAACCCTCTTAGAATGCTCTGCCCGCCTATTCTAAAAACAGCCGTACCGCATAAAGTGGTACGGCCGTTTCTATATACGCCTATAATTCTATTCAAATCGTCCCTTCCTGCTTTTTAAGCAAGAAGCAATCATTCTACATTGCTCTCAACTTTGTACACAGCAATTACTTACTGTTTATTTAAGCATTAGCCCCATGGATTCTCTGTAGGATATCTTACACCAGCTGGCTGGTTGTAACCGATCTTCTTAACATCAAGTCCAAGGAATTTCACTACTTCGTAGAATGCCTTTCCATAATGTCCGAACATAACTGCACCGTGATGCGGGTAGTTGCCCTCGATCAGTACGTGACGGTAGAATCTTCCCATCTCTTTGATTGCGAAGATACCAATACCACCAAAAGGGATCTTGTAGGTACGTCAAGAACTTCACCTTCTGCAACATAAGAAACAAGCTCTCCCTCAGAGTTGCACTGCAGACGATAGAATGTAATATCAGAAGCAGCGATATCTCCCTCCAGAGTTCCTCTTGTGAAATCTGGCTCAGATCCTTCCGGCTCAAGAAGTCTGTGCTGGATCAGCTGATATTTAACAGCTCTGGAATCGCACATCTTGCAGGCCGGAGTATTTCCGCAATGGAAGCCCATGAATGTATCGGTAAGCTTATAATCATATTTGCCCTTGATATCCTCATCATAGATGTACTGAGGAACGGAGTTGTTGATGTCAAGCAGTGTAACAGCGTCATTGGAAATGCAAAGTCCGATGTACTCGCTAAGAGCTCCGTAGATATCAACCTCACAGGATACCGGGATTCCTCTTGCAGCAAGACGGCTGTTTACATAGCATGGCTCAAATCCAAACTGTGACGGGAATGCAGGCCAGCATTTATCAGCAAATGCAACGTATTTTCTTGCTCCCTTGTGAGCCTCAGCCCAGTCAAGAAGAGTAAGCTCAAACTGTGCCATCTTAGCATTAAGATCTTCATAATATTTGCCTTCGCCCATCTCTTTTGCCATATCAGCACAGACATCCGGGATACGAGGATCATTCTCATGCTCTTTAAAGGAAACAAGAAGGTCAAGCTCAGAGTTCTCTTCAATCTCAACGCCCAGCTCATAGAGTCCTTTGATCGGTGCGTTACATGCGAAGAAGTCCTGTGGACGTGGTCCAAAGGTAATGATCTTCAGGTTACGAACACCGATAACGGCACGTGCAACTGGTACGAAGTCAGCGATCATGGTAGCAATGTCAGTTGCAGTTCCAACCGGATATTCCGGAATATAAGCTTCAAGATGACGCATCTTTAAGTTGTAGGAGCAGTTCAGCATACCGCAGTAAGCATCGCCACGACCATTGATCATATCGCCATCGCCCTCAGCAGCAGCTACATACATGCAAGGTCCGTCAAATCTCTCAGCGATCAGGGTCTCTGGAGTCTCTGGTCCGAAGTTTCCAAGGAAAACAACAAGTGCATTACACTCAGCTTTGTTTACATCCTCGAGAGCCTTCTCCATGTCTTTCTCATTCTCAACAGTTACTGGACATTCATAAAGCTCACCCTTGTAAGCGTCCATGATAGCTGCGCGTCTCTTCTCAGAAAGCTGAATCGGGAAACAGTCACGGCTTACTGCGATTAATCCAAGTTTTACTACTGGTATATTGTTCATAATAGGTATTCCTCCATATTTTAATTTTTTGAAGAAACTTTCAATTGTGGTAGCTATGTAAGCTCCTCAGGTCTCAATATTCATTTTTCAAACAGACTTTAGTAGTTACCCACCAACAACGTGTCGGTTTATCTTCTGCAAAAAATGAGCAACTATGAATTATTTTATCAGTCAATTGTGATATTCTCACCCTTCAGACCATTAAATGCGCCAGCGATCTTCGCATCCTCATGTGCGATCAGCCATTTGTTCTTGGCTGTCATCAAGCTGTCCTCTCCCATCTTCTCAGTCTGGAAAGTAAGGTCTGTGTTAGTTCCTTTCGGAAGTACAACAACACACTGGAAACCGCCCTCATTCACATGACATGGTGCGTAGTGAAGTGTGGTAGCGTATACCTCGATTCCGGTTCCTGCCGGTACAAGGAATGCCTCGATCTTAGATGTATCATAGGTATGATCCGGCTCAATGTCCTGCTGATGTCCGATAAGAAGGACAAGATCTGTAACCGCTACATTGATCTCGGAATTACGATGATACTCCACTGCATTCAGCTTCTTGTTATGGCCGTTGCAGTATCCGATCTGGACCGGCAGCCCGCCGTATCCCTTATTCTGCAGGTCCTTCATAATATCCAGTGCCTCCAGCTCCTCAACAGATGGAACATAGATTACGTCCTCTGGAACCGGAGTGTGTTTCATCTCCTTGATAAGACCTGTAAAGTCGTATCCCTCCAGCACCTGTCCATATTTACGGAATGCCGGATCTGTTACTTTCTGAATCTTCACGATTAACCTCCTTTTGCGCATATCAGAATGCGGACATGGCTGCTATCTGCCACTCTCACAGCAGTCCAACATGCTCATACTCAAGATTCCCGAACCAGCTGCTGATCTCAGTCTGCCCTGGTTCTTTCTGCATGAAAAAAAGCATACCATATTCTGGTATGCTTTACGACGGTTTTCTTGTCTTATCTATAGCACTTTTTTGACATTTTATTCTTTTGGAGTTGTATTAAACTTTTTTTCTTACTTCGCTTGGAAGTCTGTTATATTTCTTCTGAAACTCTCTGGAAAAGGCTCTGCTGCTGGCAAAACCGTTGTCCAGGGCAATCTGGCTCACTGTTTTCTCTGTATTCATCAGTTCCCGACATGCATAAGACATGCGAATTTTCCCTGTAGATAAGTCTTAAAATTGATTTTTGCATACTTTTTGAACATTCGCGACAAATAAGCGTCTGAATAGCCAAATAATTTGCCATCTCAGAAAGTTTCAGTTCTTCTGTATAATGCTCACGCATATAAGTGGTAATTTTTGACAAAGCATCCAGTCGTCGGCTGTCCTGAATTTCCTCCTGTGCAGCCTCGGTCTCACGATAATCCCTTACCATCAGGTACAAAATATTGTAGTACAGTGCCATAGTCCGGTACTCCCATCCTTCTTCACGGGCACGGTACACCTTATAAAGCTCCTCAATAAAAAATGCCAGCTTCCGGTTATCCGGAGCCTTGGACTTCTGATCCTTTGCTACACGGGCTGCACTTGTAAATCGGATAAACCGCTGGGCAGTAAAATATTTTTCGAACTGCTTTAGTGGAATCTGCAAAACCACAGTCTCATTTTTCCTGGGGGCGTGAATGGAGTGGATCTCATTGGAATTGATGATGGATCAGCCCGCCAGCCTCCAGGGGTACTCTTCTTCATTAAGAAAAAATGTCAGTCTGCCTTTTAGCACTGCAAAATCTCAATTGAGGTATGCCAGTGTTTTCTCTTTCGTAATTGCCGTGTCCGCCTTCAAATAAAAGATTTTGAAAGGAAGACCTTCGTTTGGTATGATCAATTCATGCTGAAATTCCAAGATTTCACCTCCGGCAGGTATATTTCTATAAAGCCGCGCCATTTTCTTTCAGTTCCGAACCGGCTAGAGCGTGTTTGAAAAAGGCTTTCTGCAAGATGTGCGTCACAATTTGTGGGAGATTTCGCTCGGATGAGGGCGCCGTAGCGGGCTACGGCAACCGAATTCAGGTGAAATATACCGCAAAGTGGAGCGTGCAGATTGCGGGAATGATTTTTCAAACACGCTCTAAAGTCTCTTGCTGTAAGAATATCATTTTCCCCTATATTTGACAATCCTGTTTCTTAGATTCTTTTTGGCTCCGCTGCCACGTCTTTTCTCGTTTCGTATTTTCTTAAATACAAGTTTTTTCTTATCTTGTATTTACCAGCTCAAACGCTTATAATTGAAATTAATTTTCAATATGTTATTTTTATTTTCGGGAGGTTTATCATGAAATTTATATATCCTGCTGTTTTTAAGAAAACCGAAGATGGTCGTTATAAGGGAACTTTCCCAGACCTGGAAGGCTGCTTCGGAGAAGGAGACACTTTAGACGAAGCTATCGAAAGCGCTAACGCTGCTGCATTCGACTGGATTTCTGTAGAGCTCTCCGAAGAAGTTCCAGAGCTGCCTCCGATCACAGATCCAGATGATATGGAATTAGAAGATGAGGATGTGGTCAGAAATATCCAGGTGAACATCCGGTTGTATGATGGGTGGGATGAATGAAGTTTACCGTGAGTGTTTGAAATGTCCGCTTACGTTCCAGACTTCACTGACTTACCTAATAAGTCCAAAATGGGGAGGCAAAGCCTCCCCATTAATTTTATCACTGTACCTGGTCAGAACCTTCTCAGTTACAAAATATTTTTGTTTTATCTTGCCTGCTTCTTCACTGCCACTGCAATGGACAGACCGGGAGCATAATATGGAATCAATGTAGCCTGCAGTGCATGATAAATATCAGACTTTCCAGGCCATACGGTCTCCAGAAGATTGTTCTCTCTGTCCAGCTGGTGGAACCAGGAACCGTTTACGTGATCCAGAACTTTCTCATCCAGATATTTCATAAACTCTGCATAATCTGCTGCGTATTTCTCATTATCTGTTACATGGAACAGAACGGAAGAGGTGTTGATTGCTTCTGCAAGAGTCCAGTGCATTCTGTCATGGACTACAGGTTTGCCGTTCCAGTCTGTTGTGTAACAGATTCCCGGTGCACCGTCTGCATTCCATGCGTCAGCAACTGCGCGGTTATACAGATTCTCTGCAGCTTCAATATAAGGTGCTGCGCCAGCCTTGTCCTCTTTATATGTAGAAAGCGCCCACTGTGTGATCAGTCTTGCCCACTCAATTCCGTGTCCCGGAGTTGCGCCGTATGGCTTAAACTGGTCGTCCGGGCGGTCTTTGTTGCATTCCAGATCCGGTACCCAGTCACTGGAAAAATGCTCCGGTATACGCCAGTTATTGTCCTTTGCCCATACCAGAACATGGTCGATGATCCTGCCTGCACGTACACGATATTTCTCATCCCCGGTCACATCAGCTGCGGCAAGAAACGCCTCAACGGTATGCATATTTGCATTCAAGCCTCGATAGGAATCCAGCTCTGTAAATTCTGTGTTCCAGGTATCACAGGAAAGTCCTTCTTCCTCGTTCCAGAATCTCAGATCATAAAGTGCCAAGGCATCTTTCAAAAGCTCTGCTGCCCCTTCTCTGCAGGCCAACACGCCGGAAGAAGCTGCCAGAATTACAAATGCATGGGCATAGCACTGCTTGGTTGGAACAATTTCATTGTCCTTTGTAAGACCTGCATACCAACCACCATTTTGATCATCGTGAAGCTCGCCTCTAAGCCCCTTCAACGCTGCATCAGCCAATGCCTCGCTGCCTTCATGTCCAAGCATGGAACCAATGCTGTACACATGTGTCATACGGCTTGTGATCCAGGTTTCACGGTTACGGTCTTTCCAGGGAGTGCCGTCATCTCCAAGATAATAGGAGCTTCCTCCTGGTGACGGAAACTGATGTCCGAAGCTTAATAAGCCATCTCTAACATCCTGCAGAAATTTCTGGTTTTCAGCTGTTCCAAGCTGATATTTATTCTCTGTAACTGCCATTTCTGTTTTCTCCTTTTATACTGTAATATCCTGTGAAAGTCCCGCTCTACAGCTGACTCTCATATATAGTGATGTCACAAATAGGCAACAAATCCGTTTTGTGATGATCTCCCACTTTGTAATCTTCATTTTACCTTATCTGGAAGGCCTTGAACAGAGGGGTGAACTTTGGCTTTTATGGGGGTAATTTTTACTGTTTTCACTTTTCTGACACAATTATACTCCCAGACGGGATTTCGGTCAATTTATTTAAGTTTCATCAAAACAGCCGCCATTAGTACGTTATTTTGCACTAATAGCGGCTGTAAATGTTATTATTGTTATAATAATCTATATTCTGGTTTTTTTCAAAAACAGTTCCAATCAGCAGATAGCTTTTCCAAGCTCAATGCAGGCTGCCTGAGCCTCATCATCTGGCTCTTCGTTGCAGATTACACTGTCAACAGCAAGTGCAACGCCATCGTTCTGGCATTTTTCTTCCCAGCTGCGCATCCAGTCGCCGTCTCCCCATCCGTAGGAACCGAAGAGCGCTACCTTTTTTGCCTGCAAGCTTTGGCTCACATGCTTCGAATACCGGCTGGAATACGGAATCCTCAAGCTCCTCATCTCCCATTGCAGGGCATCCGAAAGCTACACCGTCAAAACTGCTGATATCTGTTCCATCAAAATCATCTGCACTGATCACTTCTACCTCAGCTCCTGCAGCTTTTGCACCTTCCGCTACTTTATTTGCCATTTCCTCTGTATTACCAGTTCCGCTCCAATATACAACTGCTACTTTACTCATAACTTCATTTAACCTCTTTCTTTATAATTTTATTGCCAGCCTGCGAGATCATTTATGTTTGTTTCCTCCACATCCGGCACTTTAATAACGAAAGTCAGCTTTTCCGCGACCCTTATCGCTTTTTAACCATCACCCATAGGGGACTTTCATTGTATGTTAAGCAGCCACTGTCAGCTGCAGAACACTCCTGCCTTTTGCCCATAGATTCCGGTAAACTTCCCGGCATTTATGGTACTTCTGAAACATTTTCAATGCTTCACATTCATTACAATATACTTTCCAGCAGCCGGAACATTTATAATTCTGTCCGCCATTCTGGATAAAACCAATTACGTCCCCAAGTGGATAATCAAGAAAAATCCCAATCTCATGTGGAAAATCTTCTGATGCCTCAAAGCGCTTCTTCAGTAACGCCAGGCACTGTTCCGGTTCTGTATTTTCATATCCATATTTTTCCAGAAACCGGGCAACTCCAGGACGATTCAGATTCTGTGCCAGCTGTTTTTCCCGGTATACATAAACCAGAGAACGGTTACCACGACTGCGAAGTGCCAGCAGCTTCACGCCCTTTGGATTCATCAGCTGATTCCACCTGGAAATCTGAAGGTCTATATTTTCTCCCTCTTCACAACAGGCATTGAAAAGATTGGCTGCTTTTAATGAAGCAAGGGTGGGAGCACAGTGCTCAATGAGACATTTCTCAATCATGATAAACTCCTTATCTTTTTTATGCCATCACCGCATGCTCATCCAGCGCACATTTTAAGGCGCTTGCGCTGCTGGTATGGATGCGCGCTACCGGAATGTTGTTTTTCTTTGCTTCCTGGGATGCACTGATGACCATTTTATGGGACACTGTATTGGTAAAAAGCACCATCAGATCCGGGCATCCGAATTTTTTTACGGATGGCGCCGTTCTCTTTTGGAAAAACCTTCGCCTTATATCCATAGTCTTTGCAGATATCGGTATACTGACATACCATTCTCTCATTTCCGCCGATGATTACAATACTCATGTAAATTGTCCTTTCCGGGTTTCCTGAAGCTTCTGAAAATGAAGAAACCTCCCTGCTTCCATGCAATGTTTTCTCCTTATTTTCGTTAGTCTGTTCTAACCCTTTGTTAAAAAAATTTAGAAGCTTTCCGTTTTCTGTTTACAACCTTCCCAGTAACGCCTGCACTTCTGAAATATGTTTTAGTTGCTGCAGTCCTTTACATTTTATTTTATGTAAAATGTGCTGATTATATATTTTTCATAGTTCTACGCTTTGGTTAGCTTATGCTAACTTTTATGGTGTTAGTTTACACTAATCCTTTATTTCTGTCAAGTACTAAGCAAAAAAAGGAGAGCTAATGAAAAACAGTCTCTTAACTCTCTGATTATATTCAGAAGTTCCACTATTACCGCAGAGCGTGTTTGAAAAATCATTCCCGCAATCAGAACCCGAATTTTTTTACAATGTCCGCAATGCGCGACACATCCGTTCAGATTTCCTCAGTGCCCACCAGATTCTTCATACTGTTCATACCGATCAGCAATGTTGAAGTATTGTGAAGCAATGCTGAGGTAGTCGGCTGCAGGATTCCGGCAACGCCCAGCAGGATCAGACCAGTGTTAAATCCTACGATCGTTCTGTAATTATTGTGGATACGCTTCATCAGCGCGTCACTGATATGCTTCAGAATTACGATACCTTCCAGATTATCCGCACCGATAGTGATGTCTGCGATCTCTCTTGCAATCTCGGCGCCTTCGCTTACTGCAATACCTGCGTCAGCTGCAGAAAGGGCCGGGGAATCGTTAATTCCATCACCAAGCATGACAACCTTGCGTCCTTTTGCTTTCTCATTTTTCCACAAAGCTTGCTTTATCTTCTGGAAGAACCTCGGAATAATATTCATCAACGCCAACCTTGGCTGCAACAGCCCTGGCTGTACGTTCACTGTCTCCGGTCATCATAACCACCTTTGCGAATCCGGCTTTTTTGCAGCGCTTTTTACAACTGCAGGAGCTTCCTCACGGAGAGGATCCTCAATGCAGATAACAGCTGCAAGACTGCCTTCAATTGCAAGATACAGATGGGAATACTCATTTGGAAGATTTTTAAACTTCTCTTCCATGCCTTCCGGAATGGTACATTTCTCATCCTCGAATACAAAATGGGAGCTTCCGATGATTGCTTTTTTCCCTTCAATGGTTGTAGAAATACCATGAGCCACAATGTATTCTACTTTGGAATGCATTTCCTCATGATCCAGTTTTCTCTTCTTCGCTGCGTCTACAACAGCTTTCGCCATGGAATGGGGAAAATGTTCTTCCAGACAGGCTGCAATTCTTAGCAGTTCATTTTCGTTCTGTCCATTAAACGGGACAACCTCAGCTACTGTAGGTTCTGCCTTGGTAAGCGTACCAGTCTTGTCAAATACGATCGTATCGGCATCCGCAACTGCCTCCAGGAATTTACCGCCTTTCACAGTGATTTTGTATTCTCCTGCCTCCCGGATAGCGGAAAGTACGGAAACCGGCATTGCCAGCTTCAGAGCACAGGAGAAGTCAACCATCAATACGGAAACAGCCTTGGTTACATTTCTGGTAAGCAGATAGGTAAGTGCTGTACCGCCAAGTGTGTATGGGACCAGTCTGTCCGCCAGGTGCTCGGCCTTGCTCTCAAGACCGGATTTCAGCTTCTCAGTATCCTCAATCATGGCTGCGATCTTCTCATAACGGCTGGAACCACCAACTGCTTTTACAGTAATGACAGCCTCACCCTCTTCCACAACCGTACCTGCGTATACGGAATTTCCTTCCACATTTTCTTACAGGAACAGATTCACCAGTCAGGGAAGCCTGGTTTACCATAGCCTCGCCCTCTGCGATCAAACCGTCAAATGGAATCACATTTCCCATATGTACTACAACCATATCTCCGGCCTGGATCTTGTCTGCGTCCACCAGCACCTCTGTACCTTCACTGCGAAGCCATACCTTACCAGTGTTCAGAGACATGGTACGTGCCAGATCATCCACTGATTTCTTGTGGGTCCACTCCTCAAGCAATTCTCCGATTCCAAGCAGGAACATAACAGAACCAGCTGTGGAGAAATCGCCGCGGAAAATAGAAACACCGATTGCAGTTGCATCCAGAACCGGAACCTCGATCTTACGCTTCCAGAGTGTCTTAACCCCCTAGCCAGATGTATTTCACAGACATTGCAGTGGTATAGATTGCAGACAATGGATATGGCAAAAGCAGCTTGCGTCCGTAATGGAAAATAACTTTATTTACCAGCTTCTCCTTATAAGTCTCATTTAATTCTCTTCCGGAATTCTCCAGCACCTGGGCCGGTACGCTGACACGGCTGTAACCAAATGCCTGAATTGCCTTTAACAGTTCATTCCGTTCTCCGGTGTAATAGATAAGAGCATCACTGGTACGGTTAAAGACCTGGGCCTTCTTTACTCCATCCAGATTTCCCAAGTAATACTGAAGGGTATCTGCCTGGGTAAAATTCATATATTTTTGAAAAAGATGGACTCTGATACGTCCTTTTTTCTCATGTTTAATTGTAAATTTCAACTTGTTCACCTACTTTTTCTTCAAAGCAAGAGTTACTGTTCATTACGTTTACCGTAATCGCTTCGCGCCACACTCTTCGAAATTTTAGTAAGGTTTGTTCACCAAAATATTTCGCAGAGTTTTTCAAAGGAACAGCAACGATTAAGAGGACTGTCGCAAAAACGGCAGTCCCCAATATGTTTGCAAGGTATTACACTGCCAGATTACTCAGCAGCTTCCTCTGTCTCAGCCTCTTCAGCTTCATCAGTCTCTTTAAACTCTGTCTCGCCTTCAGCTGCCTCATCCTCAAACGGCTCCTCAGCTGCTTTTCTGTCCTCGTTGATCTGCTGTGCATCTGCATAGATATCACCTGCATTTTCCTGAACAGTTGTAACCGTCTTCATTACACAGTCCTTTGCTCTTAAAACAGCTGCTGTGCACTCTGTGTAAACTTTTTTCGCATCTTTGCTGGAAAGAAGCTTGATACCTGCTGTTCCGAATAAAACACCTGCTGCAAAAAGTCCTGTCTTGTCCCATTTAAAACTTGCCATGATTAAATTCCTCCTTATAGTGAAACGCTATTGTTGTTAATTGTTTTTCAATATTTTGGTATTATATATCAGGTTTTCTGAAATTCCCAGTACTATTTTGCTTATCGAGAAATATTCTCATTATCTCCCTGTTTTAGGGCGTGTTTGAAAAAACTTTCTGCAAGATGTACGTCACAATTTGAGTGAAATATACCGCAAAGAGGAGCGTGCAGATTGCGGGAATGCTTTTTCAAACAGGCTCTAACTCTCTCCCTGGATAACTGCTATTTTATATGCCTTCATACTATCATGCCAGTTTTCAAGCACCGCACTTTGACATGGTCATCTCAATACTCTCAATATCCTGATCTCCAATATAGCCCATATTTTTCAATCCTTCTCTTACAACCTGTTTCCAGACTTCAGAAGGCAGCTTACAGACAGTAGCATCGCTAAGTCTTACCGTGCAGCCATTTTCCTGGCAGCATGCTGCACAGCTGGAAATCCGGTACATGTTCTTTCGGCTGATGGCGCCGATTTTTTCCAGCATATTTACCATACGGTAAATTGTGGCAGGTCCAATATTTCGGTCTTTCTCCTGCACCTTGTAATAAATCTCCTTACAGCAGGAACACTCCTCCTCCAGAATAATATCCAGTATCAGCTGGCGCTGTCTGGTGATCCTGCAGCCTTGTTCGCGTAATCGTTCAAGGATCATATCTTTCTGCATTTGTGTCCGCTGATATGCTTCCTGATTTTCATATGCTTTTTTCTTCAACTGCGATTTTTCATCATTTTCATCGCCATCCATTTTTGATTTCTGTATGATTTTATATCAGGGCTGGAATTTCTATATAAGGAGAAACCATAACGGTTCACGCCTTCACTGCTGCAGAGCATCTTTTTCCAAAGTGAAAAGATATGGTGATTTCCCCTTATATAAAAATTCCAGCCTGTATCTTTTAAGGGATACAGGCTGAATTATTTTTAACAACTTTGCTTAAGCAATACTCTTTGTATTAACTTTTAAGCTGTTGCTCTCTTTATATGGTCTGAACAGCAGGTACAGGAATGCTGCAACCAGAACGAATGCAACAACTGTTCCGATTCCAAATCCGCCGCCTGTAAGCAGTGTACCAATCTGATAAATGCAAAGGGAAACTACATAAGCAAGACCGCACTGATAGCCGATTGCAAACCAGAACCATTTTGCATTGTTCATCTCTCTCTTAATAGCACCCATAGCTGCGAAACAAGGAGCACAAAGAAGGTTGAATACCAAGAATCCGTATGCTGCAATAGGAGTCATTACCTGTGCAAGATTTCCCCCAGATCTCAGCTCCATCCTCTGCAACCTCAGCAAATCCGAAGAGCATACCAAATGTAGCAACAACGTTCTCTTTTGCAATAAGACCTGTTACGGCAGCAACTGCCATCTTCCAGCCTTCTCCTGCTTTTGTCCATCCAAGAGGAGCAAAAATCCAGGCGATTGCAGAACCGATCTTGGCAAGAATACTGTTGTTCAGCTCTTCTACCATTCCAAAGGAACCGCCTTCCCAGCCGAATCCCATAAGGAACCAGAGAACGATGGTGGAAAGAAGAATGATGGTACCGGCTTTCTTGATGAAGGACCAGCCTCTCTCCCACATGCTTCTCAGAATATTGCCAACGGTTGGCCAGTGATATGCCGGAAGCTCCATAACGAATGGTGCCGGCTCGCCAGCGAACATTTTTGTTTTCTTAAGGATAATACCGGAGCAGATGATTGCTGCGATGCCAACAAAGTAAGAGCTTGTAGCAACCCATCCGCTGTTGTTAAAGAATGCACCTGCGATCATTGCAATGATCGGGAGCTTCGCACCACAAGGAACAAATGTTGTAGTCATGATTGTCATTTTACGGTCACGGTCGTTCTCGATTGTACGGGAAGCCATAACTCCAGGAACACCACATCCGGAACCGATCCAGCATTTGGAACTAAAGGATTTTCCGGAAAGACCGAATTTACGGAAGATTCTGTCCATGATGAATGCAACACGAGCCATGTAACCGCAGGACTCAAGGAATGCAAGGAACAGGAACAGAACCAGCATCTGCGGTACGAAACCAAGTACAGCGCCAACACCGGCAACAATACCGTCAAGGATCAGTCCCTGCAGCCATGCAGCGCAATTTACAGCTTCCAGAGCAGACTCAACTGCCGGAGGAATAATCTCACCGAAGAGTACATCATTTGTCCAATCTGTTACAATAGTTCCAACAGTGGTTACAGACACATAATAAACAACCCACATTACAACTGCGAAGATCGGAAGCGCCAGCCATCTGTTGGTTACGATTCTGTCGATCTTATCGGAGGTTGTAAGCTTCTTTCCTGTAGAGGATTTTGTATAGCACTGTCCAATAATGGAAGAGATGTATACATAACGCTCGTTTGTGATAATACTCTCTGTATCATCATCGAATTTATCTTCCAGAGCCTTTACTTCGTAAGACACATCCGGAACGCTCTTCATCTGCTCTACGATCTTGTCATCTTTCTCGATAAGCTTGATTGCAAAGAAACGTTTCTGAGCCTCTGCAACAGTTCCTGTCAGCTTATTCTCAACAGATTTGATCGCATCCTCAACATCCTGTGCAAATTCGTGAACCGGAACGGTTTTCTTTTTGCTCTGTGCTGCGCTGATTGCTTTCTCAGCAGCTTTCATAATTCCGGTTCCTTTCAGAGCGGAAATCTCAACTACTTCGCAGCCAAGCTTTTTGCTCAATTTGTCAATGTGGATCTTGTTTCCGGATTTCTGAACCAGGTCCATCATGTTGATAGCCATAACTACCGGAATACCAAGCTCCATGATCTGTGTGGACAGATACAGGTTACGTTCAAGGTTTGTACCATCTACGATGTTGATGATCGCATCTGGCATTTCATTGATCAGGTAATTTCTGGCAACCACTTCCTCAAGTGTGTATAGGGGAAAGGGAATAAATACCAGGAAGGTCCATGATGGTTACATCCTTATGACCTTTCAGTTTACCTTCATTTTTTCTCTACTGTTACACCGGGCCAGTTACCAACGAACTGGTTAGAGCCGGTCAGTGCATTGAATAATGTGGTCTTGCCGCAGTTAGGGTTACCTGCAAGTGCAATCTTAATCGACATTTTCATGCCTCCTCTTTCTTTCCAGATTTTCTTTTTCCGGGCTTATTATATACAGCTTCTGTCTGATTTTAGTTGCCCTGTGCTTGCCGATTGTTTTAATCAGTCTTTTCATTTGTTAGTTGTTTCAACCTTTTATTAGGTTTCGCTAACCAATCAGGTAAAAAAAATTTGCCTGTTCACTTCCAGAACATGCAATTTCATGCTGTGCTGATTTTTGCCACTGTTCATATGACAACATTTGTAAAATGTTTCTCAAAAATTATGTGAGCAGTAACTTTTCCCTTATGTACACACAGCAAAGTACTATATCCTGTACAGTATTTATTCTACCTCTATCATTTCTGCATCGACTTTTCTCAGAGACAGTTCATAATCTCTTACGGTTACTTCAATAGGATCTCCAAGCGGTGCAACTTTACGTACATAGATCTGTACCCCTTTGGTGATTCCCATATCCATGATACGTCTTCTTTTACTGGTCCTTCACCGTGCAGTCTCTTCACTGTGACAGTCTGACCTACGCCAACTTGCCGTAATGTTTTCATAATACTTGCTCCTTTTTTCTGGATTTCAGACCATGATCCGATTCGCCATATCCTTGCCAATGGCAACTCTGGAATCTTTCACATTCACGATCATGTTACCGCTGATCTCGCTTACAACGGTTACTGTGGCTCCCTGTACAACCCAAGATTTCAAGGAATTTACGGTTTCTTCTTTACCGCCGACTTTTTTAATCACCTGCGGCTCTCCTTCGTTTACCATTGATAACGGCATCATATCATCCTTCCTTTTTTGTGCTTTAGAAACATCTATTCATTATTATGTTTTGCTTACGTTGATTAGTATATTCTAATTTATATAAGCTGTCAATAATTTATTTGCATTTTTTCTCATTTTTTCACTGCAATATCGTTAAATTTTGACCAGTGCATTTTTGAAAATGTTTCGAGATTCCAGAGTGTGCTAAAAAAAATTTCTACAAAATATACCGCAAAGTGGGGCGTACAGATTGCGGAACGTTACCAGTGAACATTAACTGCGGGAATGCTTTTTTCAAACACGCTCCAGTATGAATGGTGGATTTATGGGGAATTATTGTTTATAATGTAAAAGAAGATAAAAAGTGTTGAATGAGCGTATTTTTATGCTTCATACATTGTTTAGATAGTAAAATCTGTGAAAAAGTTACATGTATGAAAAAAATCACATGTACTTTATTGAAAGAAAGGATTACCTTTTTATGAAACAGGGAAGCAAAATCGGGATTGTCTGTTGTTCCAACGGACTTAGGCCAGAACAGGCCGAAACAATAAAAATGTTGGTGCAGATTCTGGAAAAATCCGGACTAGAAGTAGATCTTAGCCCTTACCTTTATGGAGATGAAAACGGACAGGCTGGAACTGCCAGGGAGCGTGCCGGGGCTCTTATGAAATTTTATGAGGATGATTCTGTCACGGATATTTTTGACGTATCTGGCGGGGATATGGCCAACGAGATTTTATCCTATCTGGATTTTCAGACCATTGCTTACGGAAAAAAAGCACTTTTTTGGGGGATATAGTGATCTGACAACAATTATAAATGCCATTTATGCCCGAACAGGGAAATCTTCTGTCCTGTACCAGATACGGAAAATCTCACCTACGATCACAGCCAGTCCCAGATAACGGACTTTCTTAATACTACCTTGGCGGGATCTCTTCTCTTTATGATTTCCCTTATGAATTGTGCAGGGAACTCATATGGAAGGGAATTGTAGTAGGAGGAAATATACGGTGCCTTTTTGAAGCTGGCTGGCACGCCCTACTGGCCGGATATGCGAGAGAAAATCCTGCTTCTGGAGTCCTTTGGAGGAAAACTGCCGCAGATGGTGACTTATTTAAGCCAGTTGAGCCAGATGGGGGTATTTAAGAAAGTAAATGGGATTTTGTTGGGGACGTTTACGAAAATGGAGGCGGATAACTGTCAGCCAGATATGGCAAAACTGCTTCTTGAATTCACAGAAAAAAAGACGCCCATTGCGAAAACACCTTTGATCGGGCATGGAACGGATTCAAAGGCAATTCGCATCGGGCATCGTTTAAAGTTATTCTCCGCAGAAGAAAACAAACGGATATATAAAGAATTTTAGATCCTAGCCACTCCGCTCCTAATGGCAGCTTCAGCAGTAGCCTTCGCAACCGCATCTTTCACTCTTGAATCAAATGCTGCTGGCAGAATATAATCAGCGCAGAGTTCTTCGTCGCTTACCAGGCCTGCAATGGCGTAAGCTGCGGCAATCTTCATTTCGTCGTTGATGTCAGATGCACGGACATCAAGGGCACCACGGAAGATTCCCGGGAAGCAGAGAACATTGTTCACCTGATTCGGATAGTCGGAACGACCTGTGGATACTACCGCTGCTCCTGCTGCCTTGGCCTCATCCGGAAAAATCTCAGGAGTCGGGTTTGCGCAGGCAAAGATGATCGGATCTTTCGCCATAGTGCGAACCATATCCGGAGTAAGGGTTCCAGGTGCGGAAACACCAATAAATACGTCAGCACCTTTGATCACTTCACTCAAGGAGCCCTTCTCATGATTGGCGTTTGTGATCTTCGCCATCTCTTCCTTGATTGGGTTCAGCCCCTCACGGCCTTCGTAAATTGCACCTTTACGGTCTGTCATAATAACGTTCTTAAGTCCCATAGAAATAAGAAGTTTGATAATTGCGATTCCGGCAGCTCCTGCTCCGGAAGTAACGATCTTAATGTCTTCGATTTCTTGCCAACAACCTTCAGCGCATTGATCACACCTGCAAGTGTAATAACTGCAGTACCATGCTGGTCGTCATGGAAAATCGGAATATCACAGCACTCTTTCAGCTTCTTCTCAATCTCAAAGCATCTCGGTGCGGAAATATCCTCCAGGTTTACACCGCCGAAGCTTCCAGCCAGAAGGCGAACGGTCTGCACAATCTCATCTACATCCTTGCTTCGAACACAAAGCGGAATAGCATCTACATCACCAAACTCTTTGAACAGAACACATTTGCCCTCCATAACCGGCATACCAGCCTCCGGGCCGATATCTCCAAGGCCAAGAACAGCGGTACCGTCAGTTACTACAGCAACCGTATTCCAACGTCTGGTCAGTTCATAACTTTTATTAATATCTTTCTGAATCTCAAGGCAAGGCTGTGCAACACCAGGGGTGTAAGCAAGGCTTAAAGCATCCTTGGAATCAACCTTTGCTCTTGAAACAACTTCAATTTTACCTTTTAACTCATAGTGCATCTTTAAGGATTCTTTTGCGTAATCCATGTTCGTATCTCCTCTTCTGAAAAAAATTGTGTGGGCACCTGCTCTCATTATTATACGCAGCAGGTCCCGCTCGGATACAAAATATCCACTTTGGGCTACAAGGGAAAGTATATACGAAACTTCGTCAAATCACAACATGAAAATATGAATAAATCTCTCAATAAACAGAACACCACTCCAACCTGGCTGCTACTATTAACCCGAACCCTCAAAACGTATTGCCGAAAATAAAATGCTCAGCATAAATCAGGGCAAACTCCCGAAGAAATAGAAGTCTGCCCCAATATCCTCCAATATTCTATTTTCTTATAATTCTCTTACTCCACATTTTTCAGCGCCACATCCATGGGAATCTTCTTGATCCTTCTAAATTGCAGCAGGGCTACCAGCACATACGCTCCCATTCCCATCGCAAACATCTCCGGATAAACCGCTGGTTTCAGATATAAGGTCAGCCAGCCTGAGAAGGATGACATCAGATATCCGTAAATTCCATATATCGTCCAGGTAGACAGCAGCAGACTGAGTAAAATGGACAAGATCACCACCCAAGTAGTGGATGTAAGATACAGGCTGTTGATTTCTCTGTTCTCATACCCCAGAATCTTTACCATAGAAATGGCATTGGCATTCTTTTCAATGATCAGCTTGGTAAGCAGATAGATCAGGAGGGCAAACAGCACAACTGCAAATACATTGATCAGCTGGAACATTTCTCCCATAGACACATCCAGCTGACGGCTGACCTTTGTCAGATCGTCCTCCGTAATTGTTGTTGCGATCAGATCCTCATCCAGATCTGTGATCTTTTCCCGGGAAAAATAACCGTTAAAGTATCTTCCTTTTCCCCAAAGGTTTTCCTGTAGGAGGAAATCGGCATAAATACCGTCAAAGATGCCGGATAATCGTAGATTCCCTGCACCAAAAATTCATAGGTCTCACTTCCGTAAGCTTCCTTCAGCACAACGGTATCCCCGGTCTTTATCTTATACTTTTCTGCATAACCGTCAGAAATCAGAACTCCATCAGTTGGAAGTTCCACGCTTACATACGCACTATCGTCCGCGATTCCATAGACCGTTATGGTCTCTCCTTCCTGATCTGGCAATACATTTTTCATGGAATTCAGGCAGAATTTTTCTGCTGACTTCTCATTGGTTTTCAAAGATGGAGTAAGAAATTTCTGCAACATTCCCATAACCGTATATTTCTCATCTTCATCTGGTTCCTCCGGTACATTCAGCACATACTGGTACGGCGCGATCATGTTCTTCAAAATTTCTTCCTGATAATGATCCAGAAGCGGCTTCATCATCATTCCAAAAAGCAGCAGTACATTTGCAAAAAAGATTCCAATAAACAAAGTCAGATAACTGGACTTATTCTGCAGGATAATACGCAGCCGGAAGCGGTTGAAAAACTTAAAGTTCGGAAGACGCACAGCTTTTTTCCGTTTGGAAGCAGACAGATCATGACGCAGGAATTTCAAAGGAGAAAGACGCAGTTTCCCTGAAATCAGAATCAAATTGATTCCCAACATGATCACTACCGGAACCACTGTGGTCAATATAAATGCATCTGCATTCCAGCGTGTTTCATAGGTCGGCAGGCTGTAGCTGCCATAATACATACCTGCGCAGAGATCTTTAAAGGAGGTGTAGCCCAGCACGTTTCCAAGAGCAGAAGCAACCACAGTTACGATCACCGGCATGGAAGTATAGTGGAACAGAAGTTCTCTTCTGGAATATCCGGAAGCACGCAGAGTCCCGATCACAGAAGCTTCTTTTGTAATGGTATTATTTGTTGTAACTGCAAACACAAAAGCAATGATGACGATCAGAATATACAGCAGCACCTCCATCATAGCCTTATCACCGCCCATATCTTCACCGGTAAAAGTGATGGCCTGATTGGAATAGGCCGGGATAAAGCCTGTCACATTTCCATATTTGACCAGAACCTCCAGGAAATCCTCAGACATGCTTTTTTGCTTCAATATCATCCTTTGGTGCAGTCTCATACTGCCAGGAATAGCGGTACTCCAGATGGGTTGTTCCATAAGCATCCGCACCTTCCTCGGTCATAATACCCACACCAAATTTACAGCATCAAACATCATATCGCTGTTATCGGAAAATAAACAACTGTAGTCGGGTAATGCCAGCAAATCCGGTAACATGTCAGTTCTTCTCCTGCGATTTTCAGCTTGTCACCAACCTTCAGCTTGTTATTATCTGCATACATCCGATCAATGGCAATCTCGTTCTTTGCAGACGGCATTGCACCTGACATCAGGCACACAAGATTCATATCGGTACGCTCCTGATAGATGCGCATGGTTCCCTCTTCCTCTCCATCCAGATCCGCATCTGTAGCCTCATCCCGATAAAAAGTTTTCGCAGATTCGTACTTTTCCATTTTTTTACAATTTTCTTTAAATCGCTTTCGCTGGCTTTCGAAGAAAGGGTAAAGTTGCCATGCTCGATGTTATATTTTTCGAAACCTTCGTCATAGGCAGCCAGCATACTGTCATCAGCCACAAGAAAGCCCGAGACAAAGCCTATGGTCAGTGTCATAAACAGAAAGATCACAATATATTTTCCAAAATCACTTTTCAGTTCTCTTGGAAGACGTTTCCACAATGGATTCTTCATAGCGCACCGCCTTACCAGTCCAGATCGTCAGCTGCGACTTTGGACTCATTGAGATAGTTTTTGCGGATCTGACCGTCACGAAGCTTCACTACGCGGTCTGCCATATTCTTAATGGCATCGTTGTGGGTAACCATGATGATGGTATTTCCGTACTTCTGGTTGACCTGCTCGATCAGACGCAGAATTTCCTTAGATGTGTTGTAATCCAGTGCGCCTGTAGGCTCGTCGCAGAGAAGAATGTCCGGATTTTTTTGACAATGGCACGACCAATGGCCGTTCTCTGCTGCTGACCGCCGGAAAGCTGGTTGGGCAGCTTATGTCTGTGCTCATAAAGCCCCAGCGTATGAAGCAGTTCATCAATATCAAGCGCTTTATCACTAAGATATGCTCCCACCTCGATATTTTCTTTTACATTTAAATTGGGAATCAGATTATACATCTGGAAAACATATCCCAGATGCTTCCGGCGGTAAAGAGTCAGCGCTTTCTCCTTCATATCTCCTGCTTTTTTCCCCATCTATGGAAATATAGCCCTCATCTGGCTCATCAATTCCCCCGATAATGTTCAAAAGTGTGGATTTTCCAGAACCAGACGGTCCAAGAAGCACGCAGAATTCCCCCTTTTTCCACAGAAAAATCAATTCCCCGAAGAACCTCTGTCCTACTGTCTCCGGAACCAAAGCCTTTCTTCAAATCTTTAATTTCAAGAAACATCTCTTTTCCTCCCTGTAAACCATTATCGTTCATGAACATTTTTCATAAAAAAAAGTTTCAAGCGTTCATTATTCTCCTTTTTTCGTTAGTTTGCACTAACTTTTTTTGGTTTATCATACATCTTTTATCTGGTTATGAAAAGGAGTGTAATTGAGAATAATTCTCAGCATCGACGTTTTCGCTTTTTCGAAAATTATTTGTAGAAAATCACCTTTACCCAATTTTTTCTTTTTAAATTTTTTTACAATTTTTTCACAGAAAATGTGGTAATTTTTAGCAAAAAGCCTTTGGTATAATATTCACAATGTTTATCGTTTTTCACAACATTGTGAAATCTATTATTTGGGAGATTTTTGCATGGAAAAAAATCGCACTTATTACAGATGGCTGGGGACGTTATGTAACCTATACCTGGATTCAGGGATATCGAAATTACATAGCTGCCCACCAGTCAGATATGGATTTATATATTTTTCAGAGCTTTGGGAATTTCAGTATGGATGAGAAGCATAATGCAGGAGAATATAACATTGCACGGCTTCCGGATTTTTCAGAATTTGACGGCATCCTTCTGGATCTTGCCACCGTGTCCCAGCCAGACCTGATTGCAGAGATAATTGAACGTACGAAGCTCAGCGACATCCCAGCAATTTCCCTTCTTGAGCAGATTCCAGGGCTGTACCATTCCGGAATTGACAATTACGAAGCCATTACCCTGATTGTTGAGCACCTGATCACAGAGCACGGATGCCGTACCTTAAACTTCATCGGCGGACCAGAATTTAACAGGGAAAATCAGCTCCGCTTCAAAGCTTACAGGGATGCCCTTCTTCGCCATGGAATTCCTTTCGATGAGCAGCGCGTGATCCATCATAATTATGAAATTGAAACCGGAATCCAGGCATTTTCTACATTTAAAAAGAAAAACCTGCTTCCAGATGCCTTTGTATGTGTCAACGACAATACAGCTGTAGGCGTCTGTCTGGCCGCCAAAGAAGCAGGATATTCTATTCCCGGGGATTTTCTGGTAACCGGTTTTTGACAACGAAGACAAGGCTTCCTATTATGAGCCCAGAATTACCACAGTAGGCTTCTCCAAAGCCGATATCATGGAAAATACCCTTTTAATGCTGGAAAAAACTCTGGAATGGAAATGCAGAGGAAACTTATATATACGCACCTTTCACCTACGTTTTTCAGGAAAGCTGCGGCTGTGTTTCCCAGAATCCACCTGACCGTGGAGAGTATGTAATCAATCGCATCGTTGCAGAAGCACGCCAGAGCGATATGCAAAACTGGATGATGGATCTGAACCGTGTTCTCCTGGACTGTACAGGATACACAGAGCTTGCAGGACGTATGCAGAACTGGCTGACAAAGCATGGTTGCGGAAATATTTATCTGATTTTTGAACCCGGATATCTTTATGAGCGAAAATATAGATGCACTGCCTGAGCTTCCGGAGGATACTTATCAGACAGAAGGATACCCGGAGGAGATGGCACTGGTTTACCCGCCCCTGGATGGTACGAACCGGCTTCAGCTTAATCTGAAAGAAATTCTTTCACTTCCACAGACAGAAGCTACCAAAGGACAAAATATTTACCAGTTCTGTCCTCTGCATTTTCGTGAACGGGAGATTGGATTTCTGATCATCACCAATTGTGATTATCTTCTGGAGCATCAGTTCCTGTTCGAAACCTTAAATGCACTCCAGACTTCCATGGAAGCCCTGTATGCAAGACTTACCCTGCGTAAAATGAATAAACAGCTTTCTCAGCTTTACATCCATGATTCTCTCACCGGGCTCTACAACCGGATGGCTTACGAGAAGCTTGCCATGCCTCTTTTCCATCAGTGCATGCAGGAAAATCAGCCAGTTGGAATCATGTTTGTGGATGCAGATCACCTGAAATATATCAATGACACCTTTGGGCATGATATGGGAAATCTTGCTATCAGCAGCATTGCTTCCGTCCTGCGGCAGCACTGTCCGGCAGAGTCCGTTTCCATACGCTATGGAGGAGATGAATTCGTATGCGTGATTCCTGATTATAATAAACAGAAAATACAGGAGCTGGCTCATACCCTTCTGGATTCTCTGGAAGTGTTTTCTGCCAATAGCCGTATGGGCTTCCCCATTGAGGCAAGCATCGGATGGGTAATTGCCGATGATCCGGATCTGCCCTTGAATGATTATATCAATCTGGCAGATGAGAAAATGTATTCTGCAAAAAAAGGCGCGGAAGGCTGAGCGAAAGATTTGATCTGGAGCTTTATCTTGTTTCTGACAAGAATCCCGCCACAATAAGTATCAGATTCAGGCTATGTCGGTGTTTTCATTTTGATCTGATATATTCTATGAATATAAATAACATGTTTTAACGCCTAAAAAGACACCAGATTCGTTCAGGAAAATCTGGTGTCTTATAAAAAATACCGTATCATTTTTGAATCGCAAAACGTGCCTGCTCCAGATTTTTCCTGTCTACAAGTATTTCGTACTGCTTGGCTTGCTCCGCTGGATTTCCTGCACTTCCCACACGTCCCCGAATAGTTCCGCTGCCTGTCCATTCTCCCAGCTGATCTTTTACTTTGTACTTATACTTGATATTCTGACTATCCAGAATATCCCGGATCTCATTAAATCTTTTCAAGTCTGTGCCAATCCATAGGCTTTCTGAATTAAGTACTGTGAACATTTTTTCCTCTCTCCTTCCGCGAACTTTAATTCACTCAATAAATTTTTCCGAACAAGCTTCACGCTTTTGTTTGAATTACCGTACCATAATTATAGTATTATTTCAATATTGGATTTATATTTCTTATTACCCGCGGTCTGATTTTGTGTACAAAAAAACAGAACCATCGATTTCTCAATGATTCCGCTTCTCAATTACGTGTGTTAGAGGATTCGAACCCCCGGCCTTTTGGTCCGTAGCCAAACGCTCTATCCAGCTGAGCTAAACACACATTTATTACTTGTGAAGTATTTGTCCCTCACAACAATGGATATTCTACACGATATCCTGTGGTTTTGTCAACACCTTTTTTAGAAATTTTTTTGAAAATTATTTTTTTCATAGGTATTTTTTGGCACGATTGGTACTATTTTAAAGACTCTATCAGAGCTCTCTAACTTCTTCCAGCATGACGGTGCCTCCCTATCTCCTGGCTTTCTTCGCCTGCCAGTTCAGCACTGCGCCAATCATATAAATAGCCGGGAACATCAGCATTCGGATCACGGAAGCTGGATCGAAATCTCCGAAGATCATAGTAACGATCACTTCTGCCACAACCTCTGCAATAAGAAGGCCTCCCATTCCCACACAAAGGCCTGCATTCTCCACCTTACCAGCCTGTTTCACACCAACCACGCCAGCTGCCAGATAGATTACTCCTGCCACCAGAACCATCACATTGCTTGCAACCAGCTGGCTGTAAGTCATACCGTTCTGATTCAGATATTCTACAACTGCGCTGTCACTGCTGCCCTTCATAACCAGAGAAATCGTGTTTCCACTTCCAAATGCCAGCAGAACGCCAAGAAACAGAAGAAGCATGCCGCCAACCTTCAGGATTGTCTCTCCCGGTGCCTGATTTTTTTAACATAATCCAATACTCCTCACTTTATAAAATTTTCAAAATATTACAAACCCAGCCCTCGCTCTCCCAAAATAAAAAAGCCTGAAACAGAGCCCCAAAGGCTCTCTGTAAGTTTTCAAACAGCTTCTGCCATCTTTTTAATAAAAATCACGGACAGACCTAAAACGTCTGTCCGCTAATTTCAAATTATCCGTAGTTCAAGAAACTATTTTCCTAGAGCATGTTTGAAAAAGGCTCTAGAGCGTCAAAGCACCTGCTTACGCATCCAGAAGGAACGCCTTATAAGCCTTCTTCGCCTCGTAAACATCCGCCTTGCTGGTAACCTCCCACGGTGCATGCATACTGAGAACAGAAACACCGCTGTCAATTACTTCCATACCATAAAGAGCTGCGATAAAAGCAATGGTTCCGCCGCCGCCAACGTCAACCTTACCAAGCTCAGCAGTCTGGAAGCAAACCTTATGATCGTCAAAAATTCTGCGGACTCTTGCCACATATTCTGCATTGGCATCATTGGAGCCGGATTTTCCACGAGCACCTGTAAACTTGTTGAGAACGATACCTCTTCCAAGATAAGCAGAGTTCTTTTTCTCAAAAGCTTCTGCAAATGCAGGATCATAGCCGGCGCTTACGTCTGAGGAAAGCATGCTGGAATTCTTCAGAGCCTTTCTCAATCTGAGATCAGAATACTGTCCCAGTGCATCCAGAACCTCTGCTACGCTGTTCTCAAAGAAATGAGACTGCATACCAGTTGCTCCCACGCTTCCGATTTCTTCCTTATCAACAAGGAGACAGCAGCTTGTACGCTTCGGTGCTTCCATCTCAAGAAGAGCCAGAAGGGAAGTATATGCGCAAACTCTGTCATCCTGTCCATAACCAGCGATCATGCTACGGTCAAGACCACAGTCACGAGCCTTGCCAGCGGGAACGATCTCAAGCTCTGCAGAAAGGAAATCTTCCTCTTCCACACCGTATTTCTCATTCAAAATACGAAGTACATTCTCCTTAACAGCCTCTTTCTTCTTGTCATCCGGAAGATCCTTCAGCGGCTGGCTTCCAATCAGGATATCCAGCTTCTCGCCCTCAACAGCCTCGGAAGCCTTCTTCGCCATCTGCTGTCCTGCAAGATGGATCAAAAGGTCTGTAATGTAAAGAACTGGATCGTCCTCATCCTCGCCGACAGTTACATTTACAACAGTGCCATCCTTCTTCACAATTACGCCATGCATTGCCATTGGAAGAGCAACCCACTGATATTTCTTCACTCCACCATAATAATGAGTGTCAAGATAAGCCAGATCCGTATCCTCATATAACGGATTCTGTTTAATATCCAGTCTCGGAGAATCAATGTGCGCACAAAGGATATTCATCCCCTGTGCCAGATCATCCTCTCCAATATGGTACAGGGCAATGATCTTCTGCATTCCAACCTGGTAAACTTTATCTCCTGCTTTCAGAGCTTCGCCATTTTTCACCTTTTCTTCAAGGGAAACATAGCCTGCTTCCTCAGCCTCTTTCACAATCTGTGTGATACATTCACGTTCTGTCTTTCCTACATTTAAGAAATGACGATATTTCTTTGCCACAGTTTCCAGATCCTGCATATCAGCATCTGAATATGTGAGCCATGCGTTTGGACGTTCCATAATCTATATCCACCTTTCTCCTGTTTTCATTTTACACAGGGAAAATAATCCCTGTGTTTTCCTCATCCAAAATTCATTATAGCGTATAACTAGGTAAAAAGCTACCGGCAAATAGGTTTTCCTGCACAAATCTTTTACTCTTTATTACTGTTTGCGGCCTGACTCGTAATCGCACCTTTATCCCTGAAAATTTCTCTGCTCTCTTGCCACGCAGTCCAATACTTTGCACTGCCTTTTGGGATATGGGCAAATCCGATTCAGGGTCTCCTGTATCGGTTAAAGCATGCATATATTTCCTGTCGTCTTGGCACTGCATATCCGCAGGAAGTATAGCCTTCTGACAAAAAAGACAGCCCTTCTTTTTCCAGTTTATTGCAAAGCAGCTCCACAATTTCCGGCAGTGTTCTTTTCCCATCAATCAGCTTTTCCACTGCATATTTCAGCAACGCACCTAAAGCTCCTGTCTGCTCACTGTCGATCAGCTGTTCCACATATCGCAGATCCACTTCCTGTTTTCCAATGGAAAAACCATCTCTGCCATGTACCTTTACTTTCAGCCTTTCCGGCTTATCCTGC
>ENA-OPYU01000092-OPYU01000092.1-human-gut-metagenome-genome-assembly--contig:-NODE-92-length-32405-cov-3.840108_pt1 | contig 32405 bp, 40 predicted proteins | sample MGYA00242637_ERZ504482 | MGnify/ENA primary metagenome ERZ504482 (study PRJEB26092, sample SAMD00036237) | human gut metagenome | host: Homo sapiens | study: EMG produced TPA metagenomics assembly of... | reverse complement strand
TAAGGATTATTGTGAATGTGGAATGCCGTTAGAAACAATTAGAGAGTCAGAAGCACCGTTAAAGGAACGAAGCGAACGTGTTTGAGGCGAACGCCGAGTTTGAGCGTAGTTCCTTTGCTTTTAGGTGGTTCTGACTCTCTTAGTGTTTCTTATGGTATGGAACCTGAACAAGAAGCCTTATCTATTGTTTCCTTCAAGGACTGAGAGGCCGCTTCCCCAGTTAATAAATTAAATCCCAATAATATTTATAAGAGCTTCGCCATCACCGACGCATAAATCTCCTGGTTACGTTTCTGCCAGTTGTTTGCAATGGTTGCGGCTTCGGATTCTGTCGGGGCTGTTACGGTAAGGTCGATGAGGGGAAGTCCCTGTTCAATGACCTGACAGCGCACCGAATATTCCATGTTGGAATTTTCAAAATAATCTGCTTTCACAGACATTTCGTTTTTAAATTCATAATGCTTTTCTTTTAAAAATTCATCAATATCATGCTGGATCGCAGGTGAGATATCGTTGGTGAAATAGTGGATTGTCTCAGCACCATCCTCCGTAAGATGGTAAAATGTACGGTGATGTGTAGACTCTTCTCGGATAAATCCCGATTCCAGAAGTTCGGATAAAGCCTGCTGTAATTTGAAGTAGGTTGTATATCCTTTATCCAGAATGAATTCAGATATCTGGGAATTGGTGAGAGGAAAATCAACTTGATTCAACATATACAAAATGATTAATTTATATAGCGTAAATGATTTGGCCATGGTTAATACTCCTTTCCCTGCCAGATGTCATGTGTTTTAAAGTACGACTGTAACTGATTCAGTACCTGTCTTTTATTACAGGTCCATAAAGGAGCGGTCAGAAGCTCCTTTGGTCCGTCTCCGGTCAGCCTGTGGATAACAATATCAGGTCTGAGGTGGCTGATGCATGCTCCGAGAAGTTCGTAATATTCCTGCGGATCTGGAACTGGAAATGGATCGGACGCATAGATTTCTGCCAGATCGGTGTCTTTTAATATGTGCAAAAGCTGCAGCTTGATTCCCTGGATATCCTGTCTGTTCAGATACTGTATGGTCTGAAGCATGTCAGGCTTTGTCTCGCCGGGAAGGCAGAGAATCGTGTGGACGATGACATCTATTCCCCGTCTGCGAAGTTCAGATACAGCGGTCTCGAATACCGGAAGATCATAGCCTCTTCGGATATAACGGGCAGTTCTTTCGTGAATAGTCTGAAGTCCCAGCTCGACCCACACAGGTTTGATCTGATTCAGACGTTCTAGAAGATCTAAGATTTCTGTGCTCAGGCAATCCGGTCTGGTTGCGATGGACAGAATCCGGATATCAGGATGCAGGATGGCTTCCATATATAACTTTTCCAGATATGCAAGAGAAGCATAAGTATTGGTGTATGCCTGGAAATAAGCGATGTAGGATGATCCGGTATATTTTTTCGCAGATTGTTTTTTACCGGATTCAATCTGCTCTGTGACAGACAGGGTATGGCTTTCGGCAAAATCACCGGAACCTCCGCGACTGCAGAAAACTGCAGCCGCGGGTTCCAAGTGTTCCATCCCGGTTTGGACAGGTCATACCGCCATCGAGAGAAATCTTATAGAGCTTTTCACCATAAGTAGTTTTCAGATAATAATCGAGAGAATAATATCCTTTTTTCTCCCCAGCGTACAGTCATATCAGATCAGTTCCTTTACAGCACGACTTACAACGTCGGCAACACGTGGATCAAAAGCTTCCGGAAGAATATTATTTTCATTTAATTCTTCATCCGGAACCAGACCTGCGATAGCCTTTGCAGTGGCAAGTTTCATTTCTTCCGTGATTGCAGTTGCACGTCCTTCCAAAGCACCTTTGAAGATTCCAGGGAAAGCAACTACGTTATTTACTTGGTTCGGGAAATCGGAACGTCCGGTTCCCACAACCTTTGCTCCGGCTGCTTTGGCAATATCCGGCATGATTTCCGGTACAGGGTTTGCCATAGCAAAGAGGATGGCATCTTTGTTCATAGAAGCAACCATGTCCTGGGTGACAATATTCGGAGCAGATACACCGACAAAGATGTCAGCACCTTTTAAAGCATCGGCAAGGGTACCTGTTTTCTGCTCCAGATTGGTTACTTCGACCATCTTTTGCTGCATCCAGTTGAGGTTTTGAGATCCTTTTCCGAGGATTCCGCTGATGTCACACATTGTCACGTCTTTGAAACCATAGGTGAGAAGAAGCTTTGTGATAGCAACTCCGGCAGAACCGGCACCGTTTACAACAACTTTGGCAGATTCTTTGTCTTTTCCAGTTACTTTCATGGCATTGATGATACCTGCAAGGACAACGATAGCTGTTCCGTGCTGGTCATCATGAAATACCGGAATGTCAAGGAGTTCTTTCAAGCGTTCTTCAATTTCAAAACATCTGGGTGCACTGATGTCTTCTAGATTAATACCACCGAAAGCAGGAGCGATATTTACAACAGATTTGATGATTTCTTCCGTATCTTGTGTATCAAGACAGATCGGTACAGCGTTGACACCGCCGAATTCTTTGAAAAGTACTGCTTTTCCTTCCATAACCGGCATTGCAGCAAGAGCACCGATGTTACCAAGTCCGAGTACGGCACTTCCGTCGGAAACAACAGCTACAGTGTTGGATTTCATTGTATAAGTATAGGCAGCCTCCGGATCCCTGGCGATCACCTTACAAGGTTCCGCAACACCAGGAGTGTAAGCAATTGCCAGATCTTCTCTTGAGTTTACGTGGGATTTTGCACAGGTTTCAATCTTTTCCGTGCCATTCTTCGTGCATTTTTAAAGCTTTTCGCTATTTGTCATTTTATGGATACCACCCTTTTTTAGAGGATTTTTTTAATTCATACATTCTATAGAAGAGCAAGTCAATATACGCAGAAAGCATGAAAAGTGAAACAATTTATTGTGAGAGGGTGCTGTTTGTGAAAAGATGTGCCGGGATGTGCAGTGGATTACTGTGCAGTGGATTACAAAAAAGTCCTTTAAAAAATGTAGAGATATATAGTATAATAATGTCATGTTTCAACTAATATCGTCATTTCTGACGTAATTTTCCAGATAACCTGCAAATTAAGAAATGCTGAATCAATGAATGATGAAGTTATGAACGGGAAACCAGATAGAGAATGAAGATATATTTTGAGGTGAAAGGGCTATATGATGAAAGAAAAGTATGAATCTCTTCCGTTGGCGACATTAAAAGACCTGGCAAAGGCAAGAGGATTAAAAGGAATTTCCACCATGCAAAAAAGCTGAACTGATCGAGCGCATGCTGGAGGAAGACGAGAAAGTAAAGAATAACGCAAAAGAAACAGTAAAAGAATTATCTGCCAATACCGGAGATAAAGAAGTTCATGACATAGACAAGCTGGACAGTGGTATTACAGTGCGGGGGATTCTTGAAGTTATGCAGGATGGATATGGATTTATCCGTAGTGCGAACTATCTGCCGGGAGATAATGATGTCTATGTATCCCCATCGCAGATCCGTAGATTTAATCTTAAAACAGGAGATATTCTGGAAGGAAATACCAGAATCAAGACGCAGCAGGAAAAGTTCAGTGCACTTTTATATCTGTCAAAGGTAAATAACATTGATCCGATGAAGATCATGCACAGAAAGAATTTTGAAGATATGACGCCGGTCTTTCCGAATGAAAGACTGAGCCTGGAGTGCGGGAAGACAAGTACGGCCATGCGTATTATGGATCTGATGTCTCCAATCGGAAAAGGACAGAGAGGGATGATCGTATCGCCTCCGAAGGCCGGTAAGACAACTTTGTTAAAGCAGGTGGCTTTATCCGTGCAGAAGAATAATCCGGAAGTACATCTCCTGATTCTGCTGATCGATGAACGTCCGGAAGAAGTAACAGATATCCGCGAGTCTATTGAAGGGGAAAATGTAGAAGTTATTTATTCAACATTTGACGAACTTCCGGAACATCACAAGCGTGTATCTGAGATGGTGATCGAGCGTGCAAAACGTCTGGTAGAACACAAGAAAGACGTGATGATCCTGATCGACAGTATTACAAGACTTGCAAGAGCATACAATCTGACTGTTCCACCATCAGGAAGAACCTTGTCCGGTGGTCTCGATCCGGCTGCACTTCATATGCCGAAGCGATTCTTTGGTGCGGCAAGAAATATGAGAGAAGGCGGAAGCCTTACAATTCTTGCAACAGCACTGGTAGATACCGGAAGTAAGATGGACGATGTGGTATACGAAGAGTTCAAGGGTACCGGTAATATGGAACTGGTACTGGACCGCAAGCTTTCGGAAAAAAGAATGTTCCCGGCAATCGACATTCTGAAATCAGGAACAAGAAGAGAAGACCTGCTGCTTTCAAAAGAAGAACAGGAAGCGGTAGAAAGTATGAGAAAAGGTCTGAATGGGCTGCGTCAGGAAGAGGCGGTAGATAATATTCTGAATATGTTCTCAAGAACAAAGAATAACGAAGAATTAATACAAATGGTCAAAAAAGACAAAATTTATCTAGACAAAAAATGATTCTTGTGCTACAATGAACAAGCTGTGTAAATGAAAAGAAATTTACGGCACATTTATGTGCGTGTCAAGAAAATAAAGAAGAGGTGAAAATCATGAAAGAAGGAATACATCCAAATTATTATCAGGCAACTGTAACTTGTAACTGTGGTAATACATTCGTGACAGGATCTACAAGCGAAGAAATCCACGTAGAAATCTGTTCTAAATGTCATCCATTCTACACAGGACAGCAGAAAGCAACTCAGGCTCGTGGCCGTGTTGATAAGTTCAATAAGAAATACGGAATGGACAAATAAGATTACAGGTATTGGGTTGAGGTTTTTCGAATCTCAGCCCTTTTTACTTTTAATTAAATGATACAGAATATATGAAGGAGAGTATATGAAATCATCGAATATTGGCGGGCAGGCGGTGCTGGAAGGTATCATGATGAAGAATCGGGACCATTATGCCGTAGCTGTCAGGAAGCCGGACGGGGAGATCTTTGTCCAGACAGAGGAATTTCACAGTGTTACCGGCAGATATAAGAAACTGACGACAATTCCGTTTATCAGAGGAGTTTTTAATTTTATTGATTCTATGGTGCTGGGAATTAAGACACTGACATTTTCCGCATCATTCTATGAAGAAGAGGAGGAAGAAAAGAATTTTCCGAAGCTGAACAAAAGAAAAATGAAAAAAGGAAAGCCTTTTGATGGCGGGACGGTTGCATTTTCTATTGTGGCTGCAGTGGCGATCTTTATGGTCCTGCCATATTTCCTGTCATCGCTGATGAAACCGGTTGTTCCGTCTTATCATTTTGCGGACAGTGATCGAAGGCTTTGTAAGAATCGGAATCTTTATCATCTATATTTTTACTGATCTCGAGGATGAAAGATATCCAGAGAACATTTATGTATCACGGTGCGGAGCACAAGTGCATCAATTGCATTGAACATGGGCTTCCGCTTACGGTGGAAATGTAGAAACAGTTCCAGACAGCACAAACGATGTGGTACAAGCTTCCTGTTCTTCGTGCTTGCAATCAGTATTATTCTGCTGCTCCTGATCCGGGTAGAGTCGCCGCTTATGAGAGTGGTTGTGCGTATCGCACTGCTTCCGGTGATCGCAGGTGTATCCTATGAGGTATTGAAGCTTGCGGGAAACAGTGATAATCCATTTGTTAACCTGCTGAGTAAGCCGGGAATGGCAATTCAGAAGATGACGACCAGTGAACCGGATGACGGGATGATAGAAGTTGCGATACAGGCGGTAGAAGCAGTATTTGACTGGAGGGCTTATGAACGGGACAATTTTCACACTTCGTAATCTATATAGGGACGGAACTGTCTGTCTGGAAAAAACCCGGGATACCGGATGCAAAGTTAGATGCCTGGTACCTGCTGGAATACGAGACAAAGATCAGCAGGGCTATGTTCCTTGCCGATCCGGATAAAGAGGTAGAGAAGGATAAAGCAGAACACTACCGAAAAGATATTGCGATAAGAGCACAGAGAATCCCACTTCAGCATATTACCGGTGAACAGGAATTCATGGGGCTGGATTTTAAGGTGAATGAGCATGTGCTGATTCCGAGACAAGATACAGAGACACTGGTAGAAGAGGCACTGAAGAAGATCCGGCCGGGGATGCAGATCCTGGATATGTGTACAGGATCAGGCTGTATTCTGGAAAGCATTCTGAAATTTGCAGAAAGGAAAGAAATCTGCGTGTCCGGAACCGGATGTGATATATCAGAGGAAGCATTGAAAGTTGCGAAGGAAAATGACAGCAGACTTCAGACCGGAGCAGTTTTTATACAGGGGGATCTGTTCGAGAACATCGCAGAAACATATGACATGATCGTATCAAATCCTCCGTATATCAGAACGGAGGAAATCAACCGTCTGGAAGAGGAAGTAAAGCTTCATGATCCATGGATCGCACTGGATGGGAAAGAAGACGGACTATACTTTTACCGTCTGATCGTGAAAGAAAGTGTAAAACATATAAAAAATGGTGGATATCTTCTGTTTGAGACCGGTTTTGATCAGGGAAAGGATGTATCGGCTCTCCTGGAAGAACAGGGATATGAAGAAATCCAGATAAAAAAGGATTTGGCGGGACTTGACCGCGTTGTTATGGGAAGGTACAATAAAGAGTAATGTTAAGGAGGAAATACCATGTTTTGATAAATTAGAAGATCTGCGCATCCGTCTGGATGAGATATTAAATGAACTTCAGGAACCGGATGTGGCAAATGACCAGAACCGCTTCCGCAAACTTATGAAAGAACAGAACGACCTGACTCCGATTGTAGAGGCGTATAATGAATACAAAGAATGCAAACAGGCAATCGAGGACAGCCTTGAGATGTTAGAGGAAGAGTCTGATGAAGAGATGCGTGAACTTGCAAAAGAAGAATTGAATGATAATAAGAAGCGTGTGGAAGAACTGGAACAGGAATTGAAAATCCTTCTTCTTCCGAAAGATCCGAACGATGAGAAGAATGTTATCGTTGAGATCCGTGCCGGTGCGGGCGGAGACGAGGCGGCACTTTTTGCAGCTGAAATCTACCGTATGTATATGCACTATGCAGAAAGCCAGAGATGGAAAGTTGAGCTGGTAGAGTGTGAAGAGATTGGTATCGGCGGAATGAAGAATGTAACATTTATGATCGATGGAAAGGGTGCGTATTCAAGATGAATACGAATCCGGAGTTCATCGTGTACAGCGTGTACCGGAGACAGAATCCGGCGGACGTATCCACACTTCTACTATTACTGTAGCAGTTATGCCGGAGGCAGAAGACGTAGATATTCAGATTGATGAAAAAACGATATCCGTATTGACGTAATGCGTGCATCCGGTAACGGTGGACAGTGTGTCAATACGACAGATTCAGCCGTACGACTGACTCACTATCCTACAGGAATCGTGATCTACAGTCAGACGGAGAAATCACAGCTGCAGAACAAGGACAAAGCATTTGCACTCTTACGTGCGAAGCTGTACGATCTGGAATGCCAGAAACGTCACGATGCCGAAGCAGAGGCAAGAAAGAGCCAGATCGGTACCGGAGACAGATCCGAGAAGATCCGTACTTATAACTTCCCACAGGGACGTGTGACAGATCACCGTATCGGACTTACATTATACAAACTGGATAAGATCATGAATGGAGACATCCAGGAGATCATTGATGCCTGCATCGCAGCCGATCAGGCCGCAAAGCTTGCAAATATGAATGAGGAAATGTAAGAATCCGGAATATGACAATCAGAAAATAGCTGAAACTAAAAGAAGGTAAATATAAAGGATGGAAGCAATACAGTTTAAGCGTGCAGAATTAGAAGATCAGGAGATTATTGCGCATTACTTTGAACATCATACCAGCAGAAGCTGTGAGAGAACATTTGCCAATGTTTATCTCTGGTCCAGACAATATCCGGTGAAGTGGGCAATTGTACAGAATGCACTGGTATTCAAAAGGTGAGGATGAGAATCACGTATCTTTTGCGTATCCGGCAGGAGCACCGGAAGATGTAAAAAAGTGCACTGGAAGAGATGATGGAGTATTCCAAAGAAAAAGGCAGGCCGTTCCTGATGTACAATGTGACACCGGAATATTTCGAACAGCTGAATGAATGGTATCCGGAAAGATTTCAGATTGAGTATGACAGAGACTCTGCGGATTATGTATATGAATCAGAAAAGTTAGCGACGCTTTCCGGGAAAAAATCTCCATGGGAAACGTAACCATATTAACAAGTTCAAAAGTTTGTACGATGGACGCTGGTCATATGAAAGCATGACCGGAGAAAATCTGGAAGACTGCTTTCAGATGGCATTAAAATGGCGGAAAGAGAATGAATGTGAAGACGACGACGAAAAAAGGGGTGAGATGTGTGTGGCATTGAATTCCCTGCGTCTGTTCAAAGAGCTTCATCTGACCGGAGGAGTTTTACGGATTGACGGAGAAGTTGTAGCATTTACGATCGGAGAACCTATCTGTGAGGATACGTATGTAGTGCATATTGAAAAGGCATATGCAGATGTACAGGGTGCATATACAATGATCAACCAGCAGTTTGTAGAACATGAATGTATGAACTACAAATATGTGAACAGAGAAGATGATACCGGAGCGGAAGGACTCAGAAAAGCAAAACTTTCATACCGTCCTGCCTTTATGGTGGAAAAGGGCGATGTGACAGAAAAAGATGATTTGAAGGACAAAAAAGACTTGCGGTGAGAAAGGAGCAATAAAATGATAGCGGATAAGATGAAAAATATGGTGGCCAACAGTTCGGCTATCCGTGCAATGTTTGAGGAAGGAAATCGTCTGGCTGGAATTTATGGAGCTGAGAATGTGTTTGATTTCAGTCTTGGCAATCCGAATGTGCCGGCACCGGAGGCTGTAAAGAATGCGATCATCGAGATTGTAAATGACACAGATCCGGTTGCACTTCACGGATATACCAACAGCAACTGCGGATATGCGGAAGTAAGAGCAGCGGTAGCAAAATCTCTGAATGAACGTTTTGATACGCACTTTGAGGGAAAGAATATTGTTATGACAGTTGGTGCCGCAGGAGGTCTGAATGTTATTCTGAAATCGATCATCAATCCGGGAGATGAAGTAATTGCATTTGCACCATATTTTGGAGAATATCGTTCTTATACAAATAATTACGATGGTGTGCTGGTCGAAATCTCACCGAATACTGTAGATTTTCAGCCGAAACTGGATGAATTCGAGCAGAAGATCACCTCTAAGACAAAAGCAGTCATTGTTAACAATCCGAATAATCCTACAGGTGTGGTGTACTCCGAAGAAACGATTAAGAAGCTTGCTGCCATCATGGAGGCAAAACAGAAAGAATTCGGAACGGATATTGTCTTGATCTCAGATGAACCATATCGTGAACTTGCTTATGACGGAGTAGAAGTTCCTTATCTCACAAATAATTATGTATAATACAGTTGTAGGATATTCTTACAGTAAATCGCTGTCTCTTCCGGGAGAACGTATCGGATACCTGGTGATTCCGGATGAGATGAAAGACAGTGAAGAAGTGCTTGCGGCAGCAAATGTGGCAACACGTATCCTTGGATTGTTAATGCTCCGACACTGCAGCAGAAAGTAGTGGCAAAAATGCCTGAATGAAAAGACAGACCATTTCTTTCTATGACCGCAACAGAGAAGACCTTTACAACGGCCTGAAAGAATGTGGATTCGAGTGTATCAAACCACAGGGTGCATTCTATCTCTTTGTAAAATCACCGGTTCCGAATGAGAAGGAGTTCTGTGAAGCCGCTAAGAAATATAATATTCTGATCGTACCGGGAAGCTCCTTTGCGTGTCCTGGATATGTAAGACTTGCATACTGTGTATCTCACGAGACGATCATCAATTCACTTCCAAAATTCAAAGAACTGGCGAAAGAATATTTCTAGGAGAGCAGCATGAAGCATTGTAAAAAAACATTCGAAAAGTAGAACCATATGTGCCGGGTGAACAACCGCAGCGCAAAGTAATCAAGTTAAATACTAATGAGAATCCATATGCACCGGCACCGGGCGTGACAAAAGCACTGGAGGAGATGGATACAGACCGTTTACGTCTGTATCCGGATCCGACGGCAGCACCGCTTGTGAATGCACTGGCTGATTTTTATCATGTAAATCCGGATCAGGTATTTGTAGGAGTTGGATCGGATGATGTATTATCCATGTGTTTCCTGACATTTTTTAACTCGGAGAAACCAGTCTTTTTCCCGGATATTACCTATTCCTTCTATAAGGTATGGGCGGATCTGTACCGCATTCCGTATGAATGCCAGAAGTTAGATGAGAACTTCAAGATCGTAAAAGAAGATTACTACAAGGAAAATGGTGGTGTGATCTTCCCGAATCCGAATGCACCGACAGGGATTTATGAAGATCTGGCTGACGTAGAAGATATTATCGCACATAATCAGGATGTGATCGTAATTGTAGATGAGGCATATGTTGATTTTGCTGGACGTTCTGCGCTGGAACTGATTGACAAATATGAGAATCTGATCATTGTACAGACATTTTCAAAAGCAAGATCAATGGCAGGAATGCGTATCGGTTATGCAATCAGTAATCCGACTCTGATCAAATACCTGAATGATGCAAAATATTCTTTCAACTCTTATACTATGAACCAGACATCACTGGTATGCGGTGTGGAAGCGGTAAAGGATCAGGCATATTTTGAAGCGTGTGTGAATAAGATTATCGAGACACGTGAATGGGCAAAAGAAGAATTAAAGAATCTTGGATTCCACTGCCTGGATTCCAAATCGAACTTTATCTTTGCCATGCATCCGGATTATGATGCAAAAGAATTATTTGAAGCACTGAAAGAGAATGATATCTATGTGCGCTTCTGGGGCAGTGAGAGAATCGAACAGTATATGCGTATCACTGTAGGAACCAGAGAAGAGATGGAAGCAATGTTTGCGTTCCTGAAAAAAATTATGAATAAATAAGAGGAGTTTCTTATGACCAATACATTAATACATGGAATTATTGATGCGTTAAGCGGAAGTGTGAGTAAAGAAGTCATCGTATTTCTGATCTCTATGATCCCGATTCTGGAACTGCGAGGAGCACTTCTGGTGCCGGACCAATCCTCGGAGTGAAAGTGTCTACTGCGATACCGTTGTGTATTATCGGAAATATAATTCCGGTTCCTTTCATTTTACTTCTGATCACACCGGTGTTTAAATGGATGAAAGGGACGAAGACATTCAAACCGCTGGTAGATAAACTGGAGAATAAAGCGATGAGTAAGAAAGATCAGATCGAGAAATATGAATTCTGGGGTCTGGTATTATTCGTAGGAATTCCGCTTCCGGGAACCGGAGCATGGACGGGCTCACTGATTGCAGCGCTTTTGGGAATGAAGTTTAAGAAAGCATTTCCGGCTGTTGTCATCGGCATCTGCATGGCAACGGTGATTATGTGGTTTATATCGTATGTACTTCTCGGAGGCATACATTTGTTAGGATAAAAGAAGAAAGTCACATAAAAAGTTTTGGCGGAAACTTTTTATGTGACTTTCTTACAAAACGCTATCAAGAGAGGGTTCGTGGGAGGGGAGTACCGTCCAAACACGAACATTTGTGAAATCATTGTTTCACAATATAAAATAATACGTCAGGTTGTTGTATTATTTGTTATTAATTTTATCAATCATTACCAAATTCGTAAATAGGCAAAAATGACTAAAAAAAATAACAAAGACTTATGCGAAAATTAGTGATAATGCACTTTCAATATGGACAGGTTTTAAAATGACAAATTATATGGTAAAATAAATAATAATATAAAGATTAAGATAAGGAGTAGTGTATATGGAAAAGAAGTATGACGTGACAGCACTCGGAGAGCTGTTGATCGATTTTGCGGTAAACGGGGAAAGTGAGCAGGGAAATCAGTTATTTGAAGCATGTCCGGGTGGAGCACCATGTAATGTACTTGCAATGCTGAATAAACTGGGAAGAAAAAACAGCCTTTATCGGAAAAGTAGGTGATGATCAGTTCGGTAAATTATTGAAGGATACGATTACGAATACAGGAATAGAAGCAAAGGGACTTGTAATGGATCAGGATATTCACACAACACTTGCTTTTGTACATACTTTCCCGGATGGTGACAGAGAATTTTCTTTTTACCGCAAACCGGGAGCAGATATGATGTTAAAGGAAGAGGAAGTAGATTATGATCTGATTCGTCAGTCAAAGGTATTCCATTTCGGAACACTTTCTATGACAGATGAACCGGTGAAAAACTGCAACAAAGAGGGCACTCTCCGTTGCAAAAGAAGCCGGATGTATGATCACGTTTGATCCGAATTTACGTCCGCCGCTCTGGAAGACGCTGGATGAGGCGAAGGAGCAGATGGAGTACGGATTTGAAAACTGTGATGTACTGAAGATTTCGGATAATGAGATTCAGTTCGTATCCGGAGAAGAAGATTATGATAAAGGAATTAAGTATCTTCAGGAGAAATATCAGATACCGCTTATCTTCCTGACTATGGGAAAAGAAGGAAGCAGAGCTTATTATAAAAATCTTCGTGTAGAACAGCCGGGATTTACCGTGAAAGCAATCGAGACAACAGGAGCAGGTGACACGTTCTGCGGATGCTCTATCAATGGTGTGTTGAAGTATGGTCTGGATAATCTGGACGAAGAAAAATTAAAAGAGATTCTGACATATGCAAATGCGGGTGCAGCACTGATCACGATGAAAAAAGGGTGCAATCCGCTCGATGCCGGAACCGCAAAATATCAAGGAACTGATCGGGGAATAAAAAAATTATGGGAGTACGCAGAATGCTGGCTGTATGGGCAGCAAAGATAAGTGAAAAAGCAAGTGTACACATCTTTCACCGCCAGGGTGTGACCTGGGCGGGGAAAATTGCATTAAAGATTGATCCAAGTATCCTGCACGATCTTGCAGGCCAGGTTAGAAAAGATATTTTTATTGTATGCGGAACCAATGGAAAGACGACGACCAACAATATGCTTTGTGCAGCAATTGAAAAAGAAGGCTATAAAGTAATCTGTAATCATACCGGATCGAACATGTTGAATGGAGTTGTAGCAGCATTTGTATTGGGCGCAGGCTTCAGTGGTAATCTGGATGCAGATTATGCCTGTATTGAGATTGATGAGGCATCAACCAGAAGGGTATTTCCACATTTTAAGCCGGATTACATGGTGTTGACAAATCTGTTCCGTGATCAGCTTGACCGCTATGGTGAGATTGATATTACAATGAACATCTTAAAAGAAGTGATGCAGAGTGCACCAAAGATGAAGGTGATCGTGAACGGAGATGATGCATTGTCCGCATACCTTGCAATGGAAAGCGGTAATCCGTATGTGACTTACGGTATCAGCGAAAAGGTAGTGAATGATAAAGATTCGCATGAGATCAGAGAGGGACGTTTCTGTAAAAAATGCGGGGCTCCGTTGAAGTATAATTTCTATCACTACAGCCAGCTTGGAGATTATGCATGTACGGGCTGTGAGTTTAAGCGGCCGGCAATTGTATATGATGCATCGGATGTAGTGGTCAGTGATCATCTTGCATTTACAGTTGAGGAAAGACATCTGGAAGCCAATTATAAAGGCTTCTACAATGTATATAATATTCTGGCAGCATATGCAGCGGGAAGAACTGGAGGACTTGGACTGGAACATTTCCAGGACATGCTTGCAGAATTTAATCCGGAGAATGGCCGCATGGAACAATTTGATGTACAGGGCACAAAGATCGTGCTGAATCTTGCAAAGAATCCGGCGGGATTTAATCAGAATATTTCTGCGGTAATGCAGGATGAATCTATGAAAGATGTAATCATTGTGATCAATGACAATGCACAGGACGGAACGGATATTTCATGGCTATGGGATGTGGATTTTGACAGATTCAAGGGAGCAAATATCAATTCCATTACGGTAAGCGGTATCCGTTGTCAGGATATGAGATTACGTATGAAATACGTAGATATTACGTCCATGCTGGAAGCAGATGTGGAGAAGGCAATCCGTGAAAGAGTAGAAAATGGATGTGGTAACCTGTATGTACTGGTGAACTATACAGCTCTGTTCAGTACCCGGAATGTATTGAAAAAAGATGGAAGGAGAAGGATAATGGAGACTAAGGATATGAAACTTACAATCGGTCATCTGTATCCGGATCTTTTAAATCTGTACGGAGACAGAGGGAATATTGCATGTTTGATGAAACGCTGTATCTGGCGGGGAATAGAAGCAGAGACAATAGGAATTCAACACCGGAGATCAGATCGATTTTTCAAACTGGATATCGTTTTGCTGGGAGGCGGTTCCGACAGGGAACAGGCAATCGTGTGTAAAAGTCTTCTGGAGATCCAAAGTGAATTCAAAGATTATGTAGAAGATGGCGGTGTGGTCATCGCAGTGTGCGGCGGCTATCAGCTTCTTGGGAAGTACTATAAAACAGATGCCGGAATGATCGAGGGCCTGAATCTGGTGGATATCTATACGGAGCAGGAAGAAGGACGTCTGATCGATAATATCGTTCTGGACAGTGAACTTGTAGACATGCCGGTAGTAGGATTTGAAAACCATGGCGGAAGAACTTATCTGAATGGAAATAAACCGTTCGGAAAGGTTCTGTACGGAGCCGGAAATGATGGTAAAAGCGGTTATGAAGGTGTTGTGTATAAGAATGTGATCGGAACCTATCTGCATGGTCCGCTGCTTCCGAAGAATCCACAGGTCAGTGATTATCTGATCAGAAAAGCGCTGGAAAGAAAGTATGGCGGAGAAGTGATTCTTACTCCACTGGATGACAGTCAGGAAAAAGAAGCAAATGATTATATTTATCACCGCTTTGTAAAGGAATAAGAACTGTCCGGCAAAAATCGTCAGTTTTTCAAAGGAAAGCTGACGATTTTTGCTTTTTGCGGTATTGTGTGGATAAAAAGAAAAGGAGACAGTAAAAATGCGTGTGGAACGTTTTAAAATGGAAAGAGAAGGTCTGGTGACAGAAGGACAGGAAGTAGAGATCAGTGAACGAAGTGCCGTTACCGGCCAATATACATATCTGGTCGAACCATCCATCGCTATGTCAGGAATCTACCGTACCAGACAGCGGATCAGAGCAAGAAAAGGAAAGATCAAGAAGATTGAACAGACGGACAGGGGATTTTATCTGCTTGTGGAGATTGACGAGTAAAGGGAAGAAGAAACAAAAGACCTGTCGTTGACACAGAAGAAAAAAGCACATATAATCTATAATAGCGGGAATAATAAAAGACACAATAAAAAGAAGGGAAACGGATAGATGATAGAAAACAATGATGAGGCAAAAAGAAGTAAGATATGGACAGTCGTTACGTCTGTTACATCTGTCCTGATTATAATCGTAGCAATATTTCTTCTGATGAAGATGTTTACGGGGAATCCGTTAGAAGGTTTCTGGACGGATGAGGACGGTAATATGAATCTGAAGATCAGTCGTGATGGTCAGATGACGGTAACTATTCCGGCATCGGGAGAAGGAAAAGATACAGAAGTTCCGATGACATATACGATGAACAAAGAATCCAAGACGATTTCTATACAGCAGGACGATGCACAGATTCAGAAAATTGCAGAAAAGTCGGATGGACAGTATACAACAGAGACTTTAAAAAACTGCAGTACAATCCATAGGAACGACATTTGAATATAGTATTGATGACGGAACGCTGACATTGACAGAGCGTGAATATGGAGAACAGATGATGTTCAATAAGAATTAAAAATGACAGCCCCTCTATATGTATGGTATAGAGGGGCATTTGTTGCTATAAGGATAAATGCGGATACGCAAGAAGAAAAAATGAAGTTTATATATCATAAAAACGGAGGGAAAAGGATGGAAGACTACAGAAATAAAACGAAAAAAGTACAGATCGGTAATGTGTGTATCGGCGGCGGGGAGCGGATTGCGATCCAGTCTATGACGAATACGAAAACAGAAGACGTGGAAGCCTGTGTGGCGCAGATCTTAAAGCTTGAAAAAGCGGGATGCGATATTATCCGGGTTGCGGTTCCGACGATGGAGGCAGCAGAGAGTATCCGCAAGATCAAGGAACAGATACATATTCCGCTGGTGGCAGATATTCACTTTGATTATCGCCTTGCAATTGCCGCAATTGAGAACGGGGCAGATAAGATCCGTATCAATCCTGGAAATATCGGGGATGCAAAAAAGAGTCCGTGCAGTGGTAGAAAAAGCAAAAGAATATAATATTCCGATCCGTGTCGGAGTGAACAGTGGTTCACTGGAGAAGCATCTGGTAGAAAAATACCATGGTGTTACGGCAGAAGGTCTGGTAGAAAGTGCACTGGACAAAGTACATATGATAGAAGAGATGGGATATAACAATCTGGTAGTCAGTATCAAGTCATCGGACGTTATGATGTGCGTGAAAGCGCATGAGCTCCTGGCACCGGTATGCCCGTATCCGTTACATGTCGGCATTACAGAATCAGGAACCCTGCTGGCAGGTAATATCAAATCTTCCATCGGACTGGGGTTGATCTTAAGTCAGGGGATCGGTGATACGATCCGTGTATCGCTGACCGGAGATCCGGTAGAAGAGATCAAATCCGCAAAACTGATCTTAAAGACTCTGGGGCTTCGGAAAGGCGGGATCGAAGTGGTATCCTGCCCAACCTGCGGAAGAACCAAGATCGATCTGATCGGACTTGCAAATAAAGTCGAAGAAATGGTGGCCGATATTCCGCTGGATATCAAGGTGGCCGTTATGGGCTGCGTAGTCAACGGACCAGGAGAAGCAAAGGAAGCAGATATCGGAATTGCCGGCGGAATCGGAGAAGGTCTTCTGATCAAGAAAGGTGAGGTCGTGAAGAAAGTAAAGGAAGACGAATTATTGGAGACATTGAGACAGGAGTTGTTACACTGGAATGAGTAAGCCGTTTTTTGAGGTATTTCCGACATTAAAAGTAAAAGATGATATTCAGATGATGTTTCAGGGCGTAGAGGTGACGAAAGTTTCCACAAATTCTACGAGAGACTTTATCCGTGTCAGCATTTACAGCAGACATCTGATCCAGAAAAAGGATATATATGAAGTGGAGCGTATGCTGAAGCAGCAGTTATTTGCCAGAAGCCATATCCAGGTGACAGTGCGGGAGCAGTATGACCTATCGGAACAGTATACACCGGAGAATCTGATGAATGAATACTACGACAGTTTTCTGCTGGAACTGGATCAGAAGAGCGTTGTAGAGCGGAACATGCTCCAGAACGCCAGTTATGAATTTGAAAATGGTAATATTCTCTGTCTGACGCTGACGGATACGATTGTTGCACAAGGGAAAAAGGACTCCCTGTCGGAGTATCTGACGGGTGTATTTGCAGAGCGTTTTTCAACGGCCGGTGGAGATACGGGTTCTGTATGAAAAGGCAAAAGACAGTAAGTTGAAATATAACGAAGCAAAATTAGAACAGGAAGTAGAGGCAATTCGTGAACAGTCTGAGGCTGTCAAGGCAAAGAAAGCACAGGAACAGAAAGAAGAGAAAAAATGAGGAAAAAAGCGCGTCAAAAAGCACTTCCGGTGGAGAAAACAGTAATAAAATCAGCGCTAAGAGTTCCAAATCATTTGGAAAAGGCAGCTATTCGTTTGTACGTAAGGCTACGGATGATCCGAACCTGATTTACGGACGAGACTTTGACGATGAGACGATCGAACTGCAGAATGTGTTAGGCGAGATGGGTGAGATTACAATCCGTGGAAAAGTCATCAGTATGGAGACCAGAGAGATCCGTAATGAGAAGACGATCATTATGTTTGCAGTTACAGATTTTACGGATTCTATTATGGTGAAAATGTTTGTGCGGAACGATCAGCTTGCGGATATTTTGGGAGATATTAAGACAGGTGCATTTTTGAAGTTAAAAGGAGTAACAACGGTAGACCGTTTTGATTCGGAACTGAATATCCAGTCGGTAGTCGGAATCAAGAAGATCAGTGATTTTACAGAGTCAAGAGTGGATACTGCACCAGAGAAACGAGTGGAACTTCACTGCCATACCAAGATGAGCGATATGGATGCGGTAACAGACGTCACAACGCTTCTAAAGCAGGCGCATGACTGGGGACATCCGGCGATGGCGGTCACGGATCATGGTGTAGTTCAGGCATTCACGGATGCAAATCATTATATTGAGTCACTGGGTAAGGACGATCCGTTCAAAGTTATCTATGGTGTGGAAGGATATCTGGTAGATGATCTGACTGATGTAGCGGTAAATGAAAAAGGGCAGTCGCTGGATGACATCTATGTAGTTTTCGATCTGGAGACAACCGGATTCAGTCCAATCAAGGATAGGATCATCGAGATCGGTGCGGTAAAGGTAGAACATGGCGTGATCACAGACAAATTCAGTACATTTGTCAATCCGAAAGTACCGATCCCGTTCCAGATCACACAGCTTACCAGCATTACTGACCAGATGGTTATGGGGGCGCCGGATATTGAGATGGTTCTTCCACAATTTCTGGAGTTCATAGGAGATGCGGCACTGGTCGCACACAATGCCTCTTTTGATGTAAGTTTTATTGAACAAAACTGCAGATATCAGGATATCCAGCCGGATTTCACATCGGTGGATACGGTGTCGATGGCGCGTATCCTTCTGCCGACGTTGTCAAAGTATAAGCTGAATGTGGTGGCAAATGCACTCCATATTTCACTGGAGAACCACCACCGGGCGGTCGATGACGCCGGGGCAACTGCGGAGATATTTGTAAAATTTGTGGAAATGTTAAAGGACAGAGGCATTTATGATCTGGCGAAGCTAAACCAGTTTGGAGAGAACAATGCTGATGCTGTCCGGAAACTTCCGTCATACCATGTGATCATTCTGGCACTGAATGAAGTGGGACGTGTGAATCTGTATACCCTGATCTCAATGTCCCATCTGAAATACTATGCAAGAAGACCAAGAATTCCAAAGAGCGAACTGTCGAAATACAGAGAAGGACTTCTGGTGGGAAGTGCCTGTGAGGCGGGAGAACTTTATCAGGCGATTCTGAATGAAAAGTCGGAAGAACGAATCGCAAAGATTGTAAACTTCTATGATTATCTGGAGATCCAGCCGCTTGGCAATAACCAGTTCATGATCGAGAGCCCGAAGATTACGAAGGTACAGAATGAGGAAGACTTAAAAGAGATCAACCGGAAGATCGTGGCACTTGGCGAACGGTTCAATAAGCCGGTTGTCGGAACCTGTGATGTACATTTCATGAATCCGGAGGATGAGGTATACAGAAGGATCATCATGGCAGGGAAGGGATTCGGTGATGCGGACAGTCAGCCGCCACTGTATCTTAGAACGACTGATGAGATGCTGGAGGAATTCGAATACCTGGGATCTGCAAAGGCAAGAGAGATTGTCATTGAGAACCCGGTGAAGATCGCCGGAATGGTGGAGAAGATCACACCGGTGCGTCCGGACAAGTGTCCGCCGGTCATCCCGGATTCGGATAAGATGCTGCGTGACATCTGTTATAACAAGGCGCATTCAATGTACGGGGAAGATTTGCCGGAGATTGTTACCGAGCGTCTGGAACGAGAATTGAATTCTATCATATCAAATGGATTTGCCGTTATGTACATTATTGCACAGAAACTGGTATGGAAGTCGGTGGAGGACGGATATCTGGTAGGATCCCGTGGTTCCGTAGGATCTTCCTTCGTAGCGACCATGGCTGGGATTACAGAGGTTAACCCTGTTAAGTCCTCATTATTATTGTAAAAAAGTGTCACTACAGCGACTTTTGAGTCAGAAGAAGTCAGAAAGTTTGCCGGAGGATGCGGATGGGATATGCCAGACCGGGTCTGTCCGGTGTGTGGAGAAAAGCTTACAAAAGACGGATTTTGACATCCCGTTTGAGACATTCCTCGGATTCAAAGGAGACAAAGAACCGGATATCGACTTGAACTTCTCGGGAGATTATCAGAGTAATGCACACAAATATACGGAAGTCATCTTCGGCGCAGGTCAGACGTTTCGTGCCGGAACGGTTGGTACACTGGCGGATAAGACAGCGTTTGGGTATGTAAAGAATTATTACGAAGAACACGGACAGGGAAAGAGAAAATGTGAGATTGACCGTATCGTACAGGGCTGTACGGGAATCCGGCGAAGCACCGGACAGCATCCGGGAGGAATTATTGTACTTCCGCTGGGAGAAGAAATCAACTCCTTTACACCGGTACAGCATCCGGCGAATGATATGACGACCGATATCGTTACCACACATTTCGATTACCATTCGATCGACCACAACCTGTTAAAGCTTGATATTCTCGGACATGATGATCCGACCATGATCAAGACGCTGGAGGAATACATCAGCTCTCCGGCGATGGACAATGAATACAATGAGACGGATAATCGTTTTGATGCAACCAAGATTCCGTTGGATGATCAGGGGGTGATTTCGTTATTCCATGATACATCGGCACTTGGGATCAAACCAGATGATATCGGCGGATGCCCGGTCGGATGTCTGGGAATCCCGGAATTTGGAACAGACTTTGTTATCCAGATGGTCGTGGATACGAAGCCGAATACAATCTCGGATCTGATCCGTATCTCCGGGCTGTCACATGGAACAGACGTATGGCTGAATAATGCCCAGGAACTGATCCGGAGCGGTAAGGCAACGATTTCTACTGCAATCTGTACCCGAGATGATATCATGACGTATCTGATCAACAAGGGAATGGACAGCGAGGAATCCTTTACTATTATGGAACGTGTCCGTAAAGGAACGGTTGCCAAAGGAAATGTAAGGAATGGCCGGAATTCAAAAAAGACATGGCTGAGCATAATGTACCGGACTGGTATGTCTGGTCGTGTGAGCAGATCAAGTACATGTTCCCGAAGGCGCATGCGGCGGCGTATGTCATGATGGCATACCGTATCGCATATTGTAAGATCAACTATCCGCTTGCATATTACGGGGCATATTTCGGAATCCGTGCAGATGCATTCTCTTATGAGATCATGTGTCAGGGGAAGGAAAAGCTTCAGTACTATATCGATGATTACAATCGTCGTTCTGCGACACTCAGCAAAAAAGAACAGGATACGATGAAAGATATGAAGATCGTTCAGGAGATGTATGCAAGAGGATTCGAATTTGAGCCGCTTGACATCTACAAAGCACAGGCAACGAAGTTCCTGATCGTAAATGGCAAACTGATGCCGCCGCTTTCCAGTATTGACGGTATGGGAGAGAAGGCTGCCGAGGCAGTTGCAGAAGCCTCAAAAGATGGGACCTATCTGTCGCTGGATGATTTCAGACAGAGAACAAAAGCAAGTAAGACCGTTATTGACACGATGGTTGATCTTGGAATTCTTGCGGATCTTCCGGCATCGAACCAGCTGTCATTGTTTGATTTTTAGGAGAGAGATAACAGATGGGAAGAATAAAACAGTCACAGATCACATACTGGTGTCACGAGATCATCCGTTCACAGGCAGAAGCAGGCGGATGTTATATCGATGCGACCATGGGAAAGGGGAATGATACCTTGTTCCTGTGTGAGCTTGCCGGAGAAAATGGAAAGGTACTTGCATTTGATATTCAACAGGAAGCACTGGATGCGACGCGAGAATTACTAAGGACACACGGAAAAGAGCAGCAGGCGGAACTGATCCTGGACGGGCATGAGCATATGGACCGGTATGCAATGGAAGAGAGTACAGATGTGATCTGTTTTAATTTCGGATATCTTCCGGGCGGGGATCATAAGCTTGCAACTACATACCAGACCAGCATAGAGGCAATCGGAAAAGGTCTCGGCATACTGAAACACGGTGGTATGATGAGCCTGTGTATTTATAGTGGCGGAGATACCGGATTCGAAGAAAAAGAGAAGATTCTCGAATACATAAAAGGACTTCCGGGAAGAGAGTATACCGTGATCGTCAATGAATACTATAACCGGAAGAACTGTCCGCCGATGCCGGTATTTATATTTAAAGAGTAACCCGGAAGCAAAAGAAACGAAGACAGAAAAATTTGGAATTTGACAAATCAATGCTTTAACTCATGAAAGTATTATGTTATACTATTACAAGGTGGCGTAAACGGAATGCCGCTTACACGAAAGGATGGAAAAGAAGTATGTCAGAAAAAGTAATTATGCTTGGGAACGAGGCAATCGCCAGAGGTGCATATGAGGCCGGAGTAAAGGTATCGGCAGCATATCCTGGTACGCCTAGTACAGAGATCAGTGAGAACCTGGTCAAATATAAAGATAGTTTATACTGCGAATGGTCACCGAATGAAAAAGTTGCGACAGAAGTAGCGATCGGTGCATCTGTAGCGGGGGTACGTGCGATGTCCTGTATGAAGCACGTTGGATTTAATGTGGCAGCAGACCCTACATATACAGTTTCTTATATGGGTGTAAACGGAGGACTTGTCATTGTTGTTGCGGATGATCCGGGACTTTATAGTTCTCAGAATGAGCAGGATACAAGAATGGTAGCACGTGCGGCACAGCTCCCTGTTATCGAGCCTTCAGACAGTTCAGAAGCAAAAGAATTTATCAAAGTAGCATTTGATCTGAGTGAGAAATATGACCGTCCGTTTGTTTACCGTACAACAACAAGACTGGCACATTCCCAGGGACTTGTAGAATTAAACGAACGCAAAGAAATAGAAGATAAACCATATGAGAAGAATATCCGCAAGAATGTTATGATGCCGGGAAATGCAAAACTCCGCCACGTAGAGATTGAAAAGCGCAATCTCGAACTTGCGGAAGCTGCTAATACACTTCCAATCAACAAAGTAGAGATGAATGACACAAAGATCGGTGTAATCACCAGCGGTATTCCATACCAGTATGTAAAGGAAGCACTTCCGGAAGCATCTGTATTAAAACTTGGTATGGTAAATCCGCTTCCAAGAAAGCTGATCGAAGAATTTGCTTCAAAAGTAGATACCTTATATGTTGTAGAAGAACTGGACCCGGTGATTGAGACACAGGTTAAATCCTGGGGCATCAAAGCAATCGGAAAAGAAATCTTCACGGTACAGGGGGAATACAGTGCCAATATGCTCCGTGAGGCAATTCTGAAAGAAGAACTTGATATCAGTAAGCCTGCGCAGGCACCGGGAAGACCACCAATCTTATGTCCGGGATGTCCACACAGAGGTGTGTACTATGTACTGAACAAGTTAAAGATTCATGCGGCAGGTGACATTGGCTGTTATACACTGGGCGCAGTAGCACCACTTAGTGTTGTGGATACAACCATCTGTATGGGAGCAAGTATTTCAAGCCTTCATGGTATAGAAAAGGCAAAAGGAAAAGAATATATTAAGAACTGGGTTGCTGTGATCGGCGATTCTACATTTTTACATACGGGTGTCAATTCTCTGATGAATATGATGTATAACAAAGCAACAGGAACCGTCATCATCTTGGATAACTCTACAACCGGTATGACCGGACATCAGGATCATGCGGCAACAGGAAAGACACTGCAGGGAGATCCGACATATGCAATTGATATTCCGGCATTATGTCGTGCAATAGGTGTTAAGAATGTGGTAGAAGTCAATGCAAGAGATATTCAGGCTGTGGAAAAGGCTGTAAAAGAAGAGATTGCCAAAGATGAAGTATCCGTGATCATTACGAAGACACCATGTGTACTTCTGGATAAATCAAAGAAACCGTTATATCAGACGCATACAGATAAATGTAAGAAGTGTGGTATGTGCATGAAACCTGGATGTCCTGCAATGACAAAAAATGCTGACGGAACAGTGTCCATCGATGATACGATGTGTACTGGATGCGGACTTTGTGCAAGCCTGTGTAAATTCGATGCGATTGAGTTAGTAAAGGAAGGTGACAGATAATGGCAACAAAGAATATTATGATCGTCGGAGTCGGCGGACAGGGAACACTGCTTACCAGCAGAATCTTAGGAGGCCTTGCCATTGCCGGCGGCTATGATGTAAAGCTTTCCGAAGTACATGGAATGGCTCAGCGTGGTGGAAGTGTTGTAACATTTGTAAGATATGGGGATAAAGTGGCAGAACCGATCGTAGAAGAGGGGCAGGCGGATGTGATCATCGCATTCGAACGTCTGGAAGCACTCAGATTTGCACATTTTCTGAAAAAGGATGGTGCACTGATCATCAATGACTGGAGAATCGATCCGATGCCGGTTGTGATCGGGGCAGCACAGTATCCGGAAAATATTATTGAGACACTCGGAGAAGAACACAGAGTCTATACAGTAAATGCAACAGAAGAAGCAAAGAAGATCGGTAATCCAAGAGTGTTCAACCTGATCGTACTTGGTGTAGCGGCTCAGCATATGGATTTTACAAAAGAACAGTGGTACGAAGTGATTGAAAAGACAGTTCCTCCGAAAACCATTGAGATTAATAAAAAAGCATTTGACGTTGGCTATCATTTATAAGGAGGTACGGAACAGGTTATGGCAAGAGTAGCACTGAAAGATTGGAAAGAACAGATCAGAGATCCGAAGATTGAGTGTATGAGCAGAGATGAGATGACTGCACTGCAGAGCGATCGTCTGGTAAAACAGGTGAAAAATGTATACGAAAATGTAGAAATTTTATCGTAAGAAAATGGATGAAATAGGAGTAGAACCAGGGGATATCAAAGGGATTGAGGATATTGGTAAGCTTCCGTTTACGACGAAAGAGGACTTAAGAGCAAATTATCCGTTTGGCCTTCTGGCTGTTCCAAAAGATAAGATTGTCAGGGTTCAGGGAACATCGGGAACAACCGGAAAACTTACCCTTGCTTCTTATACACAGAAAGACATAGATGTATGGAGCGAGTGTGTGGCCAGAGGTCTTACGATGGCAGGACTTACAGCAGAAGACCGCATTCATATCTGTTATGGATATGGATTGTTCACAGGAGGCATGGGGCTGGATTTCGGAGCAAGAAAGCTTGGAGCAATGGCTATCCCGATGTCAGCAGGTAATACGAAGAGACAGCTGATGTGTATGGAAGACTTTGGCGCAACTGCATTTGCATGTACACCATCTTATGCGCTGTATCTTGCAGAGGCTGCCAATGAGGCCGGAATTGTAGACAAACTCCAGTTGAAGGTTGGAATCAACGGGGCAGAGCCATGGACAGAAGAGATGCGTCTGAAGATCGAAGAACTCCTGGATGTAAACTGCTTTGATATCTATGGCCTGTGCGAGGTTACAGGACCAGGTGTAGCTTTAGAGTGTATCCATCATAATGGTATGCATGTATATGAAGACTATTTCTATCCGGAAGTATTGAACCCGGCTGATAACAGCCATTGCGCAGACGGAGAGATCGGAGAACTGGTATTTACAACACTTGCCAAAGAAGGTATGCCGTTACTTCGTTACAGAACCAAAGACCTTACAAGTATTGATCATTCTACCTGTGAATGTGGACGAACACTCCCGAGAATCTCAAAATTCAAAGGACGTACCGATGATATGAAGGTTATCCGCGGAGTCAATGTATTCCCGACACAGGTTGAGACTGCACTGCTTTCTGTCGGTGGAGGAGTTGCACCGCATTATCTGATGATCGTTGACCGTGAGAATAATCTGGATGTGCTGACCGTTATGGTAGAAGTGGATGAAAAATATTTCTCAGATGAGATTCGTAAACTGGATGAGTTAAAGAATAAAGTTGCGGCAGTCTTAAAACAGGCACTCGGTGTTGCAGTAAGAGTGAAACTCGTAGAGCCAAAGACCATCGAAAGAAGTGAGGGTAAGGCAAAACGTGTCATTGATAACAGAAGTTTATAAACAGGAGGAAATAACATGGGCGTAAGTAATACCGTACAACAGTTATCGGCTTTTTTTTGGAAAACAGAGAAGGACGTCTGGAAGAAGTATTAGATGTACTCGCAAAAAGCAATGTGAATATCGTAGCACTGAGTCTTGCGGATACATCTGATTATGGAATGCTGCGTATGATCGTGTCAGATCCGCATAAGGGACGCATGGCATTAAAGGAAGTAGGGATTACTTCGATGCTGACAGATGTAGTAGCACTTCGTGTACCACATGCAACCGGTTCATTGAGCAAAGCAATGCATCAGATCGTGGACGGTGAAGTAAACATTGAATATATGTACGCTTTTGCAAATGGAGATGATGCGGCAGCAGTATTAAAGAGTGATGATCCGGCAAGAGTAATCGATATTCTGAAAGGAAGCGGTTTTGATGTGTACAGTGCAGATGAAGCGTATCGTGCAAACCAATAGACATGAAAGAGGAACAGTATGGGTGTAGATAAGAGTGATGTTTTAAAGAAAATGAGGGAAGCAGAAGCCATCTATGTATTGATGTCTGATTGTACCAGAATGCCTTTCGTAGTGTGTGATCCGGAGACTTATGATGATCAGGTGCTGATTTTCTTCTCCGAAGAAGAAGCCATGAAGGGCGGACAGGAATTCCTGAAAGAGGGAAATCCTCTGAAGATATTTAATATTGAAAATAAATACATGCTTCCATTTTACAGCAGTTTATTCCCGGCCGGAGTGAATGGGATGTGGGTAGGAAAAGATACAGAAGAAGAGATCAAGCTTCAACTTACAGAACTGGTCAGAAGACCGGAGCAGAAACCGGGAGAGGAACCGATCGAGAATCCGAGTTTCCAGATTACAGCTATGTACTTCATGCAGAAAGCACGTAAGCAGAAAGAAATGAAGATTACAGAAGATATGAAGGATCTTCAGGAAGAATTGATGGCGCACTATCAGGATGCAACCTTCATTACTGCGGTCACGGAAGAGAAGAAAATGCCGGTGTTGAATAAGAATGACGGACAGGTATTATTGCCGGTATTTACCGATGTTCAGGAGTTCCTGAAGTTCCAGAACAACCATTCGGATACAAGATATTCTATGGGAGTGCTGGAAGCGGTAAAAGTTCCGGAAGCAATGGGTGATGAAATGACAGGTGTAGTGGTGAATCCATTTGGTGTGGATCTGCAACTGAATATTGCAAGATCACAGAATCAGAATTAGTCTTACAGGTACGAAAAAGCCGGATAACATTTGTTATCCGGCTTTTTTTCCGTAATCTCTCGCATTAAGTCATGTATTTCTTTTAAATATTCAAATCTGAAATAGCTATATTTTAATATATAAAAATGTACATCAAAAACTTAGATTCGTTATGATTAGAGCGGTGTTACATTAACAGCCTGTGGTCCTTTGGCGCCGTCTGTAACTTCGTATTCCACTTCCTGACCTTCTTCAAGCGTCTTGAATCCATCCATGTTCAGTCCTGAATAATGAACGAATACATCATGACCTTCAGCGTCAGAAATGAAACCGTAACCTTTTTGGTTGTTAAACCATTTTACAGTACCTTTTCATGATCATACCTCCATAAAATATTATTAAATCGCATATTTATATAGGAAAACTATAAAATACACTATTGTCAGATTAGCATATATTGATAAATACGTCAATGGATATATGAAATGTTTTTGTGTTTTTGTACAAAAAAGTCAATCTCTTGACGAATGAACATCAAACGTGTAAAGTAATATTGTCAAACTACAAAGGATTAAAGGTTGGAAAACTATGATTACATGACAGGAAAAAAGATATCGGAAGGAATTGCGATCGGAAGACTTACCTTTATAAGCGTGATACAAAAGAAATCCGCAGGATCTATGTCAAAGATGTAGCAAAAAGAAGTGATGCGTTTTCAAAAAGCCAGACAGAAGGCATTGCAGGAATTACGCGATCTGTATGATCTGGCAGCGAAGGATGTCGGAGAAGCGAATGCGGCAATCTTTGAGATGCAGCAGATGATCCTGGAAGACCAGGAGATCATCCGTCAGATTACAAGTATTATTGTTGAGCATAAGCTGAATGCAGAATATGCGGTAAAAAATGCGGTTGAAAATATTTTGGCAAGCGCTTCAAAGAGTAATAAGAATTATGTGCTGGGGCATGAGGCAGATGTAAAGGATGTATCGACAAGAGTACTCCGGATTCTTGCAAGGACATGGAAAGATAAGATGCTGACGGATGAGCCGTTTATTCTTGCTGCGGGAGAACTTTATCCAAGTGAGACTGTAAAGTTTGATAAGAGCAAAATTCTTGGATTTGTGACCAGATATGGAACTATCAATTCCCATACGGCTGTGCTTGCAAGAACCAAAGGAATACCATCGGTGATCGGACTGGGAGAATCCCTGAAAAAAGAATACGAAGGCAAGACGATCATCATCGACGGTTTTGAGGGAAAAGTATATATTGAGCCGGATTATACGACGATTTCCAAGATGAAGCAGAAGCAGGATGAGAATCATACCCAGGTACAGAATCTGGAACGTCTGAAGGGAAAAGAGAATATTACACAGAGTGGACAGAAGATTGACGTCTGTGCAAATATCGGAACCAGGGAAGATATAGAAAATGTACTGAGAAGTGATGCCGGAGGAATCGGATTATTCCGCAGCGAATTCCTGTATATCGAAAATGGGACAAAGCTGCCGACAGAAGAACAGCAGTTCCAGGTATACCGTCTGGCAGCAGAGGCAATGGGCACCAAAAAGGTCGTAATCCGTACCGCAGATCTGGGAGGCGAAAAGCAGGCAGAATGTCTAGAGCTCGGAGAAGATAGAAATCCGGAGATCGGCTATAGGGGAATCCGTGTATCGCTGGATAAAGATGAGATATTTAAGACACAGCTCCGTGCAATTTTACGTGCATCTGCATATGGAAATATGTCGGTCATGTTTCCGATGATCACGGATGTGGAAGAAGTAAAACAGGCGAAACTGATTCTGGAAAAGATAAAGAATGAACTGAAAGACGAGAAGATTCCGTTCAATGAAGAGATTAAGATCGGTGTTATGATCGAGACGCCTGCAGCGGTTATGATCAGTGGAGAGCTGGCAAGAGAAGCAGATTTCTTCAGTATCGGAACGAATGACCTGACACAGCTGACACTCGGAATGGACAGAACAAACAGCAGACTGGAGCGCTTTTATAATACACATCATCCGGCGCTTCTTAAGATGATCCGTATTATTGCCAATAATATCCACCTGGAAGGAAAGAAAATCGCATTATGCGGTGATCTGGCGGCTGATCTTAGTCTGACTGAGAAGTTTATCCAGATGGGGATCGATGAGTTGTCTGTAGCACCGAACCAGGTACTTGCTTTGAGAAAAAAAATAAGGGAAATACAGTAAGTTATAGTTAATATCTTGTTGTTGAGAGTATAAGGAGGAAAAGAGTAACATGGTGGAAAAATTATTTAAGCTCCGTGAGAACGGGACGGATGTCAGGACCGAGGTTATGGCAGGTATCACCACGTTCATGACCATGGCGTACATCCTTGCGGTCAATCCGAGTATCCTGTCTGCGACAGGGATGGATTCCGGTGCGATCTTTACATCCACAGCACTGGCGGCAATGATCGGTACGTTTCTGATGGCATTCTTTGCCAATTATCCGTTTGCACTGGCGCCGGGAATGGGATTGAATGCGTACTTTGCATATACCGTTGTTCTCGGAATGGGGTATAAGTGGGAAGTTGCACTGACAGCCGTCTTTGTAGAAGGTATCGTATTTATCGTACTTTCGCTTACAAATATCCGTGAGGCAATCTTCAATGCAATCCCGAAAAATCTGAAGTCTGCAGTCAGTGTCGGCATCGGATTGTTTATCGCATTTATCGGACTTCAGAATGCAAATATCGTAGTGGGAGGTTCTACGCTTTTGGAGTTATTCTCAATTGATGGGTACAACAGTGCAAAAGGTGTGGAAGCATCCATGAATAACGTGGGAATCACGGTTCTTCTTGCATTGATCGGTGTGGGAATTACAGGAATTCTGGTAATTAAGAATGTAAAGGGAAATATTTTATGGGGAATCCTGCTCACATGGATTTTAGGAATTATCTGCCAGATGGCAGGTATCTATGTGCCGGATCCGGAGATTGGATTCTACAGTCTGCTTCCGGACTTTAGCAGTGGATTTTCAATCCCTAGTATCATGCCGGTATTTGGTAAACTTGATTTTAGCGGAGTATTTTCCCTGAATTTCATCGTCGTTATCTTTGCATTTTTATTTGTTGATATGTTTGATACGATCGGAACATTGATCGGTGTATCTACCAAGGCAGGTATGTTAGATGAAGAAGGACATCTTCCGAATATCAAAGGGGCACTGATGGCTGATGCGGTTGCAACAACCGTCGGAGCAGTTCTTGGAACAACAACGACTACCACGTTTGTGGAAAGTGCATCAGGTGTATCTGAAGGAGGAAGAACCGGGCTGACTTCCGCAACAACAGCCATTTTATTCGGGTTGTCGTTGTTCCTGTCACCAATCTTCCTTGCAATTCCATCGTTTGCAACAGCACCGGCTTTGATCGTAGTGGGATTCTATATGTTGACAAATGTGACGCACATTGATTTTGATAATTTTTCAGAAGCACTGCCATGCTACATCTGTATCCTGGCTATGCCATTTTTCTACAGCATCTCAGAAGGTATCTCTATGGGAGTGATTTCTTACGTGATCCTGAATCTGATGACTGGAAAGGCAAAAGAAAAGAAAATCAGCGCATTAATGTATGTACTTGCGGTATTATTCATATTGAAATATATCTTTCTGTAAAATATAATAGAAAGTGGAGAACGAAAAGAGATCGGTGTTTCCGGTCGTTTTTTCTGACTTATAAAAGTATCCGAAAGATACATGAAGGAGAACAAACGTATGAATTTACTTACGATGGAACATATTACAAAGGCTTATACAGACCGTGTTCTTCTGAATGATGTTGCATTCAGTATCAATGAAAATGAGAAGATCGGTGTGATCGGAATCAATGGGATGGGAAAGTCTACGCTGTTAAAAGTGACTGCAGGAATCGAACCATATGATGAAGGGAAGATCAGTATGGGAAAGCAGGTGAAGATCTGCTATCTTCCGCAGACACCGGAATTCGAAGAGGGAACAACAGTTCTTCGCGCAGCAATTGCAGATAATGTAAATGAACTGAACCAGTGGACGATCGAGGCAGATGCAAGATCTATGCTGAATCAGCTGGGGTTCTATGATTATGATGAAAAAGTAGAGCATATGTCCGGCGGACAGAAGAAGAGGATTGCACTGGTCAATGCACTGCTGACACCGGCTGACATACTGATCTTAGATGAGCCGACGAACCACCTGGACAATGCAATGTCAGAGTGGCTGGAGGAATATCTGATCGGCTTTAGAGGGGCAATACTGATGGTTACGCATGACCGTTACTTCCTGGATCGTGTGGCAACAAGAATCGTGGAAGTGGATCAGGGAAAGCTATACAGTTATCCGGGAAATTATTCCGAATTTGTTAAATTGAAAGCAGAGCGTCAGGATATGGCACTGGCTACGGAACGGAAGAGGAAGAGCCTTCTCCGCACCGAACTTGAATGGCTGGGAAGAGGTGCAAGAGCCAGAAGCACGAAGCAGAAAGCACATATTGACCGGATCAAAGCGATGCAGGAGATCAAGGATATTCAGGAAGAAAAGAGAGTGGTACTGGATTCCGTAGCATCCCGTATGGGAAATAAGACGATCGAGCTGGAGAATATCAGCAAATCTTATGGTAACAGAAAGCTGATCAGTGATTACAGCTATATATTCCTGAAAAATGACCGCATTGGAATTATCGGTCCGAACGGCTGTGGCAAGACAACACTTCTTAAGATCATCAATGGGATCGTGAGGCCAGACAGTGGAACAATAGAAATCGGGCAGACCATCCGGATTGGATATTTCTCGCAGGAGAACGAATATATGGATGCGTCCATGAAAGTGATCGACTATGTGAAAAGAAGTGGGGGGAATATGTCACTACATCTGACGGAAAAGATCACGGCATCACAGATGCTGGAGCGTTTTTTATTTGACGGAGCCATGCAGTGGTCGAAAATCGAGAAGCTTTCCGGAGGAGAAAAAGCGGAGATTGTATCTGATGCGTGTGCTGATGAGTGCGCCGAATGTGCTGATCCTGGATGAGCCGACGAATGATCTGGATATCCAGACACTGACCATTCTGGAGGATTATCTGGATCACTTTGACGGAATTATCATAACAGTATCTCATGACCGGTATTTCCTTGATCGTATCGTGAACCGTACCTTTTCTTTTGAAGGAGATGGGGAAAAATTCGCCAGTTTGAGGGAGGATATTCTGATTATCTGATTCGGAAAGAACTGGAAGGTCTGGATACGGAGATGT
>ENA-OPYU01000091-OPYU01000091.1-human-gut-metagenome-genome-assembly--contig:-NODE-91-length-32440-cov-3.134095_pt1 | contig 32440 bp, 40 predicted proteins | sample MGYA00242637_ERZ504482 | MGnify/ENA primary metagenome ERZ504482 (study PRJEB26092, sample SAMD00036237) | human gut metagenome | host: Homo sapiens | study: EMG produced TPA metagenomics assembly of... | reverse complement strand
TTTTGCCTTCACTTCTTCTTCCGGGCAAAGAATAAATTTCTCCAGTAAAACCCGTCTACCACAGCTTCTGTCCCTGTCTGCATGTCTTCCAGATTCATTTCCACACCGATCAAAGGCCGGAATGTTCATCATACGTGCAAGAATTGCGGTATGGGAATTGGTAGAACCATGAACAGTAACAAAGGCAAGGATTTTTTCCTTGTCCATCTGCACGGTTTCGCTTGGTGTAAGGTCATCTGCCACCACAATCACCGGCTCTGTAAAATCCAGGCCATTGTCTCCATTGCCAGCAAGATTCTGAACCAGGCGTTCTGAAATATCCTTAATATCCACTGCACGGGCTTTCATGTAATCATCATCCATGCTGGCGAACATCTCTGAAAAACTGTCTCCTGTTGAAGCTACTGCATATTCTGCATTGACCTCTTGTGTGCGGATGACATTTTCAATTGCTTCGTTAAAATCCAAATCCTCCAGCATCATCTGATGCACTTCAAAGATTGCTGCACTGGCTTCTCCTACCTCTTTCACAGCTTTGTCATACAGTTTTCCAAGCTGCTCAATAGCCTGCGCCTTAGCAGATTCTACTCTCTGCAGCTCCGCAGGCACATCATCGATTTTGACACGTTTTACTACATTTTCTGTTTTACGAAGGACAGCAATCTTACCAAGTGCAATTCCTTTATATACTGCTTTTCCTATCAAAGTTTCCATATCTGTTTCCCGCCGCCTTTATAAATTTGCTTCAAAAAACGCTTTCATTCCCTGTAAAGATGCATCTTCATCTCCGCCTTCTACAGCAACTTCTACTGTCTGTCCGCATTTTACGGCTAAAGACATCACTGCCATCAGGCGTGATACATCTGCTGACTTTCCATCTTCTTTTCTAGTGATGGTAACTTTACTATCATAATTCTTTACTTCTTTTACAAGCATTCCTGCTGGTCTTGCGTGAATTCCTAATTCGTCTTTAATTGTGTACTCAAATGTTTTCATAATCTCTTCTCCTTACCTCATTTTGATAATATATTTTACTGATTATAAATCAGCAGTTACCGTATATTTACAATAGTCTGAATATGCACTGCGAAAAATCCAACTTCTTTTTCCGAAATCGGAGCTTTCATTTTTTCAAACACATACAGGCAGACCTTTCTTGACACTTCCCATGCTTTCGGATAATTCTTCTGCACAAACTCATTCAGCTCAATATTAATATCTTCCCCTGTTTTGATGCGGTCAATCATATAATACAAGTGGCTCATCAGACGGATACCTCCAAGTGATTCCCGACTGATCGTCTGTTTTAGCATGTTTTCTACCATCAACAAACATTCATCAATGGTCTGTGTGATTTTCAAGGTTTCTGTTACATGCTCATCTGACAATCCAGAATGGATGTGTAAGGCTATAAATCCAACCTCATCATCTGAAATTTGATATCCGGTCATTTTCTCTACACTGTCCCTGCAATTGAGAACAACCGTATACTCTCTTCCAAACAAGGCTTTAATATCTGCAATAAAAGGATTCGGTATATGAATTTTTTCTTTTTCCCTCTTTGCAGCAAACGCAATATGGTCTGCAAGCGGCAATAAAATATCTGGATTAATGGAATCAAAAATTTCCTCTGCTTCTTCGATAATTTTACCTGCAGCTTCTAAAAAAACAGGATCAATTCCCTTCACTACATTTAAACCTGATTCTTCGTTTTCTTTGGATGCCAACGTAAACACTCTTGCACCCTTGATTGTCTGAAACCGATCTCCTGCTTTCTTTCCAAATCCAATCCCTTTTCCAAGTAAAATTCTTTCCCCGTCATCATGTCTGGCAAGAAATGCATTGTTATTTAATACTTTTATAATTTGATACATAACCTAAGAATCCCCTCTATAAGCTAAACGAAAAGGTATTTTTCACACTAAAAAAAGCATAAACATATTCTGTACACACTCTATCACAAAGATAGAGAAACGGAATAGTTCATGCCTGCCTGACAGTAACACACTATTTTCTATGATTTTATTTAAATATACTATATACTATATAACTTATTTTCGTCAAGTTGTATTTTTAACCCTAAAAATCCCCTCATAATTTGTCTATAATGTACAAATCCCAGAACCAATCTTGCAAAACAAATTGTAATTCTGGGATTTTCTGTATCTTAAATTTTTCTTTTATTTATGGAGGCAACACATCCAAAATGAGCTGCCACAAAATTAGCACCTTTTGGTGTGTTGATATTACCATTAGAGAATCTGACTAAATAAATCCTTTACTGTAGGATAAATTTTTGCAAATTTCTGATACTTTTCTTCGTATTTTTCCGCCAGTTCTGGTTCCGGCTCTACGGTATCAATCACTTTTACGATTTTCGCTGCTGCATCTTCTACAGAAGCAAACTCTCCGTTTGCCACAGCTGCCAGCATTGCTCCGCCTAACGCCGGACCTTCTTCAGACTCGATGACATCCACCTTAATATTCAGAATATTAGCAATCATCTTTTTCCACAGAGGGCTTTTGGCTCCGCCGCCGCAGATTTTCGTTCTCTCAATTTTAATTCCCAGTGCCTTAGCAACTTCAAAAGAATCACGAATTGCAAACGCCACACCTTCCAGAACAGCTTGGGTCATATCTGCCCTAGTGCTGTCCATAGTAAGTCCAATGAAAGTTCCTCTTGCATTTGGATTATTATGTGGAGAACGCTCACCCATAAGATATGGAAGGAAAAACACATTGTTTTCTCCTAATTTCTCAATTTTTTCCTGTTCACCAACATAATCTTTAGTTCCAATAATTTCGTCCATCCACCATTTATTGCAAGACGCTGCACTTAACATACATCCCATCAAATGATAATTTCCATCTGCATGGGCAAAGGCATGAAGCGCATTATTGGGATCTACTCCAAATTCCTTGCTGGAAATAAAAATGGTTCCGCTGGTTCCAAGAGATATATTACACATACCATCTCCCACAGTTCCTGTTCCAACTGCGGCTGCTGCATTATCTCCTGCTCCTGCTACGATTTTACAGGAAGCCGGAATTCCCAGTTCTTCTGCCAATTCCGGTTTCAAAGTACCCACTGTTTCATAGCTTTCAAATAATTTTGGCATCTGCTCTTCTTTGATTCCGCAGATATCCAACATTTCTTTAGACCAACAACGATTCTTTACATCCAAAAGCAACATACCGGAGGCATCTGACATATCACAGCAATGAGTACCAGACAATTTATATGCCAAATAATCCTTTGGCAGCATAATTTTCTTAATTCTCTTAAAGTTCTCTGGCTCGTTTTCTCTTCAGCCCCAAAGAACTTTTGGGCGCTGTAAAACCTGCAAAAGCAATATTAGCTGTATATTTCGATAATGTTTCTTTCCCGATTACCTGATTCAGATAATCGGTTTCTTTTACGGTTCTGCCGTCATTCCACAAAATTGCTGGACGAATCACTTCATCATTCTCATCTAAAATAACAAGTCCATGCATCTGTCCACCAAAACTGATTCCAGCCACCTGACTCTTATCACAATCTGCAATCAGTTCTTTGATGCCCTCCAGACTCTGGCTCCACCAGTCTTCCGGTTTCTGTTCAGACCATCCCGGATGTGGAAATGCCAGGGGATATTCTCTGGATACAATTTTCTGAATCTTGCCTTCCCCATCCATAAGAAGTAATTTCACAGCAGAAGTTCCTAAATCAACACCTATGTATAACATGGTTTTCTCCCTTTCCCTTAAGCAAATGGATTTTCTGTTGGGTATAAGGTTCCCTTTGGCTGATTGTAGTTGATTTTCTCAACTTCAACACCTAAATATTTGAATACTTCATACAGTGCTTTTCCAAAGTGTCCAAAAGCAACTGCTCCATGATGTGGATAATTCTTCTCTACTAATACATGACGGTAGAAACGTCCCATTTCCGGAATTGCGAAGATACCAATACCACCAAAGCTCTGTGTTGCCACCGGAAGAACTTCACCCTGTGCAATGTAAGCGCGGAGTTTGCAGTCTGCTGTACTCTGGAGACGATAGAAAGTAATTTCACCTGGAACAATATCACCTTCCAGTGTACCCTGTGTCACTTCTTCCGGCAGAGTTCTTGCCATAATCATCTGATATTTCATAGAGCATGCTGTCAGCTTGCTTGCTGCTGTATTTCCGCAATGGAATCCCATGAAGGTTTCTTTCTGGTCATAGTTGTAGTGACCTTTAATGTCATTGTCATAAATATGAGCTGGTACAGTATTGTTAATATCCAGCAGAGTAACCGTATCCTGGCTGATAACAGTTCCAATGTATTCGCTTAATGTTCCCCAGATATCTACTTCGCAGGAAACCGGAATACCTCTATCTGTAAGACGGCTGTTTACATAGCAAGGAACGAATCCAAACTGTGTCTGGAATGCAGGCCAGCATTTTGTAGTAAGTGTCACATATTTTCTGCAGCCTTTGTGTGCTTCTACCCAGTCTAACAGAGTGATTTCGTACTGTGCTAATTTAGGCAGAATTTCTGGTTTCATATTTCCTTTGCCAAGCTCTGCTTCCATTTCTTTTACTACGTCTGGAATACGTGGGTCATCTGCATGTTTATTAAATGCTTCAAATAAGTCTAATTCAGAGTTTTCTTCGATTTCTACCCCTAAATCATACAGTCTCTTAATTGGCGCATTACATGCCAGGAAGTTTGTTGGACGTGGTCCAAAGCTGATGATTTTCAGGTTTCTTACTGCAACTAATGCTCTTGCGATTGGAGCAAATTCATGAATCATTTCAGCAACTTCTTCTGCTGTTCCAACTGGATATTCCGGGATGTATGCTTTTAAATTACGCAGTTTTAAGTTATAGCTTGCATTTAACATACCGCAGTATGCATCTCCACGTCCCTGTACCAGGTCGCCTTCTTCTGCTGCAGCCACTACCATAGATGGACCATGGAATACTTTTACCAGCATGGTTTCTTCTGTTTCCGGTCCAAAGTTTCCAAGATAAACAACCTGTGCATTACAGCCTGCCTCTCTTAATTCTTTGGCAGCTTTTAACATATCTGTTTCGCTTTCTACAACAGTCTGGCATTCATAGATTTCTCCGTTGAAGTTTTTTCTTGTATGCTTCTACAACTGCCTTCTCTTCTGTTTTCAGACAGTGACATTGGGAAACAGTCACGGCTTACTGCTACAATACCTAAATTTTAATTCTGGCATGTTTGATAAATTCATCATTTTTTTCCTCCTGCATTTTCGCCTTTTTTAATTTTTTATTCTACAGATAAATTCTCACCTTTGAGTCCTTCAAAAGCTCCTTCAATTTTTGCATCTTTATGTGCAATGAGCCATTTATTTCTGGCAAACAGTAATTTATCTTCTTCTGTGTTATTCTGGCGCTGTGGCGCCTCTGTGTTAGTTCCTTTTGGAAGAATAACTGCTGTACAGAACTTATTTCCGTCTACGCTGCATGGCGCATAGTGAAGGGTGGTTGCATAAACCTCCACAACAGTTCCTGCCGGTACCAGAAATGCTTCCATTTTTGCGGTTTCATAAGTACCGTCTCCCTCAATGTCCTGTTCTCTTCCTAAAATCAGAATCAGGTCTGTCAGCGCCACATTGACCTCTGAATCTCTGTGGTACTCTACTGCATTTAAGAGCACATTACTTCCATTGCAGTAACCAATCTGGATGGGCATTCCACCATACAGGCTGTATGCGATTTTGTCTGCACATGCACAGGCTTCCAGCTTTTCGTCAGAAGCAACATAAATCACATCATCCGGCTTTGGAGTTTCCTTTAAAACCTCCAGAAGCTCAGACACGTCCAGGTCTTCAATCACTCTTCCATAAGTATGAAATTCCCGGTCAGCAACATTCAAAATTTTCATCACGTCCTAAACCTCCTTACTTAGTTTAGCCATTAAACTATATGTTTATGCTACCATTTTAGAACATAGAAAAAATTCAATTGTAGTTTTTTGAAAATATGTTGTATTTGTACAAAAAAAGAGAAGCATCATAGGGCATAATTCCCATAATACAGTCCTTGACTGCCATAAAAACCATTGATAAAATAGGAACATCAAATAAAAGGGGAGGAAGCACTATGGATAATGAAGGACTCCAGAAATCAGCTATAACTTCATATGAACAAAGAGAAATTCTTTTTTATAAAACTGACAATGGTGATGTACGTGTCCAGATTCTTCTGTATCAGGAAAATCTTTGGTTAACACAGGGTAAAATGGCAGAACATTTTTGATGTACAAAAAGCTGCTATTTCCAAACACTTAAAAAATATTTTTGAATCCGGTGAATTAGAACAAGATTCAGTTGTTTCCATTTTGGAAACAACTGCTACAGATGGCAAGAACTACTCTGTTAAATATTATAATCTTGATGCTATCATTGCTGTTGGATATCGTGTCAATTCAAAAAAGCTACCATGTTTCGTATTTGGGCTAACCGCATTTTAAAAGAATTCATTATCAAAGGATATGTGATGGATGATGAACGTTTAAAGGAACCAGAAAACTATTTTGGAAAAGACTATTTTGAAGAACAGTTAGAACGCATTCGAGATATTCGTTCCAGTGAACGCCGCTTCTATCAAAAATCACAGATATATATTCACAATGCAGTGCTGATTATGATGTACATAGCCCAATTACAAAAACTTTTTTGCAACTGTACAAATAAATTACATTATGCAGTCACTCATCAGACAGCTGCAGAGCTTATTTATGACAGAGCCGACAGCCAGAAACCTAATATGGGACTTACAACCTGGAAAAATGCACCTGAAGGACGTATTCGCAAGGCAGATGTAACGGTTGCCAAAAACTATCTCAATGAAGTTGAAATACGCAATCTCAATGAAATTGTGACAATGTATTTAGATTATGCTGAACGCCAGGCGCGGCGCGGCAATATTATGTATATGAAAGATTGGATTGAACGTTTAGACGCTTTCCTGCAATTCAATGAGGAAGATGTATTAAAAGATAAAGGAAAAGTTACTGCTGCAATTGCAAAAGCCTTTGCGGAAAATGAATTTGAACACTACAGGATAATCCGGGACAAGCAATATCAAAGTGATTTTGACCGTCTCATTGCAGATGTTAGTGTAGAGCAATCCATTGATAAAAAATAAGTTTTGTTTTATGGAAAATGATTTTAGTCCTGATATCTTCCAGAACTAAAATCATTTTCCATATTATCTCTATTTTGCTTCAGAAATAGTAATATCTTTCCCGAAATATTTCTCTGAAAGCTCCTTCAAACTGCCATCATTGCGAAGCATCTGCAGCTTTGTCTCCAGCTCATCTTTCATCAAGTTATACTTCTTTGTAAAAACAGCAATCTTGGTATCTTCTCCCGTAATTCCTGTCTGCTCCTTCACAGACGCAAGATCTGCATATACCGTGGTATGGTCATAATGAGTCTCATTCCAATCAGCAAGTGCCACCGTGGAAATCACACAGTCATACAAATCTCCATCCAGGGATTTCAGCAGATTTTCTTCAGAAGTATCTACAATTTCCAGTTCCAGCTTCATCTTATCTGCCAGCATCTGCGCCAGTTCCACCTCAAAACCTTCCGGTTTGCTGGTTTCCTCAGACAAATAACACATGCCCGGAATCTGAAGATTCATTCCTACCTTTAGAATCCCCTGTTCTATGGGCTTTGCTTCTCTTAATTCCAGTTCTCCACAGGCTGTCAGGCTTATGAGCAGCGTCATACATACCAGCATGAAAATTCCTTTTTTCTTCTTTCTCATCTCTACCATCCGTTCCCTTTCCCAGAGTGATTTCTTTCTTTTCACCTTACCATGTGCGACTATTTTTGTCAAAGGATTCCTTTTCTTGCTCTTGTAAAAGAAATTTTCAGATGGTATGATAGGAAGAAAGAAAATCCTTGCAAAAGAAAGGTCTAGAAATGAACAACTGGAACGGAAAACCCTATTATTCCTTTGACTATATGTTAAAAGAACGCTTTTCAGGAAAAGTATATAAGGTAGCCTTAAACGGTGGTATGACCTGCCCGAACCGGGACGGTACTCTTGGAAACCGGGGCTGTATCTTTTGCAGCGCCGGAGGATCCGGAGATTTTGCCGGGGATAAACAGGATACCATTACCACGCAAATCGAAAAACAGGCTGCCAGACTTCGTGAGAAACGCAATGCTTCCAGCTTTATTGCCTACTTTCAGGCATATACCAACACCTATGCTCCTGTGGAATATCTCAGGCGCATTTTTACAGAAGCACTTTCTCACCCGGATGTGGTAGCGCTTTCCATTGGAACGCGTCCGGACTGCCTTGGAGAAGATATCCTAAATCTGCTGGAAGAACTAAATCAGAAGAAACCTGTATGGGTTGAACTGGGACTTCAGACCATGCATGAAAAAACAGCTGCTTATATCCGCCGGGGCTACCCTCTTTCCTGTTTTGAAGAAGCAGTGAAAGAGCTTCGCAAACGGAATCTGGAAGTGATTGTCCACACCATTCTGGGACTGCCAGGAGAAACAAAAGAAGATATCCTGGAAACCATGCATTATCTCAATCACAGAAATATCCAGGGCATCAAATTACAGCTTCTCCATGTGTTAAAAAATACTGATTTAGCAAAAGACTATCTGGACGGAAAATTTTCTGTGTACACCATGGAAGAATATATCAATCTGGTAATAGATTGTCTGGAACACTTGTCACCTGAAATTATAATTCACCGCCTGACCGGTGACGGACCAAAAGACCTGCTCCTTGCGCCAACCTGGAGCAGTGCGAAAAAAAAACGGTACTAAATACCTTGCACCATGAATGTAAAAATCAGAGGTGCCTATCAGGGAAAACAATATAAGGAGGATTAAACTATGTCAGAACCTCTTACACTTTATAAACTGATTATCCTTTACATGCTGGAAAAGGTAGATTTTCCCCTTACCAATGCTCAGATTTCCGGCTTTGTACTAGACAAAGGATATACCAATTATTTTCATTTGCAGCAGGCAATTTCTGAATTAATTGATGCCTCACTGATTCAGGATAAAACGGTACGGAATACTTCCTATTACGAAATCACAGACCAGGGAAAACAGACTCTCACCTATTTTGAAGACCAGATTTCAGATGGGATTAAAAAAGATATTTCTGAGTTTTTAAAGAAAATACTTGTGCGGATGCGGGAAGAATTATCTGCTGTTGCTGATTATTTCAAAAGCGAAACAGAAGGCTATCATGTGCGCTGCCAGCTAAAACGGGAACATTTCACCATGGTAGATTTAACCATTGCAGTTCCAACAGAAGATGCAGCCGCTGCTGTATGCATGAACTGGAAAAACAAAAGCCAGGATATCTACGAAAATTTAATTGATTTACTTCTATAAAAAAGAAGCGGACTCATCCAAGTATATCCGAATCGGAATGTACTCTTAAACTCAGTCTGCGCTCACTTTGAGCCTGTAGTCTCAAAGCGTGCTCAACAAATTCGTTTAAGAGTGCATTCCGATTCTCTTTTATAGCTCGGTGAATCGCCCCGCTTTTTTTATTCTAAGATTGTGTCTAATAGTTGTTTTGTATAAGACTCCTTTGGATGCTGGAATAGTTCTTCTGTCTTTCCTTCTTCCAGGATTTTTCCGTCTTTCATGATCAGGAGTCTATCACACATCTGGTACACCACGTTTAAATCGTGAGAAATGAAGAGAATGGAGAGCTGCATTTCTTCCTGAAGTTTTACCATCAATTCCATAATCTGTCTCTGTATGGTCACGTCCAATGCTGACACCGGTTCATCTGCAATGATGAATTTTGAGCCTTGTATCAAAGCTGCTGCTATACTCACCCTCTGTCTTTGTCCACCGCTTAGTTCTCTTGGATAACGTTTCAGTTGTTCCTGGCTTAAGCCTACACGCTCTGCCATCTCCAATACTTGTTTCCTGCGCTCTTCCTTTGGTATTTTCTGCATCCGAAGAGGCTCCTCTAAAATCCAGGAGATTTTCTTACTGGGATTTAAGGAAGAAGCCGGGTCCTGGAAAATCATCTGTGGATTCTGAGTTTCATGGTGAATTTCCCCCTGACTGGGCTTCAAAAACCCAAGAATTACTTTGGATAAGGTGGATTTTCCACATCCACTCTCTCCTACAAGCCCCAGAATCTCATTTTCTTTTACTTCCAGGGAAATATCCTTCAGCACCTGTCTCCCCTGCTTCTCATCCGTATAGGCAGCGCTTACATGTCTGACTTCTAAAATGTTCTTCATGTGTGATTTCCCCCTTTTCCTTCTGCGAAGGGAAGTTCTTCGGGTAGGAATGGCTGCTAACAGCTTTTTGGTATATTCTTCCTGTGGCTTTTCCAAAAACCTGAGAAACAGGCCCTTCTTCCACAATTTCTCCCTGATTCATCACAATAACTCTGGAACAGAGTTTTCGGATCACGCCTAAATCATGGAAATAACAAAATCCCCGTCCCATGTTTTTCATTGATTTTCTTCATCAGTTTCAAAATCTGAGCCTGAATAGTCACATCCAATGCAGTCGTAGGTTCATCTGCTATCAAAAGCCTTGGCTCCGTAGTCAAAGCGGCTGCAATCATAACTCTCTGCCGCATTCCTCCAGATAACTGATGTGGATATTGTTTCCAAAGAGTCTCAGGATCATGCAATTCTGCTTCTTCCATAATTGCCAGAGCTTTTTCCTTCCGCTCTATGGCGCTCATCTTGGTATGCAGCTTCATGCCTTCCTCAATCTGTGTTCCTATGGTCAGTACGGGATTTAAAGAGGTCATAGGCTCCTGAAAAAATCATGCTGATTTCTTTGCCCCTGATTTTTTCCATCTCTTTTAATGGCAATTCAGCCAGATTTTTTCCCTGAAATAAAATTTCTCCAGAGGCAATCCTCTCTTGTTTTTTCAAAAGTTTCAGGATGGAAAGAGCTGTCTGAGTTTTCCCAGAACCGGATTCTCCCACAATTCCCAGAATTTCTCCAGGCTCCATGGAAAACGATATTCCTTTAGTTACCTGCGTCGGCGGTATGGTATCCAGGAATTCCAGCTTCAGATTTCTTACTTCCAATAATTTCATCTTACTTCCCACCTCCCTTCTTTAACAGTCCGTCACCTATAAGAGAACAGCCAAGCGCCAGAAGTATTACCGCCAGCCCCGGAAAAATTTGCGCACCAGGGCGCGCTCATAAGATAGGTCTGGGATTCTGATAACATTCTTCCAAGAGAAGCATCTGGAGGCTGCACACCGATTCCCAGATAACTCATTCCAGCCTCTGCCAGCACCGCATTATTAAATCCAATGGCTGCCATGGACAATACTGCTGGCAAAACGTTTGGAAATATATGCACAAACATAATCCGTATGTGAGACGCCCCCATAAGCCTGGCGCTTTTCACATAATCCATTTCCTTCTGGCTTAGAAATTCGCTTCTGGTAATTCTGGCAAAACTAGGTACAAAGACCACTGCCAACGCTAAAATCACATTATATTTCCCTGGTCCCAGAATGCTGAAAAAACCAAAGCCAGAAGAATATGTGGAAAGGAAAACAGTACATCATTTACCCGCATAAGAACTTCATCTGCCCATCCGCCAAAGTACCCGGTAAAAGCACCTATGAAAATGCCAATACCTCCTCCCAAAATCACCGTAGCCGCTGCCACAAAAAAGGTGGTTCCTGTACCTTTTAAAACCCTGCTGAACACATCTCTTCCAAAATGGTCACACCCAAACAAATGAGCCAGAGAAGGAGCTGCAAATTTTGCACTTCCATTCATGGAATCCGGGTCATAGGGTGTAAAAAAGATTCCCACAAGAAGAAGAATGACCATAAAAGGGTAATGGAAGCACCCAGAATCAATTCATAATTTTTCTGCTTTTTTCTTCATGTTCCTTCCCCTTTCATTTCTTGATGCGAATTCTTGGGTCAATCTTGCCATACAGCAGATCCACCACAAAATTAATCAATATCACAAACGCAGCAATCAGCACCATAATCCCCTGTACTACCGGATAATCCCGGTTGGAAATGGAAGAAATCAGCAAACTGCCAAGACCTGGTATGGTAAATACCTGCTCTATAATAATGCTGTTTGCCATAATATCTGCAATGGCCATTCCCCAGAAGGTAAGCACCGGAAGCAGGGCATTTTTCAGTACATGACCATACAAGACCCTGGAAGTTCCATTTCCTCTGGCATAGGCAGTGCGGACATAGTCTGCATTCATCTGAGCCAGCACAGAACTTCTCAGCATTTTCACACCCATAGCACATCTTGGAAGGGCAATGGCAATGGCCGGAGCAAGCAAATATCCCAGAAATCCCCGAAAATCCTGGGAAGCTGATACATAAGCCCCTGGTGTAAACCACTGCAGCACCAGACCAAATACATAGGAAAGCACAATGCCTATGAAAAAGCCGGGAACAGACATAACAAACTGATTCATCACCACCAAAATCCTGTCTATGAGCATTCCCTCATGTCTGGCAGCAAATATTCCAAGAGGAATGGACACCACCAGCATCATTAAAAAAGACAAAATCGTCAGCGTCACCGTCACTGGTATTTTATCCAAAATCAACTCTTCCACCGGCATGGAATAGCTAAAGGATTCTCCCATATCCCCAGTGAGAAAATTGCCAAGCCAGTTTGCATAGCGTACCAGCACCGGCTTATCCAGCCCCATCTCTTTTTGCAAAGCCTCCACCTGTTCCTGGGTTGCTTCGGTTCCCAGTCTGGATCTGGCCGCATCTCCAGGAATCACAGAAAAGGCCAGAAAAGACAGGAAGGAGACAATTAACAATGTTATAATGAGAGTTCCTGTTTTTTTCAATCACATATTTCATCTTCCGTCTTTCTCCTTTTCTTTTTCTCTTATTCTGCTGTTTTATAAATTTTCGCCATATCCTGAACATAGAGAGGATAGAATACATATCCTCCGTATCCTTTTCTCAGAACCACTTCTGATGCCATGTCCTGGATATACACATTTGCCGCATCTTCGCTTAAAAGGGTTTCCATCTCTTTATAGAGCTGAATCTGTTCGCTGTCATCCACACTTTTGCGCACCTGTTCATAGAGTGCGTCATATTCTGTATTTTTATAATTGATAAAATTCTTATCTGATTCTGAACAGAATCTCTCCAAAAGAGCGCTTCCGCTTAAATAAGCCGCATCCACACCTACCACAGTTGACTGGAATTTGCGGTCTGCATACACATCACTTAACCAGCTATCCCACTCAATCAGCTGAATTTCAGCCTGGATTCCCACCTGTTTTAGCTGTTCTGCCAAAACCTGAGCTGTATCAATATGCTGCTGGTAATTATTAGGCACTGTGATGGTCATTTCAAAACCATCCGGATATCCTGCCTCTTTTAAAAGTTTTTTTGCCTTTTCAATATCCTGAGGATAGCGCTCTGCCAGTTCCGGCATATAATACTTCTCAAAAGCCGGAAACATACTGCTTCCGATAATGGTTCCCTTGCCATCTGCCATCATATCCAGTACTTCCTGGCGGTTCACTGCATAGCACATAGCCTGACGCACCTTCACATCATCAAAAGGCTTCTGGGCATTATTCAGATACAGCGCCTGAACCAAATTCATACCACCTTCCAAAATAGTCAGATTAGGATCATCTTTCACCTGGGCAGACTGTGTGGAATTTACCCTTGGATAAAGGTCAATGGAGCCGCCCTTTAAGCCCGTTACAATGGCATTACTGTCTCCTACCACCTTAAAAGTCACATCATCCAGGTATGCCTGATTTTCAGTGTCCCAGTAATCCCCAAATTTCTCAATCACAATATTTTCCTGAGGAGAACGTGACACATAGGAAAAAGGTCCTGTTCCCACAGGCTGTTTGTCTAAATCCTTGGCATGTTCCGGAACGATTGCCACAATCAAATATGCCAGAAACTCTGTATCTGGTTCTTTCAAAGTAATCTGTACGGTTTTCTCATCTGGAATCTCCACTTTCTCCACATTAGAAAACGCCGCTACCAGCGGAGTCCCATCCCCGTTGATACCGGCGCAGCGTTCAATCGAATATTTTACATCCTGTGCAGTCACTGTACTTCCGTCATGAAACTTTACATTTTCCCTAAGCGCAAAGGTATAAACCTTACCATCTGCTGAAATTTCATGGCTCTTAGCCACTGCATCTTTGTAATTTCCTTCTTCATCAGGCTTTACTAAGCCTTCATAAATGTTGAATAGGACTTCTTTGGTTCCTGCCGCTACCGATTTGTGTGGGTCAAGACTATCCTCTAAATCCTGAGGAATTCCTACTACAATGGAACCACCCATAACTGGTTCCCCTGTTGCTTCCTGAGAACGATTGTCCGTCTGAGATTCCTTTTGCCCGTCCTTTTTGTCTTGACATCCGCCAAGTACAAGAGTAAGAGCCATTAGCAAAAGCAAGGTCTTTATATTTCTTCCTTTTTTCATAATATCTCCTTTACATCCATGTTCTCTCATTATGCAATTGTCAAAGTTATTGTAGCGAAGGGATAGGGAAAATGCAAGTATCTTTTGAAAAACATATGAATACGGAAACAACTTTTTTAGAAAATAAGACTCTTGGGAATTCCAAGAATAGAATGGAAATATTGTAAGGACGAATATTGATATCTTCTGGTAGACTAAGAGACTGCCGCACTAAATACACATCAAAATAATTGATATATTCTTATTTTGTACGTCAGCCTCTATTTTCATCTCTTCGGTCAATTTCTGGCACAAATATGCAATTGACTTTTTAAACATTTTTCTTCCAGCAATCCAGGGATATTTTTAGTAAATATGATGAATTTACAAATTCACTTCATAATTTTCTTCAGCTCATCCATAAAAGTGTCCACATCTTTAAATTCTCTGTATACAGACGCAAATCTTACATATGCCACTGCATCCAGGTCTTTCAGTTTATCCATAACAATTTCCCCAATTAAAGCGCTTGGGATTTCCTTTTCTTCCCGGTTAAATACCTCTGTTTCAATTTCATCCATCAGGCTTTCAATTCTTTCCACAGAAACAGGTCTCTTATAGCAGGCCCTGGTAATTCCATCCTGAATTTTCCTCCGCTCATACTGTTCCCTGCTTTGATCTTTCTTAATCACGGTCAAAGGAATGGTCTCAATCTTTTCATAGGTAGTAAACCTTTTTCCACATTCATCGCACTGGCGTCTTCTTCTGATAGAGTTATTATCCGGAACCGGCCTGGAATCAATGACTCTGGTATTTTCCTGATTGCAAAAGGGACATTTCATAACAAAGTCCTCCTGTGTGTTTTTTCGTTTACATAAAGTTTACTACAGTCCCTTGCAATCAGTCAACATTTTTCCTGGAATTTCCTGTTCCTCCTGTGATTCTATTGACGTTTCCTGACAGAACCGCTACAATATTTCTTACAACAAAAAGGAGGACACAAACATGAATTCCTACATGGATTATATTTTAACTCAGTTAAAAAACCTGACAGCTATTGACAGCCCTTCCGGTTACACCAAAGAGGTGACGGATTATCTGATTTCTGAATACAAAAGTCTGGGCTATGCACCGAAAAAACGGTAAAAGGCGGTGTTTTAGTAGACCTTGGCGGAGCAGATAAGGAAAACGCCCTGTTTATGGAAGCCCACGTAGACACTCTTGGGGCTATGGTAGCTGAAATCAAAGAAAACGGACGTCTTCGTCTCACTCCGCTTGGAGGTTTAAACGCCAACAATGCAGAAGCGGAAAACTGCAGAATCCACACACGCTTTCATGGGACCTATGAAGGCACCATGCAGCTTACTGATGCTTCTATTCACGTAAATGGAAAATACAATGACACTTCCAGATCCTTTGATGTCATGGAGGTTCTGATTGACGAAAAAGTTTCTTCAAAAAAGATGTGGAAGCTCTTGGAATTATGGCAGGAGATGTGGTCTGCTTTGACCCCCGCACCACCATTACCAGAAGCGGATATTTAAAAAGCCGTTTCCTGGATGATAAATTAAGCGCTGCCATTCTCATGGGATATGCAAAATATTTAAAAGATGAAAATGTCTGCCCAAAAAGAGCCCTGTATCAGCATTTTACTGTTTACGAAGAAGTGGGACATGGTGGTTCTGCTTCTATTCCGGAAGGCGTTACCGAAGTATTATCCGTAGACATGGGCTGTGTCGGCCAGGGACTTTCCTGTAAGGAACATCAGGTTTCTATTTGTGCAAAGGACAGTGGCGGTCCTTACAATTATGATGTAGTAACCAGCCTTATTGAAACAGCTAAACGGGAAAACCTGGATTTTGCAGTGGATATTTATCCACACTATGGCTCTGATGCAGAGGCGGCTCTGCGTTCCGGATATGATGTACGCCACGGACTTATCGGACCAGGTGTATATGCTTCCCATGGTTATGAGAGAAGTCATGTAGACGGAGCCAAAAACACTTTTCTCTTATTAAAAGGATATTTGGGATAAGGATGATTTAAAGTTTCTTAAGAGATTTTCCACTTTTTTTAGAAACCAGACATAATTTACTCACATTTCCACTTTATAATAAATCTTGGATAGTTGATAAACCACTCACTATCTCCCCCTCAAGATGAAAAGGGCACCACAGAAATTTGTTTCTGTGATGCCTCTTTTCTATTTTTATGAAATTCTTCTGACTTTCTTTCCCACACCTGATATTTTGTGAATGGTCTTCTGCGGAATTTCAAACACCAGAATAATGCCAAGAACCATGGCAATGGCAATTCCCAGGGTTTCCCTTCCGTAGAACAGGCTCAACTCATGATTTTCCAAAATCGTATAGTAAATGGTCCGGTAAACTCCGATTCCCGGCACCTCCGGAAAAATCCCTGCAATCAAAAACAGAGTCACCGGACATTTTCTTACGGTACTTCCGATTCTGGACGCCAGGGTAATAAACACCGTTGGCCAAAAAGTTTGCCTCAATCGTTCCCATATGCAGCTCGTGAATCAGGCCCCCAGCAAATCAGCCAGCCGGCACCTCCGATAAAGCCGCAGAGTGGATAATGCTCCCTTGGAACAGAAAACAAAATTGAAAATCCTATGGTTCCCACACATGCTGCCGCAAATTGCAGCAATCCGTCTATTATCACAAGATAATCCTCCCTGTAAATCGAAAATATAAGATGTACATCATCCCAACACCAAGAGAAACACCAAGAGCCACCATCAAGGCATCTAAGAACCGCACACCGCCCCCTATATAGTTCCCCTCCGCAAAATCCCGTATGGCATTTACCAGGGAAACTCCTGGCACCAGAGGCATAATAGAACCAACCAGAATAGTTCCGGGCGCATGGCCAAGCCCCATATTATAAAAAGCACAGAAAACAGGGACACAGAAAATCCTCCTATGAGGTTTACCACGATTTTAGATGTTTCTTTTTCCCTTTTCTGAAGAAGGGTCAATATCACATAAAGCAAAAATCCAGACAAAAAGGCTGCCAGCATATCCGTCAGATGCCCGCCTAAAATATAACAAAAACCACCGGAACCAACTCCTGCTGCCAGCATCTTGGTCAAGGTTTTCTTCTCCGGCATGGTCTTAATCCTCTCTAATTGCAAGACAGCCTCCTGGGGCGTATACTTTCCCTCTGCAATTTCTCTGGAAAGCTGATTCACCGCTGCAATCCTGTGCAATTTTGCACTTTGAATGGGAATATGCTTTACACTGGCATAAATTTCCCCTTCCTGATTCTCAGCAGTAATAAAAATTCCTGTACTTAACACAAAGGAATTAAATTTCTCAATTCCATATGCTTTGGCAATCCGTTTCATGGTTTCTTCCACGCGGAAAATTTCTGCCCCTGCATCCAGCAAAATACGTCCAGCCTCCATAGCCAAATCCAATACCTTTTTGTCTTGATTTTCCATTCTGCATCTCCTATGCTTTCACCGTATTATCTGAAAATAGTGAAAAATAACATCACTACAACACCAAGTGCAATCCGGTACCAGCCAAAAGCCTTAAAATCATGCTTCTTAATGTAACCCATAAGGAATTTAATTGCCAGAATAGATACCAGGAATGATACCACAGTTCCAACTCCCAGAATTACAGCCTCCCACTGGGTAAAATGAAAACCAAATTTTACAATTTTAATAAACTTGCTCCAAACATAACCGGAATAGCAAGGAAAAAGGTATATTCTGCCGCTACTGTTCTGGAAGCTCCCAGCAAAATTCCTCCGATAATGGTAGCGCCGGAGCGTGAAGTTCCCGGAATCAAAGCCAGCACCTGGAAAATACCAATATAAAGAGCCATTTTCCAGGAAATATCAGCAATGGAGTTTACCTTCACAGTCCGTTTTGCATTGTAATCCTCTACCATTAAAAACAGCACACCATATACAATAAGCATGACAGCCACTACAAACCAGTTATTAAAGGTTTTTTCAATAAAATCATCAAATGGCAGTCCAATCAGAATAGCAGGCAGGCAGGATACCATAATTTTAAACCACATAACCATTTTCTCAATATTCACAAAGCGGCATAAAACTCCTGCTGTCTTCTCTATTTTTGTCACGTTTACTCTCTGATTCTTCTTGTTCTGGAAAGGCCAGATTTTATTCCAATATAAAACCACTACAGCCAGAATCGCACCTAACTGAATAACTACCATGAACATTTCCCAGAATTCTTTGGATACATCCAGCTTCACAAATTCTTCTACCAGAATCAGATGGCCGGTACTGCTGATAGGAAGCCACTCTGTAATTCCTTCCACAATACCCAGAAAAATAACTTTTAGTAATTCAATAAAATCCATGTTCTACTCCTCTTAAAAATTTATAGTTCCATGAAAAGTATACCTCAAAGCCACCATTGCTGCAACATTCAAAAAAATTTAAATTTTTTTGAAATTTAGTGTTGACATTTTTCAAGTTATCGTGTAATATATGTCTTGTGCTTGAGAGAGCACAGAACTTCATAAGAAATGCAGGAGTGGCGGAATTGGCAGACGCGCAGGCTTCAGGTGCCTGTGGTAGCAATATCGTGTGGGTTCAAGTCCCATCTCCTGCATCTTTTTTTATTTAAAAAAGTACAAAATATAAAAAACTAAAAAGGCTATTGATGAAAACAGCATTCAAAAATTGTTATACCGTTTATGCGAATCTGCCGAATACGTTTTGAGACTATAGGCTCAAAGCGAACGCAGGCTGAGCATAAACGGTATAATGGTTTCTGATATGCGTCAGTTCAATAGCTTTTTAATTTACTTCTATCCTTCCAGCATAGGTAACTCCTGTCCCCTTAAGAGAATCCTTGGACCTCCTGTGTGCTGAATATATTCTTTTGTAATAATCACTTGTCCGATACTGTCATCTTTTGGAATCTCATACATAATGTCCAGCATGTATTCTTCCAGAATAGCCCGAAGTGCTCTTGCGCCTGTATGCTTTTCCATTGCCATCTCTGCAATCGCTTCCAAAGCTCCATCTTCAAATTCCAGTTTTACCTCATCCAAAGCTAACAGCTTCTGATATTGTTTTAAAATGGCATTTTTAGGTTCTTTGAGAATCTGCACTAACATTTCTGCGCTTAAACCGCTTAAAGAGAAAATAATCGGCAAACGTCCCAGAAATTCCGGAATCATACCAAACTTTTTCAAGTCTTCTACAGTCACTTTTTCCAAAAAGCGCAGGATCCTGATCGTATTTGTCCTTTAAATCTGCCTGGAAACCAATAGAAGCTGTTTTATTCAGACGTTCCTTAATGATTTCTTCCAAGTCAGGAAAGGCTCCGCCGCAAATAAACAGGATATTCTTGGTATTTACTGTTGTGAGAGGCACCATAGCGTTTTTGCTGTTAGCGCCTACCGGCACTTCAATCTCACTTCCCTCCAACAGCTTCAGCATTCCCTGCTGTACCGCTTCTCCGCTGACATCCCTTTGATTGGTGTTCTTCTTCTTGGCAATCTTGTCAATTTCGTCAATAAAAATGATTCCATGCTCTGCACGCTCTACATCATTGTCTGCTGCTGCCAGAAGCTTGCTTACCACGCTTTCAATGTCATCGCCAATGTAGCCCGCCTCTGTAAGAGAAGTAGCATCCGTAATAGCAAGCGGCACATCCAGAAGTCTGGCCAGGGTTTTTACCATATAAGTTTTACCGCTTCCTGTAGGTCCAATCATCAGCATATTGGATTTTTCAATTTCCACATCATCTGTCATGTCCGCAAAGACACGTTTATAGTGGTTATACACGCCTACAGACATTACCTTTTTTGCATGCTCTTGTCCAATAACATATTCATCCAGACTGGCCTTAATTTTATGAGGAGCTGGAATACTTTTAATATCAAAAACCTTGGGTGCTACCTTTTCTTTGGGCTGCTCTTGTTTTTTCTTAATCTTCTGTTTCTTAGGAATCTGATTCTGAAGAGAGGACAAATCAATCATGCTGATATTGGGCATGTTTGGAATATTCCTCATCAATTCATCATAATTAATGTTACTGTTATTCATAGTATCAAAACTTCTCTGCATACAGTCTGTGCAGATATGAATATTCCCCGGCAGCTCAATCATTTTCCCTGCTTTGCTCTCAGGGCGTCTGCACATAAAGCAGACTTTTTCATATTCGTCCTTTTTTTCTTCCTTCTGATTCTCAGAAGTTTCAGAAGGATTCGTTGTCTCTAATAAATCTTTTTCGTCTGACATTTTTATTCCTGCTTTCTCTATGTTTTCTTCCTGAAAAACCACTTGTGGGTATCTTATCACAAATCCTGTGGTGTCACAAGTAAACTTTTTATAAATGGAGTGCAAAAAGAAAGCTGCGACACTGGACGCATTTTGGAAGGCAGGTATCCTTCCAGCTCAGCCTGCGTTCCCTTTGAGCCTGTAGGCTCAAAGCGTACTCGTCACATTCGCCGGAATAATACCTGCCTTCCGAAATACTGTCTATCCCACAACTTTCATTTTTCTATTTCTTATCTGCCTGGTCTGGCTTGTGTATTGTTCTGAGCATCTTTCTTGGAACCAAGTTCTACGGTTACGGTCTGTTCTTTGTATTCCCCGCCATCAGCTCTGGCAATCACGAAATCAACTTTTTTCTCCTGCTTCGTAGTATGCCAGTTGACTTTGAAGATTATCTGCTGATTCTACTGTTGTTCCATCAATTTTCAGAATAATATCTCCTGCCTGAATCCCTGCTTTTGCTGCCGGTCCATCTTCTTCCACACTGTCTACATAAACACCAAGAGGCATATTATAATACTCAGATGCATCAGAGGTCACATTTTTCAGTCGAACACCCATATAAGCTGCTTTATTTTCATCTTCTACTAAATCTCTGGTTTTCTTACTCATCAGTTCATCCAGAATTGGCTGTGCTTTAGAAATTGGAATGGCAAATCCCATACCTTCTACTTCATCTGCTGCAATCTTGGCAGAGTTGATTCCCACCAGTTCTCCCTTCATATTCAGAAGTGCGCCGCCACTGTTTCCAGGGTTAATTGCCGCATCGGTCTGAATAAAAGTGCTGTCTGCGTTTTCAGAGCTTACCTGCTTATTTAAGGCGCTGACATAACCACTGGTTACAGACTGACCATATCCCAGAGCATTTCCAATAGCCACTACCTGTTCTCCCATAGTAAGAGAATCAGAATCACCGATTGTTGCCACTTTAATCTCACTTAACACATCTTCCGGAATATCCTCCAGTTTTACTGCAACAACTGCCAGGTCATTGTCAGAATCTGTACCTTTGATTTTGGCTTCTACTGCATTTTCCAAAGCTGCAGCAGATTCAGGGCTATCTGGTGTACCGCCTTCTGCGCTGGTATCTGTAAGCATATTGGAACCAGCTACCGTACCATCCTGGTTTGTAAAGCATACGGTAATGGCATTTGTATCTTTGACTACATGGTTATTGGTAGCAATCAGAAGTTCTGTGTCATTCTGTCCTACAATGATTCCGGAACCATTGCTCTGGCCTTCATATTGCTGTGTTCCAAATCCAAAATAGTTTGGAATCTCCTGGACACTGATTCCTGTAATGGACACCATAGCTGGCATGGCATTGGCCGCTACTTCTGACACGCTGTTTCCATAAGCTGTATTCTTACTTACCGATGTTGTATTCTGGGAAGTTGTTTTTGTATTCTCAACCTGTGTATTCTGTTTCTTTGGAAGCAGTTGGTTACCAGTATACGTTACTCCCAGAAAGACGGAACCTGCTACCAATCCAAAAACGGCTGCTGTTGCTGCTGCAATTCCCAGCATTTTTTCCCCATTCCGGACTTGTGTATTTTTCTTATCTTTTTTCTTCTTCTCTTTCTTCACCGGTTCAGGCGGAATCTGGGAAGAAAATTGATAAGACTGATACGGAGCCCTCTGGTTCTGATTTTCACTATGTTGATTTTCCTGATTCTGACTTTCCTGACTAAAGTTTTGTGTATTTTCTTTTTGTGGACCTGTATAGGTTCTTGTAAAAGATTCCGGCTCTTCGCCTTCTTTTTTCGTTTCTCCTGCCTTTCTGTAAGAAAATGCATAAGAAGAACTCTCAGTCTGCTGTGTTTCCTGTTCTGCATGCTGTTCTTCTGCGTGGTTCTCTACAGGATTCTGCATATTTTCTCTGTGTTCTCTGTTTCCTCTGGTTTCTTCTCCGGATCATTTCCCAAATCATATCTATTATATTCTTCACTCATGATGATACTTCCTTTCTAAAATGAATCTTTGTTCTTTTTCTCTTTTCTGAAACCTAGTTTATCAGTGAATTGTGTTGAAAATTGTGATAAAAAAAAGGAAAAATGAAAAAGGTGAACACCTGAAAGATTTTATCCCTGTTTCCAATACGCCGGTTCATGGTCAGTTTCTCTACCAGCCACCGGGGAATTCTTCGATAATGCTGTCCTGCCTTGTACCCCAGGAATTTAAAACCGCTTGCCAGGATTAAGTCAGGAATCAGCCAGGGCTTTTTCTGTTTCAGTAGATAGGAAGCGGTCTGTTTCACCAGTCGGATGCCTTCACTTTCCGAAGAAACTCCTGCAAAAATTTCCGGATAGTCTGTCTGGGAAACTGCCAGATCAAAATTCCTCTGGAATTGCTGAATATAATTATAATTATGGGAATGAACAACTTGTGCATCTGCTGCATAAGCAATGCCATATCCATCCTGAATCATGTGCGCCGCCAGAATCATATCCTCATTAAAAATGGTTTTGGTAACAAATCCTCCTTCTTTTTCATATGCGCTTCTTCTATAGGCCGCACATACGTTGGAACAAAAGTACGTCTTAATCCCCAGTTCAGGCAAATCTTCTCTCCGTTTCACCCTGCTTCTTGCTGGATAATTAAAGCTTCTTGTATACCGTTCTATGAATTTGCAGTCTTCTGAAGGAAGCTGTCTCCCGTAAGCTCCTCCAATGCTGTCATCTGCAAAAGGTTTAACCAGGCATTCTATCACTTTGTTATTTGCAGGTACTGCATCCTGTGTAAAAAAATCACCAGCAAATCTGTATCTGCCATAGCCGCTCCCATAGCCCTGGTTCTTCCGTGATCAAATTCTTCCTTCGTAATATGATGAACCTCTGCCTGCTGGATTCCCTCTATCAAGGCATCCTTCCAGTAGCAGGCTTCTGTATTCAAAATCAGTATTTTTTGCAATGGGATAGGTCTGATTTTTTTTTAATTCCTTCAACAATTTCCGAAATTTCCCATCTGGTTTATAGGTTGGAATAATTACTGTTACTGTCATTTACTACACTCCTGTCTAAAAGAAAGAATGCAGGAATTCTGCCTTAACAAAGTTCCTGCATGTTTCTTTAATATTCATAGTTATCTGTTTCATCCTGATCTTCCGTATCACCGGACGGGTCTACAATGAGATACTGGCTCTTTTCTGGTACTGAGGCATTTCCGAATCCTGTCTTATTTGCCATAAATTCACTTCTGGTAAAGACTGTTTCTGATGGAATATAATCTTTATCATCAAATAAGAACTCATGAAGATATTTCACATTGGTTGCCAGCGTAATTGGAATCAGACAATCCAGACCGGTTACCGGTTCTGTGACCTCTTTTCCCATTACATAGTCCAATGGAAATCCTACATTTTCTGTCAACTTATAAGATAACAAACCGGACCCCAGTTTCACCAGTTCAGATTTTGAAAAGTTTGTTGCTACCATAGGAAACACTTCATCTACCACTTTATTTAGTGTAGAGAGATTTGCCTTTTTCGCTTTCTCTGTGATAAGGCTCAAAATATAACGTTGCCTCTGTGTTCTTCCCATATCCATGGCTGCCGTATAACGAATTCTGCAATAAGAGGTTGCCTGAATACCGTTCAAATGATAAGTGCCGATAATCTTACTCTGATCTTCTGGCACTGGAGGTTTCTCAATAGGAGTATAATCCCCTCCTGTTTGCTTTACTGTATCCTTGCAATAATTATTCATATGCTCAATTTCTTCATAACTCATGTCTACATCCAGACCACCCAGACAGTCTATGGCTTTGGCAAGAGCTGCAAAATCCACAGTAATGTAATTCTGAATGTCCAAATCTAAGTTGGTATTTAACATGGAAACAGCAGCAACCGGGCCGCCTCTTAAATAAGCTGAATTGCACTTATTATAAATTCCATTGCCATTTTCATCCTCTGCTACTCTAAGATAAGTATCCCTGTACAAAGAAACCAGCTTAATTTCCTTGGTATCGTTATTAATACTTGCAATAATAATGGTATCACTGTTATTTTCATTGATACCAAACAGCGCTACATTGGTGTATCCGCTTAGGACTTCACTTCCTGACACGCTCTCATTCATTTCCACCTGAATTTTTTCGCCATTTTCCGCAGTATCATCCTTGAAATTCAGTTGTTCCATTTTCTTATGTAGCTGGGTGTAGGCAAACAGCACTCCCACCAGCAAAATCAACACTACAATTTCTACGCCGAATAACACCTTTCTTCCTACGTGCCTGTTCCTTTTTTTTCATCTTAGACATATTTTTCCCCTTTGCTTTTTAGTAAGCATTCTTGTTAATAAAACCTTTAAAAACAGTCAAAAACAGTATTTTTATATCCAGTCCTAAAGTCCAGTTTTCAATATAGTATAAATCGTACTCAATTCCTTTTTTTAATAGAGGTATTTCCTCTGTAACCATTGACCTGAGCCCACCCGGTCATCCCTGGACGTACCTGGTGCTTAATCATGTATCTTGGAATTTCTTCCTTGAATTTTTCCACAAAAAACGGACGCTCAGGTCTTGGCCCTACCAGACTCATTTCACCTTTTAGAATATTAAACAACTGAGGCAGTTCATCAATACTGGTCTTACGCATGAATTTTCCAAAATTGGTTACACGCGGATCATCTTTTACTGTCCATTTGTTTTTTCCTTGTCCGGCGCCTGTACATCCATGGAGCGGAATTTATACATCATAAAGGTGCGGTTATGAAGCCCCACCCGCTCCTGTTTAAAAATCAATGGTCCCGGTGAAGTGAGTTTAATCATAATAGCAGAAAACAGCATCACCGGTGAAAACAAAATAATAGCACAGATTGCCCCTACAATATCCATAGCTCTCTTAATAGCCGCATAAAAGGTATTGGTAAGAGGCACATGGCGGATATTTATAACCGGCAGCCCTAAAATATCTTCTGTATATGGCTTTGTAGGGATTACGCGGTTGTAATCAGGAATAAACTTGGTATGTACTCCTGATTTTTCACAGAGGTTTACAATTTCTTCCAGACGGGAATACTCACTCAGGCCTAAGGTAATGGCAATTTCATCCAACCGGTTTTCCGGCAAAATCACCATAAGATTATCAATGCGCCCAATGACCTTGATTCCCCTGTATTCTGTTCCTGCCTCTATATTGTCATCCAGAATCCCCCTGATTTTGTAGCCCCATTGGGGATTTTCCAGAATCCGGTCAATATATTCCTCTGCCGCCCTGCTGTATCCCACCAGAACAATATGCTTCAGATTATATCCCTTTCTTCGGATATCTCTAAGGAAATACCGGATGAGATTCCTGGCGATTGTTTCCAGAATCACATTTAAAACGTAAAAATAAAACAGCATCCATCTGGAAAAATCAATCATTTTTATCAGGTACAGGACGCCCAGGATAAGGGCAATTCCCACGGTATTGGCTTTTACAATATTCCACAGCTCCAGACGCCGCCCCTGAACGCGCTTCGGTGTATACAGACTAAACAGGTTGTATAACAGCAGATACACAGCCACAATGCACACCATGGCAAACATATAGGTGCGAAACGGAAGCTTTCCATCATCATTCTTCAGTATTTGAAATTTAATCACCCATGCCATCACATAGGAAATTACAATAACAAAAGCATCTATCACCACTTGAAGCCTGTTAAAATGCTTTTGGTTTTCTTTAATCAAGGTCTTATCACCCTCTACTTTTTTATTTCATAATTTCTTAGAATATAGCACAATCCTGTGAAAAGTGCAATTCTGTTCTTTTGTTTTTCTTTATCAGCCTCTATTTTTTTAGAAATTTTATGATATTTTTATAGAGTTCCCACTGATTCCTAAAATATGTCCCCGGCCTTCTGATTTTCACTTTTTATCCGGATGCTCCTTCGATAAAAGGATTCCATTCTTAATACCTGCCAGATATTCTCTTCCAAAGCCTTTCGTTGCAAAAAACAGGGCTTTACAGCTAAAGCCAAGAAGCAGCAGAGGAAAATTCCAGATAATCTGAAGAAGGGGCATGTTTTTATAAATTAAATATACATTATTTCTGGAAGAATAGCGTACTTTAAAAAGGTTATATCTGGAACCGCTGGTACCGCTTCCTGCATGATAAACCCTGGCTTTTGGACAAAACCAGTTTTCATATCCATACAGTCTCGCTCTGTATCCCACATCCAGATCCTCTAAATAGGCAAAATGTGCCTCATCAAAATATCCGATTTCATCCAAAATTTTCCGACTGTAAATAGCTGCTCCTGCACAGGAGGAAAAAATTTTGTTTTTCTTTGGTATAGTTTACTTCAGGTCTTCCTTTTCCGTCTGCAAAAGCCCAGCCTAAAGCGCAGTAATAATTTCCCCCGTCATCCATTTTACTTTTATCAGAAAGCTGCATCATTTTTCCCTGGCAGGAACAGGCATTTGGATGGCGTTTCATTGCTGCTGCCAGATTCTTTATAAAATATTTTTCTGCTATGGTATCGTTATTCAGCAGCAAAACATAAGGGCTTTTGGACGCCCGGATTCCCGCATTCACACCTCCGCAAAATCCGGTATTTTCCGGCAGGGCGATCAGCCTTACCCAGGGATAATATTCCTGTAGGTATTCCACACTTCCATCCTCAGAACCATTATCTACCAAAATCACTTCAAAATCTCGATATACCTGTCTTGCCATGGCATCCAGGCAGTTTTTTAAATATTTTTTGCCGTTATAATTCGGAATTAATTCACAGAAACTTCGCACATGGTATTCTAAGCCTTTCCATCCTTTGGTTTCAAAGAATAATTCCATTTGGAAAGAGATAAATTCTTATTATAATAAGGGTCTCCCTTTTTCAAAAGGTCCTCCCATCTGCACCGCATAAATTCAATTTCTGACTGGAACCGTCTTACTTTCTCTTTGCTGTCCTCGGTTCCTCTGCTTTTGGACTCGTAATGATACAATTCCACATAAGGATCGTAAAACCACAAGGTAACCAAGCTGCCGCACTCTGAGGCAAAAGTCCACATCATTAAAAGCCACAGCAAGCTCTTCTTCAAAACCATGAACCTGTTCAAAAATGCTGCGCTTTACCATCATACAGGCTGCTGTCACTGCACTTAAATCCTGGATAATGGAAGCTTTGTGCATATAGCCGGAGCGTTCCCGGTCCATGTCCACAAACATATGTCCTGCAATTCCACCAATGCCAATAACCGTACCGGCATGCTGAATGGTGTTATTTCCATAGTAAAGCTTCGCTCCCACGATTCCAGTGTCTTTTCTCTGACAAAAGCCCAGCATTTCTTCTATCCATTCCGGAGTAATGATTTCCGTATCATTATTCAAAAATAATAAATATTCTCCCTTTGCCTTGCCTGCTGCATAATTATTAATAGCAGAATAATTAAAGGGATGCTTCCATCTCAAAAGCCGCACCCTGGGATTCTGAGAAAGTTTTTTATAATAATCAAAAATTTCACTGCTGGTACTGTTATTCTCCACAATAAGGATTTCAAAATTTTTGTAAGTGGATTTCGTCAAAATGGAATTCACGCATTTTTCCAAATCTTCCCTGGCGTCCTTATTTGGAATAATAATAGAAACCAGCGGATTTCCCTGAACCGGATACGTAACCCGGTAAAACCCATAGTCTTTGGTATGGCTCACCTTTCCTTTTAACCCACAGCGTTTTAGATTGGCTTCCACTGCCCGCTTACCGGCTTCAAAGGCATAGAGCTTGCTGTCCGGATTATCTGCGGTTGAGGACTGATGGGTTCTCCAGTGATATAAAATTTCCGGTATGTGATGAATGTGTTTTGCCTGCTCCACACATCGGAAAATAAAATCATGGTCCTGTGCCCCGTCAAAAGCAGCCAGAAAGCCTCCTATCTGCTCTACCAGTGTTCTCTTTGCCACAAAAAAATGACAGATGTAATTATTAGAACGCAGCAAATCCAGATTAAAATCCGGCTTTAAATGAGGCTGGAAATGCTCCAGGCTATCTCCTCTTACCTTATCCTCATCTGTATACAATACATCAATATCCGGTTCCTTTTCTAATGCTGCCGCTATTTCATACAATGCATTAGGCGCCAGCAGATCATCATGATCCAGAAGTCCCACAAAATCGCCGGAAGCCATTGCAAAAGCCTGATTGGTATTTTCTGCGATTCCCATAATTTTTTTCCAGATTTTTTTCCACCTGATTCTGGAATCTCTGGCCGCATATTCTTTGAGTACATACTCCATGGATGCATTCTCAGGACTGGCATCTGCAATGCAAAGTTCCCAGTTTTCATAAGTCTGCTCTAAAAGAGAATCCATCATCTGACACAAAAACTTCTCCGGCGTCTGATATGCCGGTACAACAACACTGATTTTAGGAGCATACTTCCATTTTCTTTTCTTTTGCTTTTCCAGTTCTTCCCTGGTAGGTACGTAAGCTTCATACCAGGGACCATAGGGAACTTCTTCTGGTTCAAACCGTTCATGCAGCCGCACCCAGAATTCTTTTGGTCCATAATGCTTCAGATAACGCAACCCTTTTTGTATGGTATAAGGGGATAACCGGCTAAGAAGCCTTCCCCATTGAATTTTTCCATTGGGCATTTCTATACACCTGCCTTAACTTTCCAATTTGTTCTTGCATCCTTTTATCTCTGCGTACACGCAGGGCTCTGCAAGGCTCATTTTACCATATTTTTTGTTTAAAGAAAACCTTTAATATGTTATACTGGAATTATCTGCATGAAAGGAGATAAACTATTGAAACAGAAACACCCTATTTTAAAACTATTGTGCCCTTTTCTGGCGCTTCTATTACTCTTACAGACTCCCATTTCGGTGTCTGCAAAAACCTTTCCCAAAAGCTGGCCACAGGCTCCGGAGATTTCCAATGAAACGGGAATTTTAATGGAAGCTGCTACCGGACAAGTGCTTTTTGACAAAGGCATGGATGAAGTCCGTTATCCTGCCAGCACTACCAAGGTTATGACCGCCTTACTGATTTTGGAAAATATTGAGGATTTAAGTGAAGTAATTACCTTTACAGATGTAATTACACCGGATTTAGAACCAGGCAACTCTACCATTGATGCCAAGGTTGGAGAACAGCTTACAGTAGAACAATGTCTCTATGCCATTATGCTTGCTTCTGCCAATGAAGTCTGTACCCAGATGGCTGTCCGGGTAGCTGGTTCTGTAAGTAATTTTACAGCCATGATGAATGAACGTGCCGCAGAACTGGGATGCGAAAACACCCATTTTGTGAATGCCAATGGCCTTCCTGATCCGAATCACTATACCACTGCCCATGATTTGGCAAAAATTCTGGCTGCCGCAGTAGCAAATGAGGATTTCTGTAAGATTTCCGGTGCTTCTGCTTATACCATTCCGCCTACTAACATGACCGCTTCTGCCAGAAACCTGTCTAATACCAATGCTCTTATCGCAGAGGGGGATTCCCATTATGAAGGCGTTCTTGCCGGAAAGACAGGCCACACAGAAGCTGCCAGAAACACCCTGGTTACAGCCGCCAGACGGGACAATATGACTCTGATTTGTGTTGTCATGCGTTCTGAGGGAAAAGACCGCTTCACAGACACCACAGCGCTTTTTGACTATGGTTTTAATAATTTTCATATGGAGCCTGTGTACTGGATGGATGAAGAGAATCCGGCAGGATATGCAGTACTGCCAAAAGATGTCTCTCCTGGCAGTCTGGCAATCAAGGAAGAGGACAGCCCTGATCTTCGTACCAGAACCTATTCCTATCAGGGAAGTGAAATCCTGAAGGTTTATGCCTCTCTTCCCATGGAAGTAAAAAGCCAGAACCACCTCAGATATGTCTCTGGTAAAAACCAGGAGTATCCGAAATTCAGATCGGTTCTCCTATTATCTTCCCCAGTGATGATGGTGATTCTGGCTGTGCTGGTTGTGATTCTAATTGTGGTGATTGTAAGGGCAGTGTTGGATTCTAAAAGCCAAAAAGAAGCAAAAAAGAAAAGTGAACTGAAAATAGCAAAACAAAAAATGCAGCACCTTCACACCGTTTCATCAAACCTGTCTGGTACGCTTTGAGACTTCACTCAAGGCGAACACAGACAGAGCGTGAACGGTATGAAGGTGCTGCATTTGCGTCTAGTGGATAGCTTTTCTATTCGCAGTCATAAAATTTCAAAATATCCTGCTCCAGACTCTTCCAGTCGCGAACTCCCGCTGTTTCCAAACCTCCCTGATATAAGGTTTCTCTCAATACCGGATCTGTACTGATTCTTTGGATTGCAGCAAGCCCTGCTTCCAGGTCTCCACATGGATAGAGCAGACAGATTTTTTCCCGTCAACCAGGTATTCCTGATTTCCATCATTTGGCACAACTACTGCATAACCTCCCGTTGCCATCATTTCCAATGGCGGATAGGAAAAGCTTTCCAGAAAGCTGGGTTTTTAGCAGAATATGGCACTGACGGTATATCTCTGCTACTTCACTAAACGGTATCTTATGAAGAAATTTATCCACATGATACCATTCCTTAGGCTCTGCATTATAGGACATATACCAGATTTCATATTTGCTGTGATCCAGTTGGTTGGTAATACGAAAGCTTTCATCTACATTTTTATAATAAACGCCGCAGTCTCCTTCAATAAGAATTCTGATTTTTCCTGAAAAATCCCTCTTTACAGGTTGATAGTTTTCTGTATGGATTCCATTTGGCAAATATCTGGCTTCCTGTTCATAATCCTCTTTCAGCCATTTTTCACACCACTTGGAAATAGTCAAAAACTGCACATCCACTTTGGGCGAATATTTCTGGTTTGCTTCAAGTCGCAAAGGATCCATCGGTTCATAAAAATTGGTTTCAAAATTCTGTACCAGATAATATCGCTGTCCGATATTAGAATATCCCTCCAAGAATTTTACTGTGGACCACATAGTTGCAACTGCCTTATCAAAGTGTCCACAAATAATGCTTTCCCTGCTTGGCAATACCGGGAATTTAATTCCCTGAAATTCACACCAGGTACTGTCATCAATATCATCATTAATAATAGTAACATCATATCCATGTTCCCGAAGCACCTTGCAATGCTCAAAAGCCACCATAATACCGCCGCTGATATTTAAAGCAGGCAATACCATTGCAATATTGGGAACATACATACTCTTAATAAATTTCATAAGAGGGAATCCTGTATACAATGTTACACAATGCACTTTGCAGTAATCATAGGCTGCTTTGGCAATACACTCTCTTTTCTGCGTATCTACTATCAGAGCTTCCAGGCCTTCGTACCATTCCTCACAGGTATTTGCCAGAATTCCTGTTTTATTATGCTCAATCATCCTTTTAAAAGCGCCCAGATTGCTTGCAATCGTCGGTACACGGACTAATGCTGCCTCCACCCATTTATTCTCTGATTTTGCTTCATTAAAAATACTCTCTTCTAATGGAGCCAGATTAATGTCCATAGATGCAATCATTTCAGGAAGTTTCTTCCAGTCAGCAAAAGGATGGGCAATTACCCTCTCTTTAAAAGCTTCAAATTCCTTAGGAATATCCAGGATTCCGGCAATATGAAGTTCCGTTTGTGGGTATTTTTCCATGATTTTTTCGCAACTGCAGGCTGGATTAAAATAAATCATCGTGTGGGTAATACTTCCACTGAAATACCCTAATTTTACTGTTTTTCTGCCTTCCGCTTTTTTGCTCAGCTACCGCTTTTCATAAGCCTCTTCTGAAAGTCTTGAGCA
>ENA-OPYU01000090-OPYU01000090.1-human-gut-metagenome-genome-assembly--contig:-NODE-90-length-32518-cov-4.659350_pt1 | contig 32518 bp, 31 predicted proteins | sample MGYA00242637_ERZ504482 | MGnify/ENA primary metagenome ERZ504482 (study PRJEB26092, sample SAMD00036237) | human gut metagenome | host: Homo sapiens | study: EMG produced TPA metagenomics assembly of... | reverse complement strand
GTCTTGCCCGCTTTGCGACACGCCTTCGGCAACGACCCCGTTGTCGGAGAAGAATACCGCGAGCGCGCGGGGGAACTCGGCCACCTCGGCGCTCCCCTGAGCTGCGGCGATACGCGCGACGGCGTCTTCAAAGTCGCCCAATCCCCCCAAGGGGTGCGCGATGGAGTCCCACGCGGCGTACGCGGCGGCGCGGGCGCATTCGTCTGCAGGCGCGATCCGGGAAAGCGCGGCTTCGAGCACGGCGCCCGGCGCCGACGAGAACGCGCGCTCAACTTCCTCGCAGAATGCAGGCAAGCGCGGTTTCGATTGTTTCAGCCATGCCGTCTCCTCTCTGCGAACGACGCCGCGGCAGATGCGAACGCGCGCACAACGTCGGGGTTCGCGGGATAGTACACATGCGGGAAGCCCGCCACCAGGGACGGGATGGTCGTCATGCACGGCCAGCCCTTGTCGCGCCGGGGGCTTCTGCGCCCAGAAGTCGCCGCCCGGGCAGGTGGACTGCCAGTAGTGGAACTCGTGCGCGCGGATGCGTGTGCCGCGCGGCCCGTAGAGCCCGTCGCGTTGGGAAGTGAGCTCCACGTACCCGAAATGGGACAGCCTTCCCCCGTTCTCGCTTGCGCCCTCAAGGGCGCCCGCAACAGGCCAGCGCCGCCCCTCGCTATCGGCGATTTCGCGCTGCAGGTACAGAAACCCACCGCATTCGGCGACCGTCGGCATGCCGGATTCCACCGCGCGCCGCACCGCCTCGCGCATCGGCGCGTTCTCGGAGAGCTGCCGCGCATGGAGCTCCGGGTAGCCGCCCCCCAGATAGAGGGCGCTTGTCCCCCGGGGCAACTCGCTATCACACAGGGGGCTGAAAAAGGCCAGCTCGCAACCAAGGTCCTCGAGCGCGCGCAGGTTCTCCTCGTAGTAGAACGAGAACGCCTCGTCACGCGCGACGCCGACGATGGGCCGCGCTCCCGCGATCGGCTCCAACCGGTAAGGTTCCTCGCGGACATCGGGGGCCGTCGCAGCTATTTCGAGCAAGCGGTCGACGTCGACGCTCTTTTCCACCAGCTCGGCCATCTTGTCGATGCGCGCGGAGAGCTGCTCGACCTCGTCGGCGGTCACAAGCCCCAGATGCCGGCTTTCGAGCGAGAACGCCTCGTCGGCGGGGATATTCCCCAAAACTGTGACGCCCGTGTGCTTCTCGATCGCAGGCGCCGCGTAGGCGCAGGCAGCGGCACTCGTCTTGTTCAGCACGACGCCGCGCACGTTCGCACAAGGCAGGAACTCGGCGATGCCGCGGATTACGGCGGCGAGCGATAAAGACGCCCCGCGCCCGTTCACCACTAAAACGACCGGCGTTTCCGTGTCGCGCGCAACCTGGTAGCTGCTCGCGTCGGCCACGCCGGGCGCCATGCCGTCGTAGAAGCCCATGACCCCCTCGAGCACCGCGACATCCGCGCCCGCGGCGCCGCGTGCGAGCAGGGCGCGCAGCGTCGGGGCGTCGGTGAAGAAGCCGTCTAAGTTGCCCGAGCGCGCGCCACGACGCTGCGATGAAGAGCGGATCAATGTAGTCGGGCCGCATTTGAAGGCCGCGCATGCGAGGCCGCAGCGCGCGAGCGCGCGCAGGAGCGCGCACGTAACGACCGTCTTGCCGCTCCCGCTCGAGGGCGCAGCGACCATGAAGCGCGGGATGGTCATGCTCACCGGGCGCCGCCTTCCCCACCTGCACCACGTGCGCTGACGAGGAACACGGGGTTTTGCGCCTTCATAAGATGGTGCGAGCCTACAGCCTCGGCACGGGCGGCCGACACCTGGCACGCCTCGAACCCCTTAAAGCGCGAACCCGAGAGGAGCGCGCACGCCTCGGTGAGCGTCTCAACGGTGACGCATGGCACGCACAGGCGAACCTGCGAGTTCTTCTCGAGCGCCGCCTCCACGATGGAGGGAAGCTCGCCCGCGCTCCCGCCGACGAACACGGCGTCGGGGACGGGCAGTTTCGCGAGCGCTTCTGGGGGCGACACCGGGGACAGCATGCACGTTGCCGCACCCGAATGCATCCGCGTTCTCTCGGATGAGCCGCACGCCGGCCGCGTTGCGCTCGACCGCCCATACCGACCCCGCTCGCGCGACGAGCGCCGCCTCGATCGACACGCTCCCCGTGCCGGCACCGACGTCCCACACGGTGTCGGTCGCGGTAAGGCGCAGCTTCGCGAGCGCGACGGCGCGCACTTCCTGCTTGGTCATGGGAACGTCGCCGCGGATGAAGAGCTCGTCGGGAATGCCCGAGGAAGCGTACGGCCAGCGGGAGCTCGCGGCGCGGGATGCGCCCGCAGAGTCCACCACGGAAGAAGTCGCCGCGGGCGCAGACGCGCCGGCCGGCGCCTCGGAGGCTGCGCTAGAGCCCGCAGGCGACCCGGCGCCGCCTGCGAAATCGATAAGCATCACGTTCAAGTCGTCGAACGTCTGACCTGCGATTTCACTTGCGGTCGCACAGGTGATGCGCTCGTCGGGGTACGACAGGCGCTCGGCCACCGTCACGCGCGCGTCCCCGAAGCCCGCCTGCACAAGCTCGCCGGAAAGCCGCGAGGGGTCTTCCCCGCCCGACGTGACGAGGAAGAGCTCACCTGCGCGCTCGGCCTCGGCCACGATGTCGCACGCCACGCCGTGAGCGCTCGCAAAGCGCCAATCCTGCCATGGACGCGCGAGGCGCGCGGCGAGATACGACGCTGAGCTTATGCCGGGAATGACGCGCACGGCCACCTGCGCGTTGCCGGAGAGCGCCTCCACCAGGCGGCGCGCGCCGCTGAACAGCCCCACATCGCCCGTCATCACGACCACGGCGCGCTGCCACGACGCCGCATCGGTGAGCGCGGCGACGATGTCCGCCGTCTTCACGAGCTCGCATCTCACCACGTCGGGCGGCACGTCGATGCCGGCAAGCGCGCGATGAGCGCCAATGACCACGTCGGCGATGTCGATCGCGTCGAGCGCCGCGCGCGAGAGCAAGTCGGGGTTTCCGGGCCCCGCCCCGATGATCGTTACCTTTCGCATGGAATCTCCCGATACCCGCGCGGCGTGACCATACGGCCGCCTACGAGCTTCGTGTCCGCGTTGCCGACGAACACGGTGGTGAACATGTCGGCGTCGATCTCCCCCAGCTCGGAGAGCCTGCACATGCCCGACTGCTGCCCCTCGCGCCCGATGTTGCGTACCCAGCCGCAGAGCGTGTCGGGGGCCTTCCATTCGAGCATAATCTTCGCCGCGCGTGAGAGCCTGTCGGCGCGCTTTCTGCTGCGCGGGTTGTACAAACAGATGCAGAAGTCGGCGCTCGCCACGGCGGCGAGCCTGCGCTCGATGACCTCCCATGGCGTGAGCAGGTCGGAGAGCGACACGACCGCGAAGTCGTGGGCAAGCGGGGCGCCGAGCACCGCCGACCCGCTCTGAGCCGCGGTGGCCCCGGCGATAACTTCCACGTCTACATCGGGGTAGTCCTCCGCAAGCTCCAGCACGGGGCTCGCCATGCCGTACACGCCCGCGTCACCGCTGCACACGAGCGCCACGGCTTCTCCGCTCTGCGCGCGCGAAAGCGCCAGGCGGCACCGTTCGACCTCGTGCATCATCGGCGTCGCGAGATGCGCCGCGTCGGGCACGGCGGCGAGCGCGAGCTCCACGTATTTCGTGTACCCCACAACGATGTCGGCCGCCTCGAGCGCGCGCCGAGCCGCAATCGTCATGCCGTCGGGGCCGCCCGGGCCGATTCCCACCACGAAGAGCTTTCCCATCACCGCTCCTTAAACGAAAGTTCGATAGTTACCTTGGAAAACGCGACGGTCACGCCGCCGTGAGCGAGCTTCGGGAAGATAAGTTTGCCCCCGTCCGCGAGCGCCGCGCGCTCGCACACGTTGTCGACCCCCACCGTCGCACGCACGAAATCAGATGGCGAAACGCTGCCTTCGACCTGCGACAACTCCTCTGCGGAATACGTCGCAAGCGGGATATTGCGCGCGCGGCAGAAGGCGAGCAGACCCTCCTCGTGCGCCTTCACGTCGATCGTCGCCGCCTCGCGCACGGCCGAAGGCGAGATGCCCGCCTGCCCGCACGCGAGAAGAAACGCCTCCCCGATGGCTTCGGCGCACGCACCGCGACGGCACCCTATGCCCGCAACGATGCAGGGCACGACAAGGCGAAGCGGCTCGGGCGCAGGCGCCTGCGCCCGCACGCCCGCCGGCTTCCACGTCTCACCGGCGGGCACGACCTCGCCCGTTGTCTCCGACGCGCGAACGGACGCACCTGCATTCGCGCCAGCGAACGGCGACACGACGATATCGGCCCGAGCGCGGTCGGACGCAATGTCAACCCCCTCAGGTGGCTGTCCCGAAATCGGCATGTCGGAATAGAGCGCCACGCGCCCGCCCGAAAAGCAGCCGCGCCGACACTCGCTGATGGCCTCGGGATTCGAAACGGCGAGCCCCGCACAGCGCGCCCACGTATCCACCGCCCACACGCCGCGGACGTCGGTCGCCGTGGTGATGACGGGGATGGCCCCTGCCGCGCGTGCCACAGTTTGCGCAAGCTCGTTCGCACCGCCCAAATGCCCCGACAAAAGCGGGACGGCAAAGCGCCCCGCCTCGTCAATCACCACAACCGCGGAATCGGTTGCCTTCGAGGCGACATGCGGCGCGATCGCCCGCACGGCGATGCCCGCCGCGCCCACGAACAGAAGCGCGTCCGACGCTTCCCACGCGAGCGCCGTCCATGTGCGCAGGTCGGCCTTCCCCTCGCCGAACCCGCGCGAAACGGAAACGTCCCAGCCAGGGTCATCTTCACCTGTCTGCGCGCAATCGGAAAGCGCGCGTGCGGTGCGCTCCGCCAACGCATACCCCCTCTCGGTGAACGCTATGCAGAAAACCCTCATCTAGCGCACCACCATCGTCGAGAAGTAGCTGCCCCGATCGGGCACATCGTCGAGCGAGCGGTACACGCGCTCGCCCGGAAGTCCACAGTCCTCTACGAGCTCGGCACCGTCGAAGGCGCCCTCCTCGCGAAGGATGCGCTTCGTGCCCTCAAGCGAGCGGCGCGCCTTCATGACCACCTTCGTCCCCGGCCAGCCGATTGCGCGGCGCACCCCGTACAGCACGCCTTTACTCATACGTCGCCCCAATTCCCCGATAACTGCATCGGCGCCCGACGTACGGAAAAGCTCGCGGCGCCCGGCGTCGAACACGACCGCGGCGATATCGCATGCACCCGCCGCGCGGCGGCGCAACCTGTCCTCGGTTGCCGCAGCGAGCGAGGCGCGCGCAGCGTCCCCTACGCCGGCGGCCTCGATTACCTCGAGCGCCGCCGTGGTCGTGACCGAAGACATGATCTCGCGCACGGTCTTCGCGCCCGCGCCGGCCAAGGCCGCGTGGGCGGCCAGAATCTCCGAGCGGCAGTCGGCGGTACGCGAATGGGTGTCCATGATGCCGCCCGCGACCTTCACCAACTTGCCGATGTGTCCCACAAGAAGGACATTGGTAAATCCCTCACGAACGCAGCAATCAATCGCATCGCCCACAAAGTTGGAGATGAAGACCACCGGCGCACCGTTTAGGTGGAAATGCCCCGAGATGAACTGCGCGCCGTAGTTGCCGGGCGTGAGCACGACTCCGCGCCGCCCCATAGCCGCATGCTGCCGGATCTCGAGCTCGATGCTGTCGCGCAAGGCAGCGAGGCTGCGCGGCTCGACGATGCCCGTCGTGCCCAGGATGGAGATGCCGTCCTTTATCCCCAGGTGCGGGTTGAAGGTCTTTTCGGCAAGGGCAACACCCTCGGGTACCGAAATTGTCACAGCAATATTTCCAGAAAAGCCGTGCGCGGCGCACACCTCGCGCACCGCCGAAGTGATCATCGCGCGCGGAGTCGCGTTGATGGCGGCCGCCCCCACCGGCTGCTCGAGCCCGGGCAACGTCACGCGCCCCACGCCCACGCCGCCATCGACGGAAACTTCCGATTCGCGCGCGGGCACGCCCTTGCTGCCCGCAGCACCCGTGCCCGACCCCGCATGTTCCACGCGCGCGTACACGAGCACGCCGTCAGTCACATCGGCATCGTCGCCTGCGTCCTTTCGCACGGCGCACTGGGCGCACCCCTCGCCGATGTATGCGTCGACCACGTTCGCCTCGACGGGCAGCCCGCCGGGGGCGACGATCGACACGAGGCCGACGGGCTTTCGTGACAAGAGCATCTCGCAGGCTGCCTTCGCCGCGAGCGCGGCGCAGCTCCCCGTGGTGTAGCCGCAGCGCAGGCGGGTCGTCCCAGTATATATGTAATGCTCGAAGGCCACGCTAGCTGCTCGCCTTCCGATACCCCGTGGCAAACGAAGGGTCGTAAAGCTTGCTGCGCTCGTACGACTCCGCTTGCGCGCCGTTGTGCGCAAGCCCGCCGCGAGCTCCGAGCACGCGGCCCACCACCAAGAGCGCCGTGCGGTCGATGCCCTCTCGCGCGCCCGCATCGGCGAGCGTGCCCACTGTGCATCGCACCACGCGCTCCTCAGGCCAGGTCGCCTTGTACACGAGCGCCGCCGGCTCGTCGGAGCTGCGGCCCGCGGCCAAAAGCTCGGCGGAAAGCTCGGCGAGCATACCCGAGCTCAGGAAGATGACCATAGTCGAGCCACTTTCCGCCATGGTGCGCATGCCCTCGCCCGCGGGCATGGGGGTACGCCCGGAAAGCCGCGTGATCACGACCGACTGGCTGATTCCCGGCAGAGTGTATTCCTGGCGAAGCGCCGCCGCGGCACCGCAAAAGCTCGACACGCCGGGCACCACCTCGTAGTCCACGCCGCGCGCGTCGAGCGCGTCCATCTGCTCCTGGATGGCGCCGTACAGGCACGGGTCGCCCGTGTGCAGGCGCACCACTTCCTCGCCCCGCGCATCTGCCGCGCACATCACGTCGAGCACTTCCTCCAAGGTCATGTGCGCGCTGTCGTAGACAACGCAGGATTCCTTGCACTCGGCGAGCAGCTCGGGGTTCACAAGGCTCCCCGCCCAAACGACCACGTCGGCCGCGCGCAGAAGGCGCGCCCCGCGCAGCGTAATAAGGTCGGCGGCGCCCGAGCCAGCGCCAACGATATGAATCATCCGAGCCTTCCCTTCCCGTTTCTCATCGCAACCGTTTACGCCGCCATTCGCGCAGCGGGCAAAACACGGCGCCCGCAGCGGCAATCGGCGCAAATACGCAGGCAGGAGGCGCAATGCCGACCGCCCTGGCTTTGACACGTTCACAAGTGCCCACTATCATAGTAAAAGTTTCGGCAACGAGCATATGACAATCGGATAAAAGGAAATGACCGGCGCGGCGCCCGCACAGCCCGCGCTGGCTTGCGGAGGGAACCAGGTGGGAATCCTGGGCAAGGGACATTACTGTATAGGACGCGCGGGCGAACCGCCTCGCGCCCCAAGCCAGACTGCTTCGCCTTTTCCTCACGGCATCGCCGTGGCGTTAGCTCCTTGTGAACCCCGAGGGGTGCGCTTTTCTTTCGCTTGTGCCGACAAGCAACTGTCGCCGGGGGACCGGCAAACCGAGGAAAGGAAAAACCATGTCCGACCAGATGTCACGCCGCGCATTCATGGGCGCCGCAGCAACCGGAGCCGTCGCGCTCGCCGGAGTCGCGCTCGCGGGCTGCTCCAACACCACCGCGAGTTCCGAGAAATCGAGTGAAAATGAGAAGGCCGTGAAGCCGGTCATCCTCGTCACGAGCTTCGGCACGAGCTACAACGACTCGCGCCACATCACCATCGGCGCCATCGAAGACGCTATCCGCGAGAAGTACTGGCAGGACTACGACATCCGCCGCGCCTTCACCGCGCAGATCATCATCGACAAGCTGAAGAAGCGCGACGGCATCACGATCGACAACATGACCGAGGCGCTCGACCGCTGCGTGGAAGACGGCGTGAAGGAAATCGTCGTGCAGCCGACGCATCTCATGGGTGGCCTGGAATACACCGACGTGAAAGACGAGCTCGACAAGTACGCCGACAAGTTCGACAAAATCTCGCTCGGCGACCCGCTGCTCACCTCCGACGACGACTACAAGAAGGTGGCCGCAGCCATTAAGGAGAACATGGCGTCCTTCGACGACGGCAAGACGGCGCTGTGCCTCATGGGCCACGGCACCGAAGCCGATTCCAACGCCGACTATGCCAAGATGCAGGAAGTGTTTAAGAACGAGGGCTTGACGCAGTTCTTCGTCGGCACCGTCGAGGCTGAACCGACCTGCGAGGATGTTATCGCCGCCGCGAGCGCCGCAGGCTACAAGAAGGCCGTGCTCGCGCCGTTCATGGTGGTCGCGGGCGACCACGCGAACAACGACATGGCAGATGAGACCGACCCCGACAGCTGGGCTGCGAAGTTCGTGGCCGCCGGCTTCGAAGTGACGTGCCTGCTCCAGGGTCTGGGACAGAACGTCGCGGTCGACGACATCTACGTCTCGCACGTGGACGACGCCATCGCCAAGCTGTAAACTCGCCGCGCACGGGGGCGCCGGTCGCGTCCCCGTGCAACGGGCATGCGCCTTCCCCGACTGACGGCGCATGCCCGTTGCATTCGCGTCCCGCCCGCCCACCGCACGGCGCGGGCGGTCGAAGCGATTGAAAGGAACCCCTTCATGTTGAAGAAAACCCTCGCCTTCGCCCTGTCGGCGGCGCTTTTCGCGTTCTCGCTCGCCGGCTGCGGCGGAAATTCAATCGACAGCGCTAAGGCAAGCGATGACGATTCCCAGGAAAAGACCGAACAGGCGGCCGATGCGCCCGAGGACGCAAGCGCTGCCCCCATCACCGCCGACAAGGTGGCCGACGGCACCTATCCGATCACCGTAGATTCCAGCTCGAACATGTTCAGGATTGTGGACGCCCAGCTCATCGTGGAAAACGGCTCCATGCACTGCGTGATGACACTTTCCGGCACGGGCTACGGCAAGCTCTTCATGGGCACGGGCGACGAGGCTGCCGCCGCAAGCGAGGCCGACTTCATCCCCTATGTGGAAAACGCGGAAGGCAAGTACACCTACGACGTGCCCGTTGATGCGCTCGACGAGGACACCGCCTGTGCCGCGTGGAGTATTAGAAAAGAGCAGTGGTACGACCGCACGCTCGTGTTCGAATCCGCCGGCGTCGATCTGCGCGCCGACGCACTGAAGTAACGCCATGCGGTCGATTCTTCCCAACGGGGGAAAACAGGAAGCGCCACAGCATCGCGGCGCGCGCGATCGCCTGCGTTCTCGTCGCCCTGCTCGTGCTTCCCTTCGCCGGGGTGCAGTGCGAGCCCGAACGCGACCGATGGCACGGCGGGCTCTCAGGAATACACTGTGAGTGTCTCGCTTTCCGGCGGGTCAGGGCGCGCAAGCATCGCCTCACCCACCACAATTGTGAAGGATGGCGACACCTACACCGCGACCATCACCTGGTCGAGTTCGAACTACGACAAGATGACCGTCGACGGCGTGGACTACGCGCCCGTAAACGACGGCGGCAACTCCACGTTCGAGATACCCGTCACGCTCGACGAGGACATCGCCGTGTCGGCCGAGACCGTCGCCATGTCGACGCCGCATACCATCGACTACACGCTCTACTTCGACTCATCCACCATGAAGGAGAAATCGGGCGACGATGCAAGCGGCGGCTCCCCCGCGGGAACGGCTTCAAGCGCCGCGGCCGACTTCCACAACGCCGATTTGGGCTGCGGCTGGGAGCCGACGGGGGCGCTTCAGCTTGAATACGCCAAGCACTTCACTGTCGACGAGTTCGAAGGCGGCTTGCGGCTTATCTGCGTTTCGAACGGGGAGCGCTTCCTCGTGGTGCCGCAGGATGCGAAGGTACCTGATGGGTTGAGCTCCGACATCGCGGTCATAAGGCGCCCCGCCGACAAGGTGTACCTTGTGTCGTCGGCGACGATGTGCCTGGTCGATGCGCTCGATGCGAACGACAATATCTTAATGTCGGGCACGAAGGCCGACGATTGCTCGGTCGCGGGCTTCAAAAGCGCGCTCGAAAGTGGGGCGATCGCCTACGGCGGCAAGTACAGCGCGCCCGACTACGAGCGAATATCGGCCTCGGGCTGCACGCTCGCCATCGAGAACACCATGATCAACCACACACCCGATGTGAAGGAAAAGCTGCAGAAGCTCGGGCTCGTCGTGCTCACCGAACAGTCGTCGAGCGAGCCCGAAGCACTCGGGCGCGTCGAGTGGATTAAGCTTTTCGGCGTCCTGTTCGACAAGGAAGACGAGGCCACGCACCTGTTCAACGAGCAGAAGGCCCGCGTCGAGCAAACGTCGGGGCTCGCGTCGTCAGGTAAAACCGTGGCGTATTTCTACATTAACTCGAACGGGGCCGCCGTCACGCGGCGGGCGGGCGACTACGTGGCGCAGATGATCGAGCTTGCAGGCGGCAGCTACGCGCTCGATGACGCGCAGACAGCGTCGACGTCAGGTTCGTCAGTAACGCTCGAAATGGAGCGCTTCTACGCGACGGCGAAGGATGCCGACATCATCGTCTACAACGGAACCATCGACGAATCGGTTGCCACCTTGAACGACTTCGTAGGCAAAAACGCGCTATTGTCGCAGTTCAAAGCCGTGAAGAACGGCAACGTATGGGTCACAAGCGCCGACATGTACCAGCAGATGACTTCTACCGCCGACATTATCGACGAGCTGCACGGGGCGTTCACCGGCGATGACGCGAGCGACTTCCATTATCTGAAGAAGCTCGGCTAGCGCCATGAGAAGCCGGCTTTCCATGACATACGACGAATCGGGGCGCACCGCACGGTGTCGCGTCGTGACGGCGTTGCTCGCTGTTGCCCTCATCGTGCTCGTCGGGGCCAACCTGTGCATCGGGAGCGTGCTCGTACCCGCAGACCACATCCCCGGCATCCTTTCGGGCGGCGCTGCCAATTCCATGGAAAGCCAGGTCATCTGGGAGATTCGCCTGCCGCGCGTGCTTTCAGCCGTGCTTCTCGGCGGGGCACTTTCGCTCTCTGGGTTCCTGCTGCAGACGTTTTTCAACAACCCCATCGCCGACCCGTTCATCTTGGGCGTCTCCTCGGGCGCGAAAGTTCGTCGTCGCGCTTACGATGATCGTACTTCTGGGCGCGAACCAGGCCATGTCCTCGCCGGCCATGGTGGCCGCAGCGTTTCTGGGCTCGCTTATCACCATCGGCTTCGTGCTCCTCATCGCACGGCGCATAAGTTCCATGGCCATGCTCATCGTGGCGGGCGTCATGGTGGGATACATCTGCTCGGCGGCGACGAACTTCCTCATCGCCTTCGCCGACGACCAGTCCATCGTGAACCTGCACAACTGGTCTTTGGGTAGCTTCTCGGGTTCGAGCTGGGACGACGTCGCGGTCATCGCGGTCGTGGTGATCACCGTGAGCGCATGCGTATTCGCGATATCGAAGCCCCTTTCCGCCTTCCAGCTGGGAGAAGCCTACGCGAAAAGCGTCGGCGTGAACGTCGCACGCTTCCGCGTGGTGCTCGTCTTTCTAGCGAGCATGCTCTCCGCCTGCGTGACCGCGTTCGCTGGTCCGGTGTCGTTCGTAGGCATCGCGGTTCCTCATCTCGTGAAGTCGGCGCTGAAGTCGTCGAAGCCCATCCGCGTGATTCCAGCGTGCTTCTTGGGAGGCGCCATCTTCTGCGCAGGCTGCGATTTGATCGCGCGCACGCTGTTCTCTCCTGTCGAGCTTTCCATCAGCGCCGTCACCGCCATCTTCGGCGCGCCGGTGGTTATCGCGCTCATGTTGAAGAAGCGGGTGAGGTAGATGGGGGAATTCGTGCCGCGGCCCAAAACGCTCGGAGGGGACATTCCATACTTAGACAGTCCTGAGCTCGCACGAAAGCGCCAGAAGGCACTTTCGGCTCGTGCGGAACTGCGCGCGGAACGCCTCCTCCGAGCGGAGTCGAACCTCGAAACCCCGGTCGAAACGCAGGCTGACGGAGCGCCGCTTTTCCGCATAAGCGACCTGTCGGCGGGCTACGACAAGAAGGTCGTAGTCGAAGGCGTCGATCTGGAGGTTCGCGCGGGCGACGTCGTGGCGCTCATCGGGCCGAACGGCTCGGGCAAGTCGACCATCTTGAAAACCATCACACGCCATCTGGCACCGCTTGCCGGCGCGGTCGAGCTCGACGGGCGAGAGATTTCCCGATGGAAGACGGCGGAATTCGCAAGGAACCTTGCCGTTATGCTGACAGATCGCCCCCGGACCGAGCTCCTAACCTGCCGCGATATCGTAGAGGCGGGAAGGCATCCCTACACCGGGCGAATGGGCACACTCTCACCCGACGACCATAGTCGGGTCGACGAGGCCATGAAAATCGCACATGTGGAAGAGCTCGCCGAGCGCGACTTCATGCAGATAAGCGACGGGCAACGCCAGCGCGTCATGCTCGCACGCGCCATCGCGCAGGATCCGCGCGTGCTCGTGCTCGACGAGCCCACGTCGTATCTCGATATCCGCTACCAGATCGACCTGCTGCGAATACTTCGCCATCTTGCGAAATCGCGGAATGTGGCTGTCATCATGTCCATCCACGAACTCGAGCTCGCGCAGAAAAGCGCCGACAAGGTGATTTGCGTGAAGGACGGCCGGGTCTTCCGCGCCGGCGCACCCGAGGACATATTCACGCGCGAGACGATTGGCGAGCTCTACGGCCTTCAACATGGCACCTTCAACGAGCGCTTCGGCAGCGTGGAAATTGGGCGCCCACACGGTGATGCGCACACGTTCGTCATCGCCGGCGCAGGTACGGGGTCGGCTGTGTTTCGCCAGCTCATCCGGCAGGGCAAGGCGTTCCACGCGGGCGTTCTGCACGAAGAGGACATCGACTGCGAGCTCGCGCGCGACCTGGCGACGGAATGCGTGGCCGAGCGCGCCTTCGAGCCGATCGGGGATAAAACCATAGCCCGCGCCAAAGAGCTCCTCGTCCACTGTGCGCGCCTTATTGTGTGCCCCGCCGCCTTCGGCACCATAAACGCCCGCAACGCAGAGCTCGTCGAGTTCGCACGCTCGCATGGTATCGATGTCGTGCGAGCGTGCGAAGGCGCATCGGAGGATTCCCAATTAGAGTGGGAAGGATAAACTGAACTTTCTTTTAAGGATCCTCAGGCTACAGCTCCTGCGCCGGCGAGGTCTACAAGGCGCCGGAGAACCTCGTGAACAGGAATTTCCACGCCGACGAGCCCAACTAGGCCTAATCCAAGCGAGATTCCAGACTCGACAGACCATTGAGAGTCAGATCGTTGGCGACCTCAGAGACGCGCTCGATAGGAACCGAGCCGTCAGACAGCGCCCACGTGCGATATATACCGATAATACCCGACAGCAAAAACGCCAGATAGTAGTCGAACATCTCGTCCTTGAGACCTTGGGGCAGCAGATCGCGCTCGGCAATCTCGTGCTCGAGCGGCGCACGAAGACGAGCCATAAAATCATCGAGCGGAATATTCTCGATCAGCTGACGATTGAGCACCAAGTTGTTGCACAGTGCCTCGTTAACGGTTTTAAAGAAGGTCGCCGCCGCGCCCAGGGCGCGCTCGTTGGTGTCACCGTCCATGGAAGCGAGCGTTTTCTCGACCGAGTCGACAATCATCTCCACCGCATCGACGGCAATGGCATCGAGCAGGCCGTCAACCGTACCAAAGTGAACGTAAAAGGTCTTGCGGTCGACATTGGCCTCGCGCGCGATGGCACTCACCGTAATGTCTGCCAGCGGCTTTTCCATGAGCAGGCGCTTGAAAGCCGAAAGGATGGCATTACGGCTGCGAACGATGCGACGATCAAGACGCGGTTTGCTGGTTGCCATGGGCGTGTCCCTTCGAAATGCGAGCATTCATCAACAGATGAGAGATAATCTACGTAAGAGGATTATCCCCCATACAGCACAAATATGCCCCGCATCATGAAGAACGCACGACTGTCCTACTGCGACTTAGGGCGCTTCTTCTTATTGAGTGCCGACGGAGATACGCGAATACCATCGCCTGTCTGGCGCACATAGGCTTTATGAGCCGGCTTAGCGGCCCCAGAAGCCTTCTGAGCGTGCTTCTTGGGATTAACGGTAACAGCATTCGTGGGGTGCGGCTTAGTGGGCGCAGAGGGCGTCTGAGACGTGCGGCCGAGTTTGCGCATCACGCGATCCCAGCGCGCATGGATGCTCTCGTTGTGGGCGCTCTTAAGGCCCAGCAGGGGCGCAGCCAAAATGGTCGGCGCAATGAACGTAATGAGGCGCCACAGCAGATAGCCGGCGGTCGAAGCCGACCCAAAGAAATGACCCAAGAACAATGCAAAGCCACCCTCAGCGCCACCAGTTCCACCGGGCAAGGGGACCGCAGAGCTCAGCAGCTGGACAAAGGCGCTCGCGGCCATGACTGAGAAAAAGTCGACCTCGTGGTGGCCAAAGGCAAGCATCAGGAAATACGGAACCAGATAGAAAAAACGCGAGCTGCAGCATGGTGATAAACACGGTGAGCAACATGGAAGAAAAATGTCCGGCCGAAAGCTTGAACTTCTCGGAGAAGGAGTAGATCTCGCCATCGACAAACGTGCGCCAACCCTCGATCTTAGTGGCCGAGACACCAATGCGCTCGAGCCAATTGATGATGCAATGGGCGACGCGCGTGACGGTCTTAGGCATGAGCGCGACGGCGAAGATGCCCAGCAAGATGCAGCAGTGCCCACCAAAGCTAAAGACGCACAGCAGCGTCATGTCACCATAGCGCTCGGCAAAAAATCGGCATGCGAGCAAGCAGTAGGATAGCGCCCCAGGCAACGAGGCCAAACTGATACACGATAAAGCGCGTGAACTGCGTGGCTCCGGCCTCGCCGACATTTTGGCCCGCCTTGGTCAGGCGGTAGATCTGGGCGGGAGTCGAGCCCATCATCATAGGTGTGAGGTTGCCAAAGAAGATGCCACTCGCCTCGACCGAGACCAGGTCGCGGATGCCGACGGGTGAATTGGGGTCGAGCCAGACAGCGATCGCATAGGCCACAATGCCAAAGAACAGATACATGAACATGCAGAGACACGCGACAACGAGCCATGACGCCTGGACGCTCGACATAGCGGCCCAGAACTGCCCCATCTGCCCGGTTACCACCAGATAGACGATATAACCCACCAGCACGACGCCGATAAAGATGGCGCCGCGGCGTGCGCTCTTATTGTCATCTCCGCCCGAGGCCTCAACCTCGACCTGGGGCTTAGACGTATGCTGAGAGGACTCCGTCATGAGACTCCTTCTAACAGTCAAAATATCTTGGATATTGTACCCGCAAGGACCATAAGCAGAACGCAAAGCTCTGGTTCAAACGGGAATTGCAGACGGTTGTTTGAAAATAAAAACCCGGCCTTCCATGGGAAGTCCGGGTATCAGATGCGTGGTAGCCCGTACCAGATTCGAACTGGTGATCTCCGCCTTGAGAGGGCGGCGTCCTAAACCGCTAGACGAACGGGCCATTAGCCTCAGCAGAAAAGAAGTGGTAGCCCGTACCAGATTCGAACTGGTGATCTCCGCCTTGAGAGGGCGGCGTCCTAAACCGCTAGACGAACGGGCCATATGACATCTGCACTGCCGTGCTGCGAGGAAATATATTACGGGACAAAAAACGTCAGCGCAAGAAGAAATTCCAAATTGCCGAAAAATTGTCGGCAGGTTATGGAACACGCAGGTAAACTGGGTAGCTAATTCAAGTTGAGATGGACCAAAAGAGCTTCGCGATCGTTGGGAATGTTGTCTTCGATCACGGCGTCGAGGGCGGCGTTGAGTAGCTGGCCTAGCTCGGGTCCCGGTTTAACGCCTGCACGGATCAAGTCGCCGCCGTTGATGGCGAGCATCTTGAGCGTATAGGGCTCCCCCGCCTCCAGTAGCTCGTGCGCCAGCGCGCGCATTTCCTCGATTGTCTCGACATAATAGAAGCACGATGGGGCCTTGCCAAGCGTGTCAGCACGCTTGAGGTCCATGAGCTCGTCAATCAGGCGGGCCGTGTCGACGCCCTCACCCGAAAGCGCGCGCATCATATTGAGCAGGCAGGAGCGCTCAGGGCGCAGCGGCTTATCGTGATATTTGATGAGCAGGCACACGTCGCGCACCAGGTCGTGCGAGAGCGCCAGGCGATCCATAATGACGCGCGCTTTCTTAGCGCCGAGCTCGGGATGACCATAGAAGTGTCCGCTGCCGGCGTGATCGACCGTGAAGCACTCGGGCTTAGACACATCGTGCAAAAACGCCGCCCACATAAGGCTCGACGAGGGTGCGACGCCGTCACACAGCGCGAGCTCCCCCGCCACCGTCAGTACACGGGCGATATGCTCGTAGACGTTAAACGCATGATAGACACTGCGCTGATCAAACCCGCGACCCGCTGCCAACTCGGGCACGGCGGCGCAGATGAGCTCGGGATAGCGGAGCATCGCGTCTCCCCCATGACCGGTCGAAAGAATGCCCTCGAGCTCAATACCCACACGCTCACGCGCCACGGCATCGAGCAGCGGCGCACATTCGGCCAAAGCCTGTTTGGTCGCGGGTTCAATCATAAAGTCCAGGCGGCAGGCAAAGCGCACCGCGCGCAACATGCGCAGGGCGTCCTCATTAAAACGGCGCTCGGGATCGCCGACAGCACGAATCAGCTTGCGCTCCAGATCACCCTGGCCGTCGTAGCGGTCGACAAGCCGGCGTTCGGGATGCCAGGCCATAGCGTTGACGGTAAAGTCGCGGCGCGCCAGATCGTCCTCGAGCGAGGCGGCACGCTCCACACTCTGGGGATGGCGACCATCGGTGTAAAAGCCATCCAGGCGGTACGTGGTGACCTCGATACGCTCGCCATCGGAAATAGCCGTGATTCCACCAAATTTAATGCCCGACTCCACGACCGCGATGCCGGCGGCCTCGAGCGCCGCTTTGGACTCCTGCCACAGGCCGCTACAGCACATATCAACATCGTGGCTAGGGCGCCCCATCAGGGCGTCGCGCACCCAACCGCCCACGTACCAAGCCTCAAGACCAGCCGCCTCAAGCGCGCGCAGGACGCGCAGGGACGCATCGGACGGTTGCGTACCGTTGAGCGAAACATTGCACATGCCTATGGCCTCCTGCACTTGCGAGCGTAATTCGATGGTTCTCAAGAAGTCTAACAAGAAACGAGAAAGCGCGCACACGCAATCGCGTCGTCAATTCGATAAAACGAGACAGCGGACGCCACATACGTTCAGCGCGCAAAAAAGCACCCGCCCTGGTAATCCAAAGCGGGTGTTCGGCAACGATGTATCGATGCGGCTAGCAGACCTGGCAAACCTCGATGTGCTTCTTATATTCGTCCACCTTAGCAAAATCGCCCAGACCGGGGCACTCGACCACGTTGGCGCCGGTGGCCATCGAAAGACGCAAGGCATCCTCGACGCGCTCGGGAGCGTCGTGCCACACGGACAGGAAGGCGGCCAGCGAGGAATCGCCGGCGCAGACGGTCGACAGCAGCTTGACGTCGAAGGTGCGATTGGCAAACCAGATGTGCTCGCCGTTGGAGAAGTACGCACCGGCGCCACCAAGGGTCAGCAGCACGTTCTTGGCGCCCTTGGCGTGCAGCTCGGCCATCGCACCCTTGACGGACTCGTCGTCGCCACCGCTTACCTTAATGCCAAAGATGTCAAGCAGCTCGTCGTCATTGGGCTTGATCAGCAGCGGCTCCATGGCAATGAGGTCTGCCAGCTGATGGCTCGAGATGTCGAGGACGAACTCGGCCCCCTTGGCCTTGACGCGGCGCAGGACCTCGGCCAGGAAGCCCTCGGAAGTGTTGGGAGGCAACGAGCCACTGATGACCAGACAGGTCATGTCATCAAGCGAATCGATAAGCTCAAACATCTCCTGCTCATTGGCCTCGTTGATGGCGGCACCGGCGTTGACCATGTTGTACTCGGTGTCGGGGCCGGCATTGAGGAACACGTTGACGCGCGTGATGCCGTCGGTCCACACGGGCTTGACGGGCACGCCCAGGGCCTCGGCGCCCTTAACGATAAACTCGCCCGAGAAGCCGGCAAAGAAACCCAAGATCGTGGTGTCGACACCGTAGTGGTCAAGCGTAAACGAGACGTTGAGGCCCTTGCCGTTGGGCGTGTAGACGGCATTGCGGGTACGCGTGACGGTGTTGGCGTCAAGGCCGTCGCAGGCGATGTTGTAATCAATGGCGGGATTTGCAGTGAGCGTGTAAATCATGAATGTTCCTTTCACGAAGCAACGTGTTAATGAAAGTATATTCCACGCATCGGTAAAAGGCTAGGACAACTCGGTGAACGGTGTGGAAGCGATGAAGTACACAGGACATCTCTCCCCTATGACGGAACAAAAAAGGCGCCCCGGCCGAAACCGGGGCGCCGCATGCGCACGAATATGTCGCGTTTCGATTACTGACGATCGAGCTTGCGGACAGCAACGCGCTTGCTGTACTCGTCGACGTGACCGAAGTCGCCGATGCCGACGGACTCGGCGACGTTGGCGCCGGTGGCCATAGCGAGCTTCATGGCCTCCTCGACGTTGTCGCGATCCCTGTACCACTTGTGCAGGAACGCAGCGAGGGTGCAGTCGCCGGCGCAGACGGAAGAAACCAGCTTGATGTTGAACTCACGCTTGGCGTACCAGATGTCCTCGCCGTTGGAGAAATAAGCGTCGCCGCGGCTACCACGGGTGAGCAGCACGTTCTGAACGCCAGCGTCGTGAGCCATCTTCATGGCAACGCGGACCTCGTCGTCGGTGTCGACCGGCACTCCGAAGATGGCCTTCATCTCGTGATGGTTCGGCTTGATGAGCAGCGGCTTCTTGTGAGCGAGCTCTTTGAGCTTGTCGGAGGACAGGTCCAGGACGACGTCGGCGCACGAGCCTGAGCGTGCTCCATGACCTTAGCCAGGAAGTCAGGCGTAGCTTTGGGAGGCACGGAGCCGGAAACGATCAGGCACTCGAGATCGCCCGCGGTGTCCAGGATGTTGTAGAGCTCCTCCTGGTGCTGCGGCGTAATCGGAGCACCCGGGTTCAGGATGCCGTACTCGTGCTGGCCATCGTTGACGTAGGTGTTAATGCGCGTGATACCGTCGGTCCAGACCGGGCGGCAGAGGCAACCCAGGTTCATGACCTCCTCGACGATGAACTTGCCCGTGAAGCCAGCGAAGAAGCCGAGCGCGACGGTGTCGACGCCCATCTTCTTAAAGGCGAAGGACACGTCGAGGCCCTTGCCGTTAGCCGTGTAGCTGGCCGAGCCGGTGCGGACGTTCTCGTCGGGCTCGAGCGGAGAGCTCGAAACCGTCATGTCGACAGCCGGGTTAGCGGTTAGCGTGTAGAACATTTACAGTACCCCCTGTATATGTGAGGGCCGCGTGGCCGGCCCATTCCAACCACGCGGTTACCTCTGATACCAAATTAGCGAGCTGCGGACTCGAGCAGTGCCTTGACCTCGGCGGCGGTGTTGCAGGCGAGTGCCTTCTCGGCGAGCTCGTCGCACTCGGCCTTGGTCCACTGGCTGATGGTCTTGCGGGCGCGCAGGATCGAAGGAGCGCTCATCGAGAACTCCTCCAGGCCCCAGCTGATCAGCAGCGGCTCGAGCAGCGGATCGGCAGCGGCCTCGCCGCACATACCGACCATGATGCCGGCCTTCACGCCGCTCTCGATGATGTTCTTGAGCGAGCGGAGCACGGCGGGATAGTAAACCTGGTACAGGTTGGAGATGGTGTCGTTACCACGGTCGGCGCACATGGTGTAGCCGATCAGGTCGTTGGTGCCGATGGAGAAGAAGTCGGCGACCTCGGCAAGACGGTCTGCGAGCAGCGAAGCGGCGGGCGTCTCGACCATGATGCCGACCTCGATGTTCTCGTTGAACTTGCGACCCTCTTCGGTCAGCTCGGCCTTGCACTGCTCGACGAGCTCCTTGACAGCCAAGACCTCCTCGACGCAGGTGACGAGCGGGATCATGATCTTGACGTCACCGAAGGCGCTAGCGCGCAGCAGAGCGCGGAGCTGGACCTTGTACTGGTCGGGATTGGCCAGGCAGTAACGCACGGCGCGGAAGCCCATGAAGGGGTTATCTTCCTTGACCATGTGCAGATACGGAATCTCCTTGTCGCCACCCACATCGAGCGTGCGAATGATGACCGGAGCGCCCTTGAGCGCGCTGGCGACCTTACGGTAGGCGTTGAACTGCTCCTCCTCGGAAGGAAGCTCAGCAGAGTCCATGAACAGGAACTCGGAGCGGAACAGACCGATGGCCTCGGCGTCGTGATCGAGCGCGTTGGGCACGTCATCGGGGTTACCGATGTTGCAGGCGATGATCTTCTTGATGCCATCGGCAGTCACGGACGGCTTGCCACGGAAGGCCTCGAGGGCTGCCTTCTCGGCAGCGAAGGCCTCGGCCTTGGCGGTGTAGGCGGCGAGCGTCTTCTCGTCGGGATCGGCCTCGACGATGCCCTTGCCACCGTCGACGACAACGGTCATACCGTTGCGCAGCGCGGTGCAGCTGTTGGAAACCGAAAGGACAGCCGGGATCTCGAGGGCGCGCGCAATGATCGCGGAGTGCGACGTGCGGCCACCGGTCTCGGTGACGATACCGGCAACGTGGGCCTTATCGATCGTGGCGGTCATGGACGGCGTGAGGTCGTGCACGACAACGACAGTGTTCTCGGGCAGGACGGAGAGGTCGACGACCTCCTTGCCCAGCAGCTCGGCCAGAATACCGGTGCGGATGTCGGCGATGTCGGCCGCGCGCAGACGGAACATCTCGTCGTCCATGGACAGGAACATGTTCTCGAACATGGTCGAGGTGTCCATGAGCGCCTGCTCGGCGCAGGTACCGCCGTCAATGGCGGCGTTAATGGCGTCGGTCATACCCGGATCCTGAGCCAGGACAATGTGTCCGCTCATGATCTCGGCCTCGGCCTCGCCCACCGTCTCCTTCATGTGGTCGGCCTGAGCCTGGGTCTTCTCGCAGAAGACCGAAAGAGCGGACTGATAGCGCTCCTTCTCTGCTGCCGAATCAGCAACCTCGTGCGGCTCAAACGTCAAGTCGGGATCGACGGCGACCATGACGGTGCCGATACCGATGCCCTCGGAAGCGTTGACTCCCTGATACATTCCCATTCCTCTCTCCGTGTCATGTGATAAAGCGTTTTGCCATATCCATGACAAAAGAGCGCAGCTACCTTACAACAGGTCACTGCGCCCCCAAATATGAACTTAGTTGTTCAACATGCGACCCGTTTGAGTTCTACTCGCCAAGACCGCTCTTGATGAGCTCGATGGCGGCAGCCAGAGCCTCGGCCTCGTCGGCGCCGTCGCACTTGACCTCGACCTCGGTACCGCAGGGGATACCAGCAGCCATGAGGGCCATCGGGGACTTGCCGTTGACCTCCTTCTCGGGGGTGACGACCGTCACGTCACAGGCGTACTTGCCCATGGTGGAGGCGAACAGACCAGCCGGACGCATGTGCAGACCCTGAGGATTAACGAGGGTAGCCTTCTCAGAAACCATAATTGACTCCTTTTGTGTTTAACCCCTGTCATGCATGTGGCAGGAGTCAGATTCACGACGTTGTTTATATTAACTCACATCAAACGGTTTTTCATTATGTTTCGCACGAATTGTTGGACAGATGTCGTTCCTGTACGCTTGCCTGCCGGGCGGGGCAGTTAAGTTTGCTGCTCTACAGTCCTGCGCAAGACGAAAAGCACATTAAGTGCTTTCCTTTGCGTGCGGAACTCGCGACAAACTTAACCGCCCCGCCCGGCGGGCGAGCTGCGGAAACTCGGTCGGTCCAGAGCAATATCGGCGGAACGGAATTCTGGCTGAGGATCTGAACGCGCTAAGCTCTGTGCTTATAGATGCGCCTATTCCGTCTTATAAGTTGCGGTGAAATAAGGACTGATTTTGGGGTTGAAACGTTTAAACATTCCCTATTTCACCGCAACTTACAGAAGGGAATGCAAAAAAAGCGGGGGCTCCGGGTGGAGTCCTCGCCTTTATTACAGGGGGCGATGTTATTCGCGAGCTGGGGGATTAGACCAGGCGGGCGTTGATCGTCTTGGCGATCTCGACGGCGTCGGTGGAACCCTTGACGGTGGCACGGAAGTCCTCGTCCATGAGCGCCTCAGCGACCTTGGACAGGATCTTGAGGTGCGTGGTGCCGGCCTGGGCACCGGGGATGAGCAGAGCGATGGCCACGTTGACGGGAGCGCCGTCCATGGTGTCCCAACCGGTCACGCCGGACTCGTCCTTGACGACGATGACGTCAGCCTCGGTAATGGCGTCGGACTTGGCATGCGGGATGGCGAAGCCCTCCATCATGCCCGTGGTGCCCTCGGCCTCGCGGGCCAGGAAGGCGTTCATCACGGCGTCGGCGTCGCTGGCGATACCGGCCTTGACGGCCTGGTTGGAAACGAAGCTCAGGGCCTCGTCACGAGAAGCGAAGTCCTCGGCGACAAAGACATTCTCGACCTTCACGAAGTCGGCAGCCTCGGCCTTGGGGGCCTCGACGGCAGCGGCCTTGGGGGCCTCAACGGGCTTGGCTGCAGGAGCGGCCTTCTGGTTCTTCTCGAAGTCGTACTTCTTGAAGGCCACGAACAGGATGCCACCGACCACAGCGCCGATGAGGATCGCGAGGACCCAAAGCGGACCGTTCTCGACAACGGGCAGGACCAGGAAGCCACCATGAGGCGCCGGATCGTGGACGTTGAACATAATGGTCAGAATCGAAGCGATAGAGGAACCGAGCATCATGATGGGCATGACAGGCCAGATGTTCTTGGTCATGAACGGAATGGCGCCCTCGGTGATGTGGGTGCAACCAAGGATGAGGTTGACGACACCGGCGTCGTGATCCTCCTGGCTGAAGTACTTCTTGCCGACAACGACGGCGAAGGTGGTGATCAGCGGCGGAACGATGCAGGCGGCGGAGACGGCAGCCATGAAGTTGGTGCCGAAGTTGTAGGTATCGGTGCCAACACCGGCGGCCAGAGCCTCGGTGAGCATAGCGGTACCGGTGACATAAGCAGCCTTATTGACCGGGCCACCCATGTCAAAGGCGCACATGCAGCCGATGGCAAGACCCAGGACAACGGCGCCAGAGGCGGACAGGCCCTTGAGGAAGTCCATCATGGCGGTGTTGATGGCAGCCATGGGGCCGGAGATGCCGAGCATGACCAGACCGACGATGGCGGTCGAGAACAGCGGGTACAGGAAGATAGCCTTGAGGCCGTCCAGGTTCTTGGGCAGACCGGCAAAGACCTTCTCGAGCAGCAGGATGACATAGCCAGCGAGGAAGCCGCCGACGATGCCGCCCAGGAAGCCAAAGCCCACACCTGCGCCACCGGCGTCGATCATACCGGTATCGGCGTTAACAGGCAGACCCTGGATGGCGATCATACCGGCGACGAAACCGGGAACGAGCGCCGGACGCTTGCCGATGGATTCGGCGATGTAGGCGGAAAGCACCGGAACCATGAGGTTCATTGCGATGCCGCCGATGATCTTGAGCATCGCAGCAAAGCTGTTGTAGTCAGACGCCGTCGAATCGAAGGACGTAATGCCCCACAGGAACGAGACAGCGGTCAGAACACCACCGGCAACGACGAAGACCAGCATGTGGCTGACGCCGTTCATGAGGTGCTTGTAGATGATGTGGCCGATGGACTCCTTCTCCTCGACATCGTCCTCGACATCGGCGGCAGCTGCAACCGTGTCGTCACCCTTGGCGGCGAGCGCGCGATCAATCAGCTTACCGGCGGCCTCAACGGAAAGGGCCTTGGAAACACCAACGGAAACCATGGGCTTGCCGGCGAAACGCTCAGCCTGGACATCCTTGTCGGCTGCGACGACGACGGCCTTGGCGCCAGCGATCTCACTCTTGGTGAGCTCGTTCTCGACACCGACCTGGCCATGAGTCTCGACCTTAATGGTCAGACCGCGCTCGGCAGCTGCCTTCTCCAGCGCCTCCTTCGCCATGAAGGTGTGCGCAATGCCGGTCGGGCAACCGGTCGCGGCGATGATGTCAAACTTAGCCATGTGTCCCTCCTTCTTGAGTACAGCGCCCGCGGGCGCTCCCCTACACGCGCTTCGATGCGCGTTTTTCCACAACTGAAAGATACCAACCTACCGTCCGCGTGAGAAGAGACAAGGTGCAATTCTCCGGTGAAAGGTTCTTTCATAACCGTAAACGGTAGGTGAAAGTTTACCATCAACACCTGAAACGGCAAGGTGTATCTTGTAATTGAAAATGCCCGTATACTATGGCGTTGCAAATCAAGTTAGATTTTCATGCCAACCAGGAGCCATCCATGACCGATAGTAGCAAGAGCGCACTTTCCCTCATTAGTACCCATCAGGGATACAGCGAGTCCGAGCAGCGCATTGTCGACTATATATTGGAGCACCAGTCCGAAGCGCCACGCCTCACGGCCGCTCAGCTCTCGCGCGCTGCCGCCACGTCCGAGGCGACCGTTTCGCGTTTCTGCCGCAAGCTGGGCTTTGGTAGCTTCCGCAGCTTTCAGTTTTCGTTGGCGAGGGATTTGGAAAGCCAGCGTAACGAGGGCCTGACTGACGAGGTCTCGCTCGACAATATGGAGCAGAGCCTCAAGAACATCCTGGCTGCCAAGGTGAGCGAGCTTAATGCGACCATCGACGGCATTGATCACGACACGTTGGCCGCAGTTGTACACGCGCTTAAGAATGCCGGCGTTATTGAGTTCGCCGCCGTGGGCAATACAAACGCGGTCGCGCTCGACGCGACATTTAAGTTTTCGCAGCTGGGCCTGCGCTGCATGGCGAGCACCATTAGCGAAACATCAATCGGCTTTGCGCTCACGTTGCGCCCGGGTGACGTTATCGTGCTAATCTCAAACTCTGGCAAATCGCGCCGACTGAATCGCATGGCAAAAGCGGCTCGCAACTGCGGCGCAACCGTAGTCGTCATCAGCAGCGACAGTAAATCCCCGCTCGCGCGCCTGGCAGACTACACTTTTAACACCGTCAACCACGAAGCGCTGCTGACAACGGGCGACTTTGCGTTCTCTAAGATCAGCGCCACGATGATCATCGAAGTCATCTACAACTTCCTGCTGCCCGAGATTGAAGACGCTCGCGAGCATATCAGCTACTACGAGGAGCTCATCCAGCCGGATAAGGTCGTTGAGTAAAACGCGTAGTGGGACAAAAATTTCAGTCTATTTTGTCCCACCAACACCGCTGATACGACCTAACCTCGAGCTTCTTCGAGCATCTGCTTCGCGTGGGCCAAGCTTGCCTCGGACTGATCGCCGCTCAGCATGCGGGCGATCTCGGCGGTACGCGCTTCGCCGGTTACCTCGTCCAAATGCGTCTGGGGAACATCGCCCGGTTCCTTGCTGACAACATAATGCTTGTCCGCCATGACGGCGACCTGCGCCAAGTGGGTTACGACAATCACCTGATGCGTAGCGGCGAGATCTGCCAGCACGCCCGCGAGTGCACGCGCCGTGGAGCCACCGACACCAGCATCGACCTCGTCAAACACCAGCGTATCGACACCGTCCGCGTTACCGAGGACAACCTTGCTTGCCAGCATGACGCGGCTAAGCTCGCCGCCCGACGCAATGCGGCGCAGGGGGCGCGGCGTCAAACCGGCACCGCTGCGGTATAGCAGCTCGTAGCTCGAAGGACCAACGGGCGTCCACTCAGCACGGGGAAGATCGCGCGACTCCCAGACGAGCTCGGCGCCACCCATCTCCAAGCGAGCCATCTGGCGGCCGACCTCGTGGCAGAAGCGCGGGGCCGCCGTATTGCGAGCGCGCTTAAGTGCCCTGGCAGCAGCGAACAGCTCGCGCTCGGCGCTCCCGAGTGCCTCACGCGCCTTTTTTGATCTGTTCATCGCCATCATCGACCAGCGACAGCAGCTCTTGTGAGCGGTCGCGCATGGCAAAGACATCGTCCATGGTCGGACCCCACTGACGCAGCAGGCCCTTGAGGTCGGAATACCGCTCGCGCATGCGAGCGAGCTCGCGAGGATCGAAGGCAACCCCATCGCGATAGGAACGAAGTTCGTTCGCGCAATCCTCAAGAGAGATGCAGGCATCCGAAAGTGCATCGGCAATGTCGCCCAGTTTGCGATCGACGGTAGCCATTCGGGAAAGCTCTGCCACGGCGCTGTTCACGGCATCGAGCGCTCCCCCTTCGGCGGCAAGCGATGCATGGGCATCGTTAGCTGTGGCAACCAGTACCTCGGCATGTTCGGAGCGCGGCAGCAATTCCTCGAGTTCCTCATACTCGCCCGGCTTAGGGTCGACCTCGCCGATGCGCTCGAGGGCAAAGCGCGCCTCCTCGACACGACTCCCCTGCGCACGCGAGGCCTCCTCAACGCGACGGACCTCCTTGGCAGCCGCGCGCGAGGCTTTAAAGCAAGTACGGTAGTGCTCGAGTGCCTCGAGCGCAGAGCGCCCCGCCCAGGCATCGACCATCGCAACGTGATGCGATGGATCGAGCAAGCGCTGATGCTCGTGTTGGCCGCACAGATCCATCATCACGCCAACGCGCTCCGAAAGCTCGCGCACGCTGGCGATGCGGCCGTCAATCTTCACGCGGCTGCGGCCCTCGGCAGAAAGGCTACGCTGTACGGTGAACCCCTCCGTGTCGTGCGGCCCGTCAAACAGGCGCGCCTCGACGCTCGCCAGCGCCTCGCCCTCGCGCACCGTCGACGAATCCGCGCGCTCGCCCAAAATAAGCTTGAGCGCCGAGAGCAGTGCGGTCTTGCCAGCACCGGTCTCACCGGTCAGGACGGTCAAGCCGGCACTCGGCACCAGCGTCGCCTCACGAATGAGTGCAATGTTAGAAACCCTGCAGCTCATCGATCATGACGGACTCCGTAGAATACGCGGCTCACCGAGTTGTAAAAACCTCTCGGGGCCGTAGTCGAGCAGCAGCACATCGCCTGGGCCTCGGCGCACGGCCACGCTCTCGACCGTGCCGTCGCAGGTAATAAACTGTCCATCGATAGCGATCGCCGGAACGCTCGGGCGATCATCGGACATAAAGATTTCGACGACATCACTCGGCGAAGTCAAGAAGGCACGGGCCTGAATGGTGTGCGGCGCAATGGGTACGCAGACCATACCCGTATAGTCGGGGCTCACAATGGGGCCACCTGCACTGAGCGCGTACCCCGTAGAACCAGTCGCCGTGGACACGACCACGCCGTCGCCACGCAGTCGATCGATATGGTGGCCCGACACCGTGATGTCGAACTCAACCATATCGGACAGGGGCCGCGCGTGAGCGCCATGTCGTTGAGGGCGAACGTGCGCACGACATCCTTCGTGCCATCGTCGCGCACGGACACGATATCCGCGGCGATGGTGGCGCGACGGCTCACGTGCAGCTCGCCGGAAAGGGCGTCGCTCACGACCTGCAGAATGTCGCGCTCCTCGGGGCTCGCAGCAGTTAAAAAGCCCAGGTGACCATAGGAAAGACCGAGGATAGGAATCTCGCGATGGTTGAGGATGCGGGCAGCGCGCAGCAACGTACCGTCGCCGCCGAGCGTAATGACCAGATCGGAGCCGTCAATATCAGGCGTGCTTTGAATCTTCGATCGCTGGTCGGCAGCCCATGCGACCTCATAGCCCTGGCGCGTCAGCCAAAGCTCGAGCATCAGGCCGCTCTCAACCGCCTCTTGCTTGTAGTAATTGGGAACCAGAAAGACCTTCATAGCGTTGCAGCTTTCTCGCTCAAAACCGATACCTGGAATTGCAGCTCGTCTTGCGTGCGGTCGCCGGGGTCAAATCTCGTGCCGTACAGGAAAAACTCAACGTTTCCCTTGGCACCATGAATGGGCGACACGCACACATCGACCGGGAACAGCCCCTTGGCAGCAAAGAGTTCAACTGCCGCAACGAGTGTATCGCGGCGCACGGCGGAGTCGGTCACAATGCCGCCCTCACCCACCAGCGCCGCCGGAGCCTCAAACTGCGGCTTTACAAGCGTGCAGAATGCACCCGTAGGCGCCAGGCACGCCAGCACCGCATCGATAATGTTCGCGATGCTGGTAAACGAGACATCACACACAGCCAGGTCGATGGCGCCGGCATAGCCAAGCTCAGGCAGCTGCGTCACGTTTGTGCGCTCATGCAGCGTCACGCGATCGTCCTGACGTAACGACCAATCGAACTGGGCGCGACCAACGTCCACCGAGACAACGGTCGCAGCTCCGCGCTTGAGCAGGCAATCGGTAAAGCCGCCGGTAGAGCAGCCCACATCCAGACAGGCAAGGCCCGTCGGATTGATACCAAACGTATCAAGCGCGCCTTCGAGCTTAAGACCGCCGCGGCCAACATAGGGAATGCGCCCCTTCACGTGCAACGGCAGGCCCGGGGTCACCTTAAGGCCCGGCGAAGTCAAGCGCTCGCCGCCACTCGAGACCAAGCCAGCCATAAGAGTGCGAAGGGCATCCGCGCGATCGGCGCAGATGCCCTGTGAAATCAGTTCGTCATCAAGACGCACGCGTTTCATGAATGCCATCAACCATTCGTATCCGGAGATGCGGCCTAGCTATCCTGGGATTCGTTTGCCGCATCCTCATCGTATTCCTGCTCGAGCTTGTCGGCCTCACGCGGCGTCAGCTCAAACTTGTCGACCATGTCGACCGCACGGGAGCCCAGCTCAATCGCCTCGTCAAACAGATCGAGCGAACGCTCCAAGGACGTATCCTTAGAGCGAACGGTAGCTATGATCTGGTCCAAGCGGTCCGAAATCTCGTCGAAGTTGCGGACGGAACCCTCTGGCATGGCTACTCCTCGACGGTACCGGTCTCGGCCTCGGCGACCTCAGCAGCGTCCACGTCCTCGGCCAGCACGCCAGCCTCAGCCTGGGCAACCGCAACCTTGGCGGCAGCCTCGGCGGCCTGGGCCTCCTCGCGGGCACGGTCCTCGGCCAGCAGCTCTTGGTACAGGTCCTCGCCCGGCAGTTCCTCGCTGCGAGCGATCTTGCCCAGCACGCCGTTGACGAACGACGCAGACTGGTCGGTGCCATAGGCCTTGGCAAGCTCGACGGCCTCGTTGATCACGATGGCGTCCGAAACCTCCTCGTCGGTGAGGAAACGCATCTCGTAAACGGCGATACGAAGCAGATTGCGATCGGCGCCGGGCATGCGCATAAGATCCCAGTTCTTGGCAACGGAGCGCAGGGCGCAGTCGATGCGGTCGATATGCTCGTAAGCACCACGGCACAGCTCCAGCGCATAGGGGTCGAGGGGACCCTTCGAGATCAGGAAATCGCCCTCGAGGACGCGCTCGAGCGGGCTGTCCGTGGCCTCGGCCTGGAACAGCAGCTGCAGCGCCTGACTGCGGGCAAGCGTACGCCCGCGATAAACCTTAAGACTCAAAGGTTACTCCTTGGGGAAAACGAGGCCGTCGATGCAAACGTCAACGCGCTCGACCTCGACGCCAACCTGGGCATCGATGGCGGCGACCACGGCGGCGCGAACGGCCTCGGCGAGTTTCTTGAACGGATAGCCAAAGAACACCACGACACGCACGGTGAGTGCGAGCTTGTCGCCGACGACCTCGGCCTCGACCGCCGGCTCGGAAGCCGGGGCCTTGGACGAGAGCATCATGGAGACAAGGTTGGTGGCAAGGTCCTTGACGCCAACGGAGGCGATGCCCTCGACATCGGACACGGCGCGCGAGACGATGGCGGTCAGAACATCGGGCGAAATGCCGATGCCGTCAATCTTGATTTCCTGGGCATGAGTCCTCCTAGAAGATTTGGTTGCTAGACGCGGGAGACGAACTTGCCGTCGCGGGTGTCAACCTTGATGACCTCGCCCTCGTTGAGGTACATGGGGACCTGGATGACAGCGCCGGTGTCGATCGTGGCCGGCTTGGTGGAACCCTGGACGGTGTCGCCCTTAAAGCCCGGGTCGGTCTGGACGATGGTGGTCTCGATGAACATCGGCGGGGTCACGCCCATGAGCTCATCGTCGGCGAAGAGCAGCTGGCAGATGTCGTTCTCGCGCAGCCACTTGGAGTTCTCGCCCACCATGTCCTCGGGAACGGGAACCTGCTCATAGGACTCGTTGTCCATGAAGATGTAGTCGGTGCCATCGTTGTAGAGGTACTGGAACTCACGGGTGGTGAGCATGACGCTCTCGAACTTAGTGCCGGCGTTGCAGGTGTTCTCGACGACGCGGCCGCTCTTGATGTCGCGTGTCTTGTAGCGCACAAACGCGCCGCCCTTGCCCGGCTTGACATGCTGGAACTCGACGATGGTGTAGACCTTGTCCTTGATGCGGAGACCGAGGCCGTTCTTGAAGTCGGCGGTAGAAATGGTAGGCATAGCGACCTTTCTTGTTATGGGCAGAACGCACAAGCGTCCAAATTACATACGATGGAAATTATACACTTGCAGACGGCGCCTGCAGCGAGCGCATAAAAAGAGAACGCGGGGCGTCCGGATCGATTCGGACGCCCCGCCCCAAACTATCTACCGAAGTGGACTAGCAGTCGATAACATGCAGGTCGTGAGGGGTCTTGGTGAAGGGCTCGTAGCCATTCTCGGTGACCACGCCGTAGTCCTCAAGGCGCACGCCGCCCACGCCGGGCAGGTAGACGCCGGGCTCCATGGTGACAACTGAGCCAACCTCGATGATGTTCTTGCTGCGGTTGAAGTTGGGCAGCTCGTGGATGTCGATACCAACGCCGTGGCCCAAGCCATGGTTATAGTAATCGCCATAGCCGGCATCGCCGATGATCTTCTTGGAGAGCTTGAAGATGTCGTTGCCCTCGACGCCCGGATGGATGGCGGCGACGCACTCCTCGTGCGTGCGGCGCACGAGCGCGTACAGGTCGAGCTGCTCCTGGGTGGGCTCGCCCATCACGACGGTACGAGTCATGTCGGAGCGGTAGTCGCAGTATCCCGCGCCGTAGTCCATCAGGACAAAGTCGCCTTTCTCGATCACGCGGTCGCTCGGCACGGCATGCGGGTTGGCGGTGTTGGGACCGCTCGCCACGATGGAGCCAAAGGCAAGGCTGTCGGCGCCGTTGGCGAACATAAAGTTCTCGAGCTCATTGCGAACCTGCTTCTCAGTCATACCAGGCTTAATAAAGCCGAGCATGTGCTGGAAGGCGGCGTCGGTGATCGACTGTGCGTGGCGCATGAGCTCGATCTCCTCGGCATCCTTGATGGCGCGCATCTTGCGGATGTCGTCGTGCATCAGCGGCAGCATGCAGGCGACGGAGCGGTCCTCCAGACCGCGCTGAATGCCCTGGTAGAAATTAATCTGCATATCGTCCTCGACGGCGCAAACGCGGCACTTGTTGGCCGCGATCTTGCCGGCGACCCAACCGGGGATGGTGCCCTCGTCCATGTCGTAGACCCAAGGGCTGCCGGCGGGCGTGTTCTCCTCAAAGCTGTTGAGGTAGCGCGAGTCGGTGTGGAACAGGCACTGGTCGGCCGTAATAAACGCAGCGTGCGGAAACTCGAAGGTGTAGTCGAAGACGCCCTTCACGCCCGTGAGCCAACGAAGATTGGCCTCGTCGCGTACCACGATGGCGTCGTAGCCGCGCTCGACCATCAGGGCACGGACACGTTCGATACGACCGGCAGGACCGGCAGCAAACTCAGACATGCAGATTCCTTTCTTATTGTCTCCAAAAGTGCGGGACGGGCTTCAACCGAACAACGGAATCGCATGCGATCCGCAACCGATTGGAAACCCGTCCCTCAACATGATACGAAAGACAATGGATGTCAATAAATCTTAGAGAAGTTCTTTGCGTGAAGCCAAGTAGGCGTGAGTATGGCGCTCAAGAACCTCGTCCTCAACGCTCGTTAGACGAATGGCGCCAAGTGCCGCGGGCAGCGGCAGCATGCTGCGGTTCGAGCGAGCGAACTGCTGCTTGCGGAACTCCTCGATATATGCGGCAGGCTCCAGATCGAAGGCAAGTTCCTCGATACCAAAGTCCTCCAGGCAGTCATCGACCTCAAAGACGTAATCGATATCGAAGTCGCAGGCATCATGTGCTAGGCGCGCCTCAAAGCGCATGCCCTCGGACAACAGCTGGTAGGCAGGGACCTGCGAAGCGGCATCGCCCAAGCAAGCGCGCAAGGTACGCTCCCCCGTCTTGCCAAAATCGAGCGCATGGCGAGCGCTCGGGTTCGTGGCCGTCAGCACGTCCTTGCGGGCAGTCTGAGACCATTGAACGGCATTGACGAGCGCGACCTCCTCGCCCGCGAGAATCTCGGGGACGGTCTCAGTAAACTGATTCCAGCGGGACTTGCTGCTCGAAAGCATGGTGCCAACAAGTACCGCATAGCCGAGCTTGAGGTCCTCGGGGTCCGCCTCGCGAACAAGGTCGAGGTCACACACGACCAGGCCCGGCTCGGGACGGAACGCGATAGCGGGAAGCGCATTCACCGACGAGGCGACGAGCGGCTTCATGGTCGTCGCGACCGTGAGCATGGCGTCGAACGTCGTCGGCAGCAAGGCACACAGGGGATA
>ENA-OPYU01000089-OPYU01000089.1-human-gut-metagenome-genome-assembly--contig:-NODE-89-length-32564-cov-4.177976_pt1 | contig 32564 bp, 43 predicted proteins | sample MGYA00242637_ERZ504482 | MGnify/ENA primary metagenome ERZ504482 (study PRJEB26092, sample SAMD00036237) | human gut metagenome | host: Homo sapiens | study: EMG produced TPA metagenomics assembly of... | reverse complement strand
ACCATTCTCCTGCAGATACTGTGTTGCTTCTAATGTAGTAGGCATGTTTAGCACCTTCGCATACAGCTACGCATCCGTTAGCAACTAACTGTTTTGCATCTTCAAGGTGAAGTTCGTTCTGTGTAGCACATGGAAGAGCAAGGTCAACCTTAACAGACCATACACCGCGTCCTTCATGATATTCTGAATTAGGACGGTAGTTCTTGTACTCTGTCAGTCTTGCACGTTTTACTTCCTTGATTTCTTTTAATGCTGCAACGTCGATTCCGTCCGGATCATATACCCATCCTGTAGAATCACTTGCTGTTACAACTTTCGCTCCAAGCTGCTGAGCTTTCTGGATTGCATAGATTGCAACGTTACCAGCTCCGGAAACTGCAACTGTCATTCCCTTGATGTCTTTTCCGTTGATCTTTAATAATTCTTCTGTTAAGTAAAGAAGTCCATATCCTGTAGCTTCTGTTCTTGCCAGAGATCCGCCGTAGCTTAATCCTTTTCCTGTCAGAACACCTTCATACAGGCCTCTGATTCTCTTGTACTGACCGAACATGTAACCAATCTCTCTTGCACCTGTTCCGATATCTCCTGCCGGAACATCTGTGTCAGCTCCGATATATTTACAAAGTTCTGTCATAAAGCTCTGGCAGAATGCCATTACTTCTCTGTCTGATTTTCCCTTCGGATCGAAATCAGAACCACCTTTACCTCCGCCGATCGGAAGTCCTGTCAGTGAGTTCTTAAAGATCTGCTCAAATCCAAGGAATTTGATGATACCAAGGTTTACAGATGGGTGCAGACGTAATCCTCCTTTGTATGGTCCGATTGCGCTGTTAAACTGTACACGATATCCTGTATTAACCTGAACCTGTCCTTTGTCATCTACCCATGGAACACGGAATTTAATCTGTCTTTCAGGTTCAACAAGTCTCTCAAGAAGAGCATCTTTTCTGAATTTCTCCTCGTTTGCCTCTACAACTACTCTTAATGACTCTAATACCTCTTTTACTGCCTGGTGGAATTCTGGCTCTGCAGGATTCTTAGCTACTACTTTCTCCAGTACTTCATCAACATATGACATAGCTTTCTACCTCCTAAATAATATACGTATCCTTTTCAAAGGCATCCTTTACTAAAAAACAGATGACTTACGCCATCTGTTTTTCCTGACGCCCTTGTTCTTTACTATTGTAAAGCAAACAAGTGTATCTGGCAAGATATTTTTACTGTTTTTTGCTATTTTTGCAACTTTTCATAAAATCCTTGCAGATATTGCAAGAATTTTATGCTTTTTCTTGTATTTTATTCGTTTTTTTGAAACAGAACGCACTCCAAATTGCATTTATTACAATACACAGAATTCTGTCCTTATCTCTGTCCGTCTCATTATCTGAAGTATTTTACTCCGGATTCGAAGATCTTCATATCCTGTTCTCCATAAATATTCATTGCCACGCTTCTGTTTCTTCTTTCTGAGTGTGCCATCTTACCAAGTACACGTCCATCCGGGCTTGTAATACCTTCGATCGCACAATAAGAACCGTTGACATTCCATTCTTCGTCCATCGTGATATTTCCTTCCGGATCACAGTACTGTGTTGCAACCTGTCCATTTGCAAATAATTCGTCCAGCCATTCTTTATTTGCAACAAATCTTCCTTCTCCGTGAGATGCAGGGTTGGTATATACGCCGCCAAGCTCTGCCTCTCTAAGCCATGGAGATTTATTCGTTACCACTTTTGTATAGACCATCTTGGAGATATGGCGTCCAATCGTATTGTATGTAAGAGTCGGTGAATCCGGTAACTGTCCTGTGATCTTTCCACCTGGTACCAGACCAAGCTTGATCAGTGCCTGGAATCCGTTACAGATACCAAGTGCCAGTCCGTCACGCTCATTCAGTAATTTTTCTACTGCTTCTTTCATCTTCGCATTCTGGAATGCTGTTGCGAAGAATTTTGCTGATCCGTCTGGTTCATCACCAGCACTGAATCCGCCAGGGAACATGATGATCTGTGACTGTCCGATTGCTTTTTCGAATACTTCTACCGAATCAACGATATCAGATGCACTCATATTTCTGAATACCTTTGTGATCACCTTTGCTCCTGCTCTTTCAAATGCTTTCGCACTGTCATACTCACAGTTTGTTCCTGGCATTACCGGGATAAATACTGTTGGCTGTGCGATCTTGTGGCTGCAGATATAGATATCTGATGTATCATATAATCCTGTCTCCACCTTCTCGTCCTGTCCTTCCGCTCCGGAATTGGTCGGAAATACCTTTTCCAGCGTCTCTTCCCATGCAGATACTGCCTCTTCTAATGCGATCTTCACATCTTTATATTCGATTGCCGCACTATCTGTCACTTCACCGATCACGGTATAGGTAATTCCAAGTTCAGATACCTTATCCGCAGGTACTTCTGCAATGATATCTCCGAATGCCGGTGCAAATAAATCTCTTGCATCTACATTATGCTCAATCTTCACACCCATGCCGTTACCGAATGCCATCTTGCTGACTGCTGCCGCAATACCATGTCTGTCTAACGCATAAGCTGCTACGATCTTGCCGCTGTGGATATCTTCGGTAAACTTACCATACTGTTCCATAACCTTTCCGTATGCAGGAATATCGTAATTATCCGTCTCAATACGAAGCCATACAAGTTTATCTCCGGCTTTCTTAAGTTCCGGTGAAATAATGTCTTTCTCTTTTGCAATGTCTACTGCGAAAGATACCAGTGTCGGCGGTACATCAATGTCTTCAAACGTTCCTGACATACTGTCTTTTCCGCCAATAGAAGGAAGGCCGTATCCAAGCTGTGCACTGTAAGCACCAAGAAGTGCCGCAAACGGCTGGCTCCATCTGTGTGGATCTTCTGTCATACGACGGAAGTATTCCTGGAATGTGAAACGGATCTTGCTGTAGTCACCGCCTGCTGCTACGATCTTTGCGATAGATTCTGTCACTGCATAGATTGCTCCGTGATATGGACTCCATGTTGACAGATATGGATCAAATCCGTAACTCATCATACTTACAGTATCGCAGTCTCCTGTTAATACCGGAAGTTTTGCCACCATTGCCTGCGTCTCTGTCTTCTGATATTTTCCACCATGCGGCATGAATACAGAAGCTGCTCCGATCGATCCGTCGAACATCTCTACCAGACCTTTCTGTGAGCATACATTCAGGTCTTTACATGCAGCCATTTTCTCTTACATCTTTCACATCTTCTCTTACAAGGATACTGTCTTTTCTGTTCGGGATGTCAACTGCTACCGTTGTCTCCTGGTGTGCTCCGTTGGTGTCAAGGAATGCACGTGAAAGATTTACAATCTCTTTTCCTCTCCATGAAAGTACCAGTCTTGGATCTTCTGTTACAACTGCTACTTTTGTTGCCTCCAGGTTCTCTTCGGATGCATATTTCATGAATTCATCTACATCTTTTGGATCTACAACAACTGCCATACGTTCCTGTGATTCAGAGATTGCGATCTCTGTTCCGTCAAGACCGGCATATTTCTTAGGTACTTTATCAAGATCGATCTGAAGTCCGTCTGCAAGTTCTCCGATAGCAACGGATACTCCGCCTGCACCGAAGTCGTTACACTTTTTTGATCAGCTTGCTGACTTCTTCTCTTCTAAATAATCTCTGGATCTTTCTTTCTGTCGGTGCATTACCTTTCTGCACTTCTGCCCCGCATGTTTCGATGGACTCTTCTGTATGTACTTTGGAAGATCCTGTTGCTCCGCCGCAGCCGTCACGTCCGGTACGTCCGCCAAGAAGAATGATGATATCTCCAGGATCCGATGTCTCTCTGATAACCGCACGTCTCGGTGCTGCTCCAAGCACTGCTCCGATCTCCATACGTTTTGCAACATAATTCGGATGATAGATTTCTTTTACCGCTCCGGTTGCCAGGCCGATCTGGTTACCATATGAACTATATCCATGGGCTGCTTCTCTGACCAGTTTCTTCTGTGGAAGCTTTCCTTTTAATGTATCCTTTACAGATACGGTAGGATCAGCGGCTCCTGTCACGCGCATTGCCTGATATACATAAGTACGTCCTGACAATGGGTCACGGATAGCTCCTCCAAGGCAGGTAGCAGCACCACCGAATGGCTCGATCTCTGTCGGATGGTTATGTGTCTCGTTCTTAAAGTTTACAAGCCACTCTTCTTCCACTCCGTCTACCTCGATCGGAACAACGATACTGCATGCATTGATCTCATCAGACTCTTCCTGATCCTGTAACTTTCCTTCACGTTTTAATTTTCTCATTGCCATCAGTGCAAGATCCATCAGGCAGACAAACTTATCTTCTCTTCCTTTGAAAATCTCACTGTGGTCAGCGATATACTGTTTATAAGTTGCTTCCATCGGCTCTCTGTAATCACCATCGCCGAACGAAACATCTGTAAGTTCTGTCGAGAATGTTGTATGACGGCAGTGATCTGACCAGTAGGTATCCAGAACACGGATCTCTGTCATAGAAGGATCTCTGTCTTCTTCTGACGCAAAATAATTCTGGATATGCTGGAAATCCTTAAATGTCATGGCAAGTCCGAGAGAATCGTATAATTCTTTCAGTTTGCTTTCTTCCATATCTTTAAATCCGTCAAAGATTTTTACATCTGCCGGCTCATCGAATACAGTAACCAGTGTCTCCGGTTTTTCTTCCTGTGCTTCTCTGGAATCTACAGGGTTAATACAATGCTCTTTGATTGCTTCGAATTCTTCATCCGAAACAGTTCCGTTTCCACCATGGATCACGTAAGTAGTCGCTGTACGGATTACCGGCTGCTCGTCTTCTTTGATAAACTGAATACACTGCACAGCGGAATCTGCTCTTTGATCAAACTGTCCCGGAAGAAATTCTACGGAAAAGATTCTGCTTCCTTCTTCTGCCTGAAATTCTTCTTTATATAATGTATCTACAGGTGGTTCAGAAAAGATGCCGTTACATGCTTTCTCAAATGTCTCATCCGATACGTTTTCCACATCGTAACGGATCAGTACACGGACGCTGTCTACGTCTTTGATTCCAAGATAGCTTCGGATCTCGGTCTTAAGTTCCTTTGCCTGTACATCAAATCCTGATTTTTTCTCCACGTACACTCTTTTTACATTGCTCATAAGTAATCCTCCACAAATGAATTTTTACACATTTTCTATTGTTAGTATAACACAACAATCATTATTTAATACAATTAATATATCTAAACACTTTTATAACTTATACTTATCAATCATCTTTTCCTCTTCCTTTTATAATTTCTTTTTCCCCAAAACAATACAATCCATATCAGAACCAGCACTGCAACAAACACTTTACTGATGCGGATCACCATATCCAAAAAGAATCCTTCCGGAAGCATCCGTATCATATAATCCGTCTCCGGGTCGAATACCCACAGATTATTGGTAAAAATAGCTTATGAAAAATCGTAAAACACGTTGTAAAATCTACACGGAATGCAATCCCCAGCAGTACGCCTATGACCAGCCAGGCACTCAGTGCGATCGAATATGTTCTGAAATACAGTCTCTTCCAGTCTTCTTCCCGTTTTCTCAGTACCGCCAGTATAACTGCTGCCACAGCCAGACAGATTACTCCGACTTTCATTCCTCCCAGGAACAGATTCCTGACATCACGCATATGCAGCCGGTCTCTTTCATTAAAGAATCCTGCTCTCTTCCTTCCACTGTCGTCACAACCGACAGCTCCTCCTCTTTCCCGATCAGATAATTCATCATATGTTCTGTCACATACATGACATGGTCTATGCTCATATCCAGATCTTCCGTCACTTCATAGCGTTGATATTCTTTTTTTCAATAAAACCTGTAATTACTGTCTCCATATACGGCCAGCCATATACTAAATATCAGTGCTGCCATCACTGCACACATCATGGCCGTAACAGATATGATCGTTGTTAGCTTCTTCAAGTCTTTTTCCTCCTGCTTTTCATTATTATAACACTTCTATTTATAAATACGGTTGTAATTTTCTTTCATTTCACTTATAATACAGTTAAGATTCATTAGGAGGACTTATCATGGATATTAACTATGAATTATATAAAGTATTTTACTATGTAGCTTCCACCTTAAGCTTTTCGGAAGCCTCCAAGCAATTGTTCATCTCACAGTCGGCTGTCAGCCAGTCCATCAAGGCACTGGAGAAGAAGCTGGATCAGACCTTATTCATCCGGAGTACCAAGAAAGTCCGTCTTACTACCGAAGGCGAGATCCTTCTGCGCCACATCGAACCGGCGATCAGCCTGATCAAGCGCGGCGAAAGCCAGCTCCTCGATGTCGGCGCACGCGGAGGACAGCTTCATATCGGAGCCAGTGACACGATCTGCCGGTATTTTCTGGTACCTTATCTGGAACGTTTCCACCGGGAATTTCCCGGAGCGCATATCAAAGTTACCAATGCGACATCCATTCGCTGTGTAGAACTCCTTGAGACCGGACAGGTGGATCTGATCGTTGTCAATTCACCGAATGCTTATCTCGGGAATGTTCCGAATGTCAAAAAAAATCAAAGAGTTTTCAAGATGTATTTATCGCAGACAAGGCATTTGAGGAATTAAAAGGAAAGAAGCTCTCTTTCAAAGAACTTCTGAACTATCCGATCCTTATGCTGGACAGAAAAAGTACGACCAGTGAATATCTGCACAATCTGTTTCTTCAGAACCAGCTGGATCTGGTTCCGGAGATTGAACTCAGCAGTAATGATCTTCTCATTGATCTTGCCCGCATCGGACTTGGAATTGCATTTATTCCGGATTTCTGCCTTTCCCAGACCTCCGATTCGGATTCGCTTTTCATTGTCGAGACAAAAGAAGTACTTCCGGAAAGGGAGCTTGTCATCGCATATAACGAGAAAGTCCCGATATCCAAAGCCGCGCAGGAATTTTTATCTTATTTTTAATACATCTTTCGGATGCATGACGGAAAATACCATAGGAGCATATGTTCCTCATGGTATTTTTCTTTTTAATGCTGCTTATTTCGTATCTGTCTGTTCTTCCGCCTTCCAGAATTTTGCAATCTTTTCTTCAATATTTTCACTGTTACAGATCTGAAAATCATTCCACTCCCTCGGGAACACCTCCTGGCACTGTCTGTCCATAAACCGGTCATCCAACAGTGTGATCACACCTCTGTCCTGATCGGTCCGGATAACTCTTCCTGCGGACTGTAACACCTTATTCATCCCCGGATACAGGTAAGCATAATCGAATCCGTTCAGATTCTTCCGGTCGAAATAATACTTTAAAAGTTCCCGTTCCAGGCACACTTGCGGAAGTCCTGTCCCGATGATCATTGCCCCGATCAGTTTATCTTCCGTCAGATCAATTCCTTCTGAAAAGACACCACCCATCACACAGAAACCGATCAGGCTGTGTGCTCTTTCCTGTTCGAATTTTTTCAGGAATTCTTCCCGTTCCTGTTCCGTCATATATTGGGACTGTACTACAACTTCAATCTGTTCCTGTGGCAATTCCATGAATACTTCCCAGACTTTTTCCAGAAATCGATAAGACGGGAAAAACGCAATATAATTCCCTATTCTTCCTTTTATCACATGCATCACGTATTCTGCATACTTCCGGTACATCTCCGGTCCTCGCCTGGTATACTTCGTGCTGACATCATTTCCCAGAAGCAATAATCTTTTGTCTGGTTCAAATGGAGATTCCGCATAGATTGCATAGTCTTCCTTTGTTGTAGATAACAGTTTTTTATAATAATTGATCGGAAGAAATGTTGCCGAAAATAATATCGTACTATTTGCTTTCCCCATATATTCCTGCAGACATCCTGCCGGATTGACACAAAACAGATGCAGGTAAAACTTTCCTTCTTCACTAAGTTCTGAATAGATCAGATAATTTTCATCCTGCCGGTCATGAATATATATGAAATTACGGATACCAAAGTAAAACTCCAGCACCTCTTTCCGTATCACTTCATCTTTACACTCTTCTATAAACTCTTCCAGCTTCGTCATCAAAGACAGAAGCTTAATATACACATGTGACACACTGTTCAGTATCTGGCAGCCGTCACATTCTCTTTTTAATTCCAGAAGCTGCTTATTGCAGCTCTCCAACGCCGAGACAAGTTTCGGTTCCCCGTATTTACCAGCTTTTGATCTTCAGAAAATCCTCCTTGCAAATACTGCTGCTGTACATTGTCCTGCCGCGTTCTACCAGATTGTGTGCCTCATCGATCAGGAACAGGTATTCTCCTTTGACGCCGTCTCCGAAAAAGCGTTTCAGATGTGCATTTGGATCAAAAACATAATTATAATCACATATAACTGCGTCTACCCACTGTGATACATCCAGTGCCATTTCAAATGGACATACATTCCATTTTCTTGCCTGTTCTTCCAATACTTCCCGGCTCATCTCGTCTGTCGATGTGAGCAGTTCATAAACGGCATCATTTACACGGTCAAAATGCCCTTTTGCATATGGACACACATCCGGATTACAGATGGTTTCTTCACAGAAACAGATTTTTCTTTTGCCGTCAATGTGATGACCTTCATCTTCAGATCCTGTTCTCTCAGAATCGCGAATGCCTGACTTGCCACCGTTCTGGTAATCGTCCTGGCCGTCAGATAAAAAATTCTTTTCTCCCAGTTCTTCCCCGACAGCTTTCACCGCCGGAAATACGGCCGCCATCGTCTTGCCGACTCCGGTAGGTGCCTGGATGAATAATTTCTTTTTCTAAATGGTCCGATATACAGACTCAACCAGTTTCTTCTGTCCATCTCTGTATTCGAATGGGAATTCTACGGTTTTAATGGAAGCATTTCTCTTTGCTCTCCATGTCATCTGGTATCTTGCCCATTTTTCATATTCAGATACCAGCTTTTCGAACCATTTCTTAAGTTCTGCCCGGGTATATGTCTCGCGGAATCTGCGGATCTCTTCGGTATCCAGATTACAATACGTCATCTGCACTCCGATCTCTTCCAGATTTTTTGTTCTGCATAAATATATGCATAGCATTTTGCCTGTGCCAGATGCAAAAGCTGTGGCTCTTCCAGACGTTTCAGATCTTTAAATACACCTTTGATCTCGTCGACCACCACACGCTTCGGAAGTTCTATGATTCCGTCCGCTCTTCCTTCTACACTCAGGATAAATCCATCACACGGGATCTGATATCTTAACGGAACTTCTGCACGGTACTCTGCCCCCTGCTGTCTCTGGATTTTCCGGTGTATGCGGCTGCCCTGCTGCATGGCATCCTTATCTGCCCCTCCGGTCCGGTTGTCAATATCTCCATGTCTTAATATAAATTCCACCAGATTCCGCACCGAAATACGGATACACGGCTGTTCCAGATTCATGATCTGCTTTCCCCCAATCGTTCTTCATACATCGATCGAATTGCTCCCGTCATCCCTGCGATCACATCGATCACCGTCATGATATCTCCGCTCCGATTCTTCTGGTAAGCGTGATAGCTTCCCTGGATACAATAGCTGAGCATCACATTCATTGCTGTATCTTCTTTCAATTCCGGGTATTTTTCAAAGATCATCTGCTTGATGTTCCGCTCGATACTATCCGCAAAATGATTCGCCTGACTGCCGGAAAATAAAATCGCCGTCAGGGAATTCTGCGATACATAAGCCATCAGAAGTTCCCGTGCAAACTCTGCCGGATGCTCCAGCAGATATTCCGGATGCTGGATACTGTTCGCAATCGACTGTACTACTTCTTCTTCCATCGCATCTGACAAATCGTAGATATCTTTATAATGCGCATAAAAGGTAGACTTATTGATTCTTGCGCTTTCACATAGTTCTTTACTGTTATCGTTTTCCAAAGGTTTCCTGGAACGCAGTTCGATAAATGCGTTCTTGATTTCCCCGCTCTGTTTTCTCAATTCTAAGATCCATCTTACCTCCCATTTCCCAACACTTTCTCATATTCGTCGGTTATCCATCCTTTCGTCGGTTTTGTTGGTGGATACCTCCTCGCATTTTTCTATAATATAATTATAAATCAAAAAATGCAACTACTGTCCATTATCTTTTCGACAGTTGATCTTTTACGTTGCATTTTCACGGAGGTTAATATGGATTTTTACGGATTTTACACAGGAAAAATATTCGACGCTTATGAATTTCTCGGCGCACACCCGGACAAAGACGGAACCACATTCCGTACCTTTGCACCTGCCGCATCACGCATTACAGTCATTGGGGAATTTAACGACTGGCAGGAATGGGAACTGAACAAAACTTATGACGGCAATTTTTGGGAATGCTATGCCAAAGGTGCAAAGCCGGGCATGATGTACAAGTACCGCATCTACAGACAGGACGGAAACTGCATAGAGCACTGCGATCCTTACGGCTTCGGCATGGAACTACGCCCGGCCTTTGCTTCCATCATCCGCGATCTGTCCCACTATAAATTCAAAGACAGCAAATGGATGCAGAAGCGTTCGGTATGCAAGGACAAGCCGCTGAACATCTATGAACTGCATTTCGGATCATTTAAAAAGCCTTCTGAAAAAGCAGACGACTGGTATACTTATGTGGAAATGATCGATATCCTGATTCCTTATCTGAAAGAAAATGATTACAATTATATTGAGATTATGCCGCTCAGCGAACATCCATGTGATGAATCCTGGGGATATCAGAACACTGGATTCTTCAGTCCGACCGCCCGCTACGGAACTGCTGAAGAACTGATGAAATTCATCGATGCCTGCCATAAGAATGACATCGGTGTCATCATGGATTTTGTACCGGTACATTTTGCTGTTGATCACTATGCACTGTCCGACTATGACGGAACTGCACTCTATGAATATCCACACCAGGATGTCGGTGTCAGCGAATGGGGAAGCTGCAACTTCATGCACTCCAGAGGCGAGGTCCGAAGCTTCCTGCAGTCTGCTGCGAACTACTGGTTAAGCGTATATCATGTGGACGGAATCCGTATGGATGCAATCAGCCGTATCATTTACTGGCAGGGTGAACCGGCAAGAGGTGTCAACAATAATGCAGTAGACTTTATTCGTGAAATGAACCGCGGATTAAAAACCACTGCACCCGACAGTTATGCTCTCTGCCGAGGATTCTACTTCTTTTCGAAGGCGTAACAAAACCTGCTGATCAGGGCGGACTTGGATTCGATTACAAATGGGATATGGGCTGGATGAACGATACACTTGACTACTTCCGCACCGCACCGGAATACAGAAGCCGCGATTATCACAAGCTTACGTTCTCCATGATGTACTATTATAACGATGTTTTCCTTCTTCCGCTTTCACATGACGAGGTGGTTCATGGAAAGGCAACCATCGCCCAGAAAATGCATGGAGAATACGAAGAGAAATTCCCACAGGCACGTGCCTTCTATATGTACATGTATGCACATCCTGGAAAGAAATTAAACTTCATGGGAATGAAATCGGACAGCTCCGTGAATGGGATGAAAAACGTGAACAGGACTGGGATATCCTGAAGTATCCAATTCACGATGCATTCCATCACTTCATGCAGAAACTGAATCATCTGTATATGACAACTCCGGCTCTTTCTGCCAAAGATTATGAGAATGCAGGATTCCAGTGGTTGGACTGCCATCAGGAAGAGCGCTGTATCTATGCGTTCGAAAGAACAGATGGAAAAGATCGTATCGTTGCTGTCTTTAATTTCTCGGATGAGGATCAGAAAGGATATGAGCTTCCAATAAAGGATGCAAAAGAACTGGAGGTAATCCTTGCAAGTGATGATGTAGCATTTGGGGGAGGTAAGAAGTATACGAAGAAGAAAGTGAAGGTTACGGATGGGAAAGCTGTGCTGGATCTTTCGGCTTATTCTGCGGTGTATTTCTTAATACATGATGCATTTTAATACTCTTATAATTTTATACTGCAAATCGTAACAAAAAGGGATTCTGATCTCAAATACACATTGTCCTGAATCCCTTCTTTATCCTATATTATTCACGGCACAGCCGTGAAAGTGGCTGACAGCCCCATAGTTACTGTATTTTAGCTGAATATTGCTTTTCACCTATCAAGTGAATGAAAAAATGGGCATTCATTTGTGGTAAAATTAAGGTGTCGAATCTTAAAAAATAACCCAAAGGAGCCCTTTATGAGTATTGTAAACACCTTAGCCTTAGAAAGCAATAGACAGATTAAAATAAATTTTGATGAAGGAGATTGATCCTCCGATGCAGGTCTGCTTCGAATGAATTCTATGAGGCACTTTCAAATATCGGCAAGCCGAATGTACAGCTGGAATAGCAACTATTAACGAACCGCTCTTTCTTTACTCAATACCTTCTCCACAACTTCCAACGGTACTTTTAAGATTTGTGAAATTTGTACCTTATCCTTAATACTTTCATATGCATTTTCTATCATCTGCGATGTCATTTGCTCTGTCACTTGTTCTGTTACCTGTTTTTCAAACTCCTGAAACTCATCTTCCATCAATTCTCTTAATGCATCACACATATTTTCTTTCACCTCCATCATCGCTTTCCAGTTTGCTCTGGTTATTACATCCATTGCAGCCTGATATAAGTTTGAATGTTTTTTTTCCTTCATAAGTTTTTAATAGAAACTCTATTTCCCGTTTCCCTTTCACATCCTTCCTCAAACTCTGTAACCACAGATTTTCCTCCGGATTTAATTCCTTGGTAATCAACAATTGGATAGGAAATTCATCGCCTGTTATATAATATATTCCTGCTCCTTCTTTATGAATCTTCAAATCTCGATACTTCTGTAAATGCTGGATCATTGTTCTCGGATAATGATTGCATATAAACGTAATCGTTACTTCCTGCGGTTGAATTTCAAAAACATTTTCTGTATCAGCCTGATAAAAGCAGCTATAACCGTATACTTTATAAAAATCATTGATCGTAAGATAATCATCCGGACTTTTATATTCTATTATGTTATATTTTCTAAATATTTTTCCTATGTTTTTCTGAACTTTCTCGTTATCTTTTACTTTTATGATAAGCTCATCAATTTGCATCGGTTTCTTTGACAGCAAATGTTCCGGCTCAAACGACAGTTTTTCCCATTCATTTTCAAATTCAATCTGTATCGATGTCTGAAATGCCGGGTGCCATTCTATTCTTTTTGTAGTTTCTTGCATCCAGTTCTCCTTTCATTATAAATTTACATGTTACTTTTTGCAATTACAATTCGAGTTTTATGATAATCTATAAGTTAATTTATATAGATCAACTACTTTCTTCACTATTGTTTACATTTCGGGTATCTGTTTCAGAATATGAAACCATTACCGACAAGCCTTTGGCTTTTAGATTTCTTAAGAGAATAGATTACTCTCTAGATATAGTATACTTTAACACATTTGAATACATAAGTAAATAAAAAGCGTAGTATTTTGTCACAATCTTTTCACGAAGATTTTCCATCAAAATACTACGCCTTTTATTCCTTCACACAATACTATCTTCTTCTCGGCACCACATGAATTGCTCCGCCTTCCAGCTCTTCTAATGCTTCCCCGATTCCTTCATTATAAGTCGGATGCGACCGCATTCCCTTAAGCATCTGCTCTACAGTCAGCCCATTTGTAATTGCAGTCACAAATTCTCCGATCATATCCGTTGCTCTGGCACACATCATCTGAGCTCCCAGAATCTTGCCGGTTGCTTCGTCTGCTACGACTTTGATGAAGCCCCGTTCTTCCTGCGTAATGATAGATTTTCCATTTGCACTCATGATGAACTTGCCGCATTTTACAGCAATTCCATTTTCTTTTGCCTGATCTTCTGTCATTCCTGCAGATGCGATCTCCGGATCTGTATAGACACATCCCGGAACAATACTCAGATCTATGGATGGTTCTTTTCCGGCAAGTTTTTCTGCTACCACGATTCCCTGGGCACTTGCCGCATGTGCAAGCTGTACACCAAAGATCAGATCACCGATTGCATAGACCCCCGGGATGCTGGATTCAAAGTTCGCATTCACCAGCACACGGCCGCGCTCCATATCTGGTTTTACATTTTCCCCAAACAGACCATCCGTATTCGGGCAACGTCCTACTGCACACAAAACGTAATCTGCCGTTACTTCCTGTTCCTGATCTTTCTCTATATAGTGACAGGTACAGGTTCCGTCTTCTGTTGTTACCCCCTGTACTGCAGCCGAAGTATGAATATCAATACCTCTCTTTTTCAAAATCATCTTCAAATTCTGACTGATCTCTTTATCCATATTCGGTACTAACTTTGGCATTGCTTCCAGGATTGTAATCTTGCATCCAAGGTTCGCATATACTGTAGCAAATTCCACACTGATAACACCGCCTCCGATAATGATCAGACTCTTCGGAGCTTCTTTCATCGCAAAGAGTGCATCACTGGTCAGGACTCTTTCACTATCCATTCCTGGAATTGGAAGTATTAATGGTTTGGAACCGCTGGCAAGGATAATATTTTCCCCTTCTAGCACAACATCTTCCTGTTCTTTCCTGATCCGCACATTTTTTTCTTCCAAAAGCGTACCTTTTCCATCGTATACGTCTACGCCATTTGCCTTCAGAAGATGCTCGACTCCCTGCACCAGTTTGTCCGTTGTTTCTTCTTTATAAGCAACAATTTTTCCGTAATCATATGTTACATCCGAAGCTGATATTCCGAACCGTTCTGCCTCCTGCATTTTTCTGTATAACGAAGACGCATGGATCATTGCTTTTGCCGGGATACATCCACGGTTCAGACAGGTTCCACCGGCTCTTCGTTCTTCTATAATTGCCGTCTTAAGCCCGAGCTTTGCAGCTTTGATCGCAGCCACATATCCCCCGGTCCGGCACCGATTACCACAACATCATATTTTCCGCTCATTTCATTTTCCTCCTGTAAAATCTGTGATCTTTACAAGGTTTTCTTATCATTTCTATAAATCTGTTTCCTGAATCCAGGCAATCACATCATTCATCATATTTTCGACATTCTCATCCTTCGACCAGAATAATCCAAGCTGCACACACATGGTTTCTTTTCGGTATTTGATTCCTTTTAAAAATTTTGGAATTGCCTCCGCCAGTTCAATGTTCAGCGCATCGGAATAGACTTCCACATCCTTAATCTTTCCTGCATCTACCTGAAACTGCATAGTAATCCCGCCCCATGCAAATCTGTGACTCATCTCGTACTGGAAGTCCAGTTTTCTTCCATACAGCCATTTCCAGGATGAAAATGTGCCTTCTTTTCTTCAACCTCATCTGCATCCAGATCTTGCATCTTCTTTTCTTCCGATTTGAGATTATAAACCTCTTCAAAAGATTCGCGAAGTGCCTTCTTTAACTCTTCCAGTGTCAGCTCCGGAAGATATTCCCTCAGATTTGTCACTCTGGATTTTACAGAATCCACACCTTTGGATTTCAACTTATCTTTGGATACGGTCAGATATCGGGACAGTATTTCCTTGTTTACATCTACCATAATGGTCCCGTGATGATAGCAGTGTTTTTCCTGCTCATAAAATGCATTACCGGAGAATTTCTTTCCATCGATCAGGATGTCGTTTCTTCCGGATTTCTCTGCTTTCAATCCCAACCGTCCCATTGCATTTATGATTACCTGTAACTGTTTTTCCAGACTATATTCATCTTTATTTACCAAAAATGTAAAGTTCAGATTTCCCAGATCATGATAGACTGCTCCGCCACCGGAAAGTCTTCTCGCAAGATGACCATTCTCTTCTTCTAATTTTGTAACTTTACATTCTTTCCATGCGTTCTGGTTACGCCCGATTACAACAGTATTCTGATTCTGCCAGAGATACAAAATACACTCTTTATCCTCACAGTGGAGGAGTAAATACTCCTCCACTGCAAGATTCTTATATGGGTTCACCTGATCGCTTTCTATATATGTAAGCTTTGTGACCATAGCTGTTCCTCTCTTCACTTTTCCTTAAAACTCATACCTCAGATGTGGATGCCTTGCCGCATTGACCTCATCCAGTCTTGTAACCGGAGTTGTCACAGGTGCCTGATGTAACTTTTCAGGATCTGTCTCTGCCAGTTCATATAATTTGCGGAATACTGCGATTGCATCGTCCAGTGTTTCTTTCGATTCTGTCTCTGTCGGTTCAACCATCAGTGCTTCATCCACGATCAGCGGGAAGTACATTGTAGGTGGATGAATACCGTCGTCCAAGAGACCTTTCGCAATATCCATTGCTGAAATACCTGTCTTCTTTTTCAGATCTGCAAGGCTCATAACAAATTCATGCATGCATATCTCATCATATGCCATCGGATACAGATCTTTTAACTTATTCATCATATAGTTGGCATTCAGTACTGCATTCTGACTTGCTTCCGGGATGCCTTCTCTTCCGAGTGTCTTGATATAGGTCAGAGCCTTTACTACTACAAGGAAGTTGCCGTAGAAGCTCTTCATCTCACCGATACTGTTTGCCGGTTTTTTCCGGATGTAACGTCTCTTCACCTTCCACCAGATAAGATGGCAAGAAGTCGGATAACATTTCCTTACATCCGACCGGGCCGCTTCCCGGACCACCACCGCCGTGTGGCGTGGAGAATGTCTTATGAAGATTCAGATGAATCACATCAAATCCCATATCTCCTGGGCGTACCGTACCCATAACTGCATTTAAGTTCGCCCCGTCATAATAGCAAAGACCGCCGCATTCATGAATGATATTCGTAATTTCCAGAATATTCTTATCAAAGAGACCAACTGTGTTCGGATTGGTAAGCATCAATCCTGCCACATCATCTCCTGCTGCCTCTCTTAATTTTTTCCAATATCTACACCTCCATCCGGTGCGGACGGAATACTTACAACTTTATATCCGGCCATTGCCGCACTTGCCGGATTCGTTCCATGTGCAGAATCCGGTACCAGGATCTTCGTTCTCTTCTCATCATTTCTGCTCTCATGATAAGCTTTGATCAGAAGAAGTCCCGTAAATTCACCATGTGCTCCTGCTGCTGGCTGTAACGTCATACGGTCCATTCCCGTGATCTCACAAAGGGAATTCTCAATCTCCCCAATAACTTCCAGACATCCCTGTACGGTATGCTCCGGCTGTAGCGGGTGGATTTCTGTAAATCCAGGCAGTGAAGCCATATCTTCATTGATCTTCGGATTATACTTCATCGTACATGATCCAAGTGGATAGAACCCGTCATTCACTCCATGTGATTTCTTAGCAAGTTCTGTATAATGTCTGCTCAGTTCTCCTTCTGAAAGTTCAGGAAGATGAAGCGGCAACTCTCTTTTATCTTTTCCTCAGGTAAATAAATCTCTACATCCGATGCCGGTAACAGATCACATCCTCTTCCCGGTCTGCTTTTTTCAAATACTAACATGCCGGCACCTCCTTTAAGATCCGAATCACCTGATCCATCTCTTCTTTTGTATTAACTTCCGTACAGCACCACAGAATATGATGCTCATCCAGTGGATATCCGCCAAGGATTCCCTTGTCTTCAAGTGCCTTTAATATCTGTTCTGCCGGTATTGCAGATTCTGTCACAAATTCATGGAAGAATTCTGCCTTGTTACATATCTTATATCCTATTTTTTGCAGCTCTTCCGCAAGGTAATGTGCCTTGGAAGTACAAAGTACCGCAGCCTGTCTGACACCTTCATTTCCCATTGTTGCAAGATATACTCCGACTGCCAGTGCACAAAGTGCCTGGTTCGAACAGATATTGCTGGAAGCTTTTTCTCTCCGGATATGCTGTTCTCTTGCCTGAAGTGTCAATACATATCCGGTCTTTCCGTTATGATCGACTGTCTCACCAACAATTCTTCCAGGAAGCTTTCTCATCATTGCTTCCTTACTTGCCATGAATCCCAGATAAGGACCTCCGAATCCAAGTGAAAGTCCAAGTGGCTGTCCTTCACCAACTGCCACATCTGCCCCATATTCTGCAGGCGTCTTTATCACTCCAAGTGAAATCGGGTTCACACCCATCACATATTTTGCTCCTGCATCGTGTACAATCTCACCGATCTCTTCTGCATCTTCCAGATTACCGTAATAATTCGGATGCTGGATATATACACATGCAGTCTGTGCATCAATGTGTTCCTTTAAATATTCTTTATCTGTCAGTCCGTCTTTTTCCGGAATAACTTCCAGTTCCATTCCGTTTCCAAAGCAGTATGTCTCTACCACTTCCATTACATATGGCGGAACAGTTCCTGATATCAATGCTTTATGTCTCTTTCTTTCCTGACACATTGCAACACCTTCTGCCGCTGCAGTTGCACCGTCATATACAGATGCATTGGATACATCCATTCCGGTCAGATCGCAGATCATCGTCTGATATTCGAAGATTGACTGTAAGATTCCCTGACTGATCTCTGCCTGATATGGCGTATATGCTGTCAGCAGATTTTCTTTGGATGTCACATTTTTTACCATGGCAGGGATAAAATGTCTGTAAGCTCCGGCTCCGCGGAAGATTGTCCGGAACACCTGGTTCTTTTCTGCAATCTGTTCCATCTCACGCCGCACTTCAAACTCTGTCTTTCCTTTCGGAATATCCAGTTCCCCTTTTAATTTTACTTCTTCCGGAATATGTGCAAATAAGTCCTCAATGGACGAATAGCCGATTTCCCGAAGCAATTTTTTTCCGTTCTTCTAACGTATTCGGTACATAGCTTCCCATCGCTTTTTCACCGCCTTTTTCAATGACTTAGGTTTACTCCTGCTCGCTTTCCACAAATGCTTTATATTCATCTGCAGTTAAAAGTTCTTCCGTTGCTGATACGTCTTTTACTTTGATAAACCATGCTTTATAGGCATCATCATTGACCAGTTCCGGTGTATCTAAAAGTTCTTCGTTAATCTCTGTTACTTCTCCGGTTACCGGTGAATAGACATCTGACACTGCTTTCACAGATTCCACATCACCGAACACTTCACCTGCTTCTACGGTATCTCCTACTTCCGGAAGGTTAACAAACACCAGATCTCCAAGTTCTGACTGTGCATAATCTGTCAGTCCTACAACTGCTGTATCTCCGTCTAATGCTATCCATTCGTGTGATTTTGAATATTTTAATTCTTCTTTTAAAATCATGATATTGTTCTCCTTTATATCTTTTTATTATACGTTTTTACTTTTTCTCTTTTATAAAACGGAAGTGCAACCACCTCTGCAGCCACTCTTCTTCCACGCACATCTGCTTCTACTGCATCCCCAATTTCTACAGAATCCGCATCAACAAGCGCCATTGCGATCGGATAACCAAGGTATGGACAATGCGTTCCGCTCGTTGTGTGACCAATCTTTCTGTCTCCTGCATATACATCCTGATGTTCACGGATAATTCCTCTTCCTGTTACCTTAAGACCGATTCGTTTGATGGGCGGAGTCCCCTTCTCCTCTAAAGCTGATTTCCCAATAAAATCATTTTTCGCCATCTTCACTGCGAACTTCAGTCCGGTCTCAAGAGGAGTGATATCATCGTTCATTTCATGTCCATATAATGGCATTGCTGCCTCCATACGGAGCGTATCTCTTGCGCCCAGTCCGCAAGGAACGAGTCCTTCTTCCTTTCCTGCCTCTAACAATGCATCCCACATTTCTTCTGCTTTCTCACTTGCCAGATACAGTTCCACACCATCTTCACCTGTGTATCCTGTCTTGGAAACGATACATGGGATTCCTGCAACTTCAGCATCGAATACTGCATGGTAATATTTCTTTGGAATATTCTCTTCTGCGGTCAGCTTCTTAAGGATCTCCATTGCTTTCGGTCCCTGCAGTGCAAGCTGTGCATACTCGGATGATACATCTTTGAATGTTACTTTGCCAAACTGATGACGTAACATCCACTGATAATCTTTGTCTTTATTTGCTGCGTTTACAACGATAAAGTAGTGTTCATCCGATTTCTTATATACGATCAGGTCATCCACTGTCCCGCCGTGTTCATTACACATCGGGCTGTATCTTGCCTGTCCGTCTACCATATTGGTAAAATCATTCGTCAGGATCTGGTTCAGATTCGCCAGAGCATCTTTCCCTTCACACAGTACTTCTCCCATATGTGAGACATCAAAAAGTCCTGCCTGTGTACGTACTGCCATATGTTCTTTGATCACACCTGTTTCATACTGTACCGGGAGAAGATATCCCCCGAAATTTCTACAATCTTTCCACTGGCTTTTACATGCGCATCATAAAGTGGAGTCTTTAATTCCATTGCTAATACCTCCTAGTTGTAAAGTGGATACTTGCCACAGATTTCATTTACTGCTTCACGGATCTCATCTGCTTTTGTATCAAAATCTGTAACCGTCATCTTGATCAGTTTTGCGATGGTCTTCATATCTTCTTCTTTCAGACCTCTCGTTGTCACTGCCGGTGTTCCGATACGGATTCCACTTGTTACGAACGGACTTGCCGGATCATTCGGCACGGCATTTTTATTCACTGTGATATAGACTTCATCCAGTCTGTTCTGCAGTTCTTTTTCCTGTGATATTCATATTCTGCAGATCCACTAACATCAGATGATTGTCTGTTCCGCCACTTACCAGATTGAAACCTTCGTCAAGCATTGCCTGTGCAAGTGCTTTCGCATTTTTGATCACCTGCTGCTGATATTCTTTGAATTCCGGTTTCAAAGCTTCTCCGAAACAGATGGCCTTTGCAGCAATAATATGCATCAGCGGTCCTCCCTGTGTTCCAGGGAAAATGGCTTTGTTGATCGCTTTTGCGTATTTCTCTTTACACATGATCATACCGCCTCTCGGACCTCTGAGTGTCTTATGCGTGGTCGTGGTTACAACATCTGCATATGGGACCGGGCTCTGGTGCAGTCCCGCTGCCACAAGTCCTGCAATGTGTGCCATATCTACAAACAGATATGCCCCGACCTCCTTTGCGATATCTTCAAAGATATCAAACCGGATCTCTCTTGGATATGCAGATGCGCCTGCAACGATCATCTTTGGTTTGCATTCCTGTGCGGTCTTACGGATCTCATCATAATCCAGATATCCGTCGTCGTTCACATTGTATGGTACGAAATGATATAAGATTCCGGATAAATTCACCGGTGAACCATGTGTCAGATGTCCGCCGTGTGCAAGATTTAATCCCATAACCGTGTCCCCTGGTTCCAAAAATGCCTGATACACTGCAGTATTGGCATTGGCTCCTGAATGTGGCTGTACACATGCATGTTCACATCCGAACAATTCTTTTGCTCTTTCGATTGCCAGATTCTCCAGAATGTCCACATCTTCACATCCGCCGTAATATCTCTTTCCCGGATAACCTTCCGCATATTTATTGGTCGGTACAGTTCCCATTGCCAGCATAACTGCCGGACTTACGATATTTTCAGATGCGATCAGTTCCAGATTTCTTCTCTGTCTGCCAAGCTCTAATGAAAGTGCTTCCCCAATTTCTTTGTCACATTCTGTGATGTAATTTGTTACATCTTCGATTCTGTTCATTTTTGTTTTACCTCCTCTTTCGGAATCTGCCTGCTTTCATGCCATTCCCCATTTTAGCATTCAAAAAGCAGGCAAAAAATACTTTCTCATCTAAAAGTGATTTTTTGTCTGCCTCTGTCCTTTTACCTGAAAGATTACTTCTTCGGTACAATTCTAATTGTTCTCCAGAGCGTCGTCCGAATTCGTTCCTTTTACCTGAGAGTTTTTGCATGCCCCTTCGGCTCCTATGCTGCGTGCTATCTTTACTTTCTCATTTATGCACTTTGTATATAGGTATCTCACAAATTCATCCATCAACTATGCAATTAGCATAACAGGTTATCTTCTCTAAGTCAACAGTAAATCCATAAGTTAATTTTTTATCACAAAAATGGTATCTTCTAAAGTTTATTCACTGCTTCCGCAAGATAATCATTGCTTACTTCTGCAAAGTTCTCATTCTCCACTGCCTCTGCAAGGCTTGCATCGATCGGCATCTTACCGATGACCGGAACGCCGAGTTCTTCTGCCACTTCGTCGATGTGGCTCTCGCCGAATACGGAGATCTTACGTCCGCAGTCCGGACATTCCAGATAACTGTAGTTCTCCACGATTCCAAGTACCGGGATATCCATCTGTCCTGCCATGTTGTAAGCTTTCTTTACGATCATGCGTACCAGATCCTGCGGAGAAGTTACGATCACAATGCCTTCTACCGGAAGGGACTGGAATACGGTAAGCGGTACATCACCGGTTCCCGGCGGCATGTCTACAAAGAGATAATCCAGTTCTCCCCATGCAACATCTGTCCAGAACTGCGTGACAACACCTGAGATGACCGGACCTCTCCAGATAAACCGGATCATCTTCTTCCGGAAGTAAAAGGTTGATGGACATGATCTTCGTTCCATCCTTTGCCTCACATGGAAAATATTTCTCCATCCCTTTTGCTTTTTCATGGATTCCATACATCTTCGGAATGGATGGACCTGTGATATCTGCGTCCATGATACCTACAGAAATCCCTGTTCTCTCATCAGCCTTGCAAGCGATGCGGTAACCATAGATTTTCCAACGCCGCCTTTTCCGCTGACAACTGCAATCACATGGTTGATGTGTGATTTTTTATTTTCCGGTTTGATCAGACTCTGCGGTTTGCTTCCGCATTCACCTGCATGGGAACAGCCCGCACAATCAGACGGGCTGCAGCCTGATTTTTTGTTCTTCTGCCATTTGTCTTACTCCTCTACAGCCGCAATAAGTTCTACTTCACACAGAACTCCCTTTGGAAGTGTCTTTACTGCAACACAGCTTCTTGCCGGTTTTGATGTAAAGTATTTTTCCATATACTTCGTTGAATGCTGCAAAGTCACTCATATCTGCAAGGAAGCATGTTGTCTTTAATACCTTGTCAAATGATGTTCCAGCTTCTTTTAAGACCTCTCCTAAGTTCTTACATACCTGCTCTGTCTGTGCTTCAATTGTAGTTGCTTCTACATCATTCACTTCCGGATTGATTGCGATCTGTCCTGCTGTATACAATACTCCGTTGTGTACATATCCCTGTGAGTATGGTCCAAGTGCCTTGGTGCTTTTTCTGTTGCTACGATTTTCATAATGTTATTTCTCCTTTGCTACTTCATATAATTTCTGTGCGATACACACATCAAATAATCCCATTCCAACCGATTTGAAATATGTTGTCTGACCTTCTTTGATCTCTTTTTCCCCCGATACGAGATATTCATGCATCAGTTTTATGCGGTCTTTTGTAAGTTTTCCACTTGCCAGGGGCTGGCTTAGGTCTCCGCTTTCCTCACATGCGTATAGCAGTTCAATGTATACATTGTCCACCAAATCCAGTACTGCATCCGGGATTTCCCTCATCTCCGGCATATAAGAGCCGATCGCAATGATGCATTTTCCTCTCAGAAGTTCTTTGTCATCTGGAAGAACAGGTGTGGTAGAAGGAGTTGTTGTACAGATGATATCACTGTTTCGTACAAGCTCTTCCACTGCTTTACATTGTACTACCTTTACATCTTCCTTATCAATAGCTTTTTTCAGTCTTTCCAGATAATCTGTCAGATCACGGTCACTGTGGTTGAACACATATACAGTATGGATATCTCTTGCCGCACATGCATACACAGCCTGATGGAATCCCTGCATTCCTGCTCCGATGATTCCTACGGTGCGACAGTCTTTTCTTGACAGATGACGGATCCCCACACCGCCGACAGCTCCGGTTCTCCATGCCGTTACCGATTGCCCGTCCATAACAGCAAGCGGCGCGCCTGTCGTATAATCATTCAGTAACACGATACCATCGATCGACGGCAATCCCAGTTTAGAATTCTCCGGGAAGATCGACAGGATCTTTGTCCCTATGATATCCTTTGTGTAACATGGCATATACATGAGCTGCTTATTTTCATGTTCTACCGTTGGTCTTGGCGGCATATAGAACTCGCCTGATCCATAGATCCGGTATGCCTCTTCGATCTGATCCATCATCTGATCCGGATCGACCATTTCTTCGATCTGCTCCTTGCTTAATACGATCATTTTACATTTCCTCCAGTTCTTTTTGTTCCCTTGTGACATCTCTCAGCCACTTGTATGTCAAATACCGCTTTAAAGTAATCGGTACTTTGATCAGTTCATCACTCATCAGTATAACATATACGACCGGCACACTGGCATGCAAAATAAATGCCGCCACTGCCCCGAGTAAAATGGAGAATCCCCACATCGTCGATACATCCATGATCAATCCGAATTTCGTATCCCCGCCTGCACGGAATACCCCTACTACCATTGTGGTATTAAATGCCTGTGCCACAGTAAAATACGACATAACGAAGAACATGAAACTTAAGTAATTCTTTGCCGGTCCGGTCAGTGCCAGATTCGCATTGGCGATTGGTGCCGAGATCAGTATCAGCACACCACCCAGGATTCCAAGAATCAGACTTAACCACACGAAACGTTTTCCGTATGCCTTTGCCAGTTCCATCTTGCCTTCCCCGATCGTCTTGCCGAGATAGATCGCCGTTGCATGGGAAATCCCGAATGTTACGACTGTTGCAAGCTGTCTTGCCACCTGCGCCACCGAGTTGGCTGCCACTGCTGCGCTTCCAAGATGCCCGATCACCGCCGTATTCGCCGACGTTCCCAGTCCCCACATCAGTTCATTTAATACCACCGGCATAGAATAAACTGCGAAATCTTTTAACAGAACCTTATCGATCTTCACCATATCTTTAAGCCGGATCCTTACTACTTTATTTCGGAAGATGGCATAAACGAGAACCATCACTGTCTCGGCTGCTCTGGCACACAATGTACCGATTGCCGCACCCCTTACTCCCATTACCGGGAATCCAAATAGTCCGAAGATCAGAACCGCATTTACCACAATATTCATCAGCAATGAAATCAGATAAATAAATGTAGCCACCATAACCCTCTCGATACTGCGCATAATATTCAGATACACCTGTGTCACCGCCATGAACACATAGGAAAATCCTACGATTCTTAAATACTTTACTCCTTCTGCAATAACTTCCGGATCAGAGGTATAGATCCGCATCAGTGTCTCCGGCATGCCAAGGGCTGCTCCTGCGAATACTACCGCAACGATGAGTCCGGCACTTAATCCCATACCCAGGACTTTCTCTATCGTTCTGGTGTCTTTCTTTCCCCAGTACTGCGCCGTCAGAACGGTTGCTCCGGAAGTCACTCCGTAAAAGATCAGTGTCATGATGTATTGGATCTGTCCTGCAAGAGATGCTCCGGATAACACCTTCTCTCCGACTTTTCCAAGCATAATCACATCCGTCGCCGTGACTCCGACATTGATCAGATTCTGGATTGCGATAGGAATAACCAGAGCAAATACGTTCCGGTAGAATAGCTTCCAGTTGATCGCTTTTGTATATTCATTATTTGCTTTCATCTATTTCTCACTTTCTGCTTCTTTGTAAATAATATACCGCAAGCTGTGTCCGGTCCCTCAACTCCAGTTTCTCGAGCACATTGCTGATATAATTCCGAACCGTTCCTTCGCTTAAGCAGACTTTCTCCGATATCTCTTTGTTACTGAGTCCCTCAGCAACCAATGCTGTGATCTCCAGTTCCCGTTCTCCGATTCCGTAACTGTTCCAGTCAAATTGTCTGCTCTTTTTCTTTCTGCTCCTTCTGAAGCAATCCCGGGATTCTGGACATGATCGCAGTTCCGAATACGGTCTGATTCATCTGCACCGCCTGCAGTGCCGGAAGGATACTGCCGTAATCCTGTTTTATCAGATATCCTTTCACACCATATTTTAATGCTTTTTAACGATGTACTCATCATCAGAAAATCGTGGTAAGCAAAAGAATCTTTGCATCCGTATGCCTTTTCAAAATCTGTTCTGCGGCATCCAGACCGTTCATATCCTTCATACGGATGTCCATCAGAAGAACATCCGGCAGCAGTTCATCATATAACCGGACGGCATCTTTTCCATCCTGTCCGGTGCCAGTTACCTCTACTTCTCCTCCTGCTTCCAGGATTGTCTTTAACGCACTGGACACCAGGATATCATCATCTACAATTACTATCTTCATCTTTTCCCCTCACTTTTTTGGAACCGTAATAAATATCCCGGAAGCCAATTTTCTTTCTGGATCTGTATGGTTCCGCCAAGCATGCGGACACGGTTTTTTCATATCTCGATCCCGATTCCGCTGCTTTCTGTATTTTCTGATTTTTCGAACGTTTCCGGTCTTTCCGGCACTTTCCTGCTCTATATATTCTTCCCCGTCTCCATCTGACTGGATCCGCTTATCTGACGTTCCATTATCTTCTATGATCAGCTGATATAGTCCGGGATGTTCTCTTGCCAAAATCTTCACCTCATTTGCATTGCTGTGGCGCATCACGTTATTTAGTGCCTCTTTCGTAATGGCTATAAAGCTGTATTTGATCTCTTTTGGAATATCATATCCCATATCATAAGTAAGCTGTACCGGACAAAAACGGAATTCTTCTGCCAGCGATTCCATCACTTCTTTTAAATTTACCGACTCATCATGCAGATCGTGCACGCTCTGTCTTACATTCGTCATGGCTTCGTTCAGCGTCTGATCCAGCTGCTCCATCGGGACTTTCAGATTCTCAGCCTGATTAACAGTCTTTAATGCTCCCACCATCAGGATGGACCGCGACAGCATATGTCCCACATTGTCATGGATCTCTCTGGCGATACGATTCCGTTCTTTCAGTGTGGCCAGATATACTTCTGTGTCCTGCTTTTCCAGCAGATCCTGATTCTTCTTTTCCAGCATCAGTGTCAGTTCTCTACTGTCATCTCTGGCCCTTTTATATTCCTGCTCCAATTCATTTAGCCTCCTGGTCCGTCCATATAACAGAACTGCTGCTGCCAGCCCGGCAACAATAAGCATCTCTTTTTCCAGCCCGTAATATTCCCGGAACGCCGGCGCCTCACAGGCCACGATTATACCACCAACCCCTATATAAACCGGAGAATAAAAGCATAGCATATTATATAAAACCACCGGGAGAAATATCCACATTTCTTTGAAAACAATTCCGGTTGCCACGAAAACAATCGTCATAATATAATGCAGATACTTTTCTTCCCCTACCAGATTCACACAGGTATAGATACACACAAGCAGAATAGCGATAACCGCAGGAAGCCCTGTTTCCGCTGTCACCAGAAGTCCTACTCCGTAAAGGAACAAAAATCCTTCATCTGTTATCTTTCTCATTCTTTTCTCCTATATTACATTTGTCACATTCAACTTATGACCTGTGACACTACCATTATAATCAGCCATCCGCTATACTACAAGTAACAAATCATCAAGGAGGAAATCTTATGCTTGTACATATAGAAAATCTTGTAAAACGTTACGGTGATCTGTTAGCGCTTGACCACCTGTCACTCGACATCGAAGAAGGTGAGATCTTCGGACTGCTCGGACCAAACGGTTCCGGTAAAACCACCGCCATCAACTGCTTGCTCGCACTGTTAAAATATGACAAAGGAACGATCACGATCTTTGGAAAGGATATGAAGCCGGACAGCTACGATATCAAGCAGGATATCGGTGTTGTCATGCAAAACGTTGCCGTCTTTGAGCAGATGTCCGTCTATGAAAACATCGATTATTTCTGCGGACTCTATATCAGAGACAAACAAAAACGAAGAGAACTCGTGGAAGAGGCCATCGCATTCACCGGTCTGTCCGATTTCCGTAAGATGCGCCCGAAGAAACTCTCCGGCGGACTTCTACGAAGACTGAATATCGCATGCGGCATTGTCCATAAGCCCAGACTCATCATCATGGATGAACCGACCGTTGCTGTAGATCCTCAGAGCCGTAATAAGATTCTGGAAGGGATTCTGGAACTCAACCGTCAGGGATCTACCATCATCTATACCTCTCACTACATGGAAGAGGTGGAACAGATCTGTACCCGTATCGCGATCATTGATCATGGCCGTGTACTTGCTTCCGGCACAACCGAAGAACTAAAAAAAATTGATCAAGACCGGTGAGACGATCACGATCGAAGCGGTTGCGTTAACGAAAAACAACCTGGCAGATATCCGCTCCCTTTCACATGTATTTGACTTATCATACCAAGATCAGACAATGATCCTACGCTGCAGCGGTGCAAAACACAATCTGATCCGGGTACTGAATTACCTGCAGGAACAGGACATTCCATTCGGACGCGTCTTCTCCGAGCTTCCGACTCTCAATGATGTCTTCCTTGAGATCACAGGAAAAGAACTCAGGGATTAAAGGAGGGACACTTTATGTTACATTTATTAAAATATCAATTCTTACAGACAATACGTTCCCGCTCTATCATGTTCTGGGCTCTCGCATTTCCGCTCATCCTTGGAACCCTGTTCTATGTGTCCTTTGGAAATACCGGTCTTGCAGGAACCGGAGAGACTGACTGGGAACCGGTTCCTGTTGCCATCGTCACAGTAGACAGCAGTTCCGCAAATGCGGCATCTTTCCTGACATTTCTGAATGAAACGGATCAGGACATGATTGATATCCATTCTTACAAGACAGAAAAAGCTGCCAAAAAAGCGCTCCGGCGGGAGGAAATATCCGGCATCTATTACGTGAAGTCGGTTCCTTCCCTTACCATTGTTTCCAATGGCATTAACCAGAGCATTCTGTCTTCCCTTCTGGACAGCTATGAAAAGAATGCTGACATGATCCGGGATATTGCCACACAGCATCCGGAAAAGCTTTCGGACGCCCTTTCATCCCTGAACGACTACCAGACACTGGTGAAAGAAAAGTCCTTAGGCGGACATTCCTTAGATCCGACACTGACTTATTTTCTCGCACTGATTGCATTTGCCTGCTTAAGCGGAGTCTACTTAAGCATCCATTCCACGGTTCAGCTTCAGGCGAACTTAAGTGCACTCGGAGAACGGCGCAGCATCACACCGACCCACAAACTTTCCCTGATTCTCGGCGATCTGCTGGTACTGGAAAGTATTCATTTCGTCAACATCCTGATCCTGGAGCTTTACCTTACCCAGGTACTTCATATCAGTCTTGGGCATGACATTCCGAAACTTCTTCTCATTACATTTATGGGAACCCTGATCGGTATCTGTCTCGGAATTCTGATCGGATGCGCCGGCAAACTGTCCTACAGTGTCAAATCCGGAATCGGTGTCCTCGTTACACTGTTGCCGAGTTTCCTTGCAGGCCTGATGTTCGGTGGAATGAAAAATGTGATCGAACAGCACTGCCCGGTCATCAACCGGATCAATCCTGCCAGTGTCTTAAGTGATGCATTCTACTGCCTCAGTGTCTATGATGATGCTGTCCGCTACCGCAGGTGTATCCTGATTCTTGTAATCATGTGTCTGCTTTGTATCAGCTTCTCATTTCTTATGATAAGGAGGGAACGTTATGACAGTATTTAAAGGATTTTTAATCATAACCAAACGCAATCTCCTGATGGTATTCATGTATCTGGCAATCTTCCTTACGATCGGAATCCTTGCCTCCGGCAGCGACAGCAATACTTCCGGCACCGGGTTCCATGCCCAAGCACTCACGGTAGGTGTGGTTGATCATGACGGAGGCGTGCTTTCCAAAGGACTTTCCACATATTTATCACAGTATCATACCGTCAGGCAAATGCCGGATGACACTGCGAAACTCCAGGACGCACTCTTTAACCGGAATGTCTCTTATATCGTGACCATTCCGGAAGATTTTAAAGCCTCCTGCCTCCGTGAGCATCAGGCATTACCGGTATCCAAGATTCCGGGCAGCACGGACGGATACTACATCGACCAGCAGATCAACACCTATCTGAATCAGGCACGTGTCCTGACAGACAGTGGTTATTCCGATAAAGAGGCAGCTGCATATATTCTGAAACATACAGACAGTTCTTCTCATGTTACAATGTTAAAATCTGCTTCTTCCGAAAAGACGCCGGGTTATGGTTACATGTATCAGTATCTGCCATATGTGTTAATCTCCATACTGTGCTATGTAATGGGACTGATCATGATCGCATTCCATCAGCCGGATCTGCAAAAGCGAATCCTTTGCTCGGCTGTATCCATCAGAAGCCAGAACCTGCAGCTTGCACTGGGATATCTGGCAGTCGGATGCTCCGTCTGGATGCTTACAACATGGATCCCTGCTTTCTTCTTTTACCGGAAAGCATTTTTCCAGTCGCCAAAGATGCCATATTATATGCTCAACAGCCTGACCCTGCTTCTGGTCGGCCTTGCGCTTTCCTTCCTTCTTGGTACATTTATCACCAAAGAAGATATCCTGACCGCCCTCGTAAATGTTGTCACACTTGGCATGAGCTTCCTGTGCGGCGTATTCGTTCCACTTGATATCATGGGAAAAGGCGTGAAAACTGTGGCTCATTTTCTTCCGGTCTACTGGTATGAGATCAGTAACAATCTGCTGAACAACTCTGCTGTTCTCACTCAGGCACAGAGACAACTCTTATACCGCAACTATGGAATCCAGTTACTTTTGCCGCTGCGATCTTCTGTATCGCACTGGTAGTCAGTAAAAGAGCAAGGCAGACAGCATAATGCTGCCTGCCCTGCTCTTTTTTCTATCTCTATTTTATCTTTTTCTTCTGTATCCATTCCACAATCTTATATCCCAGATATCCAGAAAGGCTTCCGAATATCACGCCGCCAATAATATCAGTCGGATAATGCACATACAGGTACAATCTTGATAATGCGATCAGAACCGCAAGTACAAGAGCCGCTTTCCACATCTTCTTCTCTCCGGCAAGATACAATGCCGTAACCGAAGCAAATGAAGCCGCCGTGTGTCCCGACGGGAAAGAGTAATCCCGCGGCTTTGCGACCAGTAATTGTACTGTTGTATTGACATCGAATGGTCTGGTTCTTGCCACCAGATTCTTTATGAACACATTGCAGAGCAGCACATCCACCAGCAATGCCGCCATCATGATCACCCCCGTCTTTCTTGTCTTCGGAATGATCAGTAATAATACCGTCAGAATGATCCATATGATTCCCGCATCTCCAAGTCTGGTAATGAGCGGAACAACCACATCTCCTATTGGCGTTCTTAAATTCTGGATCATATCAAGAATATGTATCTCCATCTATCTTATCCTCTCAAATTGATTTTTCTTATTTATATTTTTTTGATATTTCCCCTCTATATTTTTCCATCTGTCTTTTCTGTCCTGAGTACCGGCATCCGGAATGTCTGGATCAAAAGCGGGATTACCATAATGAACCACACGATCGGTTCACAGATGATCACACCGTATATCCAAGCCACGGAACCAGAGTGGCCGCGATCACGATCTTCCCTGCCATCTCAAGGCCGCTGGAGATCAGTGGTGTAATATGATCCCCTAATCCCTGCATCGCATTTCTTAAAAATTACAGATCAAGGTAGTCACAATATAAAACAGCGTATCAAACTTCAGATAATTTGTTGCATTTAAGATTACTGTCTTATTATGACTTCCGGTTACCAGATATACCAGCCATCCTCCGATCGTGTAACTTGCAATGATCGTAAGTCCTGACCAGATCGCAGTGTAGACAATCGCCAGCCAGATGCCTCTCTTCACACGGTCGATCTTCCCTGCTCCCATGTTCTGTCCACAGTAAGTTGCCATCGTCTGTCCGAATACACTGAACATGATCATGAATATCTCCGTGATCTTTCTCGCCGCTGTATGGGCAATGATAATGTCTTTTCCAAGCTTATTGATCGCCGTTTGTAATGTCAAAGAACCGATATTAACCAGAGAACTCATAAATCCCATCGACATTCCGGCACTTATCATCTCTTTTACCATGATTGGACTTGGATCTTTAAAATCCTCTTTCTGAAGCCTTAATATCTCATACTTTTCTGATCATATAGATCCAGCAGATCACAAATGCAATGATCTGTGCCAGTACAGTTGCAAATTGCTGCTCCTTTTACGCCAGTCTTCAATACCACAACGAAGAACAGATCCCCCACAATATTCAGTGCTACAGATATCGCCAGAATGATCAATGGTGTTACTGCATCTCCGATTGCACGAAGCATCGCCGCACAGGCATCATATAAAAGTGTTGCAAGCAGTCCTGCTATGATGATCGCGATATATCCTTTCGCCACCGGAACCAGATGCTTTGGCACATTTAATGAAATATAAGATTGGTTTCAAAAAATAGCAGTCCTGCTATCGTAAATAAAATGGATATTCCAGTCCCGATCACAAGCGACATTGCAAAGGACTTTTTCATATCTGCGATGTTCTTCGCACCAAATTTCTGTGCGGTAATAATCGCAAATCCAGTTGGATAATCCCAGTAAAAATCCGATGATCAGACCGCTCAGTGTGCTGGTCGCACCTACTGCTGCCAGCTGACATCTTCTCCCAGAAACGAGCCGACAATCCTGGTATCTACCAGACTGTAGGTCAGCTGTAATAAGTTTCCTAAAAATATCGGTAATGCAAAACTTAGT
>ENA-OPYU01000088-OPYU01000088.1-human-gut-metagenome-genome-assembly--contig:-NODE-88-length-32717-cov-5.255109_pt1 | contig 32717 bp, 39 predicted proteins | sample MGYA00242637_ERZ504482 | MGnify/ENA primary metagenome ERZ504482 (study PRJEB26092, sample SAMD00036237) | human gut metagenome | host: Homo sapiens | study: EMG produced TPA metagenomics assembly of... | reverse complement strand
TTGTGTCCAGCTTTGCATCCGTTTGGTTAATGCTTCTTTCAATGAATCCTAAAAAAGGTGTCTTATTATTACGGATACGCATATCGCTGAATGTGCGTGAATGGTTAGAGTCCAATTCAATATTAAAAACGGTCTGGATATAGTCAAAGAGTTTTGCCAAAGGAATATCACCAAAGACTTTACGGCTATCCCATGCGTAGATTTGCTCGTAAAGTTCTGTTTTTGTCGCAACCCACGTGATACGGACGCGAGGTAAAGACTGCTCTAACCGGCGATTTTCCAATGCTTCAAGTTCCTTATTCAGATATACCATCAACATCTCGTTAGCTTTCAACCTGGCGACCTTGAAATCACAATTAGTAGAAAACATCGGATCACGTTCGTAATGGAACGATTCCAGATAAAGAGCCGTGTCAATACGTCCTCGCAAATAATAAATTGAATCCAAATGCGTCAAACCTGAACGGTAATAACGCACGAAATCCGAACGTTTTGTGTTGTAACGATTGATAGCCTTGATTTCATCAATCAGATAAGCCCGCTGTGAATCTACTCCTACCGGGCGATTCATTTCGATATTATAGACCTTACGATAGTAAAGCAATCGGTAGAACAAACGAGGTTTTATTTCTTTGAAGAACTCTATTTCTTCCGCTTCATCTTTGAATGTATAGGAACCAATAAACTCTTTTACCTGTTGAAAAGCATTAGCTAATACTTGTGAGGCTTCAAGAGACTTCTTCATAATATTCAAGTCTGCGGACTCGATTTTCTTCAATTTCTTTTCAATCTCTTTTTCGAGATTATGAACAAATGACAGCATAGTTATATGTAATTAAATTAATTCAAACAGAAGAAATGAAAGAAGACCCTAATTTGATTTTAATTAATCTATTTACTTGTGATTACAGTATTCTGTATCTTACGAAAAAGCGCCTTGTATTTTTACACACAAAGCGCTATTATACAAATGAATTAAAACTTTATTGGATAGCCTCGTCTTTTATAATCGTCAGAGACTTCAATGCGGCAGGAAAGCCGATGTAAGGCATACACTGGATAACGGCTGCCGTAATTTTTTCCGGGCTGTTACCGGCCTTCAAATTGGCGAGCAGATGAGAATGGAGTTGCGGTTCTGCTCCGATAACAGTCAGCACACAATAGGTCAGCAGTTCACGGGTCGGCGTGTCGAGACCGCTACGGGTCTGGAAATCGCCGAAATGTACCTCCGTTAGAAAACGTGCGACTTTTTCACCCATATCTCCCGGTACATCTTTCAATGCCTCTTTCGTCCGGTCGCCATAAAGTGAGTCTTGGATTTCATGCCCTTTCTCGTAACGGTTTTCTTCGGTCACGGTAGCTTGTGATTCCAACGGCACTTTGATGCCTCGTTCCTTAAAAGCCTCGTTCACGGCTCCTAACGCATTCAGCACTTTCGGGAATCCGATAATCGGAGAACACTGGTAAATCGCTTCGCGTAATTCAATAGGTGTTACACCGACATTGAGTGCCGCCCCTGCATGACCTTTCAGTTGGGGTAACTGCTGCATGGTAGCAAGGCATACGCAGGTAATCATTTCACGGGTTTTGATGTCCAGATCTCCCGTGCGGAACACTTCGCCGAAAATATATTTTTTGGAGTATGTCCATGATTTCGGGATCGGTTCCTTCTCCATTGAGAGCTTCGCCGCCAAACAAGGCGGTATAGTTCTTTTTGCATAGTTCTATTCTATCCATATCATCCGTTTTTTCGGTTGTTTGGGCTTTTGCCGAGAACGAAACGACGACCAGCAATAAGCCGAGAAATACTTTTTTCATTACTTTCAAATATTATTTGTTGAATAAATTGCGGGCATTTTCCGAGAAGAACCGTTCCGTATAAGGCGACAATTCCTTGTCCTCGGTAAATTGTTCACGCATACGTTGCAGGTTGCCAAGCAATACACCGTCCGGCATATAAGGATAATCCGAGCCGTAGAGAATGTGATCCGGCGAGGTGATTGTCAGTATCATTCTCACGATTTCGGGGCTTGCTCCTCCGGCAAGGTCATAGTACAGACGGGATAGATTACCGTCCCAGTCAATCGAGCCCATAAGTTCCTTTGCCTGCATAGCCGGATGGATAGCCTTCATACGGGGGATCGCCATCGGCAAAAACGACCCACAATGAGGAACTATCATCTTGATGTTCGGATAGCGTACCAACACGTTACGGGAAATCATATTGACAACAGCACGGGTCGTTTCAGCCGGATATTCATAGACCGCAAGCGGGGCGGTGGCTATAATGCCGTCATTGACCGGCGTGGGCTTGTGCGGGTGAATGATTACGACAACATTCCTGCGGTTCAAGACCTCCATCAACGGGTCGAGTGCTTCATCCCCGACATATTGTCCCCGGCTGTTCGTGGCCAGCTTGACGCCATCCGCTCCAAGTGTGTCGAGTGCATAAATCGCCTCTTCGATAGCCGCCTCCACATCGGGCAATGGCAATGCCGCGCAAAACTTGAATTTCCCCGGATAGGTCTCTTTCAGTCGGGCACAATACTCGTTGTACTCCCGAATAATCCGTCGGCTCTCCTGCGTATCTCCGAACCACGGTTGCGGAGCGGGCATCGTCAAAACGGAATATTCGATTCCCGCTTTGCGCATGAAAGCGATATGCGATTCCACATCCCACGCGGGAAGCGGAAAGGTCTCCTCCATCGCGGCATCATGTTTTTCCAGCACCGCCATATAGCCGGGCAATATGTTATGGCAATGCACGTCGATAGTCTGTTGTGCCCCGGCCTGCCTCATAAAGAGTATGGACATGACGATATACAGAATGAATCCCTTTCCCATACCCGTTACTTTTTGTCGTTTACATTGGCGAGCCACTCCGCAAATTGCGCTTTCGCCAGTTTCCCGTTCAAGAGTTTTCCCGTACACCAGTCGATTCCGGGATACGCTTTACGAAGATTCTTCTCGCAGTTAGCGATACCGCTGCCACCCGAAGTGGCAAAGGGCACGACCTTCTTTCCCGAAAAATCACAGCTCTCCATAAACGTATTGATTATTGTAGGGGCAATGTACCACCAGACGGGGAAACCAACGAATACCACGTCATATTTACCCATATCGGGCATACGGCCTGCTATACGGGGACGAGAGGATGGATCGCGCATCTCCACGGAACTGCGGCTCGCTCGGTCGTTCCAGTTCAAATCTTCTGCCGTATAGGGCTTTTCCGGTACTATTTCGTACAAATCCGCATTTGTCGCCACTGCCAATTCCTCGGCAGCCTTTCTCGTCGTACCGCTACAAGAGAAATAGGCGACCAAAATATTTCGACTATCCATATTCTTTATTCATGTGAGCGTGTCAGATCATCGGCATTTCCCACGAGCCTCTCGTATCGACACCGGTATTTTCGGCTACATTTTCCAAACTTTGTATTTCGTCAGCAGTCAAGGAAACTTTTGTCGCTTGCAAGGCATCCTGTACTTGCGAGGGTTTCGTCACGCCGATAATCGGTGTCGTGCCTTTCGCTATCGCCCATGCCAAAGCGACTTGTGCCGGCGTAATACCGTACTTATCGCCGACTGTACGCATTACGGCAACGAGTTTCTCGATTTGCGGTAACAGCGGATTGTAGGTGTCGCCCCGCTGGCTGCCGACGGGCAGTGGGTGCGTGGTATCGTATTTCCCGCTCAACGCTCCTTGCTCCAATACCATGTAGGCCCAGAAGTCGATACCGTTCTCCTTGCAATAGTCCAAAATACCGGCTTTCTCCGATGAACGGTAGAGCAAGCTGTAATGGTTCTGCACGGCAGAGATATGCACTCCTTCTTTCGAGAGAATCTCCTCCGCACGTTTGATTTGCGCGAGGTTATGGTTGGAAACACCGATTCGCTTTACCTTGCCGCTTTTTACCAACGGGATAAGGTAAGGCGTCCATTTCTCCACGTCGGCCGGGTTGTGTATCCAGTAGATGTCGATGTAATCGGTGGCGAAGCGTTCGAGGCTTCCTGCCAGCATATCCGCTACCGGGTTCTCCGTGTCGCCCGCAATCTGTGGCGTAAACTTGGTCGAGATAAACACATCTTCCCGCTTGCAGCTCTTCGTAAATGATGAAAGCAGCGTTTCCGAAGCTCCCATGCCGTACACCACGGCGGAATCCCACAGGTTCAGCCCGTTTGCCATCGCCTCGTCGAATACGGGTTTCAGTTCTTCTACTCCGAGATTGTTCCCGAATACTTGGTCGCCTCCGGCAAATCCTGCACCCCACGACCATGTTCCTAATGCTATTGACGGTTGATTTTTCATTTTATATTCCTCCTTTGATTTTAATTGTTATTTGGTTGATTTAACGTATGAAGTTTGTCATCGTATGTTGCTCATGGACAGGAAATCCGATTCCGTGTTCACGACCCAGCGCGATACATTTCAGCAGCCATGCCATGTTCCGCGCAAGGGTGCGCATGGTTTGCAGCCCTTCCGTATCCCGGTGAATCTCCTCCGGCGTATTCCCGTGTACTATATTCCAATACTGCGACGGCACGATGGGCATATTGCAGTCCGTCATGTATTTGTTCATCTGGTCGAGTGCTGCTGTCGCACCGCTGCGGCGACAGGTGGCTATCGCTGCGGCAGGTTTGCCGGCAAAGTGGTCGCCGTTGAACTCGTCGATGAAAAATACCCGATCCAGAAACGAAGTCATCGCACCGCTCGCCGCCGCGTAATGGACGGGCGTGCCGAACACGAACCCGTCGTAATCGTCCATCATTTTCACGAACTCATTGACCTTGTCATTGCGGAAACAGCTCCGTTTGCCCACACACGCCCCACATCCGATACACCCGGCTACGGGCTGGTTGCCGACCCAGAATGTGGTGGAATCTATGCCTTCACTCTTCAGCGTATCGGCAATTTCGGATAAGGCGGTAGATACACACCCGTCCTTGTGCGGGCTGCCGTTTACCAATAATACTTTAAGCGTCTCCATCCGGCCTCCTTGTTACTTATTCATGTCAGGCAAAAGAACACCTCCGACACCTACATTCTCCGGTTCGTTCTCCTTGATGAATACAAAGATGGCCTGCTGGGGCAGTCCGGTAAGGCGGGAAGTAGATTCCGTAATTTCTTTTACTAATTGAGCTTTCTTCTCCTTGCTCATTTTTACCAATTCCATTGTTATCGACGGCATGATTTTTCTGATTTTATTTGTTCAACTTAAATTTTACTTGTCTGTAATCGGGTACTTATTTAACTTGCTCCTCACGGTATTTTTTACCGGGCAGGGTACATTTACCGATCATTTCGCCTGTTTTCAGGTAAGAGTAGGTAGGCATCTCGAAGAGAACGGGCTTCAGTTTGTTGTAGTCCACCTTATCGTTCTCGTTGAGCATAGCCTCCTCCACATACGTGTCGGAGATTTTGCAAATGAAATTGTCGAACGTCTCCGTCTCGTAATTGTCCACGACTTCGCACTCCATTACCAACGGGCTGTCCTCGATAACGGGAGTGCCCGCCTCGCCGGGATACCATGCGAAAACCTGCGATTTATCGACTTTTGCTCCGCTTGTGATTCCCACATAATCCGCACGGGGGAGCAGAGCCTCGTCCACGACATTTACCGAAAGACGCCCGGTCGTTTTCACGCCTTGATTGGTATGATGCGCCTTGTGCAGACTTACCATGATACGGTCATGACCGATAATTCCGACATGGCCGGCCAGCAGCCATGCGGGTTTGTTCTCTATCATCGTCCCCACAACGACTGCCGGTGTGGGATAAAGGGCCAATACCGACCCGACATTCTTTTTCATATTTCTTTCTTTTAATATTACTCTGTTTTTGAATACATTGCAAAGATACCGCACGTCTTGGAGAATCGCTGTATATATATTACGGATGAAAGTAACAGTATTACGGAACGTACAAATCATGTTTATCTAAACAATTACAGCGTAAACCTGACGACTTACGCTGTAATTGTTTCACATGGGTATATCCATATTATTTCACGGCTTCGGCATACTCTTCGTCCGTTACCGGATCGAACCATGCATTGCTGTTGGTCTGTGGATTACATTCGATAGCCAGATGAGAAAACCAACTGTCGGGGGCTGCTCCATGCCAATGCACCACGTCCGGAGCGATCTCGACGACATCGCCTGCTTTGAGCCGACGGGCCGGTTTTCCCTTTTCCTGATAGTATCCCTCGCCTCCGACACAGATGAGAAGTTGCCCTCCCGTGTGGCTATGCCAGTTGTTGCGGCATCCCGGCTCGAAAGTCACGTTCGATACCGGTACATTAAGTTCCTTCATTGAGGTCAGCGGAGCCAGCCATGACCGGCCACTGAAATATTGTTCGTATGCGACATTGGATTTTCCCGTGGGGAATGCACTGATTTCAGGTACTTCTGTTTTCATATTTTCAGCATTGTTACAACCGGCAGCCAATATAGTAACTGTTACGGCTACAAATAATTGTAAGATTTTCATATTTCTGTTTTACTTATTATTCATTGTACTCATATCGATCACATAGCGGAATTTGACTTTTCCATCCAGAACATTTTGATAGGCTTTGTCTATCTCGTTCCCGTTCGCGCTGATAATCTCCACTTCGGGATAGATATTGTGCGCAATGGAGTAGTCCAACATTTCCTGCGTTTCCTTGATGCCGCCGATGAATGAACCGTACACCTTACGGTTCGGTGCGACAAATGCCATAGACGCAATATTCAGGTTTGAATTTCCCGGAAGACCTACGATTGCCATTTCTCCACCTTTCTTCAACATATTGACGTACATCAACGGGCTGTAATCGGCAGGAATGGTACTGATAATGAAATCCAAAGAATTATTCAGTCCTTTCAATTCTTCGGGATTGGTTACATTCACATAACGGGAAGCCCCCATTCGGCTCGCATCTTTTCGCTTCTCTTCCGTAATATCGAACACCGTAACTTCAGCTCCCATTTGCACCGCATATTGTACTGCCATGTGTCCCAATCCTCCGAATCCTGCGACACCGACTTTATCGCCTTTTTTTACATTACTGAAATGTATGGGAGACCAAGTAGTGATACCCGCGCATAAAAGCGGAGCCACACGTTTCATATCGGCATCGGCAGATACTTTCAAGACAAAATCCTCTGATACCACAATTCTGTTGGAATATCCTCCCATTGTAATTTCGTTCTCATGGAAGCGGTCGGGAAAGCCATAGGTATAAACCGCTCCTTCTTCGCAGGCTTGTTCCATATCGGCCTCACAACCGGCGCAGTGTCCGCATGAATTTACCATACAGCCCACTCCGGCATAATCGCCGACCTTGAATTTTGTTACATTGTTTCCGGTCTGTATCACCCGTCCTACAATTTCATGTCCCGGAACCATCGGATAACGAGATTCTCCATGTTCCGACCAGACAGAATGCAGGTCGCTATGGCAAATGCCGGCATATAAGATTTCAATCAATACATCATTATCACCGACCGCATGGCGTGTAAATTCATAGGGATGAAAATGTCCCTCTTTAGAATCTACGGCAAAACCTTTTGCCGGAATCCGTCCCTCCTGCGCCCATCCCATATTGGAGAGCAGCAGGCATATCGTTAGTAAGCCAAATACTTTTTTCCATATCCTATCTTGATTGTTCTCTTGTAACTCCAATTTCAGATAACCATTCCGCTACACGGCTTTCCGCTTGGGAAAGAGTCCCCGATGTCAGTAACAGGCTTTCCGTATAAGTCGCGTCGGGACAATGTTTCCGGGCGTCACTGACCGAAGTCGATATTCCGCTGCTTCCACTGGTTGCAAACAATGCGATGCGCTTGCCTGCAAGTTTTGCCGCGTGTTCATGCAAGAAGGTCTGCATCGGCGTTGCCATGTGGCTATACCAGATAGGATAACCGATAAAAAATAATGTCATACTCCTCGAAACTCTCGACCGAGGTTTTCACCGGCGGAAAATTTCCTGCCTCGATAGCCGCTTGTTCCTGCTGCGAACGCTCCAACATGGCATTGTAATCCGTGTCGTAGGGTGTTTCGGGCTCCACTTCGATAAAATCGCAGCCGAGTGCCGTTCCGATTCGCTGCGCCACACCTTCCGTATTGCTCGTGCGTGAACAGTAAAGCACCAGATAACGCCCGTCATTATCCGGTGTTTCATCTTCATCATTATCGTTTCCCGGTGTTTCGGGTTGTTCGGTGGCAGAGCCTTCCGGTTCGATAGGATCTCCGCTACAAGCTGTCGCTGTCAAAGCGAGCAGCAGAAAAGGGAAAAATAGTAACTTTCTCATCGTTCTAAAAATTAAATGTTCATATTATTTTGATTTCTCTGCGGCAAAGGTAGGGCGTTTCGACTGCTCCCGCTGTATCCCAATTACGGATTGAAGTAACAGTATTACGGATTATAAAATCGGGATATAAAACACTTGTAATGAATAGGATGCAGTCGAAACGACTGTTCTGTATACATATTACGGATATTTGTAACCGTATTCCGGTTTTCACATCGGAAGGTGTCGAATATTTATATGGAATCCTTATTTTTGCACAAAACAAAATGATAATTGCTATGGAAGAAGTAATAAAGGTCGATACAATCGATCAATATAATAAGTTATTCGGGTTGGAAACTTTGCATCCTTTGGTTGCCGTTGTCGATTTATCGAAAGCTCCGGTATGGCCGGAACATTTCCGGTTCAATTATGGTGTTTATTGTATTTATCTGAAAGATGCAAAGTGCGGGACAATCCGTTACGGACGTCAGACTTACGACTATCAGGAGGGAAGTGTTATCGCTTTCGCTCCCGGACAAATAGCCAATGTCGATATGGAACGGGGTATGAAACCTTCGGGATTGGGATTGCTTTTTCATCCCGACTTGATTCGGGGAACGGCTTTAGGGCGCGAAATCAAACAATATTCGTTTTTTTCCTACGACTCGAACGAAGCACTCCATCTTTCCGAGCGGGAACGCACTATTTTCACGGATTGCCTCGATAAGATCGGTCTTGAGTTGGAACACTCCATCGACAAGCACTCCAAACGGTTGATTGCAACCAATATCGAATTGCTGCTTGATTACTGTATGCGGTTCTATGACCGACAGTTCGAGACCCGTTCAACGGTAAACCACGATATACTGGTACGGTTCGAGCGTCTGATGGACGAGTATTTCCAAGATGAACGCTTGCGGCAAAACGGATTGCCGTCAGTCAAATATTTTGCGGACAAGGTTTGTTTGTCACCCAATTATTTCGGGGATTTGGTAAAAAAAGAATCAGGTAAGACAGCACAGGAGTATATTCAGGATAAAATCATAGATGTCGCCAAAGAGCAGATCTTAGGAACAAACAAAACGATCAGCGAAATCGCGTTCGACATGGGATTCCAATACTCCCAGCATTTCAATCGCGTATTCAAGCGGAGCGTGGGATACACTCCGGCAGAATATCGGAGGATGCAGGCATAATCATGGGAATGACTTTGGATATGGTTAGTATGGAAACGATTGATTTATTCAATCGTTTTTTCAAAATAGACGGTACGCTTCATCCGCACGTAAGCGTTATGGATATTACCCCACAACGGGAGTATATGTGTATTCCATTGCGGATAGGATTCTATGCGATCGCTCTTACTGCATACCGACAGGAACATATTGTGTATGGGAGAACGAATTGCGATTATTCAGACGGTACGTTACTCTTTTTTGGCACCCGGAGATGTTTTTCATATTGACCATCCGGACTTCTTATCGAATATCACATTATTAGTATTTCACAAAGATTTGATTGAAGGTTTGTCTCTCGGACTGCATATCGGAGACTACTCTTTTTTGCGATTATTATAAACAAGAAGCCTTGCATGTGTCCTGCCGGGAGAAAACTCTCATTTTGCAGCGCTTTGAAGATATACAAAATGAACTTGGCCGGCCTATCGACAGGCATAGCCGGGTACTATTGTGCAAAAAATCATAGAATTGCTACTGGATCATTGCGTGCGTTTTTATGAACGGCAATTCATTCTTCGGGAAGATGAGATTCGGCATATATTGCAGAAATCCGATAAAATGCTGGATGAATATTTCGAGGAGAAGAGAACTCCGCGATTGGGACTTCCCACGGCTGCCTATTGTGCGGAGCAATTCGGATATTCCCAAGCATATTTACTCGATGGGCTGAAATTTTGTACCGGAAAAACATGGCACGAATATACACAAGCCAAACGAATAAGTATTGCCAAACGATGGTTGCAGGAGGAGCATCGGACAATTCCTCAAATAACAAAAGACTTAGGATTCTCATCCGCAAAATACTTTTGCCGTTTATTCAAGGAGGTTGTGGGATATGGACCGGATGAAATATTGAATTGATAGGTATCATAAATTACAAATGGAGCTATTGGAAATTTTCCAATAGCTCCATTTGTATTGAAGTTGAAAGCCTATATAAATTCTCTTCTACCAATCGGGAATAATTGATTCCCCTGATATTGTTCCTATCCGAAAACTTGTTGTTATTTCAGATTGCGGTTGAAGAACAGTTCAATCTTGTCGAACGGGATTACTTGTAGGTTGTCATACAAATCCACATGGTTAGCTCCGTGAATTATCAATAACTCCTTATTGTCGCCTTTCAACTTTTTGAAAGCATCCTCACTGAAGTAACGGGAATGGGCCTTTTCTCCGTGAATTATCAGCACCGCACTACGAATCTCGTCACTATATGACAGCAAAGGCATATTGATAAATGAAAGCGAGGAAGTCTTGTTCCAACCGTTGTTGGAGTTAAGCGAACGTTTATGGTAGCCGCGTTCGGTCTTATAATAACTATGATAGTCTTTCACGAATTGCGGAGCGTCGTCTGGTAATGGGTCGATTACTCCTCCGGCGAGAGCATACGAACCATTGCGGTAGTCCTCGGTACGCTGGGAATTGAGTTGCTTGCGCAGCTCGTAGCGAGCATCGGTATTCATTATGTCATTGTAACCATTGGCATTTACACGGCTCATATCATACATAGTGGCCGTTACCGTTGCTTTAATTCGGGTATCGATGGCCGCCGCATTAAGAGCCATGCCACCCCAACCGCAAATACCAAGGATGCCTATACGCTCCGCATCCACATCATCACGGGTGGCAAGATAATCCACCGCCGCACTGAAATCTTCCGTATTGATATCCGGTGAAGCGACATAACGAGGGTTGCCGCTACTTTCCCCGGTATAGGACGGGTCGAAAGCAATCGTCAGAAATCCTCTCTCTGCCAGCGTTTGAGCATACAGCCCCGAAGATTGTTCCTTTACCGCACCGAACGGGCCGCTGACGGCGATTGCCGGCAGTTTACTTTCAGCGTTTTTGGGGATATACAGGTCGGCGGCAAGCGTGATGCCGTAACGGTTGTGAAAGGTTACTTTCGAGTGACGTACTTTATCGCTTAAGGGAAACGTCTTGTCCCATTCTTGAGTTAGGTTCAAATTCTTTTCCATATTCTTGCTATTTGAATGATTGTCTGCCGCAGACAGATTACCCGTGCCGCAAAGGCATATTGCTATTGCCATGCATAAGGTTCTTACCGAAGTTTTCATGTGCGTGAGTATTAAGTTCCATTGGATAATTGATATTTCATAATTCTTTATATTTCATTGATTCCCTTCTGGGAATGTTACAAAATTCGTCATTTTTATCTTGCCCATTTGTAGACAAATTACGGATATTGATCTCTGATTATTACCTTAATTACAGATTTTACATAGATTGCAGGGGAAAATGCGGTCGTGAGTGGTAATCCGGCTAAAGTGATTAAACGTATATAATCCACCAATCTATTCAAAAAGGGGACAAGATACCAACACTGACATTGGTATCTCGTTTCCTTTACTCTTTATCGAGATTATAAATTCTATCTTCAAGCATTAGAGCGTTTCGAGTAGTTTAAATAAGATGTTCAGTATGTGCTACCGATACATTTTTTGTTGCTCGATAAGTTCCGGTGTGGTACGGTTGCTATAACTTACGCCGCAGGTATAAATACTGCCGCCATATTCCATTTGTGTCAGTCGGCAGGTTGTTTTGTAGATTACCTATCGGAGATATGCAAAAAGGTAAGCGGTGAACCTGTCACTTATTGGATTGACCGCTTTACCCTTAAAGAGATTACCCGCTTGCTGCGACAAAAAGAACTTTCCTTGACAACGATTTCCGGGAGGCTTAATTTCTCCTCTGTTTCTTATTTCAGTAGGTATGTACAAAAGAGGCTGAAGATAACACCATTGGAATATAAGAATAATTTTTAATTCAAGAATAATAACATGTCGATAAAATATATGATATATTTTATACAAAATTTCTGTATAATAATAACTTATATATAAATATACCATAGTCGGTATTCACTTGAATAATGTTCAAAATAAAGCTAATTTGCCCCGTTTTTCTCTATTCAGAAGAAAAACGGGTATTTTATTTTGATTCAACAGGTAAATAATCGCACTTTATCTCCTATTAATATCCCATGTCTACCTGAATGAAAAAATACCGAGTATAGGATTAATCTTTGAGAAATGTTATTCAGTTATAGTCCAAGATAACTTGCTATTTATCAGCATGTAATACATACTGGAAATATAGTTGTACCGACCTCGTTTTTAGCTATCCATATAACCCCGAACTTTGCAAAAGATAAAAATGAGGAAATATATGGAAGTTATCACGATTGAAAGCAAGGCGTATTCCTTGCTAATGGAAAAGCTGGACAAAATAACAGCTTATGTGGAAGAAACCCGATTATGTGAAGAAGCGCATAAATGTCGGGACGAAGAACTCAAGACTGATGGGCGTAAACGAAGTACCAAATGGATGACAAATAAAGAAGCGTGCGAAGTGTTGGAGATCAGTCCCCGTACTTTGCAACGTTACCGTACCAACCGGATTGTCTCTTATTCAATAATAGGCAAACAGATCCGATACCCTCGCAAGGAAATTGAACATTTCCGGGATAGATGGATGGTGGAGACACCTGATACAAAAATTGACCGAATGATAGCAGAACATCCTTTACACACTTCCAAAAGTAAGAACTATGGTAAAAAAAGAAGAAATACTGGTGAGAACGAATAACGGGTTGGATGTATTTCGACATTATTTGCCTATAAAATGGCGGGTTGGCAGAAACTTCCTTAACCCCCTATACGAAGATCATAAGGCTTCTTGTAATGTTTACTATGACCGCAGAAGCGGAACTTATCGGATGAAAGACTTTGGGAACGCCGACTACTCCGGTGATTGTTTCTTCCTTGTAGCCAAACTGAAAGGCCTGGATTGCAGAAATGCCGCTGATTTCGTGGAGGTGTTGGAAACAATCGACCGGGAGCTTTGCCTCGGTATTGCAGATAATATCTCTGTTGAAAAGACAGAATATTATCCCAGAATATCACAAAGCAGGAAAACTCCAATCGAAACCGGGAAAACAGAGAATGTGAGTGAGAAAGATACAGGGAACACAACGGATAGTGATTGGAAAACCACACCGTATCACATGACAGACAAACCGTTCACGGATAAAGAACTGGCATACTGGAGTGCATCCGGCATCACGAAAGACGTGTTACTGCGTTATAACGTGGTATCATTGGCAGAGTATCAGAGTGAAACAAGAGAAGGCAAGACATTTGGATTTAGTTCCACCCCTGTTGAACCGATGTTCGGTTACAAAGGGAAATGGGGCATGAAGGTGTACCGTCCTAAATCCGACACACGTTTCGTGTATGGCGGACATACAGGCCATAATTATTGTTTCGGTCTGGAACAATTACCCTCGAAAGGTGATCTTCTTTTCATTACCGGGGGAGAAAAAGATGTAATGACATTGGCTGCACACGGATTTTTTTGCCATCTGCTTCAATTCGGAAACATCACTTATCCCGCCGAAGATCTTGCGTAAGTTAGTCTATCGCTTCAAACATATCGTATTACTCTATGACACGGATAAAACGGGGCTGGAAAGTTCAGAGAAGCACATGAAGCAGTTATCAGAGTATGGACTAAAGCGGCTGGTACTGCCACTTACGGGAGAAAAAGAGGAAAAGGACGTGACCGATTATTTCCGTACCGGTCATACAAGAGAGGAGCTCATGGGATTGTTCCTAAAACTTTTAGACACGCTGTATGGTGACACGATGGCCGTACTGAAATCATGCGAGATAGATTATGATCATCCACCCAAGCAGGCTATAAGCATCATAACTGCCGGGGACGTACCGCTCGGCACGGAAGAGAACATTCTTTGCATCACGGGCGGTGAAGGAACGGGTAAAAGCAATTATACTTCCGCACTTATAGCCGGAGCGATACAGGAAAGTGAAACGGATATAGATATTCTGGGAGTAAAAGTAGAACCTAACCGCAAGGGGCGTGCGGTATTGCTGTATGACACGGAGCAAAGCGAACAGCAGCTTTACAAAAACGTGGGACGACTGCTTCGAAGAGCCGGTAAGGAACGTATGCCATCCTATCTGCACGCCTATTGCCTGACCGGCATGTCAAGAAATGAACGACTGACCGCTATCGTACAGAGTATGGATAAGTACCATTACCTGCATGGTGGAATTTACCTGGTTGTGATTGACGGTATAGCGGATCTTATACGATGTGCCAATGACGAGGCGGAAAGTGTCGCGTTGATAGACGAGATTTACAGGTTGGCCGGAATTTATCGTACATGTATCGCCGCCGTGGTACATTTTGTACCGAACGGGTTGAAATTACGAGGGCATCTGGGCAGCGAGTTGCAGCGCAAATCAGCCGCCATACTCTCGATAGAGAAGGACGAGAACCCGGAAATATCCGTGGTGAAGACATTAAAGGTCCGGGACGGTAGCCCGCTGGATATTCCACTGATGCAGTTCAAGTGGGATAAACAGAAAAATATGCCGGTCTATGTCGGTGAAAAACCGAGAGCGGAGAAGGAAAAACGCAAGGAAAGGGAGCTGGCAGAGATGGCACGGGAGGCTTTTTCCCGACAAAAAAAAAATATGGCTATATAGAACTCTGCGAGTTGATACAGGAAACATTGGAAGTGAAGGAACGCACGGCTAAAGGCTATATCCGCTATATGCGGGAAAAGGAAATCATAGAGAAGGAGGGCGAATATTATGTATGCAGACCGGGACGAATTTGAAGGCTGGATGGTACGGATCATGGAACGGTTCGACATTACAGAAAAATTGCTGGAAAGGGTGCTAAAGAAAAACAGCACGCTGGATGGTGACGAGCTTCTTGACAACCAGGATTTGTGCCTGCTTCTAAAAGTCGGCATACGAACATTGCAACGCTATCGTGCCATCGGGGTGCTGCCTTATTTCACAATAAGCGGAAAAGTCTTCTACCGGGCAAAAGACGTGCACGAGTTTATCAGTAACCGGCTTGAAGCGGTGACTGATAAGAAGACAAAAAAGGGAGAAAAAGAAAGAATGAAAAAGTCACCATACCCTTTGTCTTTTTAGCTTCTATATTCATAATCTTTACGTGGAAAGCCCCGTCTGGTCGTGAGATCGGGCGGGGCTATTGTTTTGTTATTCGGCAAGTTTGCTTATATTTGCAATATGATTGCACGAACAGCTCAATCCGATGCTGTTGCCGCTTTCTAAAAAATAGATAATTCATTCTCCACTTGAAAACAGGTGGGGTTGATATACAATATTGTACGTTCGCTAAACGTCTTGACACAAAAGACTGGTAATTTTTTGATAAACTGGACGAATGGCGCAATGCACATGCTGTATGCACATACGGCGTGGGCTTGCCTATTCAGTTTACCGGTATACCAGTGCCTTGTGTCAGAATAGCGTGAGTTCACGCCATTCTTTTAGAGATACAGAGCGGATATAACCGATAAAAAGATGAAAAATGAAACGAATTATCTTGTACGTGTACCAATCTATTGACGGTTGTCCCATTTCTGCGGACAAAGAGCTTGATGCAGCGATAAATTCTTCCCACTGCGTGTTGACCGATGAAGAAACCTATCTGCGTATTTTCTTAAATCATCTGGGGTGGTCAATCCAATCAAAAGATACTTTTGTCGTGTCAGACAAACATATAAACCCGATGGAGGCAGGACGTGTATTCCCTTCCAAAGTGGATGATGTCAGGAAGATGAAAGATGAAGGAAGCGGCGTGATGATTGCATACGGGGAGGAAATCGGAGCTTTACTTTTAAATCACGAGTTGGTGGATGAAATAGTAGTAACCATCACGCCGCAATTTGTCGGCGGTGATGAGAAAGCACTCTCGTGCGGGTTGAGTGACGGTAAACCGTGGCATATCGAATCGAACGATTTATTGGCAAACGGAAAAGTACGGACTGTATATAAAATGCGCAACTAACTGTCGCGCATTTTATACTATTGATGAATTGTCTTTAGAATTAATTCCTTCAGTTGTTGTTCCGTCGGCAGTTGCAGCTTGTACTTGGAAACAAATATCTGTTCGTCCAATCCGGCAGTGGTATATTGTACCAGCGCGTCGTTCTTGTCCGTTACCAGCAGGATACCTATCGGCGGGTTGTCGTCCGGTTCCATTATCTCGGCTTTGTAATAGTTCAGGTAAGAATAAAGCTGTGATACATGGGCATGGTTGAAAGGAGAAATCTTAACTTCCAAAAGGATATGGGCTTTCAGAATACGGTGGTAAAAGACCATATCAATGAAATAGAACTCGTCACCGATAAGGATGCGCTTTTGTCTGGCTTCAAAACAGAAACCATTTCCAAGTTCGATAATAAAGTCCCGCAGATGGTCAAGTAGCAGGCTTTCAAGTTCATTTTCTTTAAGCGGCAAGGCTCGTTGTCGCGGAATATCCAAAAACTCGAAGAAGTAATCATCCTTGACGGCATCAGTGACGGTCTGGGGATGTATTTTCTGCTGAATGGCGGCAAGTGCGTCCTCCATGTTGCCGGAGAGTCCGACACGTTCATAACTTAAAGTTCCGATTTGTCGCCGTAATTCACGGACGGAAAGCCCGGTCTGGATAGTAAGCATTTCGTAATACATCCGTTTAATCGGGTTATCTATTTTCATCAGCTCCGTAAAGTGTGCGAATGATATTGAACTGATTAGTTTTTCTATCGGTATTTCATTGTTATTATATTGTATATTAAAACTTTGCAATTTAGGCAACAGTGTTGCATAAATTTGTTCTTCTTTTTGCTTTTCTAATTTAGGCAACAGCGTTGCATAAATCGAGGAAGTAAATATTTTCTCAACCAGGGCACTGAATTGGGGATAAACAGCATAAAACATTCTCGAACGCTGAAACAAAGTAACATTCAGTCCTTTTTGGTTTATCCGTTGTTCCAGCTTTTTCAGAAGTTGTTCTCCATATTGCGCGCGGTCTTCCCCGTTCTGTTCAAATTCCACGATATAAAATCCCATAAGCCAGTTGCGTACACTCTGACATTGGTTCACGGCTTTGACCGCACTATGTTGTAGCTGTTGGTGCGTGTTGGTTATAATGATTACTAATTGCTCAAAATTCATATTATATTCTATTTTATGGATTGGTAAAACTGTTCAGGAATTTCCCGAATACCGGTCACAGAGAAAGGAGGATTCACTTTTCTCCGTGACCGGTTTGTAAATACAGCTATTACGGGATTAAGGGTACAGTATTTTAAAATCCCGCAAGCCACCATCCACGAGCCTGTTCCGGTCAAGCCAACGGAAAATTTCAGTAGCGGACTGACTTCCGAAATTACGGACACAATACAGATGGGTAAAACGATACCTTTTCAAGTGGATCAGCAAATGTTCTGTCGTGAAAATGCTAAGCTCCCGGCAAGCCTTGACAATACGAAGCGAAAAGCCAAGCCTGTCCAATGGGGTATTCAGCAATTCACTATGCTTGCCCGGTCTGCCCCGTTTCTTTTTCTGTTGCATATCATCGTAGATAGTAGCTACCCGGTTGCGCTCGAAAAGGGCAAAAAGGGAGGTACAGTCAATCATCAGGACATTATCAAAACGGGCATAGGCAACGTGGTTGCCATTCATCCAGAGAGTAACGCGTTGCACGTCCGTTCCGCAAAGACGGGCAGCCTCTTCCACGGACAGCCAACCGTTCATCGTCTGTCCCCCTTTCCTTTGGACTTGGGCGGAAAGTCGTACACGATACGAAAATCCTTATCAAAGGTAACTTGGGCGTCAAATGTCTTGCCGTCCCTGTTTTTGAAGCCTTTGATAAGGGATGTCCTGCCTTTGGTAACAAGGTCGGAAATCTGGCTGTCGGTAAGTGTCTTTTCTCCCTTATTACGAAAAACAGTAAGGGAGCAGTCCACGTTGCTGCACTTGGCTACTTTGGGATAGAAAAGGATACGTCCGGCTTTACATTTGGGGCAAGGTATCTGTTTTTCATCCGTCACGGATACCTGCACTTGCAGGAGTTCCTCGGTGATCTGGGCGGCATAGACTTCGATGCCCTTGCGGAAGGTGGCAGCATCCATTTCTCCTGTTTCAATACGTGCAAGGGCAGTTTCCCACTGCCCGGTCATTTCGACATCGGCAATCTTCTTGTTCTTGACGGTGTGGTACACGGCAAGTCCTTTCTCTGTCGGGACGAGGTTCTTCTTCTCCCGGCGCACGTAGTCACGGGAAAACAGGGTTTCAATGATGGAAGCACGAGTAGCCGGCGTACCGATACCGATGTCTTTCAAGCTGTCCCGGAGTTCGGCTTCATCCAAAGCCCTGCCGCAACTCTCCATTGCTGAAAGTAGGCTGCTTTCCGTGTGCAGGGGGTTAGGTTTGGTCTGTTTCTCCAATGGTTCGGCAGAATCAAGGGGAAAAGTTTCACCAGACTTCAAAACGGGAATAGCGGCAGGTGCTTCCTCCTCGTCCTGTTCACCACGGACAGCACGCCATCCGGCAGACTTGACAACCGTCCCCTTGACGGTGAAGTCACTTTCACCAGCCGTCAGGCGGACGGTAGTAACATCCTTTATCGAGCGGGCAGAGAAGGATTCGAGCAGACGGGCTGCCACCATGTCGTACACTTTACGCTCGTCACCGGACAACTCACCGGGGAGACACTCGGTAATAATGAGAGCGTGGTGGTCGGTTACTTTTCCGGCATCCACGCTGCGGCGGTTAAGTGTAGCCCCTTTTAAAACGACAGCATGGGCGGCGAGAGTCGGGTACTGTTCCAAAAGAGCGATGCGGGAAGGTATCTCGTCGAACACGTCGTCAGAGATATAGCGGGAACCGGTACGGGGATAGCTCAATACTTTCGCCTCGTATAACGATTGGGCGATGGAGAGTGTTTTGTCGGCTGAAAAAACCGAGTTTGGTATTTGCCTCTTTCTGCAAGGTAGTCAGGTCGTAGAGCAGCGGCGGCTCTTGGCAGACCTCTTTGCACTGCACGTCCGTAACCGCGACTACACCCGTGGCGATCACGGTAGAAAGGGCGGCAGTTACCTCCGGAAGGGTGTCGTATCGCTGTTCGGAAATTGCGGTGAAGGGTGTGCCGTCCTTCGTTATCGTCACCCGTATTTGATAATAGGTCTGCGGGGTAAAATCCTTGTTTTCCAGATAGCGGGAGCAAATCATCATCAACGTGGGTGTCTGTACCCGTCCGAGGGAGTAGATACCCTGCCCGGCGGCAATGGAAAGTGCCTGCGTGGCGTTCAAGCCAATTTCCCAATCAGCGATGGCACGAGCTTCGGCGGCACGATAGAGGTTGTCGTAGTCACTGCCGGGTTTTAAGTTCTCCAGTCCTTCCCGGATGGAACGGTCTGTCAGCGAGGAAATCCACAGTCGAAGACAAGGCTTTCTACAACCGATATAATTGTAAATATATCGGTGGATGGCTTCTCCCTCACGACCGGCATCTGTTGCCACGATAATCCGGTCTGACTGTGCAAAAACTTCACTGATAATCTTTAGCTGTTTGAGCACGCCGGGATCAGGTTTATATTCCTTGCCCTCCCGTATCTGGCGTGGGACAAACTTAAACTCCTGTGGGAGAATGGGCAGGTTCTCCCGGCGAAAGCCCGTATAGCCGTAGGCTTCGGGCATCGCCAGCTGGACGAGATGGCCGAACGCCCAGGTAACGAGATAACCGTTACCCGCGAGGTAACCATCGTGACGTTCACGAACATTCAACACGTTTGCTATATCTTTTGCCACGGAAGGTTTTTCCGCTATCACTGCTGTAATCATATTTCATTATTTTTTATGGTTTGACAAAAGGCATCCCGCCACGAAAGGGAGGGATACCTGAATGGTTCTAAGAGGAAAAGCATCAACGGGTGACACCACGGGTGCGTTTCTGCCTGGGCTTGTCCTGTTTCTGCTCTTGCCGTTGTTCCTGCTTCTTATCCTCCTTCTGTTGTTCCTTGCGATCTTGTTGTTGCTTCTGTTCCCCGGTAGGACGGGTTTGGGCGGACTGCAAGGCTTCTTTGAGATTCTTGGTCGCCTCGTTGGTCTTACCCTCGGAATTGACAGCTACCTGCACCTCGTTCTCGACGGCAGGCTTGACACGTCCCTCTTCGAGCGCGGTTTTATAGTCCTTTGGAAACATGAAGGCGGGGTATTTCTGTCCGGGTTGCCACGTGACATATCCGTGGTAAGGCTTGCCGTTCTTGTCTTTTAGACCGGAAACCTTGACCGTGGCCCCCCGCGGAGAGTTCGATCCGGGACTTCTCGGTTAGTTCTTGTTTGCGGAAAGTCTTGGGCACTTCCAGATTGGTATTCTGTTTCTGCATTTCCCGGTGCCTGTCCATCGCCAGTTTACCCCGCTCGCCAAAAAGAAATTCAAGCTGCATCTTGGCGGCGTTGAACTGTACCGGAGCCTGATAGTTTTTAGGGGTCTGTCCTTCTTTCACTTTGGTCTTGAACTGACAGACGACTGCTTCACCTTGTTTCAACTTCGTGATCTCTTCGGGAGTGAAAGTATGCCCGTTCTTCTCGGCAGGGATACGTACTTTATCCAACGGGAACGACACCAGCTCATTCGTTTTTAAGTTACGGCTGATAAGGGACGGAATTTTCTCACCCGCCCGGTTCGTGACCTCGGCAGGATGCCCCCTAGGTTTCCGGTGAGTTTTATGGTGTCCATATCCTTTGAGGCAATTTCGTAGCCGAAAAATTGTTTCTGCATCTTGTCAAGGTCGAGAATACCATGACTGCAAACAACCAGTTTCCCGTCAGGATTTTCACGCAAGGATAGCTGGCTATCATTACTATGTGAAAGTGAGCCGAGATTAAAATACACCCGGACAGTCTTATCGGTCTGGAAGCCTTTTAACATCTGATCGAGCATACCGTTTTGTTCAAGTTGTTCCCTTTTGATACCGATGGAGGCGGCGGTGTCCCAGTCAATCTTGTTCACGTCATACTTGTATTGTTGCTGTTCCTGCGGTGGTTGTTGCTGTGGTGGTGCATCGGTGGACTGCTGCTGTCCGGCAGTTGCCTGCCCTTGCTGCTGTGCCTGCTGCGGTGGTTGTACCTCGTATTGTGCCATACGAGCCTGCCCTTCCGGTGTGGGATTCTTCACTGTCTGCTGAAAATCCTCCGCCACACGCTGTATTTCTTCCTCCGGCACACGGAAGAAATGGAAACGTGTGGGATCTTTCAACTGGCTCCAAAGGTTGGAAAAGAAGTTGGAGAACATATCCCCGTGACGATCTACTTTTAGCAGGTCGTTGTTGTCCTCCAACGGGTTCTTGGTTTGTAGCTTTCCGTCCTGCACTCCGCTGACGGCTTGGATGGTCTTCTCTTCCTTGTCCATGACAAGCAGAATATCCATCAACTGCTGGCTGTTGTCCGGTCTTTCGTCCATAAACTTATTTTTTCAAATGGTGAATACTAATGGTTTCCAGTGAAACCGGACGTAAATATATAAGCGAGAAGATTGATTTTCTGCAATTTTCCAAGCAGGCTGTCGCTACTTGTCATCCGATTCGTATATTTGTCGTGTTGGGGACAGGCTTTTTTAAGTTCATGTATAATTCGTATAGGAAAAATGGAACGGTTATCCAGTCTGGAATTGCCGTCTGAATGACCGTTCCTCGTTATCATCCGTTCTTAATCAAGTGCGAGAGTGCGGGGTCAGCCTTGATTCGCTCAATTTCGTCGGCAACAATCTGTTTGACCTCGTTCTTTATGCGATAATAGTTGGCATCAATCTGCTGCTGCATGGTATCGTTACCCTGCCTGTCAGTGAAGTCAATAATCTGCGGTATCTTCACGTAACGGGCAGTTTCCCGTTTGACCTGCTCGTTATCCACGACAATCTCTGCATGGAAAATCTTCTGCTCGATGCGTTCGTCGAAATTATCGGCTACCGCCCCGACAAACATACCCTGCGTCAAATTACTGATTTTGGAAGCCGGAATAAGGCTATCCATCTGGGTGTTGATGGAAACAGAAGTTTCGTTCCGGTTGATGGTCATGTTCTGCCGCTTCTGCAAGACTTTACCGAAACGTTCGGAGAGTGTTTTGGCGGTTTCTGCAACTACCTGACCTGCAAAAACATTGCCGACCGTATTGCAGATCACCGCACTTTCCTTGTCACCGTAGTCACGTTTTAACTGGCTGAAATCCTGGAAACCTAACATGACGGCAACCTTGTTGCTTCGGGCAGTGGCTATCAGGTTATCCAGTCCACGCATGTAAATGGTGGGCAACTCGTCTATGATTACGGCGGATTTGAGCCGTTTCTTCTTGTTGATTAACTTCACGATACGGGAGTTGTACAGACCGAGAGCCGCACCGTAAATGCCTTGCCTGTCGGGATTGTTGCCGACAACCAATACTTTCGGTTCTTCGGGATTATTGATGTCGAGCGTAAAATCATCTGCTGTCATTACCCAATAGAGAGCCGGGGAAATCATGCGTGATAACGGGATTTTTGCCGAAGCAATTTGCCCCTGTAACTGCTCAACCGCCGAGGATTCCCAAGCATCCATGAACGGGGAAAGATAATTTTCCAGTTCCGGGTAACTTGTCAGGATGGGGAAAATATCGGCATACTTCCGGTTTAGGAACTCGATGGCATGAGGAAAGGTGCAATATTTGCCGTTCTTATAAATCTTTAAATACCATATAATACTGGCTAACAGAATGATAGGTGATTCTACAAAGAAGTCGCCCTGCTTACTGATCCATGTGCGATTGAGATTAAGCATAATCGTGTACGCGCTCTCGTAGGCATCGGATATGTCCGTCATAAAGTTCGGATGGATGGGATTGCAGCGGTGGCTACCCGCCGGATCATCGAAATTTATTACATAGAATTTCGGTTTGACCTTGTAGCCGTCCAAGTGGTTAAGCAAATGATTGTAAGCGATCTCGGATAGGTCGGGATATTTGAAATCATACAAAAAAAGCGGAAAAAACCCTTCTCTATAACCTGTTTAATGTATTGATTGATAATCGCGTAGGACTTCCCGCTGCCCGGCGTTCCCAATACCATTGTCGCACGAAAAATATTAACAAGATTAATCCATCCGTTATACGTTTTTCCCCTAAACCAGAAGCGGGTACGGAGATTGACGGAATACTCGTTCTCTTTGAGTTCGACCTCCTGCATGAAACTCTCGTTTTCCAGATTGAAGACATCTTCAAGCAGGTTGGTCTTGAGCAACCGGGACATCCACAGTCCTGCCATGAGCAACAGGATATACCCTGCCGTGAGCGTGGCGACATAGAACACCGTGTTTGCCGATAACGGCAACGGGAGCGCGAGTAGCCACCAGTTGAAAAAGAACAGTAACAAGCCCGTGACACCGGAAAGAATAATCTTCCGCCAGGTAATCTTTTGCTCCTTCACGCCCTTTGTACCTAAACAGGACAAGGCGAGAAATACCACGGCAAAGAATTTCGTCCAGAGGATATTGGAGAACAGCCCGGCTGTATGCTGGAAGCCGAGCAGGATTCTATCGACCACACCGATATTGATGCCCCACTCCCGGATGGACTGGTAACAGAACCAGTAAATATTAATCACGACAAACAGGATGCTTATCGCACGCATGAACTCCATTACTTTGGCAAGTCCACGCAAATCATCTTCATTTTGCATAAATCTAAATTTTAAATGGTGAGTAAACTGAAAAAACAGAAAGCTACTGCTGCCTGCCGTACCTGCGCTTCTTTTTCCTTTTGCGCTGCCGTGGTACGGGCTGGTCGCCGGATGTGCTGCCCGACACGGGAGCAAAAAGGTTAAGAGCATTCGCCATGCTATCGGCGGAGTTATCCTTATGACCGGGGGAATTATCCATACCATACTCCTGTCGTTCAGGAGCACCAGAATGTCCCGATTGCCGCGCCGGATATTCGTATGGTGATTCCCCCTGCTCCCGGCAAGCAGTTGGTGGAAATACCTCTTCGACCGGTAGCCCCGGTACGCGCATACCGTCTTGCCCGGCAAAAAGGTCGTTGAACATGTTAGCGGAAAACTCCTTACCCAGACGGGAGCCATTGAAAACGGTCTTGTCTGCATGGTTGATAAAGGTCACACCGTAGATGCGCCCTGCATCGTTGATGCGGAATACCACGCCGATACCCTGCCGCATGAGTTCACGCTCGAAAAGTGTCCGGTCATGCCCCGCGATCCGCATGGCCGCCGCTATGCAGGTGGCAGTGTCGGTTACGATGCCCTTGTGTTTCTTCATCCATGTGGCGGATGCCTGCATACGCTTTTCTAAAGCGTCGGAACCTGCCTCTTTGCCGAAGGTGGAAGATTTGAAAGGCTTGCCTACCTTGTTACCTTCCCTGTCCGTTGCCGAATAGGAAAGCCCGTGATACTCCCGCCCGCCATATTCTCCCTTGACTTCATCCACCGAAATGCCATACAGCGAAAGCACGGCACGGTATTCGCCCAATGTCTGGAAATGCCATTCACGGGCGAGCGGTCGGATCACACCCGCCAACTGCCCTTTGAGGTTGCCACCCTTGTAATCGACGGGTGATAAGGGCAGTCCCTCTTTCCACTCTTTCTTGGTTGCCGGGGTAAGACTGAACTGCTGTTCCAGTTCCCGGCAGACGGCCATCGAACGCTCGTGTTCGTAGCTGTCGGAAATGGCACGTCCTGTTTCGTCCACCCGGACAGAAACAACGTGCAGGTGTTCACGCCCGATGTCGTTGTGGCGATAGACGATATAGGGCTGGTCGCCGAAGCCCATGCACCGCATATATTCCTCCGCCAAGCTGATAAACTGTTCTTCATTCAAGCTGTCTTTCGGATCGGGGTTGAGTGAAATGTGCAGGATGGGTTTCTCGGTCTTGCGGTTGGCGGTCAGGTAATCCTCGAACGAACGGGAGAGATACTCTACCGTGTAAGGAGCATCGCCCTGCGGTTCGATAATCCGATTACCGAAAAGCACGTCGGCATGATACCCGTCCACCTTCAACTGGTTGTATGAAAGCACGCCGTACAGACTGCTTCCATGTGAAATTTTAGCTATCATCTGACCGGGTATTTGCTCTGAAACTCTTCCACCAGCGCGGAAATCCGGTTACTAAGTTCCACCAGTTCGAGAGTGTGCTGCTCCAGTTTATAGAGGAAAGCGAGTGCTTTCTTCTCCGAGAAATTGGATTTGAGCGCACGCACGCATTGGTTGTAGTTCACGCCGATGCTGCGGAATTGGGAGTGAAAAGAGGTCAGGCGCATGTAGAAATCCTGCGTGCCTTTGTCGAGTTTCACGACCTTTATCTCCCTGCCGAAGAGTGCGGAAACGATAAATTCGGCACGGGTTGCCTTGCCGGATTCGTCGAAAAGGGCAAGAAAACGGGCGTTGTCCTCGTCGTCCAGGCGGAACACGTAACGGTGGCGCATTTTGTCGGTTTTCAGCTTGCGCCCGTGATTGTTGGAATACTTCTTCTGACTATCCATAGTCCTATAAAATTTTAAGTGAAACATGGGTTAAAACTGCCGTATGCTTACGGCTCTCCCCGCGAAGAAAAATCCGACTTCGGAGGATTTTGCACCAGCGGGGCAAGGTGGTGGTGAGGCACGAAAAGCGAAGCGAGTGCCGCAGCACACAACTTGCTATTTTCGTTTGAAAATAAAATCCGTCCTACCGGACAGATTGGGGATGCCCTTGTCTGCTGCGGACTGTCCAGGCAGTCCTTCGGGCGGTTACAACTCTTCTTCATTTTCATGGTTCTTGGGTTCACGGCTGCAAAGTAACAGCCCTTTTCCCGTCCGGTCATTATGCCCGGATACGACAAAGCTACGAGTGGAAAGACAATGCACGACACGTTGATAATCAGGTGTATAACCTGCTAATATTTTAATATTTCTTTGCACCGTGGAAGCGGCAAAACAGTTGTCCGAACAGATGGAAAAACGGAAGATAAAACGAGTGAGTAACTGTTCGGACAGACAGCTAAACGGATGATGGTTTTGTCGAACGAACAGATGAATGACCGGACAGTCAGACGGACGATTGGCTAAACAGTCAAATGACTAAACGGCTAAACAGCTAAACAGCCGGATAAGCGAAAAGCTGAACGATTGCCCGGATGATTGAACGGACTGATAGCGGGTTGTTGAAATAACCGGATGAATAACTAACTGAATGACGATATGAATAAACAGACATTGAACGTGGCTTTCGCCACACAAAAAGGCGGTAGTGGCAAGACAGCCATCACGGTTCTGGTGGCGAGCTACCTGCACTACAACCGCGGGTGTCCATTAGCGGTGATTGACTGTGACTTTCCGCAATACAGCCTGTACGAGATGCGTGAAAGGGACAGCCGGGCGATACTGGGAAATGAATCGCTGAAACGGATGGCATACGAACAGATGAGCGAACCGGGACGTGCCGCCTATCCGGTACACAAGTGCCGGGTGGAGCAGGCTCCGGACGTGGCAGGAGAACTGACCGCGAACGGAGATTATGACTTGCTTTTCTTTGACTTGCCGGGAACGGTGAACTCTTCGGGAATACTGCGCACCATCGCCCAGATGGACTACATCTTCGCCCCGATAAGCGCGGACAAGGCGGTACTGGAGAGTACGCTTGCTTTCCTTGACGTGCTGCAACGGATGATGCTGGGAAAGGAAACGAGCCGGCTAAAGGGACTTTATGTCTTTTGGAACCAAGTGGACAAGCGGGAAAAAAGTGATCTGTACCGAAAATACGAGCAGGTGATTGCTGACATGAAGTTACCGATGCTACGGACACGGATACCCGACACGAAGCGTTTCCGAAAGGAACCGGATACAAAGAGCCGGGTGGTATTCCGCTGCACATTGCTGCCTCCGGACAGGAGGATGATCGCGGGTAGCGGAATTCCGGAACTGATACACGAGATATTATCCATCCTAAAACTGACGGAATATGAAAAAAGCAGCAGCCAGATAAGCCCATCGACGAGGAACTGTTAATGCGTATGATGGCAGGAGAAACTACAAAAGCCGGAAGAAAACAGCAGTACATCCGAAACAGAACAAACAGAAGAACCGAGAACCGGAAAAATAGAAACGGCCGTGCCCGTGGAGAAAGTGCAGGACGGGAAACGGCGTAGGGCAAGGCAGGTGGCGGATTATGACACGGTTTTCCTCAAAGGGATGGACATACCTGCCCGCTACGGCAAGCCCGTGTACGTGCGGCGTGAATATCACGAGCGCATCGCCAAAATTTCCATGATGCTGACGAACGGTAAGGTATCGCTGTCCGCCTATATAGACAACGTACTGGCACAGCATTTCGAGCAATACCGGGAGGAGATCGAGGCAGCATACGCCGGGAAGATAGAAAAGCTTTTCTAAAACGGGAAGGAGAAATTGAATATGATACTGAAACTATTGCTTACCATCCTGCTGCTGTACTACATCGGAGTGCTGTGGAAATATTACCGCTCTGATTTAGCCGGACTATTGGGTAAGGACGGCATGGAGGAAAGAGAAAAGGACGCGGACGAAAAGTCGCGAGTAACGGACGAGCCGTACACGGTTATCGGAAAAAAGCACTTACCGGGCAGGAGAATCGGACGACAATGTAGATAGTTATACTCCCGAAAACGATACGGGAGACCCTATGGATAATGGCCTGGAGCAAGCGGAAACCACCGCGGACGATGATAATGTAGATTACTCCGACATCGAAGTGGAACCGGAAGAGGATAAAACGGACGAGGAAGACTACGTGCCCACACCGGAAGAAATGGAGGAGGAAGAGGAACTGGGAGCTTATTACCCCGACGGCAACCCCGATTTCGCCACCGGGTACACCTTCGAGGACTTGAAAAAGGTACACCGGATCATGGTAACGGACGATGTGAACGAGGAAGAAAAAACGGGAAGCCCGTGAGGTATTGCCTGCCGTGATGGGTTCGGACGTGTGGGATGCGATGCTGGATGAATTTGAGGGTGCACGGCAACGTGTCGCCCGACTGATGAATAACAACAATGTTTAATTAAAATTTTCAAGACAATGACGAAAAAGATCATTTTTTTTGACGGCTACCTGTCTGGTGGCTGCAATGGGCGTTATGGCGCAAGGAAACGGGCAAGCGGGTATCACGGAAGCCACGCAAATGGTGACAAGCTATTTTGATCCGGGAACAAAATTAATTTACGCGATTGGAGCTGTGGTCGGCTTAATCGGAGGCGTTAAAGTGTATGGAAAATTCAGCAGCGGAGATCCCGATACGAGCAAAACCGCAGCCTCATGGTTCGGAGCCTGTATCTTCTTGATTGTCGCCGCTACTATTTTGCGTTCTTTCTTCCTGTAAACGAGTGGATTATGAACTTAGAAATCAACAGGGGGCATCGGCAGGAACGTGGAGTTCAAGGGCTTGGAAAGCCAGTACCTTTTCGTTTTCGCCGCCGGACTGTTAGCCGTGTTCGTGGTATTCATTATCCTATACATGGCAGATGTCAGCCAGTGGGTGTGCATCGGCTTTGGCGTGGTTTCAGCCACGCTGCTGGTATGGCTCACCTTCCGGCTGAACGCCAGGTACGGCACGCACGGGCTGATGAAGGCAGCCGCCCGCAAGCGGCATCCGAGGTACGTGTTGAACCGACTGAAAATTCCCCGATTATTCACCATCCAAAACAGAAAAGAATGAGAAATGTAATGAAATCCACAACACTGGAAAGTAAGTTTCCGCTCTTGGCCGTGGAGAATGGTTGCATCGTGAGCAAAGACGCGGACGTGACGGTAGCTTTTAAAGTGGAACTGCCGGAGTTGTTCACAGTTACCGGAAACGAGTATGAGGCGATTCATTCGGCATGGCACAAGGCGGTGAAGGTGCTACCGGATTATTCTATCGTGCATAAGCAGGATTTCTTCATCGAGGAGAAATACCAGCCGGAGATTGGCAAGGACAATCTTAGTTTCCTTAGCCGGAGCTTTGAGAGACACTTCAATGAACGCCCGTTTCTGAATCACTTCTGTTACCTGTTCCTTACCAAGACAACAAAGACACGTAGCCATCAGGAAAGCACCTTCAGTACGTTATGCAAGGGCAGGATTATCCCTAAAGAGATAGAGGATAGGGAAACGGTGACGAAGTTCCTCGAAGCCGTCGGACAGTTCGAACGGATCATGAATGACAGCGGCTTTATCACGCTTACCCGCCTCTCGACGGATGAAATCGTGGGGACAGAAACGACAGCGGGCATCGTGGAGAAATATTTTGCCCTCTCTCAAAATGACACGACTGTATTGAAAGACATCCAGTTGAACCCGGAGGAGATGCGTATCGGTGACGACATCCTCTGCCTTCACACTCTCTCGGATGTGGAGGACTTACCGGGCAAGGTGGCGACGGACAGCCGCTATGAACGGTTATCCACCGACCGGAGCGACTGCCGGTTGTCATTTGCCGCCCCGGTGGGCGTGCTGTTGAACTGTAACCATGTATATAATCAATACATCTTCATCGATGACCACGCGGAGAACCTGAAACGGTTTGAGCAGACAGCCCGAAACATGCACTCGTTATCCCGTTATTCCCGTTCCAACCAGATAAACAAGGCTTGGATAGAGGAATACCTGAACGAAGCGCACAGCAAGGGACTGACCTCGGTACGCTGCCACTGCAACGTGATGGCGTGGAGTGACGACAGGGAGACTTTGAAGCATATCAAGAACGACGTGGGCAGCCAGCTCGCCCTGATGGAGTGCAAGCCGAGACACAACACGGTGGACGTTCCTACACTGTTCTGGGCGGCGATACCCGGAAACGAGGGAGATTTCCCTTTCGAGGAAAGTTTCTACACGTTCATCCCGCAAGCCTTGTGCTTCTTCACCGGGGAAACGAACTACAAGAGTTCACTCTCACCTTTCGGTATCAAGATGGTGGATCGGATGACAGGAAAACCGCTGCACCTGGACATCTCGGACTTGCCGATGAAACGGGGGATTATCACCAACCGCAACAAGTTTGTCCTGGGGCCTTCGGGGTCAGGTAAATCCTTCTTCATGAACCACCTTGTCAGGCAATACTATGAACAGAACAGCCATATCGTATTGATCGACACGGGTAACTCGTATCAGGGATTGTGCGAACTGATACACCGAAAAACAAAAGGTGAGGACGGGGTATATTACACGTACTCGGAAGACAAGCCCATCAGCTTCAATCCCTTCTATACAGACGATTACAAGTTCAGCGTGGAAAAGAAGGATTCCATCAAGACACTGCTGCTGACGCTTTGGAAAAGCGAGGACGAGAAAATCACGAAAACGGAAAGCGGCGAGTTGGGAAGCGCGGTGTCGGCCTATATCCGAAAGATACAGCAAGACCGGAACATCGTGCCCTCGTTCGACACCTTTTACGAGTATATGCTGGATGATTACCGGGAGGAACTGGTAAAAAGGGGCATATCAAGGTGAGCCGGGAGGACTTTAACATCGACAATTTCCTTACCACCCTGCGGCAATATTACAAGGGTGGTCGTTATGATTTTCTGCTGAACTCCCGTGAGAACATAGACCTGCTGAACAAGCGGTTTATAGTCTTTGAAATTGATTCGATAAAGGATAATGCGGAGCTTTTTCCCGTGGTAACGATTATCATCATGGAAGCCTTTATAAATAAAATGCGCCGCCTGAAAGGAGTGCGAAAAATGCTGATTTGCGAAGAGGCATGGAAGGCTCTTTCCTCACCGAGCATGAGTGAATACCTGAAATATCTTTATAAAACAGTCCGAAAATATTACGGAGAGGCTGTGGTAGTTACACAGGAAGTGGACGATATAATCTCGTCCCCCATTGTGAAAGAGGCTATCATCAATAACTCCGATTGCAAAATCCTTCTCGACCAGAAAAAATACATGAACAAGTTTGACGGCATACAAGCGATGCTCGGGCTGACAGAGAAGGAGAAGGCGCAGATACTCTCCATCAACCTTGCCAATCATCCCGGAAGAAAATACAAGGAGGTCTGGGTCGGGTTAAACGGGGTACAGTCGGCGGTGTACGCAACGGAAGTGTCACCTGCCGAGTATCTAACTTATACCACTGAAGAGAGCGAGAAAACGGAGGTATTCAACCTCGCGGAAGAACTGGGCGGCGATCTGGAACTTGCCATCAAGCGGCTGGCGGAAACAAGATACAAGTAGGTGCGCCCACATGAGAGTACGGAATGAATAGCCGGATGTACAGATAATCGGTCAGCCAACCGGTTAAACGGTTGGCTGACTAAACGACTAAACGGTTAAACGTACAAACGGTTGGTTGTATAACTAATTAAAAACAAAATCATCATGAAACGATTGAATTTAATTCTACTGCTGACAGCTGTGACAATGGCTCTGGCTATGGTCATTTCCTGCAAAGAAACAAACTCCGACCGGTTGGAAAAGATGCGGGGTGAATGGACAAGCACAGGCAAAAAGCCTCCCTTTACCTTATGGGAAGAGAACGGGACATATCATGTAACGGTAACGAAAAAAAGTCATGCAGGAAATACACGGACAGAAACGTACCAGATACGTGAAACGGACGGCTCCCTCTTCATTGAAACGGGGCTGGCGGTGATGTTGACCTATGACAAGGAGAAAGACCGCATACACCTGTCACCCGGCGGAGAGTATAAACGAAGTAACCATCAACTAAAAAAAATAAGAGTATGAAACAAGTAAAAGCTATTATCATCGGAACGGCGTGCCTGCTGCTGGCTGGTACGGCAAAGGCGCAATGGGTAGTGAGTGATCCGGGTAACCTGGCACAAGGAATCATCAACACCACCAAGCAGATCGTACAGACCTCAACAACGGCGAAGAACACGCTGGACAATTTCAATGAAACGGTGAAAATCTTCGAGCAAGGACGGAAGTATTACGACGCGCTCAAGGCTGTGCATGATGTTGTAAAAGGCGGTGTGAAAGTGACAAAGAGTATCGAACTGGTAGCTGACATCTCGGAAATCTATGTGAGGAATTACCAGAAGATGCTGGGAGATCCGAACTACACGCCGGACGAGTTATCGACCATCTCCTTCGGGTACGCCAAGCTGCTAAGCGAGAGTGCGGACATTCTGCAAGATTTGTAAAAACGTGGTGAACGTGACGGGAATGTCGCTCACGGATGCGGAACGGCTGGCAATCATCGACCAGAGCTACAAGCGGCTGCTGGAATACCGTAATCTTGTACAATACTACACGAACAAGAATATCTCGGTAAGTTACCTGCGGGCGAAAAAGAAGAAGGATACTGACCGGGTGATGGCCCTGTACGGTTCGGCGGACGAACGCTACTGGTGAT
>ENA-OPYU01000087-OPYU01000087.1-human-gut-metagenome-genome-assembly--contig:-NODE-87-length-32779-cov-5.730461_pt1 | contig 32779 bp, 29 predicted proteins | sample MGYA00242637_ERZ504482 | MGnify/ENA primary metagenome ERZ504482 (study PRJEB26092, sample SAMD00036237) | human gut metagenome | host: Homo sapiens | study: EMG produced TPA metagenomics assembly of... | reverse complement strand
CTCCGCGGCGGCGGTGGGCCCCATGCCGTCCTCCGTCGCCAGGAGGAAGAGCTCGACCTTCTCCCTGCTGTACATGCGGACCTCCAGTCCGGACCGCCCCGCGGTCCAACTTTCTGTCCGCACCCCCAACCGTACGGTTTTTTCATGCTCCACCCTCCAAGAGTCAGCAATCTAAATCGGAATCTTGGAAAAGCATGAGGGCAAAGCTGTCAGCTATGTGTTACAAGGCGTCAATAATCACTTGATGCCTCGAAGCCAATTAATCTCACGAAGCAAGATGACGCAATAGGTGCAGAAAAACCGTCTGGTGTCGATCAGTCCAGGAATTTTGCCGATAGCAAAAGTAGATAGGCAAGGTTACATCACGCGAACCTTCAATTGAGCACTCACTCACTTCTGATCCATCCGACGCAAGAGAGGACCCAGACAAACCCAATATCAATCCCCCGGCTTGAAGAAACTCAGTCTGCGCCCTGTTTCCGTATTCAACATCACGGAAGCGAAAATTGACGAGCTGGGCTTCGGGACATTGATTGATTGCATTGAGACAGGGTGACAAATTAATGGGAACAGCGAGCCTGCCGCCCAGTAACTCGCGAATGGTCATGGCGCCCACAGATTGATGACCCGCTGGGCATGAAAGAACCTTGAGCTCCTTTTCACCCAAATATTTTGAAGAAAGGACGCTGTCCCGTGGTTCCTCGAATGAGATAGCCGCATCCGAAATGCCAAGCACAAGTGATTCAAAGCATGTGGCCGTTGGCTGATGCCACACATCAAGGTGAATCTGAGGGTGCGAGCGTTCAAACGAGTCATACCAGCTTTCGGCAAAAAGGCGCCCCCGCCCATGAAGGCAGGGGGCGTAAAGACGAAAGTGGCCATCGGGCGAAACGCCGTCGCCCCTCGATTGAGCGTACTTTTTGAGATCGTCGACTTGTGCCAGGATCACGCGCGCACGACGCGCAAATTCTCTGCCCGCCGGAGACAAAACAGCCTCCCCCGCCGATCGGTCGAGCAAAACAATCTGATACTCAGATTCCAGCTTTTTGATTGCCGACGAAACGGCCTGCGGACTCACATGAACGGCGCGAGCTGCTTTGCGCACGCCGCCATAGTTCGCTACCGCTTGAAGGTATTCGAGTTGAGAAAGCTGCATAGATTACTCCAAAGGCAGCCAAGTCGACGGGCCAAGCGCCCTCAGATGAGGTTCTCGCCCAGGTTTTTGCCGCCGAGGACGTGCATGTGGAAGTGCATGACGGTCTGGCCGGCGTTGACGCCCTTGTTGGAGATGACGCGGAAACCGTCCTCCAGACCCTTGGCCTTGGCGACCTCCTGGATGGCGTGAGCCATGGCGCCCATGGTCTCGGCGGGTACGTTGTCGGCGATGTCGCTGTAGTGCTTCTTAGGGATCACGAGCGTGTGGACCGGCGCCTGCGGGTTGAGGTCGTCGAAGGCGATGACCTGGTCGTCCTCATAGACAACGGTCGAGGGGATCTCGTGGTTGGCAATTTTACAGAAGATGCAATCGCACATAGCTGGTTCCTTTCTTACAGACCAAGGTAATTATATTTGGTCGAGATGCTTAGAACGAAAGGTTATCATCGGTGTTGGCGGCCTCGCCGTCGGCGAGCACGTCGTTGCCGTCGACGTCCTTAAGGAGCACCGAGACCTTCTGCTCGGCATCGGACAGGCGGGTGCGCAGGCTTTTGAGGAGCTCGACGCCGCGGGTGTAGCTCTCGAGCGACTCCTCAAGCTCCATATCGCCCGACTCCAGGCTGCGGATGATGAGCTCCAGCTCCTGCGAGGCCTGCTTGTACGTAAGCTGCTCGACCGGGGTCTTCTCTGCCATATCTGTTTCCTTTCCTAAGGGTCTATCACTGCGAAACGCGATCTACTCGACCGTATCGACCGTTGCTGCCACGTTGCCGTCTGCCATGTGCACGCGAATGGCGTCGCCAGGCTTAAAGGTCTTGGCACTCGTAGCCACACCATCATCGCTGTACGCGATGGAATAGCCGCGAGCAAGCACTTTGAGCGGCGACAGGGCATCGAGCGACGCTGCCGCACGGCTCAGGTCGGACGCTGGCTTGCTGAGCATCGTGCGTCCTTGATGCTCTAGGCGGGAACTCGCAAGCGTGAGCACATGGCGCTTACCATCGAGCCCCGAGGTGCTTGTAATCAGACGCTCGGGCAAGCGCTCAAAGTTGGAGCGGAATGTCCCGACCGAGCGTACTATGGCGCCCGACAGGCGATCGGCAGTCAGCGCAAGCTCCGATTCGCGACGCTCGACCATAAATGTGGGGTCGTTGAGGCACGGGCGACACGCAGCGGCATCGAGCGCATCACCCAAGCGAGCCGTATAGGTATCCCAGGCACGGCGACCGCGCTGATCGAGCATCTCCAGGTCAACCTGGGCCGACCCAATCATCGATGCCATCGCGGCACCCAGACGCTGATGGCGCGCCTCGAGCACATCGGCCAACTCCGTCATAGCCGGCGCCACCGATTCTGCCGCCGCCGTGGGCGTGGAGGCGCGTCGGTCGCTCACCATGTCGCAAATCGAGGTATCGGGCTCATGGCCAATGCCGGTCACCACGGGCACAGGACAAGCCGCCACCGCGCGGGCAAGCTCCTCGTCATTAAAGGTCATGAGGTCCTCAAAGGAGCCGCCGCCGCGCACCAGCAAAATACAGTCGGGCGCCGGCGTAATGGAAGCGGCGCGACGCAAGCCATCAATGAGCTCGGCCGGCGCACCCTCGCCTTGAACCTTGGCGCCCACGCAGACAAGCTCGACGAGCGGGTTGCGACGGCGCAGCGTACGCTTGACGTCGTCGATTACCGCACCCGAAAGCGAGGTGACGACTGCCACACGCGAGCAAAACACCGGAATGCGACGTTTGCGTGCCTCGTCCATCAGGCCCTCGCGACGCAGCTTTTCGGCCAACTGAGCCACCTGCTGACGCAGCAGGCCCTCCCCCGCCAGCGAGAACGAGCGGGCAACGAAGCTCATGCGACCCGTAGGCTTGTAGAGATTGAAGCTGCCCTTAAAGCTCACCTGCATGCCATCACGCAGATCGAAGGTACGCTTAAGGTAGGCGCCCTTCCAGATGATGCAGTCGACGGCCGCCGAGTCGTCCTTGATTTGGAAGTAGCAGTGGCCGCTTCGGGCATTGGGACCGCGGAAACCCGTGACCTCACCCAAAACGCTCAGCTGCGGAATGGCATCGAGCGCGCTGGCGGCGATCTCCACCGCTTGGCTCACGCTGAGCTCTTTGCGCTCCTGCTCGTCCGATCCGTCGAACTCGGCGGAAACGGTATTGCCGGTCAGATTCCAGCCTGCCACGCAGCCCCCTTTCGTCATCGTGCACAAAGGCTCTGGCCCTGCGCAAATTCAAGTCCAACACATAGTACAGCGCCGCGGGGACACAAATCCCCACGGCGCCCAGCGACCCAATTTGTTATCGGTTGGAGTTTCTGTTGTAACGAGCCATAAGGTAGAGCAGCTGAATGATCGAAGTGAGCGCTGCGGCAACATAGGTAAGCGCAGCGGCCGTCAGCACCTTCTTGGCACCGTTGACCTGCTTGGAGCTCATACCCGACTGCTCAATATACGCCACGGCGCGCCGACTGGCATCAATCTCAACCGGCAGCGTAACCAGCTGGAACAGCACGCTAAACGAGAAGAAGATCAGTGCGAGGGTCGTGAGTCCCGCGATGTTCATAAACAGGCCCATGAGCAGCACGATGGTCCAAGTGTTCTGGGTAAAGTTGACGACCGGCACGAGGGCGGTGCGTACCTTCATCATGGCATAACCACTTTGACGCTGAGCGGCGTGACCCGCCTCGTGACAAGCGACAGCAACGCTTGCGACCGAGCCGCCCGAACGGTTGGAATCCGACAGATACAGATTGTTGTCCTGCGGGTTGTAGTGGTCGGTAAGCTCACCAGCGACCCCCTTGATACCCACGGCATTGCAGCCGTTGGCGTCGAGCATGCGGCGAGCGACCGTGGCGCCCGTGTCGCCGTCCGAGCGAACCTTGGACCACGTCTTGTACGTCGAATTGATATAGCTCTGCGCGGCAAGGCCAAGCACTGTGCAGACAAGAACAACCAGCAGGTACAGCGGGTCGATGCCAAAGCCGTATCCATAGTAGTAGGGCATACGAATTCCTCCGATTCGAGTTACACATTGGAGGCATTTTACCCACTCGTCCAGCCAACTAGGCTTCCCTATAACAACTCAATCTTTCCGTCCTTCACCGTCAGCCCCATATTGCCGGAAAGCAGATCGTCCAGACGCGAGCCCACAAGCTCAAAACGCCAGCCTTCGCGCAGGGGACTCTGCTCGGGATGCTCAATGTAGTCGGCCAGGTCATCGCGCGAGGCAATAACCGAGGTCGCCACTCCCGAGCGTTCGGCAACCAGGCGGATGAGCGCATACATAAGGTCCGTCACGCTCTCCAGCTCCGGCGAGATCTGACGGTGCCCGCGCACCATGAGCGGCAGGCGATCGTGCGGGCAGCTCGCGCCGCGCTTGATGGCCATGAGTGCGCCGTCCACATCGCGCTCCCCCAGCTGATCGGTACCGCGAATGCTACGGAACTCCTCAACGCGCACGGGATTGCGCTTAACGAGCGCCAGCAGCGTGTCGTCGGACATGACCCACTTGCGCGGGATGTTACGGCGCTCGGCGCGGTCCTCGCGCCAGGCGGCGAGCTCGCGCGCGATGCCCAACTGGTGACGGCTGCACGAATTGATGCGTTTGACCTTACGGAACGCCTCGTGGCGATCGGCGCGATAGTGCGACTCGTCGGCCAGCGGGCGCAACTCGTCGAGCACCCAGTCCACACGGCCCAGCTCGCGCAGGCGACTCATCATCTCGGTATAGGCGACGATCAAGTACTTGACGTCATCGATCGCGTACTCAATCTGCTTATCGGTCAGCGGGCGGCGCGACCAATCGGTCAGTGACTCGGTTTTGGGCAATGAGACGCCGCAGAACGTCTGCACGAGCGCGCCGTAGGAAATCTGCTGGCGCTCGCCCAAGAAGGCGGCGGCCACCTGCGTGTCAAAAATGGGACGCGGCAGCACGCCCACGGTATGGAGCATAACCTCCATGTCCTGCGAGCAGGCATGGAAGACCTTGATCACGCTCTCGTCGGCCATAAGCTCGGCAAGCGGCGACAGGTCGTCGATCACCAGCGGATCGACAGCGACACTCTCGGCGGGGGTGGCAATCTGGACCAGGCACAGGCGCGGATGAAACGTGCGCTCGCGCAAAAACTCGGTGTCGACGGCGATCGCGTCGAACTCGCGGGCGCGCTGGCAAAAGTCGACCAGAGCCTGATGTGTGGAAATGTACATATCAACCCATCGAATAAGGTTAGGCCCGAAAAACACGGGTAGGATGTCGGCATTGCCCTACAACTATACTCGGTTAGTCACAGAACGGGAACGTAAGTATGCGCTGCCTTATCATCCACAATCCGGCATCGGGTCCCAGCTCAGATGAAATCTACGCATTCACGCACGCCCTTGCACAGGGCGGCGACGAAGTCGTGATGCGCTTTATCGGCGATGGCATGGAGCCCGAGGACGCCGTGGCAGACGTTCGCGAGTTCGACCGCGTGGTCGTCTCGGGCGGCGACGGCACCGTCTCCAACGTGCTCGACCAGATGCGCGGCTGCGGCGTCCCCACGCTCGTCTTCCCCTCCGGCACGGCCTGCCTGTTCTTTAACAACATCGGCAATGCCCCCGAGGCAGCGGCGCTTGCCAAGGCATGTCGCGCCGGCCGCACGGTCAAAGTAGACATGGGCGAGCTCTTTTGGCTCGACGAGAACGGCAACGAAAAGCGCCATGGCTTTATCATCATCGCCGGTTCGGGCTTTGACGCCGAGATCATGATGAAGGCCCAGCCCCCTACAAAAGCGACATCGGCGAGATCGCCTACTTCCTCTCCGCTCTCGCCACGCCAACCCAGCGGTGGCGCACTTTACCATTGAGCATGATGGCATTGTTGAGGAGCTCGACGGCATCTGCTGCATGGCGGGCAACACGTCTGTCATCCAAAACGACATCAACCTGTTCCCCAACTGCCGTATGAACGACGGCATGGTCGACATCGTCGTTATTGAGCCCGTGCGCACGGTGCAGTTGCTCCCCACGGTAATCACCGCCGCGCTCGACCCCGCCGGCAAGGTACTCGGCCGCCCGCAGTTTAAGATCATCCAGACCAAAGAAGCCAAGATTACCTGCACGCCATCGCTCGGTATGCAGTTTGATGGCGAGATCATTTCCAGCAACTCCGGCGTCTTTGGCGCCCGCGCGCTACCGCAATGCCTTGATATCATCGTCGACGAATTCTCGCCGCTCGGAAAATAGGAGGACCCCCGTGAACGACAACCCCATCCTTGGCTTTATCGTCATCGTTTTGGCCATGCTCGTCGGCTATGCCATTAACGTGATTCACCGTCGAAAGAAGTAGCCATTACTCTTAGACGGCCCGTGCAGCCCGGACCCCTCGCCGGCATGAAACCACATGCCGGCGAGGGTCCGCTTTTTTCTTGACGCTTTATTTAGCTACATTTTTCGCTGGCGTTATACAAATTGATTTCCCACTAAATGAGTTCAATTTACCGTTAATCGCATATTTCGCTACGCTTATCGAGTAAATAACTTTCATGAATGTATATTGTTTCGAATTCGTTACGCTTGGGGAGAGTATTTATTGGCTGAAGCCCTCTGGAGACAGAGGGCTTTCGCACGCTGGGAGGGAACATGAGTAAAACTCATCCCGTCAACGCGCTCAAGAAGCTTGGCATAGGCCTTGCATTTGGAGCTGCAACCATCATGTCCATGCCGACATCTGCGCTCGCCTGCACGCAGATGTACATGGGCAACAAGCTGACGGCCGACGGTGACACGTACTATGGCCGCGCCGAGGACTTCGATAAGCGCTACCTCAAGCACTTTGGCATTGAGCCTTCTCACGGCCCGGGGCATACGTACGGCTCGGACGAGTCCGCATTCATGTATACCTCGACCAAGACCACGTATCGCTACACCTATGTACGCGACCATCCCTCCCAGTGGCACGGGCGCTATGATGCCTACTCTGAGGCAGGCATCAATGAGAAGGGCGTGTCCTGCTCCGCAACGCTGACCACCGGCATGAATGCTGATGCTGAGGCAGCAGACCCCCTGACCAAAACCGGTATTGGCGAGTACAGCTACGGCAGCGTTATCTTAGGTGAAAGCGCCAATGCACGTGAGGGCGTCGAGCTCCTCGGCAAGATCATCAACGAGCAGGGCGCCTGCGGCAACGATCAGATTATCATCGCCGACAGCAACGAGACTTGGCTGTTTGCCGCACTTTCCGGCCACCAGTGGATCGCCATGAGGCTCACTGACGATATCGCCTCGCTCAACCCCAACATCGGCAACCTCAACTACAAGGTTGACCTCACCGACACCGCGAACTGTCTCCACTCTGCGACCATCGAGTCCATGCCTAAGGAGAATGGCTTCGCCAAGTACTTCGATGACGGTCAATTTGACGTTGCCCAGACCTACGGCGAGGCAATTAGCGAAAAGGCCATGCATTCTTGGGCCCGTTATGTCCAGGGTCGCGCCTACTTCGGTGTGCCGCTCACCGAGGGCACCGACTACGAGATCGTCAAGGACGAGCGCGAAGATGCTCGTGCCACGACCGGCGCCCTGGTTAGCAAGGCGCAGCCGCTGTTCTTCCAGCCCGGCAAGTCCGACTGGAACACCTTTGAGATGATCCGCGCGTTTGGCAACCGCGGCGAGAAGGTCCCGGGCCTCAACGCCAACACCGACGGCGCCTACGCCATTGGTACCGAGACCAACACCGAGGTCAATCTCTTCCAGATCCGTCAGGGCATGGACCCCGAGATCGCGACCATCCAGTGGGAGATGCTCTCCCGCGCCGCCTACTCCGTCGCCATCCCCTACTACTCCGCACTGCTCACCGAGGTTAGCCCGTACTACAGCGACCAGACCGTCTCCTTCGATCACTGCGAAGAGGAGGACATCGTGAACAACGAGGAGCCCGAGAACTCCATCAACTATGTCCTCATGGACATCAGCTCCCTGTGCTTCGAGCACCGTGAGCAGCTCGGCACCGGCGTTCGCGCCTACCTCGACGCTCTCCAGAACGAGCTCATCGAGCAGAACCTCGAGGTCGACAAGGCCATGCTCGCCGAGACCACCACTGAGGGCCGCACCGCCCTGGCCAACAAGGCCGGCAACGCTGCCACCAAGAACACCTATGTCAAGTGCAAGGCCCTGCTTCAGGAGATGCGCGCTTATCTGAAGGCTGAGGACTTCAGCAAGCCCTTCACCCCGAGCGACCTGAACACCGAGACCAACGGCCTCAAGGTGTCCATCACCTACGCCAAGGACGCCCTCGCCACCGAGCAGCCCGGTACCCCCGACAAGCCCGAGCAGCCCGGTACCCCCGACAAGCCCGAGCAGCCCGGTACCCCCGACAAGCCCGAGCAGCCCGGTACCCCCGACAAGCCCACCAAGCCGAGCACCACGACCACGGTGACCACCAACAAGACGAACACCAAGGGCAACCTGCCCACCACCGGTGACCGTTTTGATGGCCGCATGGTGGCTGCGTTCGCCGCTGCCGGCGTCGTCGTCATCTCCGCAGGCGGTTACTTCCTCTACCGTCGCAATAAGGAGTAACGTCTTAGCTGAGCGGGCGAGGCAGCCATGGCAGCCTCGCCCGCTTAGCCCGCTCTTTTGACCGACGGGAAACCCGCCTGAAATCTTTTTAAAAAAGATTTCCCCGCACACACTTCGCTGTGCTATAGTGCAGCGCAACAGCAATCAGGTGCTACCGCGCCACGGCATCACGAAAGGAGCCACCAACATGAAGAACACGATGAAGTCTCTCAACAACTGGTGGTGGCGTGATGCGAATACGATCGGTCGACAGTGAGTCCCTCACGCCTGTTTTTGCGCTCTAGGTGATTGGAAGGCCTCCGGTTTCGACCGGGGGCCTTTTTCTATCTCGAGCCCGATCGCATTCGCATCACGCGCCTCCGCTTTTCTCTTGCAATCCCCTTCCGAAAGGATTTTCACCATGTCTCAGAACACCACCGCCACCCAGCCCCGCACCGTCCATACCGCCGATCGCGGCAAACTCGATGTCCGCGCCCTCGTCCTGCTCGCCATCCTGCTCGCCGCCGGCTTCATCCTCAACTTCACCGTCGGCAAGGCAATCTCGGGCATCTCGGGCGGCATGATCAGCCCCGAGTTCATCATCTCGGCCTTCTGCCTCACCATCCTGGTCGTTCGCCCCAACATCGGCCAGGCGCTCGTCATTGGCCTCATCTCGGCTGCTGTGATCCAGATCACCACCACTTCGCCGTTCGTCGATTTTGCCGCCGAGGGCATCGCCGCCATGCTCATGGCCGGCATCGTCAACGCCGCCGGCAAGAACGGTCAGGTCAAGCCCGCCATCGCCATTGTCGCAACCTTCCTGACCACCTTTGTCTCCGGCGCCATCTTCATGGTCATCAAGATGGCCATGCTCGGCGTGGTCGGCGAGCTCGCCGCCGCCATGTTGCCCGTCGTCGCCATGACCGCCGTCTTTAACGCCATTCTGGTCGGCGCCCTCTACCTGCCCATCCAGAAGGCCCTGAAGCTCAACTAACCCACAGTGCCCCATCGGTAAAGACTGTCCCAAACAACTAGCTCTTGGGGACGTTCTTAAACGACTAGTCATTAAAGAACGTCCCCAATGACTATGAAAGGTATCCATGGAAACGATCATCAACGTCGACGATGTCTCGTTCTCCTATGGCACGCAGACCGAGCAGGCGCTCAGCCACATCTCGCTCAGCGTGAACAAGGGAGATTTCATCGGCATCATCGGGCCCTCGGGCGCCGGCAAGTCCACGCTTGCCGCCTGCCTGTCGGGTGCCGTGCCCCACCACTACACCGGCACGTTCTTTGGGTCCGTCATGGTTGACGGCCACGACACCTGCGAAGCCTCGCTCACCGACGTGTCGCAAATCGTCGGCAGCGTGCTGCAGGATATCGACACGCAGATGGTCGCCTCGGTCGTCGAGGACGAGATGCTCTTTGGCCTCGAGAACTTTGGCATTCCCCACGACCAGATCGAGCAGCGCGTGAGCGAAACGCTCGAGACCGTCGGCATCAGCGACCTGCGCGACCGCGAGATCGCCACCCTCTCGGGCGGACAGAAGCAAAAGGTAGCCATCGCCGCCATCCTCGCCATGCGTCCGCGCGTCTTGGTTCTCGACGAGCCCACCGCGGCACTCGACCCCGCCAGCTCCACGTTGGTCTTCGAGACGCTGCGTGAGGCAAACCGCGCACTTGGAATCACCATCGTCGTCGTTGAGCAAAAGGTCGCCCTGCTCTCGGAGTACTGCAACCGCGTGCTCGTGCTCAACCATGGCGAAATCGCGCTGCAGGGCGAACCACACGAGGTCTTCGCGCATACCGACGAGCTCCGTGCCATCGGCGTCGACTGCCCTCGCGTCACGCGTATCTTCAATAGCCTCGAGGCCGATGGCCTGGTAAGCGGTACCCCTTGCTTGGATGTCGATGAGGCCGAGCTCCTGATTTCGGGCATCGTCGACCCCGCACGCGCGGCCAGCGAAGCCCAGGCGCCCGCCGGCTCCCCGCATGCACCGTCGTTGCGCCCTCATGCCAAGGACGCCGAGCCCGTGCTCACCTTCGATCACGTTGAGTTTGCCTATCCCAATGGCGGCGCCGCCGTACACGACCTTAACCTGACCCTCTATCCCGGCGAGCTCGTGGGCATCGTCGGCCAAAACGGTGCCGGCAAGACCACGCTCACCAAGCTGCTCACGGGCCTGCTTAAGCCCGCCTCGGGCAGCGTGCGCGTTACGGGGCTGGATACCGCAGCCGTTCCTACGAGCCGCATCGCCCGCGAAGTCGCAACCCTCTTCCAAAACCCCGACCGCCAGATCTGCAAGGATACCGTACTCGACGAGGTCGCTTTTGGCCTGGAGCTTGCCGGCATCGACCGTGCCGAGGCTCTGCGCCGTGCTCAACTTGTTATCGACCGCTTTGGCCTGCCTGCCGATGAGGCACCTTTCTCACTTTCGCGCGGCCAGCGACAAATGGTGGCGCTTGCCTCCGTCGTAGTGGTTGAGCCCAAGATCGTCGTGCTCGACGAGCCCACGAGCGGCCTTGATTACCGCGAGTGCATGACCGTCATGGAAACGGTGCACACCATGGCCGAGCGCGGCTGCGCCGTTATCATGGTCTGCCACGATATGGAAGTTGTTTCCGACTTTGCCGAGCGTATCGTAGTAATGGCCGACGGTCGCATCCTCGACCGCGGCCGCACGCACGAGCTATTCTCGAACATCGATCTCATGCGGCGTGCCTACGTGGAGCCTCCCCAGGTTATTGAACTCTCGCGCCGTCTGGCATCTTCCGTCTCGCCCGCTTTTGCGCAGGTGAGCGAGGTCACCGATGTCGTTCGCATTACCAAGGAGATGGTCCGCCGTGGTTAACGTCATCGACTACATGCCGGGCGATACGCTGCTGCATCGCCTGAACCCCGTCGTCAAACTGGGCCTCGCCGCCGCCATCATCGTCGGCATCTTCTTGTCCGACACCTACGTGGCGCTGCTGGGCTTTTTGGCACTCACCCTTGCGCTGGGCGCCTATGCCGGTGTCGTCGACCGTCTGTTCTCGCTGCTCAAGTTGCTGATTCCGCTCGCGCTTATCATGCTGGTGCTCCAGCTGGCCTTTATGCGCGATGGCAACGTTGTGTGGGGCTTTATCACCGACACGGGCCTCATCACAGGATCGAAGGCCTGTCTGCGCCTGCTGGGTGTGGCGTTACCGCTCATCCTCATGCTCATGGTGACCAAGCTCAACGACCTTGCCAACGCCTGCGTCGAGGTGCTGCACGTACCGTATCGCTATGCCTTCACCTTTACCACGGCGCTGCGCTTTGTGCCGGTGTTTGGTCAGGAGATGAACGCCATCATGGAAGCGCAGACCGCGCGCGGCGTCGAGTACGACACCAAGAACCCTATCAAGAAGCTTAAGCTCATGTTGCCACTGTGTGTGCCGCTGCTCATCTCGAGCGTGGCCAAGACCGATGCCACGGCCTTGGCGGCAGAACAGCGCGGCTTCTATCTGCGTACACGCGCCAGCTCGTACAAGCGCTACCCCATCAAGGGCCTGGACATCGCCGTGCTCATCGTCAGCATCGCCCTCATCGCCATCGGCTTCCTGTTCTAGTTCGCCACCGGCAGCAACCGCCCAACGCAAAAGGCCTCGGCTCGCACCAAACGAGCCGAGGCCTTTACTGTTTCACCAGATAAAAGCTACCAAAATTAACCTGTCCCTTTTTTGGCAGGTCGGAAGCTAGAGGCGGTAGGGAGCGCCGCTGCGGATGATGGATTCGCGCACCAGGACATCCATGGCATCGAGGGTGATCTCGGGCATCTCTCGATACTTCTGCAGCACCGATAGCTCGGTGCAGGCCAGAATGACACGGTCGCAGCCGCTACGGGCGAACTCCCACATCACGCGGTCGAACTTATCCATATCGGGCTCACGTCCGGCCTTCACATCATCGTAGATAAGCGACATCACATCGTTCTGACGTTTCTCGCTGGGATAGACGACCTCAACACCCGCAGCCTCGCATTCGCGGCCGTAGACGCCCGCGCCCACGGTTCCGTCGGTGCCCATAATGCCAATCTTGTGCACCGGCTCGGCCGGCATACTCAGGTTGGGGTCGAACTCGCACTCCCCCATCACCGCACCCGCAAGGGCATAGCGCACCGACTCACGCGGCATGTGGATAATCGGCACCTTCGTAAACGACTGGATCTGGTCGTAGAAGTAGTGCGACGTGTTGCAGGGAATGGCAATGTGCGCACAGCCCAGCGACTCGAGTGCCTGGGCACACTCTTTCATGGTCGCCAGCAGCTTGGCATGCTCGCCGGTCTTAATGGCAAGCGTGCGGTCGGGCATGGTCGACTTGGAGAGCACCACCATGTCGATATGTTCCTGATCGCAGGCAGCAGCCGTATGGCGCACCACCTGGTCGTAGTAATACGACGTGGCCTCGGCGCCCATGCCGCCGATAACTCCCAGCTTTTCCATCGCCGCCTCCTTGGTGACGCTTGCGCAATTGCGCGTATCATACCCGCGCCCGCCCGATGTAAACCGGACGGGCGCCGCACTCATCTACTTGTAATACGTCTTGAACAGCTTAAAGTGGCGCAGCTTGGTGTGCCACATGCGCAGCCAGCGGTTAAAGACAAAGTCGCCCTTCATAAACGAAGGGTCGGCGCCCTTGCCTTCCTTGTCCAGGCGATGCACCTCCGCGCGCAACTCGGGATCCTTGACGTACTTGTCGACGACGCCCATGGGAACGACCATCCACAGTGCCTCGTCCTGCGCCGTCACAAACTCCGGCTCAAACGGGCGGTTGAACACATACTCGTCCACCACATACTTGGCAACGTTAAAGCCGCTGTTAGTGACGTAGTAGTTGCTGCGACCTTGGCGCGTGTTGAAATCGAAGAACTTAAACGAGCCGTCGCGTTCGTCGTACTTAACGTCAAAGTTGGAATAACCCACAAAGTGAAGGTCCTCGAGCAACTTGCGCACGCCGCCCATGAGCTCGTCATTGGGCTCGGTGATGATACAGGCGTGGTTGCCGACACCGTGAGGCTGATGCTCCTCGAGCAGCACGTGGCCCAGGCACATCATGCGGACCTTGCCGTTGCGGTCGGAATAGCTGGTGAGCACGCGCATATACTCGTCGTTGCCGGGCACGCGATCCTGCAAGATCAGGTCGTCGGTGTAGCCGCTGGCATACGAGTCGCGAATGACCTGTTCCAGCTCGGCACGGTCGGCAATCTCATAGGCCTTTTTCTGGCCCTCGAACTCGTGCTGCCACCACATGATGCCGTCGGAAGGCTTCAGGATCATCGGGTAAGGAAAATCGATCTGGTCGAGCACTTCGGCAGGTGCCTCGCCTTGGGCATTCAGCATCGCCATGGTGAAGGTAAAGGTATGCGGATAGGGCACGCCGTGCTTCTCGCACAGCTCGTAGAAGATCTCCTTCTTCTGACACTGCTCAAGCATGCTGTAGGGAGCGTAAGGCGCGACGATGTTATCCGCCAGCTCATGGGCATCCTTGGCCTGAGCCACGAGGGCAACATAGTTATCGCCACAGCCCACAAGGACAATCGTCTTGTCGGCATGCGCTTGGGCAATGCCGTTGACGGTTTTGAGCATCACGGGCATGGTGTCGATATCCACGTTGGGCGTGTAGTCGATAATCTGGCTGCGGTAAGCGGGACCCGTCTGGTACTTGCCAAAGACCAGACTCTTGACCTGGTACTCCTCATAGAAGGCGCGCGCCACCGAATAGGCGTTGATGTCGCCTCCGAGCAGCACGGGAATGAACTCGCGCTCTGTAAACTGCAATGCCATGGAAACTTCCTATCATGAACTGCCCACACAACGGGCGGTCTTTGCGCAACTGATTTATTCTAGCGTGCCAAGCCGCCGGCGCCCAAAGCTCCACCGTATCTATGGCAATCGACGTGATCGTCCAGCATAAAGCCGCACTCACCGCGATGGGGCCTTGTAGCCGCAAACCCCCTGTTGAGATAGCTTTCACGACCGAAAGCCCGTCCGCAAACAGGCCCCCGTAACGTTAAAGTTGAACTCTATGGTTTCTCAACAATTCATCATAACTGCAGGTCAAAGCCAAAGCCTCAAGTTCAACTTGACCCTTTGGAACCTTTAAGGTTCAAGTTGAGGTCGAAAGCAGTAGTAGAATACCGTTCGAACCATAACCTACGATTGATTGCAGAGGGACTGGATGCAGCATTCGAATCATCGCACCGCAGCGCTCATTGCGTCGAAGCCGGCTCGTATCATCACGAGCGCCGCGCTCGCCGTTGCGCTGACGGCCACGCCGATGCTCTCCCCCGTTGCGGCGTATGCCGCCTCGCAGGCAACGCAGGACCAGCTTTCCGCAGCCCAGCAGAAGATCGAAGCCGCCACGAGCGCCTACAACGACGCCCGCACCAAACTCGATGACCTGCAAAAGCAGATTGACTCCAACGAGGCAAGCATCGAGGAAATCGAGGCTAAGCTTCCCGAGCAGCAGGCCAAGGCAAGCTCCGCCATGCGCGATCTGTACAAGTATCAGAAGGGCACTAATCCCATCGTGAGCTTCCTGGTCAATGCGCAGAGCCTGGGTGAGTTCATCACGACCTGCAAATACACCAACCAGATCACGAGCTCGAGCGTCAACGAGATCGAAGAGCTCAATAATATGCAAACCGAACTCGAGCAGAACAAGGCCGAGCTCCAGCAGGCCAAGTCACAGCTTGAGGCAGAGCAGAAAAACGCCGAGGATGCGCTGGCGCAGGCCCAGCAGCTCCGCAGCGAGGCACAGGCAAAAGCCGAGCAGGAAAATGCCGCCGAGCTTGCCAAGCTTGAGGCCGATAAGGCCGCTGCCGCCGAGAAGCTCTCGGGCGAGGGCGTAAGCGGCGGCAATTCCAGCAGCCAGGCCACCAACACCAACACCACCATAGACACCACGGTGAACAACTCCAATACCGGTAGTTCCGATTACGATTCGTTCATTAATGAGTGGACGAGCCGCATCGACAATTATCTCGCCGGCTCCCCCATGGCAGGCCAGGGCTATAACTTTGCCGTCGCCGCTTGGAATACCGGTGTCGACCCCCGTTGGTCCCCCGCCATCGCCTGCATCGAGAGCACCAAGGGTGCTTATTGCGCCAATTCTTACAACGCCTGGGGCTGGAGTGCCCGTGGCGGCGGTTGGCGCAGCTTTGGCAGCTGGAGCGAGGGCATCTCCGCTCACGTTGCCTATCTGGGCGCCAACTACGGCTCCACCCTTACCCCGGCAGCGGCCAAAAAGTACTGCCCGCCCACGTGGCAGGACTGGTACAACAAAGTCGCCGCTCAGATGAACCGCATCTAGGTGCAACTGCAAAGGGCCCCAATGGGGCCCTTTTCTTTTAGGTAGCGGAGGTATCGACGACGCCGGTCGCATTGGCAACCGCGACTATGACGATCATGCATAGGAGCAGCACACCCAATGCCTTGAGCCAGAGTTTCGCGAGTTTCTTGCCGCGATAGCTGTCGAGCAGTACGAATCGCCGACGAAGACGGCGCTTATCGAGCAGCGCAAAATGCATAAAGCACCATAAGGCCATCGACAAAGCAAAAAATACTCGATTATGAGAAGCCACGTCGGGTAGCCTTGGTTTGCTCCCGTGGGGTGAAAGACGGCAAAGTGACTTCCGGCAAAGAACACAAGTAGCGAGAAGCAGACAAGCGTATTCCAAATGCGCCCCAGAGACTCCGGAACGCGAGAGAGCAGACCGCATGCAGCGGAGGCGGCAGGCCTAGGAAGCCCTGCGGGGTTCTGGAGCCCTTGGGGCGTCAACACCGTCTCCGAGGCCGGAGTACGGACAGGCGCAGGCGCAGGAGGCCGCACGGGGCGACTCAGATCGTATGCCGCGCGCGTAGCCCGTCCCAACGCTTCCGCACTCGCAAAACGCTTAGCCGGGTCGAGCGCCATCGACATGCAGATGACATCGGCAAGTGGAGTGGGAATGCCACGCGCCTCGCATTGCTCGCGCATGTCGAGCCCTGGTTTAGGGTCGATTCCCGTCAAGCAGAAGAACAACAGGGCGCCAAGTGCGTAGACGTCGCTGCGCACACTCGTCTGCCCAAACCCATACTGCTCGGGCGGCGCATAGGGTCGCGTGCCAAACTTGACGGTGTCGGCATCGGCGCCATCGCGCCATACGCGCGCGATCCCCAAGTCGATAATCACCAGCGATGAAAACGTCAGGCCCTCATCGAGCGTACGGCTCGCACCTGTCACGATGATATTCGATGGCTTGAGGTCGCGATGGATCACCGGCGCCGACGTCTCCCCCGCCATTGCAAAACCGGCATGGAGCTCGCCCACGGCGTCGCAAAGGGCAGGATACAATTCACATGCATAATCGGGGGTGGCTCCCAGACGGTCCACCAGCACCCCGAGCGTCTCACCTTCGATATATTCCATAACCACGTTAAGCTCGTCGCCCACACGACGGCAATCGACGATTCTGGGCAGGTGCTCAAAACGCCTGCCCGCCCGCTGAGCGGCAAACAGACGCTCGTATGCCCCGCCGATTTGAGCCGAGGCATCGATGCGTTTACGGACAAAGGGGCCGAGAGAACCACCACCGGTTCCTTCAAAGTACACGAGCTCGGTTGTTTCAACGGACGAGCGCTTAAGTACACGCTCCACGCGATAGCTGTCGTCGCGATCGAGCGACGCCAGATGTTCGGCAAGCGCTGCGGTCAGCTCGTCATCGGAATATGTTGTGGTCTGAGTATCCATAGCCTCCATCATAGCGCAGGGCGCAGACACCCCATGGCATCCGCGCCCCGTTCGTTTGCATCGTTGTTCGGCAGCTCCGCCGGCTCAGATATCAGCCGCTAACTCACCGTCTCCTCGCCAAAGCGATACAGCTCCTCGTTGACCTTTTGGAGGCTGCACCCGCGATCGATGCAAAAGATGATAATCGCATCACGGCGATCCTTGCAGTTAAGGACGCTTACCCCGGCAGCCGTCAGTGCACGGTTGGCCTCTTTGAGCGTCAGCGCCATCGCAAAGGCAATCTGCAGCACCTTATTGCGACTCGGATTGCGCGAACCAGTAAAGATCTGATAGCCAAAGGTCTCGTTGAGGTCGGCCATACGCACCACGCGCGAACGCTCCAAGCCCTTTTCCTGCAGCAGCTGCTTCAGGTAGTCCGAAAGCGACGGGGCGGCAAAGTCGTGCTCCCTGATATAGCCATCGATGTTCGGTGCATCGAGAAGCTCATTGAGCAACTCCTCAGTCAGCTTTTTATCGGGCATACGACTTCACCTCCCCCAGTGCATGCAACATGCTAGAAACCGCTTACGTCCGAACGCTCCCAGCTAGCAACCTGGTCGGGAGACACCGTACCCAGCGCCTCGAACTTCCAGGAACCGCCCGCCTTCAGATGATTGGTGTTTGCAAAAGCCGTTCCAACCTGGTTGCCATCGGCATCATACAGAACATACTCAATCTGAATGTAGCTCTTTTCCTTGTCCGTGTTATTGGTCAGCGTGCCCGTGATCTTATAGGCAAACTGATTGGAGGTGTCTTCATCCTCGTCAGCAATGGTATACGGTTCTTGCGGTTCTTTTTGCTCCTCAGCCTGCTGTGTCGCCTCGGCAGGTTTTGCCGAATCGCTCGCAGACGAATCGGTTGAATTGCCACCCATAGAGCCCACGGCACCGACGATAACCAGCACCACGATGATGCCTAGGACAATCTTGCCGATCGGCTTCTTTCCCTCTTTTGCCATTATTCATCCTTCCTACAATCCGGCTACCGTGCCGGCACACAGCACATCGTAGGAAGGATTGAATTTGAATTCATTAGCTGAGAGCTAAGGTTGCAGTAAACGGCCAATGCAGTTATCCAAACGCCGAGCAAACGCACTCTGCACGACCGTCTGCTGGCAGTGCATCAACCCACCGTGACGGATTCCCCGGTAAAGGCACTGATCATCAACAGGGCAAAGAACACCAGGTAGCTGACACTCAGCGGGTACGCAATGATCAGGAATACGACCCAACCGACATTGGTTTTACCGTCGGCACGGCGTTGCCCGCGATTGCGGCAGAGCCAAATCGTCACGCCGATGGCAGTGATAAACAGTACGAGTGCCGCCGCAGCCAGCCCAGCAAGCACAAACATCACGCCAATGCTCACAGCAATGACCGGAAGTAGCAGCAAGCCACACCCGCATCCACCCGGACTATATACGGCAGACTGTCGGCGTCGTTCCATCGTCACTCCAAGCCAAGCAATCGTTTGTAGACATCGAGGCCCTTGAGTAGGATTTCCTCGTCAAAGAGCATGCTATCGGTATGCAGGGCGCTTGTTACATAGGCGGGGCAGCCATCCGAATCACTCGGGTTGTCTTGGCCCTCTGGCACGCCCGTGCCCAGCAAGAAGAACACGCCCGGCAGATGCCGCTGATAGAACGCGAAATCCTCGGCGATTAGCAGCGGCTCGTCCACGAGCTGCAATTCGGGCAGAGCGGGCGCGATTCGGGCAAACAGCTCGGGGTCGTTGTCGACCGGCGGATAGCCCTCGGCAAAGTCGAGATCGTACGTGCAGCCCGTTGCAGCGCATGCCTCATCAAGCACGCGGCACACACCCTCGCGTGCACGGTCGAACATGTCGTCCGTAAACACACGCAGGCTTCCGGCCACATGGGCCTCCCCCGCCACCGCGTTGCAAACCGTACCGGCCCGCAGCAGACCAAACTTACCGATACAGGGCTCGTCGGCGCCCAACTCGTCCATCAGCTCGCGCTCGGCAACCAAAAACTTCGCTGCCGCCAACGCGGCATCGTGCGACTCCTCAACCGGCACACCATAAGTCTTAGCAATATGGATACTCGTACCGTGAATGTGGATATGTGTCTCGCTCGAGCGCGCCAGCAGCGGGCCGGAACAACTCGCCAACGTGTTCGCAGGCAGATCGGGCCACACGTGAAAGCCAAAAATGCGGTCGACCCCGTAGCGCTCGAACACACCGCTATCGCATACCGTCTTGGCGCCACCGGTCGTCTCCTCGGCAGGCTGGAACACAAAGAGCACGTTGTGTTTGATGGCACCTGGCTGCTCGCGAATCGTACGGTCGACATACGTCGCGGCGGCAAGTGCCATGGCCATGTGTCCATCGTGTCCGCAAGCGTGCATCTTTCCGGGATGCGTCGAAGCAAAGGCCGCACCCGTCGCCTCCGCGATGGGCAGCGCGTCCATATCGGCGCGAATCGCCGTGGCATGCGCGGCGCCCGCGCCAGCGTCGAAGAAAGCACAGACGCAGCTGGGGCACGGATAGGTCACCTCGCAGGTGAGCGGCGCCAACACGCCCTCGATATAGGCTATGGTTTGAGGAAGATCGAAATCGAGCTCCGGAATGCGATGAAGATCGCGGCGATAGCGACGGAGTTCTTGGAGCTCGGTCATAGAGGATCCTTTCGTGAGACACATCAGTTTCACTTATTGTGATGCAGAATTGTGAAGCCCTTGTTTCTAGCATGTCCCTGCATTTTTTTGAAACGTTATATACGAATACTCTTGTTTGGTAAAGTGCAACGTGGTAGGGTCGTTACTACTTGATAGAGGCGCGGGCACGAAGAACCGCGGGCGAGCCGGCAGGCTTTGACCCCGTGGGGAGGCGAAACCCGCCGAACTGGGCTTTTCGGGCACGAACAACCTGGTGGGCCTGTGGGAAACACCCACAGGACTGTCTGCAGCAATGCGGGAGCGCTATCCGGACATTGGGTCCACGCTATGCGGATTCGATGCGCAGGTAGCGCCGTCTGGATAGCGAGGTTTACGGGACATGTCATTGACTCCCAACGAGGCATATGCGGCTAAGCGGCCGTTTGTGGACAAGGAGACACTCGAGCATATCGTCGAGCAGTTCCCCACGCCGTTTCATCTATACGACGAGGCGGGCATCCGCCGCAACATGCAAGAAGTGCGCGACGCCTTTGCATGGAACCCGGGCTTTAAGGAATACTTTGCCGTCAAGGCCAACCCCAACCCGGCGCTCATCTCCATTCTCAACGAATACGGCTGCGGTTGCGATTGCTCGAGCTATACCGAGCTCATGATCGCCCGCTCGCTGGGCATCACGGGGCATGACATCATGTTCTCGTCCAACGACACGCCGGCGGCGGACTTTGAGCTCGCCGACAAGCTGGGCGCCATCGTCAACTTTGACGACATCAGCCACATCGAGTTCTTTGAGCGTGTTGCGGGACCCATCCCCAAGACGGTCAGCTGCCGCTTTAATCCAGGCGGCCTGTTCCAGCTCTCCAACGGCATCATGGACAACCCGGGCGACTCCAAATATGGCATGACCACCGAGCAGCTCTTCGAGGCCTTCCGCATGCTCAAGGCCAAGGGTGCCGAGGACTTTGGCATCCACGCATTCCTTGCCAGCAACACTGTCACCAACGACTACTACCCCAAGCTCGCGCGCATCCTCTTTGAGCTTGCCGTACGCCTGGAGCGCGAGACCGGCGCACACGTCGCCTTCATCAATCTGTCCGGCGGCGTCGGCATCCCCTACCTGCCCGAGCAGCAGGCCAACGACATTCGCGCCATCGGCGAGGGAGTACACGCGGCATACGACGAGATCCTGGTTCCCGCCGGCATGGACGATGTGGCCATCTGCACCGAGATGGGCCGCTTTATGATGGGCCCCTACGGCTGCCTGGTCACCAAGGCTATCCACGAGAAGCAAATCTACAAGGACTATATCGGCGTGGACGCCAGTGCCGTCGACCTCATTCGTCCCGCCATGTATGGCGCTTACCACCACATCACGGTGATGGGTCAGCCGGGCGGCGCCGACAAGGCCACAGCGCCCGTCACGAACACCTATGACATCACGGGCAACCTATGCGAGAACAACGACAAGTTCGCTATCGATCGCGAGCTGCCGCATATCGACATGGGTGACCTGCTTGTAATCCACGATACCGGCGCGCATGGCTACTCCATGGGCTACAACTACAACGGCCGTCTGCGCTCCGCCGAGGTCCTGCTGCGCCCCGATGGCTCGGCCGACCTCATCCGTCGCGCCGAGCGCCCGGGCGACTACTTTGCCACGCTCGACGTGCTGCCGTGCGGCCGAGAGTTGCTGGCCAAGTCGCGCGCCGAAAGTGCCCGCCGCCGCGCTCAGGACGAGCGCCTGGCCGTCGCCGCTCAGTGGAACAAACGCATCCAGATCGCGGAAGCGAAGGAGAAGAACATGGACATCCGCAATCTCGAGGGTTCAATCGTCGCCCTTGTCACGCCGTTTAAAAAGGACGGCAGCGTCGACTTTGACGCGCTCGAGCGCCTTATCGATTTCCACCTGCAAAATGGCACCGACGCCATCCTCACCCTGGGCACCACCGGAGAGAGTGCCACGATGACCGACGACGAGGACAACTCCGTTGTCGCCGCAGTGGTCAAGCAGGTTGCGGGCCGAGTCCCCGTTATTGCCGGCTCGGGCTCTAACTCCACGCAGACCATGCTCACTAAGTCGCTCACTTACCAGGGCCTGGGCGCCGATGGTCTGCTGCTCATTACCCCCTACTACAACAAGTCTAACGAAGAGGGCATCTACCAGCACTTTAAGACCGTGGCCGACGCCGTGGACATCCCCTGCATTCTGTACAACATCCCCGGCCGCTGTGGCTGCGGCATCAGCGAGCGCAACGTAGAGCGCTTGGCCGCGCACCCCAACATCATGGGCATCAAGGAGGCCTCGGGCAACGTCGCCTACGCGGCCAAGATCGCCCACCTGCTGTCAGACGACTTCCGCATGTACTCGGGCGAGGATGCCCTCACCGTGCCGCTCATGAGCCTAGGCGCTTCGGGTACCATCAGCGTGTGGGCAGACGTTCAGCCGCAGCTCGTGCACGACATGTGCCGTGCCTATCTGGACGGCGACGTGGAGCGCGCCCGCGATATCCAGATTGCCGGTCAGCCGCTCATCAACGCCCTCTTTAGTGAGGTCAACCCCATCCCCGTCAAAGAGGCGCTCGCTCAGATGGGTATGATCGAGGCAAACTACCGTATGCCGCTGTGCCCCATGGCCAACGACACGCGCGCTGCACTTACCGATGCTTTGAAGGGAGCTGGTCTGCTTGATTAAGACCGTCATTATGGGAACGGGCCGCATGGGCTCGCTCATCCGCACTACCGCCGAGGGCATTGTCAACGCCGCTGGAGAGGCCGTTTTTGACATCGTCGCCCAGATCGGCTTCGACTTGTCCGAGCTCGAGAACGCCCCAGCAGCCGACGTCATCATCGACTTCTCGAACGTTGCGACCTTCAATGCTGTCGTCGCCTATGTCGAGCGCACGGGCGCGGCGTTGGTCTCGGGCACCACGGGCTACACGCCCGAGCAGATGGATCGCCTGCGCGAGCTGGGTCAGAACGCCCGCGTCATGCACTCCGGCAATTACTCCATCGGCATCGCGGCCCTGCGTCATCTGGTGGCACAGGCCACGCGTGAGCTGCCCGGCTTTGACTGCGAGATTGTCGAGACGCACCACAACCAAAAGGCCGACGCCCCCAGCGGCACCGCGAAGCTGCTGCTCGACGCCGTCGTCGAAGCCGAGCCCGAGGCAGGTTACCACCCCGTCTATGGCCGCGAGGGCATGTGCGGCGCACGCGACCCCAAGGAGATCGGCATGCACTCGCTGCGCGGTGGCACTGTCGCCGGCGTGCACGAGGTGAGTTTCTTTGGCCAGGACGAGGAGGTCACGCTCACACACCGTGCCACGAGCCGCCAGATCTTTGTCAACGGCGCCCTGGCCGCCGCCCAGAAGCTCATCACCCGCGACCCCGGCTTCTACACCTTCGACCAGGTCATGTTTGCCTAACCAGGTATCAACCGTATCCACGAAAAGGAGAAACAGCATATGAGTAACGCAGCCGAGATGGATGCACAGGAGATTATCAACTACATCGCCACCGCGCCCAAGAAAACGCCCGTCAAACTGTACGTGCGCGAAAAGCCGGGCATGAAGGTCCAGTGGGGCAATGCGCACGTCTACGGCGGTCATCGCGGCAAGACCGTCTTTGGTAACTGGGATGAGCTTAAGACCATCCTGGTCGCCAATGCCGATTCCATCGACTACTACGACGTAGAGAACGACTGCCGCAACTCCGCCGTGCCCATGCTCGACCTCAAGGGCATCAACGCCCGCATCGAGCCGGGCGCAATCATCCGCGACTGCGTCGAGATCGGCGATCGCGCCGTCATCATGATGGGTGCCATCATCAACATCGGCTCCGTCATCGGCGAAGGCTCCATGATCGATATGGGCGCCGTGCTGGGCGGCCGCGCCACCGTGGGTAAGAACTGCCACATCGGCGCCGGCACCGTGTTGGCAGGCGTCGTAGAGCCCGCCAGCGCCACGCCCGTCATCATCGAGGACGATGTCATGATCGGCGCCAACGCCGTGGTCCTGGAGGGCGTGCACGTAGGCAAGGGCGCCGTCGTTGCCGCCGGCGCCGTGTGCGTCGAGGACGTCCCCGCCGGCGCCGTCGTGGCCGGTGTCCCCGCCCGCGTCATCAAGATGCGCGACGAGAAGACCGACAGCAAGACCGGCCTGGAAGAGGACCTGCGCCAACTGTAATAGTTACGGCGTTTTACCAAACGCCGTAACGACTCGACGCTACAAACGCCCCAGAGCGGCAATCTGACGTTCAATCGTCGGGCATGACCAAAAGGTCAATGCCCTCCTCTTTCACTTCACCTTGCTCGCTCTGGGTCGTTTTCGCTGACGTATGCTCAACCTGCGACGTAATTCAGCCCCAAGCAAAAAAGGCCGAAACCCATCCGGGGCTTCGGCCTTCGCTTTCTCGCTGCAGGCGTAACGCAACTTATCGATTCTCGATGCTGCCGATGTTTTTGAGCTCGATGGAAATGAGGCCGTTGGGCTCGTTGACAAACTCGATGTACTCGGAGTTCGAACCCATCTCGGCCGGGAAGCTGATCTCGATGCCCGTGTCGGTACGGATCTTGTGGTTGCGCACGGCCGCTCGCTCGACCTGCTTGCGCTCCACGGGCACGCGCTCGGGCACCTTCTCCTCGGTCAGTGCCGCGCGTACGCTTTCCTTGATGACCGGCTCGTCCTCAAAGACCTCATCGACGATATCCCAAGGCGGCAGCTCCTCGTCGTCCTCGACCTTCTCGGCAACGGCGGCCTTGACCTTGGCGAGAGCGACGGCCGTGTTGGCACCGTGCTCCTCGGCGACCTCCTCGACCACGCGCGTCACGGTGTCGATGACTTCCTTGCCCGACACGCCCGTGTCGCACTGCAACAGGCCATCGGGGATGAGCATGCGGTCCTCGCCGGCAATCTTGCGCTTCTTGTCTACGTAGCCGATCTCCATGGTGCTCGCGCGCACGATGGCATAGCTCGGCACCTTCTGCGAGGGGTTCGGCAGGATGGCGTAGTGGCGCGCGATATCGTTGCGCACCTCCCCCTCCTCGCGGCCTACCTCGGTGCATAAAGGCCTGCTTGGAGCCCGAGGAGCATGACGGCAAACCAGCGGGCATCCTCATCGTCGTCAAAGTCGGCCACGAGCACGTCGGTGGACTCAGCCTTCTCGGCCTTGGTGAGCTCGGAAGAGATGAACTCCGCGATCTGCTGCGACAGATCCACGAACTCGCGCTCGCCAAAGAAATAGCCCTTGAGCTCGCCGCCAAACGCAGAGTTCTCGGCAAACGTGGCACGCTTGTTATCGGCCGAAGTGCGGGCACGGCGTAGGTGTGTGGTCACAAAGTTGCGCACGGTGCGGCTTTCGATATCCAGCTCGCGCTGGCTCATGACGTTGACAGCCGAGTCAAAGTCCAGGATATGCAGGATAGCGTGGTTGATTTTCATATACGGCATTCCGTTCTAGATCGATTTGAGCACGAATCAGTATAGCGGTCGAGCCCACCCCAAGCGCATCGAAGATTGGTGCATCGGGGACAGGTTGCTTTGCACCAATGGCTAGCGCAGGAGCTCGGACTGCCACGCCTCGAGCTGTTCTGCCAGACTCTTACCGGCGGCGGACATGTCGATCTGGGGTCGTTTGGGCAGCAGTGCGCATTTAAGGATTGCCACGATGGTCTGCGAGACAAAGCGTCGTGTATCCTTGTCGAAACCCTGCGCAGCCTGGAGCATCACGGGCAGGCTCTCGCGCAGATTCCCAGCGATATCCGCAAACCGCTCAGCACCCGTAGCCTCAAACACGGAGAATAACGCATCTACAAAACGCTCGCGCTCGCTAGGCCCCACTGCAAGCAGCATCTCGCGAATGGAGCCATCAACGTATCGAGCACCGACGGACAGGCACTCACAGTACACGAAGTCGCGACCATCAACCACCCAGCTAAAGGGATTGTGCTGCAGCAGGCTGAACTCGGTGCTCTCAACGATGGCATAGTCCTCCTGCGTCTCGAACATCATGCCAAAGATCGACGACCGAGGTAGCGTCTTGTCGATTCGACCGGAAAGATCGGCAAAGGCGTTGCCGTTCAGAAACTCCTCGACGAAGCCCGGACCATCATGGGAATACACCCGTTCGATTCGCCCACGGGCGACATCGGAGCACATCGCCGCACCGTACACCGCAAGGTTTCCGCCCTTGGAATGACCTCCGCACAAAAGCGACCCGTCAATCGCATCCGCTGCCTCGTCCACATAACGTACCGCGGATTCCTGGGCCGGCACAGGACACCGGAACGCCATGTTAAAGTCCTCTTTCCAGCCCACAATCGTGCTGTCGGTCCCCCGGAAGGAAAGATAACTAAACCCCGCCGGAAACCGGAACGCCATGGCTGCAAACTGCTCTGTCGCTACCACATCGCTCACGGCACGATAGCCGCAAACGTGCACGCCACGGTAACGAGGGTTTGCTGCCACGGCCTCCAACAAGGCCCTGCTCCCCTCTGGATCCCACAAGTCGTCAATCATGTCCCGGTAGCACTCGGCACGCAGCAGTTCGCGTACGTCTAGGCCCTGCCAGTTCGTCAGCTCCGCCATATCACCCGGCAAACGCAAATAGGACAACCACGCAAAGACCAGGCTATCCACCGCGCAGAACGACCGTTCCTCAAACGGGTCAAACGCCGTCTGGGCATAGGTCAAAAAATTAGGCGAATCCGACATGGCCCTCCCATCAACTATAGTGCATCGAGGACAGGTTATTTTGCACCAAAAAGGCGCCCGGACCGTGTGGACTCGGACGCCTTCATTGTAGCTTTTCGCTCTCGCGAGCTTGATTTAGCAGGAGAAGTCGACGCTGTCGATGATGTCCTTGAGGGCCTTGGCGGAGGCAGTGAGCTCATGCTGCTCGTCATCGTTCAGCGGCACGGGGACGCGGCAGACAACGCCGTCGCGGCCAACGACGGTCGGCATGGAGATGGCAAGATCGGACAGGCCGTACTCGCCCACCATGAGCGAGGAAACGGGCAGAACGGTCTGCTCGTCACGCATGACGGCAGTGCAGATGCGCTTGACGGCCATGGCGACGCCGTAGTAGGTGGCGTGCTTCTTCTCGATGATGGTGTAGGCGGAGTTCTTGACGTCCTCGGCGATGCGCTTCTCGGCAGCCTCATGCTCCAGATGACCGTGAAGCTCGCAGAAGGTGTTCAGCGGAACGCCGGCAACCTGAGCGCTGGACCAAGCGACAAACTCGGAGTCGCCGTGCTCACCCATGACATAGGCCTGGACATCGCGCGGGTCGACCTCGACGTGGGCACCAAGCATCTGCTGCAGACGGCCGGTGTCGAGCACGGTACCGGAACCGATGACGTGGCCCTCGGGCAGGCCGGACATCTTGATGGCGGCGTAGGTCAGAACATCGACCGGGTTGGAGACGATGAGCAGAATGCCGTCGAAGCCGGACTTCTTAATCTCGGGGATAATGGACTTAAAGATGCTGACGTTCTTGTTGACCAGGTCCAGGCGAGTCTCACCGGGCTTCTGGGCAGCGCCAGCGGTGACGACGATCATGGCGGCGTCGGCGACATCGGAATAATCGCCGGCGTAGATCTTCATCGGCTCGGCAAACGTCATACCGTGCGCGATATCCAGGGCCTCACCCTCGGCGCGGTTCTTGTCCACGTCGATGAGGACCATTTCGGAGAACAGACCGCTCTGCATCAGCGCGAACGCCGAAGACGAACCGACGAAACCGCAGCCGACAATAGCGACCTTCTTCTCGTTAACCATTAGAAACTCCCATCTCTCTCCACAAACAAGCCACCCGGGAACGACCCGAGCGGCTTGTCGTAATCCCAATACATCCAATCGGGACTTTGATTATGCTCCTATTCGCAGCCAAAAATCGACCGTTTACCGAAATTGTTTGCAGGATTCGTAAAATAACTGCACGAAATCGGTTTCGAGCTATTGACGAGTCGAAACAGGTTTCTAATACAGACCCGCCTCGCGGATGGCCTCGACAGCCAAAGCAATCTGGTCGGGCGGCAAGACCAGCGCCATGCGCACGTGCCCCTCGCCCGAAGGACCAAAGCTCACGCCCGGCGTCACCACAACGCCGGCCTTCTCCATGAGCTCCTCGCAAAACGCCATGGAATCGGTGCGACCACCGGGAAGCTTGGCCCACACAAACATAGAGCCATGCGCGTTGGGACGCTCCCAGCCCAGGCCCTCAAGACCGTCGCACAGGGCATCGCGGCGCTCCTGGTACTTCAGACGCTGCGCCTCGACCTCATCGCGCGGACCGTTCAGGCAGGCGATAGCAGCCTTCTGGATCGGGAAGAACATACCAAAGTCGATCTGGCCGCGCAGCTTGGCAAAGGCCGAGACCACATCCTCGCGACCGACCAAAAAGCCGATACGCGCACCGGTGACGTTAAACGACTTGGAGAGCGAGAAGAACTCAACGCCCACCTCGAGCGCGCCGGGATACTGCAAGAAGCTGCCGCCCGGCTCGCCGTCGAACACGATGTCGGAGTATGCGTTGTCGTGAACGATGAGCAGGTCGTGCTCGCGGGCGAAAGCGATGATCTCCTCGTAGACCTCGGGCGTGCCCACCGAGCCCACCGGGTTGGCGGGCAGCGACACAATCATGTACTTGGCACGATCGGCCACCTCGGGATCGATACCCGCCACATAGGGCAGGTAATTGTGCTCCGCCACCAGCGGATAGTACTCGAGCTTGGCATCGGCGATCTTGGCACCTGCCTCAAAGACCGGGTAGCACGGATCGGGAACCAGAATGGTGTCACCCGGATCGAGCAGGGCAAGGCCCAAATGGCCAACGCCCTCCTGCGTGCCGTTGCACGACTGCACCATAGACGGCGTAATGCCCGAAACGCCAAAGCGACGCTCGTAGTAATCGCACACGGCTTGCTTGAGTTCGGGCAGGTCGCGCAGGGCATACTTCCACATCTCGGGGTCCTGGGCCGCTTGCGTGAGCGCCTCGACCACGTGGTCGTACGGCTTAAAGTCGGGCGTGCCCACGCTCATGTTGTAAATGGTCTTGCCCTGAGCCTTCAGCGCAAGCAGTTTGTTGTTGAGCGAGGCGAAGACCTCCGCGCCAAAGCGGTCGAGACGCTGCGATGCCTGCATGGTGCCACCTTCCGATATAAAAAAGCGGCGCTCCGACAAGAGCGCCGCGCGATACGGGCCATCAGATTGCAAAAGTGTAACGCTTGCAACCCCGTATTGGTTCAATTTAGCCGACCTTAGTCAATGGGATTGAGCGCGTCGATCTGCGCAAGCCACAGACGCGAGCTGGCGTCACTCGGCATACGCCAATCGCCGCGTGGGCTGAGCGTCACCGAGCCCACCTTGGGACCATCGGGCAGGCAGCTGCGCTTAAACTGCTGGGCAAAGAAGCGACGGTAGAACGTACGCAGCCACGTATGGATGGTGACCTTGTCGTAGACACCCTCGAAGCTCTTGAGCGCCATGCGATAGATCTTGCCCGGCTCAAAGCCAAAGCGCAGCAAATAGTAGAGGAAGTAGTCGTGCAGCTCGTAGGGACCCACCAGGTCTTCGGTCTTCTGCGCGATCTCGCCGTCGCCCGTGGGCGGCAGAAGCTCGGGCGAGACGGGCGTGTCGAGGATGTCAAGCAGCGTGGTCGCGATGCGCCCGCCAAAGACATCGGCCGCATAGCGAACCAGATGACGCACGAGCGTCTTGGGCACGCTCGCGTTGACGGCGTACATGCTCATATGGTCGCCATTGTACGTAGCCCAGCCGAGCGCCAGCTCCGACAGGTCGCCGGTGCCGATGACAAAGCCGCCAGCCTGGTTGGCCAGGTCCATCAGAATCTGCGTACGCTCGCGCGCCTGGCTGTTCTCGTAGGTCACGTCTTGGACGGCCGGATCGTGCTCGATGTCCTTAAAATGCTGCTCCACGGCCGCATGAATCGAGACCTCGCGGAAGGAGACACCCAGGTCGCGGGCGAGCGACTCGGCATTGGACTTGGTGCGGTGCGTCGTGCCAAAGCCGGGCATGGAGACCGCCGTGATACCCGTGCGCGGCAGCCCCAGTGCATCGAAAGCACGCACCGTCACGAGCAGTGCCAGTGTAGAATCAAGGCCGCCCGAAAGACCGATGACGGCCGCCTTGGTGCCCGTATGGGCCAGGCGGGTCTTGAGGCCGGCGGTCTGCAGGTCGAGGATGGTCTCGCAGCGCTCGGCCAGATCGCCGTGGTCGGCCGGCACAAAGGGCGCACGCGGGAAAACGCGGTCGATATCGCAGGCATCGCGCAGGACGGGCTCTTCGGCCAACACGCCCTCAAACGAAAACTCAACAGTCGTGGCCTCCGGCGCATCGTCGGCGCGTGTCCACGTCGTCGAGCGACGGCGCTCGGCAACCAGACGGTCAAGATCGACGTCGGCGATGGCCATGTCACAGGTGAGAAGCCTGGTCGCGGCAAGCTTGGAGCCGTTTTCGTAGATAAGGTTCTCGCCCGCAAAGACCATGTCGGTCGTGGACTCGCCCTCGCTCGCGTCTGCGTAGGCATAGGCGCAGTACAGGCGTGCGCTCTGGTTGGAGATGAGGCTGCGACGGTAATCTGCCTTGCCGATGATCTCGTCCGAGGCTGACGGGTTGAGGATCACCGTCGCGCCGGCAAGCGCCATCTCGGTCGAAGGGGGCGCCGGCACCCACAGGTCCTCACAGACCTCGACGCCCAGCACCAGATCCTCGGCGCCCTCGTCACAGCAGCGGTAGACAAGCCCCGAGCCAAGCGGCACCGGACCCTGGCCGGCAAATTCAACCCACACGGGATCGACGGGCGCCGGAGCGAACCAGCGGCGCTCATAGAACTCACCATAGTTGGGCAGATACTTTTTGGCCGTAAGGCCCAAAAGCTCGCCCGCACAGCACACGGCGGCGCAATTGTAGATGTTTTCGGCCACCGCAACGGGCAAGCCAATGGTAAAGACGATCGGCAGCTCACGGGTTTCATCGAGGATGCGCACAAGCGCCGTCTCGCAGGCATGCAGCAACGTGCGGTTATGGAACAGATCGGCCGCAGTATAACCGGTCAGGTTAAGCTCGGGCAACACCAACGCACGAACGCCGCGCCCAGCAGCCTCGCGAACAGCCGCCAGCGCAACCTCGGCATTGCCCTCGACATCGGCCACGCGAATCTTGGGCGAGGCCGCTGCCGCGCGCAAAAAATCCGTCGTTCTCAACTTGACCGTTTAGAAAATCGTTCATGCGAGCTCCAGCACATCCGTTAGCCGCAACGAGCGGCGGCGATATAGTCCGCCTCCATTGTACTGTCAAGTTCAATCAGCACAGATGGGACAAGCTCATGATTAAAATTGGAAAAGAGAAGCCGGGATGACGTTTAGCAGTAGAACGAGATCTCGTCCACAAGGAAAAATGCCTTCCATTTAGAGCAAATCAATTCATGCTGAGCGGCGATGATTTCACAGAGGTCATCAAGCGTGCTCCGGGGGATCTTCGCTTTGTTATTAGCGACAATGCAGCCACCTCTTCGAGTCAGCCAGATTTTGGCCGAGTTATCTGAAGGCGCCCCCTTGCAAACATGGACATGGATTGGCTCGCCCGCTTCATTGGACCAAAAGAAGACCCGATAGCCGCCAATAAGAAAAAGGCTAGGCAACTTTAGCTCCTCCGTTTGCGGCGTAGCGATACAGCAGATGGGCGTTATTGCTCAGAAAAGTCTCAAAACCTCGCTTCTCCTCGTCGGTAAAACGCCCCTCCCACATGGTCCAATTGTAAGAAGGCAGCTCGCAACGAGCGGAGTCGAAACCCTCTGCCGTCGGTCGTTCAAAATGCACGATGACCTTTTCGATATCGCCATCTGTGATCAGGTCAGAATGAATGACCTCGGTACCATCTTCGAATGTCATATACGGGTACATCACGTAAACCACCTCGCAATCATTAATTCAGTTTAGCATCAAGCTAGTGCACCAATGATAGCAAGCCCCCTTGATGAGTTGATGGCATCTGTTGCCAGCACGATCAACGGCGGTCCGGATTGTTGGGCCCCGGCCATAATCGACCGCCACGAAGCGTTCATCCGCAGGTGCGTGGCATAGCGCCTAGAACACTAGCTGAGACAAGGACACTATCGCTGGCATAGTGAACATAGACAGAAGGGTGGTAACACAGACTGTTCCACATGCATATCGATAGTCCTTATTATGCTGCTGGGCAAAGATAGCTACATTCGCGCCGGTGGGGGTCGCAGCCGCAATCAGCAGCGCCATCTTAATTGACCTATCACATGGAAAGAGACATAGGAACAGGAGCGAAAGAATCGGAATGACAAGCAGCCTGACCGATGAGACGGCAAACAAGCTTTTCGCCCTCAGGAGCGCCATCAAATCAGACTGAGCAAGATAGATACCGAGAGTCATCATTGCTAGCGGAGTGTTGAGCCCCGAGATATACGAAAGCACTGACTGTGCCAGAGGGACCGTTGGGACACGAAGGATAAAAATCAAGAAACCGCCCAATAAAGCCATGACCATTGGACTTGCCAGGGATCGCTTTAGGACTCATACATTTTTTAGACCCCGACAGCAGATACTGCCCGTATGTCCATTGCATAGCATTGAGAAGAGCGATCATGCACGTGATGAAAATCTACGGCATC
>ENA-OPYU01000086-OPYU01000086.1-human-gut-metagenome-genome-assembly--contig:-NODE-86-length-33175-cov-3.340656_pt1 | contig 33175 bp, 35 predicted proteins | sample MGYA00242637_ERZ504482 | MGnify/ENA primary metagenome ERZ504482 (study PRJEB26092, sample SAMD00036237) | human gut metagenome | host: Homo sapiens | study: EMG produced TPA metagenomics assembly of... | reverse complement strand
CCCTATACGGCGAGCGCTTTTTCATGAGCAAACCGCGGCAGCGACCGCTTTGAGTCCGCAGGACGCGTTTGCGATTGGCGCGGGCTGAACCGGGAAAAACGCGGCAGCGCCGCTTTGACCTTCACAAAACACTTAAGAATAATGAAACAGGATGGAGTAAGTATGAAAACACTGACATTAAAAAATAAATTTCAGACAAACGCGACGCTGCTGCCAAACGATTTTATCGACAATTACATGGTCAATGCCAACGGCGAATTTATAAAAGTATATCTTTTTCTTCTGCGGCATGCCGAAGACGACAATCCTGCGCTGACACTTTCTATGATTGCAGATTGTCTCAACAATACGGAAAAAGACATCTTGCGGGCGCTTAGATATTGGGAATCCGAAGGACTGCTCCGATCAGAATATGCGGCGGACGGAAAAATCACATCTCTCGAACTGCAAAGTTTTGCATGTGCATGGACTCCTCCCGCGTCCCGGAATACCGATTCTCCTGCCGGAGGCATTGCGCCGCAGACTGTCCGCTCCACGATACAAAATGTGTCCGACCGGAATCTTCCTTCTCAGCCTCAGTCAGATATTTCTTTATCTGCAGGTCTGACAGATCCGGTTCACTCTATACATAATAAAGAAGGGCTGCACACAGCTTCACGCCAGACAGCATCCGCTTCAAATGCATCCATTCAAAAAGCCGTCGCTATTGACGAATTTCGGGCACAAAAAGAAATAAAATCTCTCCTCTTTATTGCAGAACAATATTTGGGGAAAAACATTAACACATACTGAAATGGAGACAATTACTTATTTTTATGATACACTGCATATGTCGGCAGATCTGATTGAGTATTTGATCGAATCTTGTGTAGAAAACGGACATAAAAGCATCCACTATATCAAAAAGGTCGCTTTTTCATGGGTCGAAGAAGGAATCGAGACAGTCTCTCAGGCAAAAGAGCAGTCTATGCTCTATTCCAGAAGCTGCTACACTGTACTGAATGCGTTCGGTATCAAAGGCAGAGGACCTGCTGCCTCAGAACTTGAATTTACCAAAAAATGGTCTGAGCAGTATGCATTTTCCTCTGACATTATCGCAGAGGCGTGCAGACGCACGATTACCTCTACACACCAGCCGAGCTTTGAATATGCCGATTCTATTCTGACAAAGTGGCATGAACACAATATCCGTCACTTAAAAGAGATCTCGGCGCTTGACGAAGCTCATCAGAAACAGACCTCTGCCGTAAGAACTGCCGCGCGGCAAAAACCTGTAACAAAGAATCTGAACAATTTTGAGCGCCGCAGTTACGATATGGAATCACTTGAAGAACAACTGCTGAAAAGCAATTAACAAAACGATTATCATTGAGCCAGACGGCAAGTAGAAGGAGTATCTCCATGGCACTTAAAAATTCACAATATTATGCACTGATGCGGGAGTACGAACAAACCAGATTGAAAAATCACGATCTTCAAATGAAGCGTTATGAAGAAGTTTACAAAAAACTTCCGGAATTCAAATCACTGGATGAATCGATTTCCATCCTTTCAGTGCAGTATGGCCAAAAAAATGCTAAACGGCGATCCGAAAGCATTGTCTTCTCTCAAAGAAGAGCTTGCAATCCTGCGGCAGAACAAAAAGAACCTTCTTACTTCTGCCGGATTTCCCAAAGATTATCTGGAACCGATCTACGATTGTCCCGACTGCATGGACACCGGATATATCGGAAACGAAAAATGTCACTGTTTCAAACGCTCCGTTATTGAGCTTTTATATGAACAGTCCAATATCAAAGAATTTCCGACAGAAGCATCTTTCGACTATTTTGACCTTGATTTTTATCCGGCTTCCCAGTATGATAAAACAACGGGGAAAAAACGCCCGCGCTATGATGGAAGAGACATTAAATATATGCCATCGCTTTATAAATAACTTCGGAAAGGAATTCAACAATCTCTTTTTCTATGGGAGCGTCGGAGTCGGAAAGACTTTCCTTTCCACCTGTATCGCCCGCGAAATCATGGAACGTGAATTTTCGGTTCTCTATTTCTCGGCGCCGCAGCTTTTCAGTGTACTTACGCAGACAAAATTTGACCGCAATGACGTCGATTCAAAAAATATGAATGACTATATATTCAACTGTGATCTTCTGATCATTGATGATCTTGGAAGCGAGTACACAAATGCGTTCATTGCCGCACAGTTTTTTACATGTATCAACGAACGTCTCATTCACAAGAAATCAACGATCATCTCAACAAATCTTTCTCTTGAATCGCTTGCCAATCTTTATACCGAGCGCTCTTTCTCGAGAATCACAAGCAGCTATGCATTGTTAAAGATAATCGGTGATGATATACGAATCAAGAAAAAATTGAAAAAATAGGGAGGTACATTAATGTTACGCCGAACAGAACGAATTTTGGAAAATATTCCGGTAGGAAGTCTTGGTCTTATTTCCCTCACGGGATGTGAAGAACTGGGAAAGAAAGTAGATGACTATCTTGTAAAATGGAGAACACGAAAGCGGAAAATGCTTTCAGCGATCGATATTGCATTTTCGGGATATGAAAAAGATTCTTATCTTCTTGATGCCCGCGTTCCGCGCTTTGGCTCAGGAGAAGCAAAAGGAGTTCTCGGAGAGTCCGTTCGCGGAAAAGATCTGTATCTTATGGTAGATGTATGTAATTACAGCATTACTTACTCTCTTGCGGGAAAGACAAATCACATGTCTCCTGACGATCATTTCCAGAACTTAAAGAGAATTATCGCTGCCATTGGCGGAAAAGGACGACGTATCAATGTTATCATGCCGTTTTTATATGAGAGCCGTCAGCACAAAAGAAGTTCCCGTGAATCACTCGACTGCGCTCTTGCTTTGCAGGAACTTGTACGCATGGGAGTTGAAAACATCATTACTTTTGACGCTCATGACCCACGTGTACAAAATGCGATCCCGCTGAGCGGATTTGAAACAGTTTCTCCGACATATCAGTTTATAAAAGGGCTTCTGCGCAATGTCAAAGACTTACAGATCGACGCAGATCATATGATGGCGATCAGTCCTGACGAGGGCGGAACAAACCGTGCCGTATATCTTGCCAACGTACTTGGCCTTGACATGGGTATGTTCTATAAACGCCGCGATTACACAAAGATTGTAGACGGACGTAATCCGATCGTTGCTCATGAATTCCTTGGCTCTTCCGTAGAGGGAAAAGATGTCATCATCATCGACGATATGATTTCTTCAGGAGACAGCATCATAGATGTCGCTACGGAACTGAAACAGCGTAAAGCAAACCGGATTTTCGCTGCGGCTACATTCGGTCTGTTTACAAACGGTATGGAGAAATTCGACAAAGCATATGAAGACGGTATTATTCACGGTATCCTTACGACAAACCTGATCTACCAGACACCGGAGCTTTTGTCTAAACCATATTACATCAACTGTGATATGAGCAAATATATTGCTCTTATCATCGATACATTGAATCATGACGGATCTCTTAGTTCTATTTTAAGTCCGAACGAAAGAAATCCAGCATGTTCTTCAGAAATACAAAAACGGAGAAGCCGGTCTAAGACCGCTCTCCATGCCTTTTTTCATACTTTAAGCGAATAAATTAACTATGAACAGACAAAACAACAAAACAGAACGCAAAAAAAACGATTTCTGACACACTATTTACAGCTTTCATGCTCTTCACTGCGACTGCTGTTTCTTTTTGTTTCTTTCACTTAGGAAATAAAAATTCAGCAAACATCACTGTGATCTATACGCTTGCGCTCATTTTGACCGCTCTTAAGACGTCCGGATATGTATACGGCATTGTCGCCTCTTTATTCTGCGTCATCGCCGTTAATTTCCTTTTTTCTTATCCATTTTTTAAATTTAATTTTTCATTGGACGGATATCCTGTCACGTTTATCGGGATGCTCGCGATCACACTAATCACAAGCGCAACAACAACTTCTTTAAAACAACATCAAAAAGGCCGCTGCGGAACGAGAAAAAGCGCTGGCAGAAGCTGATAAAGAAAAAACTGCGTGCAAATCTTTTACGTGCCGTATCACATGATCTGCGAACACCACTCACAAGTATTATCGGCTCTTCCTCTTCTTATTTGGAAAACGGATCAGATATGACCGAATATGAACGAACCGAACTTGTATCAAATATTAAAGAGGATTCTGAATGGCTGCTGAATATGGTCGAGAATCTTCTTACGATCACGCGCATAGACAACAACTCTCAAGACAAAGTGAAGAAGTCTCCGGAAGTCGTCGAAGAAGTCGTTTCAGAGGCTATACAACGGCTCAGAAAACGGCTTTCGGACGTCCGTATCAAAGTCCATATGCCGAATGATTTTCTTATGATTCCCATGGACGCCACATTAATCGAACAGGTTCTCATTAATCTTCTGGAAAATGCTTCCGTTCATTCTGAAAGTACGGAAGAGATCGATCTGATCATTACACAGACAAAAGAGTGTGTTTCTTTTTCTGTCCGTGACTACGGAAAGGGAATCGATCCCGAACAGCTTCCTTATATATTTGAAGGTCAGCGCAGTTCCGGAAAAAAATTTCAGACCACCATAAAGGAATCGGAATCGGTCTGTCAATCTGTAAGACGATCATAGAAGCTCATGGAGGGAAATTAACCGCTGTCAATCACAAACACGGCGCCGAATTTATTTTTACACTTCCAAAAGAAAAGGAGGTTGAAGCAAATGCCTAAATTTTCAGTCTTAATCATTGAAGATGGAAAAAAATATACAAACTTTCATGGGAAAGGTTTTAAAACGTCATGACTATCAGGTTCTTTATGCCGATACCGGTAAGCAAGGACTGGAAATGATCCGTTCCCGATGCCCGGATCTTATCCTTCTTGATCTGGGACTTCCGGACATGGACGGCTGTTCTATTATCCGGGACGTCCGTACATGGGCAAGTACTCCGATCATCGTTATTTCCGCCCGCACTGCCGAACGGGAAAAGGTTGCGGCTCTTGATCTGGGTGCTGATGATTATATTACAAAACCATTCGGAACTTCCGAGCTTCTTGCACGGATCCGCGCTTCCCTCAGACACAGCAATCGTCTGCTCACTGACAGCACCTTCTATATCCGTCCTTACCGACATAAGGATTTAATACTTGACTTTTCCAAACGGCTGCTCACGATTCGCGGCAATGCTGTCCATCTGACTCCGATCGAATATAAGATTGTAGCATATCTGGCGCAAAATTCCGGAAAAGTCATTACATATGCATCGATTCTTTCAAATGTATGGGGACCTTACGCTGATAATGACAATAAGATTCTTCGTGTCAACATGGCCAATATCCGCCGAAAAATCGAAGAAGATCCCGCACAGCCTCAATACATTTTTACCGAAGTCGGAGTCGGCTATCGTATGGCTGAAGATGAAGATGAGTAAATGTTAAAAACCCGCTAAGGTTTTTGCCGCTTTATTCCATTTTACACTTTGCTCCTTTAAAATAGAGACTGATTTGTTTTTATTTCATTTGTTTTGCACAGAAAATTAGTTTTTTTGTGTTAAAAACCGCAAAAATTTATTTTAAGGAGTGACCTACAATGAATATCGGTTTAATTTTACTTATGCTAATCGGAGGCTCTGTCGGAGTTTTTTCTACACTCTACATTCTGATCAGCCTTCCTGTCATAAAGTTTTTTCTGAAGAATTTATCGCAAAAAATTCGATTCGGAGCTTCTCTTTATGATTAAATAAAATCAATGATTTTCTTATCTTATGCATGGTTTTTTACAGAGCTGAACAAAAAACTCCGTATACGTCACCGGGTTTTATCCCGAATCTGTATACGGAGTTTTTATTTTATCTTATTCTTTGTCTTTCTTGTTTATTATTCTTGCACTTTCTTGCTTAGCAGAACAATGATCTTTTATTCTTCTGTGACAAAAGCCTCTTCATCATCTGCTTCTTCTGTATCCATCACTTCATCCGTCAACGCTGTCTCTTCGGTTTTCCAAACTTTCATTTACTGCATCTGCGCTTACTGCCTCAGCGTTTTCCGCTTCTGCATTCTCTCCTTCTGCGCTCTCTTCAGTTTCAAGTTCCTCTGCCAGCATCGCTTCTGCTCTGGCATCTGTATTTAACGCTACGTCACGATATTTTTTCATACCCGTACCCGCCGGAATATGTTTACCGATAATTACGTTTTCTTTCAGACCGACAAGATGATCGACTTTTCCTTTGATTGCCGCTTCGGTAAGAACTTTCGTTGTTTCCTGGAAAGATGCGGCTGAAAGGAAGGAATCTGTAGCAAGTGAAGCTTTCGTAATACCAAGCATGATCTGCTCGCCTATAGCCGGCTCTTTTCCTTCTTCTTCAAGAAGCTCGTTTCATTCTCTTCAATTTCAAGTCAAGACGTCAACCATTGTTCCCGGAAGGAATTCTGTATCACCCTTCTCTTCGATGCGGACTTTCTTCAACATCTGGCGAACGATAACCTCGATATGCTTATCGTTGATCTCAACACCCTGCAGACGGTATACTCTCTGCACTTCCTGAAGCATATAATCCTGAACGGCTCTAAGACCTTTGATCTTCAGAATATCATGCGGATTTACACTACCTTCCGTCAGTTCGTCTCCGGCTTCAAGCATCACGCCGTCCTGTATTTTAATACGAGAACCGTACGGGATCAAATACGCCTTTGATTCGCCTGTCTCATCATTTGTAACGATGATCTCACGTTTCTTCTTCGTGTCGGAAATCATTGCGCGTCCGGCAAATTTCCGTGATGATCGCAAGACCTTTCGGCTTTCTCGCCTCGAAAAGCTCCTCGACACGCGGAAGACCCTGTGTGATATCGTCACCGGCAACTCCTCCTGTATGGAACGTACGCATTGTAAGCTGTGTTCCCGGCTCACCGATCGACTGGGCAGCCACAATACCAACTGCTTCTCCGACCTGAACCGCTTCTCCTGTCGCCATGTTTGCTCCGTAACATTTTGCACATACGCCGTTCTTACATTTACATGTAAGGATCGTACGGATCTTCACTTTCTTCAGTGACTCGCCGTTCTCATCCACGCCTTTTTTCATAACGCGTTCCGCGCGGCGCGGTGTGATCATGTGGTTTGCTTTTACGAGTACATTTCCGTCTTTATCTTTGATGTCCTCACAGGAATAGCGTCCTGTAATACGCTCCTGAAGGCTCTCAATCTCTTCATTTCCATCCATAAATGCAGATACATACATTCCCGGAATCTCTTTTCCTTCTTCTGCACAATCAGAATCATGGATAATCAATTCCTGAGATACGTCTACAAGACGTCTCGTCAGGTAACCTGAATCGGCTGTACGAAGAGCCGTATCTGACAGACCTTTACGAGCACCATGAGCAGACATGAAATATTCAAGTACGTCAAGACCTTCACGGAAGTTTGATTTGATAGGCAACTCGATCGTACGTCCTGTCGTATCTGCCATAAGTCCACGCATACCTGCAAGCTGCTTGATCTGCTTATCAGATCCACGTGCTCCGGAGTCAGCCATCATAAAGATGTTATTATATTTATCAAGACCTGTCAGCAGAGCCTCTGTCAGCTTATCATCGGTTGCTTTCCAAGTTTCGACAACTTCTTTATAACGCTCTTCTTCTGTTATAAGACCACGTTTGTAATTCTTTGTGATTTTATCTACGGTATTCTGTGCTTCCTCGATCATCTGAGGTTTCTGCGGCGGCACCGTCATATCTGAAATTGATACAGTCATAGCCGCTCTTGTAGAGAATTTGTATCCGATTGCCTTTACATTGTCAAGCACTTCCGCTGTTTGTGTTGCTCCGTGAGTATTGATTACTTTTTCAAGAATCTGTTTCAACTGTTTCTTTCCGACATGGAAATCAACCTCGAGAAGCAGCTCGTTTCCTTCTACCTCTCGATCTACGAATCCAAGATCCTGCGGAATAATCTCATTAAACAAAAGACGTCCGAGTGTTGCATCGATCGTTCCTGTCTTCTCAGTTCCGTCCGGCATCATTCTAGTTACACGAACTTTGATTCGCGAGTGGAGCGTAATATATCCGTTCTCATATGCAAGAATTGCTTCGCTCATGCTCTTAAAGAACATTCCTTCGCCCTTTACTCCCGGTCTTTCCTGCGTCAGATAATAAATACCGAGAACCATATCCTGTGAAGGAACCGCCACCGGTCCTCCGTCGGACGGTTTCAGCAGGTTGTTCGGTGAAAGAAGCAAGAAACGGCACTCTGCCTGAGCTTCCTGTGACAGCGGAACGTGTACCGCCATCTGGTCACCGTCGAAGTCGGCATTGTACGCTGTACAAACGAGCGGATGGAGCTTGATTGCCTTACCTTCTACAAGAATCGGCTCAAATGCCTGGATACCGAGTCTGTGAAGCGTGGGGGCGCGGTTAAGCATAACCGGATGTTCCTTGATCACTTCCTCAAGAACATCCCAAACTTCCGGCTGAAGTCTCTCTACCATTTTCTTTGCATTTTTTATATTATGTGCTGTTCCGTTTGCCACAAGTTCTTTCATAACAAACGGTTTAAACAGTTCGATTGCCATCTCTTTCGGAAGACCGCACTGATAAATCTTAAGTTCCGGTCCTACGACGATAACGGAACGTCCCGAATAGTCGACACGTTTTCCAAGCAGGTTCTGACGGAAACGTCCGGATTTACCTTTCAGCATATCTGAAAGTGATTTCAGCGCTCTGTTTCCCGGGCCTGTAACCGGACGTCCACGGCGTCCGTTGTCGATCAAAGCATCTACCGCTTCTTGAAGCATACGTTTTTCGTTTCTTACGATAATGTCCGGCGCTCCAAGCTCAAGCAGTCTTTTCAGACGATTGTTTCTGTTAATGATTCTTCTGTACAGATCATTCAAATCACTTGTCGCAAAACGGCCTCCGTCAAGCTGTACCATAGGACGAAGATCCGGCGGAATAACCGGAATTGCAGAAAGGATCATCCATTCCGGACGGTTGCCCGACTCACGGAACGCCTCAACAACTTCAAGGCGTTTCACGATTCTCGCTCTCTTTTGACCTGTCGCATTTTCCAACCCTGCCTGAAGTTCTGCATATTCTTTTTCAAGATCGATGCTTTCCAGAAGTTCTTTGATTGCCTCGGCTCCCATGCCTACGCGGAATGAGCCGCTGCCCCACTTCTCTTTCTGTTCCTGATACTCTGTCTCAGAGAGAATCTGTTTATACTGAAGATCCGTCTCTCCTTTGTCGAGAACAATGTATGAAGCAAAGTAAAGCACTCTTTCCAATGTTCTCGGAGAGATATCAAGGATCAATCCCATACGGCTCGGAATTCCCTTGAAATACCAGATATGAGACACCGGAGCGGCAAGGGCGATATGCCCCCATACGCTCACGACGCACACTTGCCTTGTAACCTCGACGCCGCATCGGTCACAAACAACACCTTTGTAACGGATCATTTTATATTTTCCACAATGACACTCCCAGTCTTTGCTCGGTCCGAAGATTCTCTCACAGAACAGTCCGTCTTTTTCCGGTTTTAATGTTCTGTAGTTGATCGTCTCCGGCTTTGTAACCTCACCTCTTGACCATTCCATGATCTTTTCCGGTGAAGCCAGACCGATCTTGATCGCGTCAAATGTTAACGGTTGATATTGTTGTTCATTATTGTTTGGCATATATTTGGATCCTCCTCTTATTCTTCCTCATAATCGGAATACTCGTCAAACTCAATGTCCACCGGGGCATCATCATCCGGCTCTTCCTCAGGTTCAACATCCTCGAGTTCCTCGCCTACAAACTCCTTCTCACTAAATCCGTGATCACCGAAAGATTCATTCTCATCACGGTACTTTCTGTCTCCTTCGATAATGTGACGCAGATCTGTCTCGCCGTAATCTACGTTCTCCATAATCTCTACTTCTGTATTGTCATCACGCAGGACACGCACATCCAACGCAAGAGACTGAAGCTCTTTTAAAAGCACCTTAAATGACTCCGGAATACCCGGTTCCGGTATATTTTCTCCTTTGATGATCGCCTCGTAAGTCTTCACACGACCTACAACGTCGTCGGACTTCACTGTCAGGATCTCCTGCAGTGTATAAGATGCGCCGTACGCCTCCAGCGCCCAAACTTCCATCTCTCCGAAACGCTGTCCGCCGAACTGTGCTTTACCACCGAGCGGCTGCTGCGTAACGAGGGAGTAAGGACCTGTAGAACGCGCATGGATCTTATCATCTACAAGATGGTGAAGTTTCAGGTAGTGCATGTGTCCGATTGTTACCGGACTGTCGAAATACTCACCTGTACGTCCGTCTCTCAAACGCACTTTACCGTCTCTTGAGAGCGGAACGCCTTTCCAAAGGTTTCTGTGTTCTCTATTGTCAGACAGGTACTGCAATACTTCCGGAAGAAGCTCCTGTCCATGTTTTTTCTCAAACTCTTCCCACTCAAGATTGACATAATCATTTGCCAGATCAAGAGTATCCATAATGTCGATCTCGTTTGCTCCGTCAAAGACAGGCGTAGAAATGTTAAATCCAAGAGCTTTCGCCGCAAGACTCAAGTGGATCTCAAGCACCTGTCCGATATTCATACGAGACGGCACACCAAGCGGATTCAAAACAATATCCAGCGGGCGCCCGTTCGGAAGAAACGGCATATCCTCTACCGGAAGCACACGGGAAACGACACCCTTGTTACCGTGACGTCCGGCCATCTTATCTCCTACAGATATCTTTCTCTTCTGCGCGATGTAAATTCTGACCGCCTGATTTACCCCGGGTGAAAGCTCGTCGCCGTTTTCTCTTGTAAATACTTTCGCATCTACAACGATACCATACTCACCGTGCGGCACTTTCAAGGATGTATCTCTTACTTCACGGGCTTTCTCTCCGAAAATCGCACGGAGAAGTCTCTCCTCAGCCGTAAGCTCTGTCTCTCCTTTCGGAGTTACTTTTCCGACGAGAATATCTCCGGCGCGCACTTCCGCACCGATACGGATAATTCCTCTCTCATCAAGGTCTTTCAACGCATCATCGCCGACGCCCGGAATATCTCTCGTGATCTCTTCAGGTCCGAGTTTTGTATCTCTTGCCTCTGCCTCATATTCTTCGATATGAACAGAAGTATAAACATCATCCTGTACAAGTCTCTCACTCAGAAGAACAGCATCCTCGTAGTTATAACCTTCCCATGTCATAAAACCGATGAGCGGGTTCTTACCAAGAGCCATCTCTCCGCCTGATGTAGACGGTCCATCTGCAATAACCTGTCCTGCCGCAACAACGTCGCCTTTATTAACGATCGGACGCTGATTGTAACAGTTACTCTGGTTGCTTCGCTGGAATTTTGTCAGCTTATAAGATGTCTTCTTGCCGTCTTCTTCGCGGACAACGATCTCTTTTGACGTAGAGCTTTCTACTGTTCCCGCCCGTTCTGCGACAACACATACTCCCGAGTCAACGGCAGCTTTTACTTCCATACCCGTACCGACTACCGGAGCCTCTGTCGTCAGAAGCGGAACTGCCTGACGCTGCATGTTCGATCCCATAAGAGCACGGTTGGCATCGTCGTTTTCAAGGAACGGAATCAGAGCCGTAGCGACTGAGAATACCATCTTCGGAGAAACATCCATGTAATCGAACTTGCTTCTCTCGTATTCCTGTGTTTCCTCTCTGTAACGACCGGATACATTTTTATGAATAAAGTGGCCTTCTTCATCAAGCGGTGTATTCGCCTGTGCCACATGATAATTGTCTTCTTCGTCAGCTGTCATATAAACAACTTTTCTGTAACGACCGGATTTTCCGGATCAGACTTATCAATCCAACGATATGGCGCTTCAACAAATCCATACTGATTAATTCGCGCATATGTTGCCAAAGAGTTGATCAGACCGATGTTCGGACCTTCAGGAGTCTCGATCGGACACATTCTTCCATAGTGTGAATAATGTACGTCTCGAACCTCGAATCCGGCGCGATCTCTGGAAAGACCTCCCGGTCCAAGTGCGGAAAGACGTCTCTTATGTGTCAGCTCACCAAGCGGGTTGTTCTGATCCATGAACTGAGACAACTGAGAAGAACCGAAGAACTCTTTCACCGCTGCCGTCACCGGTTTGATATTGATCAGTGACTGCGGGGAAATTCCTTCCTGATCCTGTGTCGTCATACGCTCACGGACAACTCTTTCTAATCTTGAAAGACCGATTCTGTACTGATTCTGGAGCAATTCTCCTACTGCGCGGATACGGCGGTTACCCAAATGGTCAATGTCATCATCCGTTCCCATGCCATATTCAAGATGCATATTATAGTTGATGGACGCGAGGATGTCCTCTTTTGTAATATGCTTCGGGATCAAATCGTGAATGTCACGTTTGATCAACGCTTTCATCTCTTCGATGTCTCCTGCGGACTCTTCGATAATCCCCGCCAAAACCGGATAATATACCTGCTCCGTAACACCTACTTCTTCAGGATCGATATCTGTAACAGCCTGAAGATCTACCATCATATTAGAAAGGATCTTGATGTTTCTCTCTTCATCTTCACCTTCTACCCACAGATAAGGAACGGCATTGTTCTGGATCTTATCTGCAAGTTCACGAGTAATCTTCGTACCTTTTTCAGCAACTATCTCTCCCGTAAGCTGACTCACCGCATCCTCTGCAAGTATGCAGCCTGCAATACGGTTTTTCAGCATCAGTTTCTTATTGAATTTATAACGTCCAACCTTTGCGAGATCATATCTTCTCGGATCAAAGAACATGCTGTTGATCAGACTTTCCGCGCTGTCTACTGCAAGCGGCTCGCCCGGGCGGATCTTCTTGTACAGTTCCAAAAGACCTTCCTGATAACTCTCCGCAGTGTCCTTTGTAAAGCTTGCAAGGATCTTCGGCTCTTCACCGAAAAGATCAACAATCTCTGCATTCGTTCCGATACCAAGTGCACGGATCAGCACTGTGATCGGAACTTTTCTTTGTACGATCGACGCGCACATAAAAAACGTCGGTTGGAGTCTGTCTCATATTCAAGCCATGCGCCTCGGTTTGGGATCACTGTAGATGAGTACAGTTTCTTTCCGAGTTTATCATGAGCAATGCCATAATAAATTCCCGGAGAACGCACGAGCTGACTGACGATAACACGCTCTGCACCGTTGATAACAAATGTACCCGTCTTTGTCATCAGCGGAAGATCTCCCATAAAAATCTCATGCTCGTTAATCTCATCAGTCTCTTTATTGTGGAGACGGACTCTCACTTTTAAGGGAGCAGCATAAGTCGCATCGCGCTCTTTACACTCATCGATCGTATATTTCACATCGTCCTCGCAAAGTGTGAAATCTACGAATTCCAGACTTAAGTGTCCGCTGTAATCAGCGATCGGGGAAATATCGTCGAACACCTCTTTGAGTCCTTCGTCAAGAAACCATTGATAGGAATCTTTTTGAACTTCAATGAGGTTAGGCATCTCCAATACTTCTTTCTGCCGTGAGTAACTCATGCGGAAACTTTTTCCGGTTTTAATGGGACGGATTCTGTTTTTCTCCATTGACGTTTCACTCCTCTATCATTTTTTCAATCATTCCTCTTTCGTTGTCCGCATCTCCTTTGTCGGACAACATCGAATGACCTGAATCTTTACAAACGGGACTTCTCTTGCATCTCAATTATTCCCGTTATCGTGGCAGTCGCCAAAACACCGTATAAACAGAGATTTTGGCACGTTGCTTCGCGTAAATGAAAAGAGCCTTGTAATAGTAATAACGCTTCTAATACGGCATACCTTTCCATAATAGTGCATTTTTAACTATAACACAAAGCTCTTTTCGTTGTCAATAACATTTCCCATTTTTTTCTTGACATTTTTCTTCATATATGATATTATGCGTCACTTTTCGACAAACGGCGATGTTTAACGTAAACGCACAACAAAGACAAAAGAACCGCAGAAGCATTTTATCTTCTGCGGTTGATTTTCTTAAGACCGTCTTACTTAAAGACGTTCATAAAGTTATCGGAAACTCCGATTATTTCATGCTAACTTCTGCACCTTCTGCCTCAAGTTTAGCTTTGATCTCCTCAGCCTCTGCTTTGGAAACACCCTCTTTGAGTGTCTTCGGAGCGTTGTCAACAAGCTCTTTTGCTTCTTTCAGTCCAAGACCTGTGATCTCGCGAACTGCTTTGATAACTTTAACTTTGGAAGCTCCTGCAGATACGAGTTCTACGTCAAACTCATCTTTTTCTTCTGCTGCTGCGCCACCGTCTGCTGCTGCTGCAACTACAACGCCTGCTGCTGCAGATACACCAAACTCTTCTTCACATGCTTTTACTAATTCATTTAACTCTAATACTGATAACTCTTTGATCGCTTCGATCATTTCAGCTGTTGTCATTTTAGCCATTTTTGATATCCTCCATTTTTAAATTTACTCTGCCGGACTCTTCTTCTGATCTCCGGTTCAGATTTTGTTCCTTTTTACATTGCGCCGCATATCCGGCACATCTGTATTTTACTCCTCTGCTGCCGCTTCTTCGGCCGGAGCCTCTGTTGCTGCCTCGCCGTCTTTCTCAGCGATCTGTTTAATAACACGAGCAAAGTTTGTAATCGGTGACTGCAAGCTTCCGAGCAATTTGGAGAGAAGTACCTCTCTTGACGGAATCTTAGCCAGTTCATTCAATCCGGCTACATCATATACAGTTCCTTCAATTACACCGGCTTTCATCTCAAGTTTGTCTGCTGTCTTAGCAAACTCTGCAAGAATTCTGGCCGGAGCTGTCGCATCTTCCTTAGATACGCAAAGTGCGCTCGGTCCTTCTAAATACTCATCCAGACCCGCGAACTCTGTTCCTTCAAATGCTCTCTTCATCATTGTGTTCTTACATACTTTGTAAGTAACGCCGGCTTCTCTGAGCTTTTTACGAAGCTCTGTATCCTGTGCTACTGTAAGTCCACGGTAGTCAACGATAACTACAGACTGAGCATCTTTGATGTCTTCTGCGATAGCTGCTACGATCGGTTGTTTTAATTCAACTTTTGCCACGTCCAGGTGCACCTCCTTATAGATTTTAAATGACTGCGTCCTGAGACCTTCAATCATCGGAAGCGCCGAAAGGCACATCCCGGGATTGCAGGCGATTACCAACATCCCGGGCAGCCCCCGAACTTTGGCTCGTCGCCTATACAAAAAACCTCTGCGACAGAAGACACAGAGGTTTACAAATGTTCTTTTTAAAAAGAATTCGTATCTTCCTCGGCAGGCGTTCTCAACCTTATGCCTAACGGCACCTGCTGTCTTCGGCAGTCAATTACTTTTATAAAATATCACTACTCATCCAAATTGTCAAGCACTTTTTTCACATATTGTTCCGCTTCACCTTCCGATAAAGAAAACTCTTCCTCATTATATTCCGTCAAAATCATATCGATTACCTCCGACCGATTTTTACGAAGTATTTCAGACAAAATTCCCTGACGGATGCAAGTGTCTACCGCCCGCTCTACCGCCTCTTCAAACGGAAGTTCTCCTGACATCTGCTGACGGATCATTGCGACAAACCGGGAATATTCCCGCAGTGTCACACACTTTTCCATAAGTTCTCTGTTGTGACCAAAATTAATATTCAGCACAACCGCTTTACATTCAAGCGCCGGCGGCACTTCTTTTCCCGTCTTAACAAACAAGTCGCTTAGTTTCAGTTCCTGTCGTTCCGGCTCTTGTTTCGTTCCGTTATAAAAAACAATATACTGCGGGAACGGGATATGTAAAGGAACGTTCATATAGAGCTTTTGTTTCACATCTTCGATCCGTTCCCGATAAAGCGACGCAAAGTAAAACAATCCTCTCAGCGGCAGATTTGGACTATATGAACTTTGATGTTCATATAAATTCATCACATCACCGATAATAAAGGACAAGTCATTCTTCATTCCCATGTACACAACATCTTCAATCGTTGTGATCGTCAGTTCATCGGGATTCGTATACGCGCTGTCATTAACCACGTTATACAGCTCCGGAAGTTCCTTTTTATCTCGAAAAATAATACGGAAAACCCTGTCTTTATACTTCCTGTGTATTCTTTTATTTTTCAACCGATTTCCTCCTTCATTGTAGCAAACATAATTATATGAAGCAATCCAAAATACGCGCTTTCCTCAGCGCCTTTATCCCATTTTTCTTTTCTCATGTTTTTTTACAAATTTGATTTTCACTGCAGCGACTGCCGCAAGATTATTAGAATTCAACGAAATAAACCGGTTCTTTTCTTCCCACATTCTCAGAAACTGAATTTGTGATAAAAGAATAACACATCTTCTATTTTTGCACAAATATTTATCTTTTTTCAATGACAGAATTCCTGTCATTAATTCACCATTACAAAATCTGTATCTGGGAGATGTCTGTATCTTATTTCGATTGTACGAACTACTATTTCGATATCGGAAGATCTGATATGGGATTACTCATACACAAAAGGCGATGCTTTACACGCACCGCCTTTTGTATTTCATACAGCATCTTACGAATCAGATGTTTTTTATTTCACTCTTTTTTCTTCTAAAGAATGTTACTACAGCGATTCCACCTGCTGCCAGAAGAACTGTCAGATATCCTGCGATATTTGCGCTGTCTCCTGTGACAACCGCTGTGCTGCCAACGTTTCCGCCGTTTCCGCCCGGTGTCGGATTCGGCTGCGTCTTAGGAACAAGACCTTTATAAGCTGCTTCCAGAGCCGCTTTCGCCGCATTCACATCATCTTGTGTCGCATTCGGATTTGCAAGGATCTTTTCTGCTTCTGCACGGGCTTTATCAAATGCCGCCCAGCTTTCTGCTGTGTACCCGTCCGATTTAATGTCTTTATACGCTTCATAAAGATTCTTCAGTCCGCTTACATCTGCAGCGCCCCGGGTCTGGATCCGGTGTCGGGTCTGGATCCGGCTTCGTTTCCTCTTTCTTGAGTGATTTAAACGCTTTTTCAAGATTCTCCGCCGCTTTATCCACTTTTTCCTGTGTTGCTTTTTCATTTGCAAGAACCGTTTCCGCCTCTGTACGTGCTTCAGCAAATGCCGTCCAACTTTCTGCTGTATACCCGTCTGCTTTGATACCTTTATATTTATTATAAAGCTCCTGCAGTTTGCTCTTATCCACTTTGCCCGGTTCTGGATCTGAAGTTACCTTGTCCTCTAAAATGAGAGATGTCATTGCTTTTGATAATTCTCTCTTCATGATTTCCACATCATTCGCATCTGCATTTTCCGCAGACGCCAATTCTTCTGCCTCTGCAATCTTGTTCTGAAGCGCATCCCATGATTCTTTTGTAAATCCTTCATTCTTGATTGCTTTTGCCTCGGTGATCACAGCAGTCAAACCTTCAATATCTGCCGGAACGTCGGCCTGATGCAGTTTTAATTCTGCCGCAGCGCCATTGTTATTTGCCGCCTCCAGATAAACCAGACGCACATGTTTCGTAGTAACTTTGTTAAAATCAATTACTTTTGTATCCGCATTATTTTTCAATGTGCCTTCTGCATGCTTCGTATAATTTGTTCCGTCATTGCTGATCTGAATCTCATACTTAGTCACATTTCCGTTTGTTCCTGTCTGACGCGGCACATAAGTAAGTCCGTCAACCGCCATTGGTTCTTCCATTTCAAGATCGATCCAATGGGGCATAGTTGTGATATCCCACTTTGAATGCCAGATTGTGTTTGTGTCTCCATCCAGCGCTTTATCCGGCGCAGATCCGTTATCCTGATGCGAGGATGCTGTCGCCGTAAGTTTTGCATTATCTACATAGTTGACATTTCTTTCTTCAACCAGTGTCAGACCTGCCAGAGCATCTGCCAGCATTTTCTCATAACCGTCTACCGTACTCTGCATTTCTTCCGGCAGTCCGGTACGAATCTGCGAAAGCACGTACTCAAGCCATGCCGCCGATTCTTCTGTAAACGGAGAAAGATCCGACGGGATTGTCTTCTTGAGCGTTTCAATTCTGCTGTAGTCCGCTTCTTTGTAATCGCTGTCGTCTAAAACTGCTTTTATCTCTGCCGCCAAGTCATTGATTGCCGACGCGTCAGGATTATAAGCTGCAAATATCGCCTCTGCCTCTTTTACAAGCTGGGCAAGTTGTGCATTTTCCGTTTTTCCGATTACCTGATTTGCAGTAAGCACTGCGTAATCAAGCGGCATTGTAGACGCAAAATCAGCATTCGTTCCAAGGCGGACGTCGTCCACGTAACCTGTGAACGCATTCTTAGTACTTCCGATTCTTTCGATCGGGAACATCGTTGTCGCAAGCAGCGGTCTTCCCTCTACCCGTTCATCGTCTCCAAGTACGTCTCTTAACTCTCCGTTGACATAGAGATATGTCTTATTCTGCTCATTTTTAAATTCCAGTTCTACCCATTCATTGACAGGCAGTTTATAGTTAAAGGAATAATCATGATTTTCTCTTGTGAAACCAACCTTTCCGGTTTCTTTTTGAACTGCTTTGATCGTTCCGTAGCTGCTTTCAAAGAGAATCTGTTCTTCGTCGCCGTCTGTTGTCCTCTTTACTTTTACGCGCAAATCATTTCCAAGTCCTGCCGTCGCAAGATCTGTACTTACATAGCTTTCTTTGCCTTCGAGCTTCAGCGCGTTTCTTCCGTCTACGCTTTCGATAGCGGCATTCTTTCCTTCTTTAAGATCCTGTCCGCTGCCGGAAGCATCTTTCATATTATCCATCGGATAATGAACTGCCGCGCCTTCTTCGTTTTTCTCTGTCTCGTATGTAAAGTTTGTCCGCGGAGCTGTTCCAAGCGCCGCATAATCTTCTTTTGCCGCGCTTAAGTCTTTATTTCCTTTTCCCCACAGCTTTGCGCCAAACAATGCGATCTCATTGTCGATACGATCATATACGTCATATTCGCTGACACCGTTTTCCAGATAGTCTGTCATGTCGTTCCATACCGCAATAGCGCCGCCGATCATCTGTTTATCTCCTGCCGGAATTGTCACTCCGCCGATAGAGTTGATTGCCAGATTATATAATGTATCTTCATTCAGATAATCATAGTAATAGCCGGCATTCGGAACAATGTAGTAATTTCCGTCGTTGCAGTTGATCAAATCGTAACCCTGCTCGTACATCTTGTCCATATTTGCCCAGCCAAAGTTCCACAGGTTCATCTGCACGCCTTCGCTGCGCACCGAAGTTTCTCCCTTGATCGTGGAAAGACTTCCCCAGATACGCGGCGTACGTCCGCTGTCCTGCACATACTTAAGCATGTCGTCCGCAAACTTTCTGTATGCTTCCGGCGCCGCCGTATATTCATCCGCGCCGACATGTACGACCGTATCTTTATCGAATACCGGATCGGACAGATCTTTTCCCATATATTCATTGAAAATACTCTGTACGAATTCCAGACTTTCATCATATTTTTCTTTCAGCGCAAGATGATCGTTGTCTCTTCCGTATGTACCGTGACGCAGATCCGGTCTTACCTTTGTCAAAGCAAGAGAATGTGCCGGCGTATCGATCTCCGGTACAATATCCACTCCGTATACCCTTGATTCCTGAATCAGGTTTCGGAACTCGTCTTTTGTATAGAATACGTCTTTACTCGTCAGATCCGCCTTATACAGACCGTCTTTTCCGCCTTCTTTAATATCAGATTCCAGACGGAATGCAGAATATGCCTGCATCGGATCTTCTCCGATCTGGGAATAGTGCTCCAGCGGGATCAGGTTATCGTTCAGATGGATCTGGAAGTCGTTCATCTTATACCATGACATCTGTTTTACCGTATCTTCCAGCCAGTCCATTGTAAACGTCTTACGTCCGACATCCAAAATGAATCCGCGCACTTTATAAAGCGGGTAGTCTCTTGCAACACCCTGCGGAATATTTCCGTTCGCTTTCAGGCTCTGTAAAATCGTTCTTGTTGCCCAGAATGCTCCTGTTGTTGTCTCCGCTTCTACCGCAGTCTTTTCATCTACCGTCATAAGGTAGCCTTCCTCCTGCAGTCCCTTTCCTTCTTTTGTCAGCGCAAAGAAAAAGTCGCCTGCATTCGCCGAATCTGCAGTTACTACAGGGAGCGTCTGTCCCATAATTGCCTCATAATCTTTTGCAAATGCATCTGCCATTTCCTGAAGTTCTGCATCTTTAATGACAATACGGCTTCCCGCATTCGGAGCAAACGTTCCGGCATTTCCCTTCCATTCTCTGATTTCCGGCAAAACGTCCGGCGCTGCGTTATCTCCTTCTTTCGTTTCATATTCTCCCGGAACTGTTACCGGAATTTCCTTGAAACGATAAGAGCCGTTTTCTTTATTCTCGATTTTAAAGGAAACTTTCACTGTCGTATCTACAACCGGCTGATAAAGATTCAAATCCGCATCTACAACCTGTTCATAATCCGTTCCGTTATATGTTACCTTTTCCGTTTTTGTTTCTTCCGGAATATGGACTGTCAGCTTCTTATCACCCTTTTTTCGGAGTATCAACCGAGATTCCTTCCTCGATATCTACCTTAGGCTCGCCGCCGTATACTTCCATTTCATAAATCGAGATCGAATTCCAGCTTGCCCCTTCATTATCAGGATCATTCTTTGTAAATGAATTGATGTACAAGCGCACATATCTTGCTTTCTCAACTTTATCCAACACGATTGCATCTTTCAATGCCTTCGGACGATCCTGTACGTGCTTCACATCTTTCCAATCGGATTCCGCCGGCGCTTCTGCCGTGTTTGCGATCTGGATCTTATAGTCCGTCGCTTTTCTTGTTTCCCAGAAAATACAGACTGTTTTTAACATCCATTTCTTTTCCGAGATCGACATAAATCCAGTGCGGGGCGTCCGCTACCGCGCTACTCCATCTTGAGCTTCGATCTTTTGTGTTGCCGTCAAACGCTTTCGCCGCGATCAAACTATTATCTTCTGTAGAATCTGCTGCTGCCGTTTTTTTCAGAGCCACGTTTTCTTCCGGGTCTTGCGGTTTTTCCGGAGTTGTCTCTTCTTTATCACGGATCTCAAATTCGCGAATCGAAACGCTGTCAAAAGCTCCTGTTTTCAACGACTCCACCGTCAGCTTCACGTATCGGTAACTTACCGGTTTTTCCAGCGTTACCACTGTATCCTGCGGAAAACCTTCCGCCTGTTTATCCTCCGACTGATGGATCAAAGTCCACTTTGAATTGTCGTTAGAACCTTCGATTTTGAACTTCCCGATCAACTGTTTTCCTACGGTAACTCCTGTACCGCCTTCACTTAAGATGCGGAACTGCGTAAAGGACTTTTGTTCTCCCAAGTCCACTTGCAGCCATCCCGGGGCCGCACCTTCAGAAGACCACCGCGTTTCATCGTTGCCGTCAACTGCCTTTGACGCGCTCATATCATTACCGTTTTGATTGTACTGGGCATTTGCAGTCGCCTGACATCCCAAAGCCAGATTCACCGCCTTGTCCTCTGCCCCTTCCGCAAGAGAAAGCATCCCATTTGACAAGACGCAGCTTGCGCATAATGATACCGCCAATAGTCTTTTGAATGACTTTTTCACGTTATGCATTGCTTCCTTGTTCCTCCTTTTTCATAACTTTTTCTCGGAAATAATCCCCTGATTTCCTCATAATACAAGAAAAAAGGCAATCCCTGCTTTACCAACCATATAATCAGTTAAAAAGGTCTTGCCTGCTCTGTACAGCAATACTCTGTCACATATTTTCTTGTATCATCTAAATAATGTTACCAATTTTCAACAAAAATGTCAAATTATTTTCCGCTTTTTGCACCACTTTCCCTACCGGTTTCATTACTATCTTACAGCTTTAAAACTATCGTTCCCTCATATTTCCCCCGTTTATTTTTGGTAATTATATACAAACCTTCCCATAAATATCTTTCGGAACGTACGCTTTCACTTCAATCCCTTCCGGAACATACTTCTCCGACAAAAGTTGTCCACGACTTCGGATAAGCTGAATTTTCGATGCTTCCGAGAAATCATACAAACGCTCCACATAGATCTGTTCTCTTCGTACGATCTCGAGAAGCGCCATTTTTTTAGTTCTGCAAGACCTTCTCCTGTTTTTGCCGAAGCCGGAATTGAATATTCCGCCTGAAAAATCCCGATAGCTGCCTGCCGACTCGAGTTTATCCTGCTTATTAAAAAAGGTGATGATCACCGGTCGGTCTGCCGCTCCAAGCTGACGCAATGTATCGTAAACGACATGCATTTGCTCATCCATTTGCGGATTAGACGCATCTACCACATGAATAATAATGTCCGCATACTTCGCTTCTTCTAACGTACTTTTAAACGCTTCCACAAGGTGATGAGGCAGTTTTCTTATAAAACCGACCGTATCTGTAACTAATATTTCCTGCGTATTATCGAGAACAAGAGAGCGGGTTGTAGTATCTAATGTAGAAAACAGCATGGCGTCTTCTAAAATGCCGGCATTTGTCAGCACATTTTCTATACTGCTCTTTCCCGCCGATGTATATCCTACTAAAGCCGCCACCTTTAATCCCGACTGTTTTCTCTGTGTCCGTATTAATTCCCGATGCTTTTCCACGTCTTTTAGTTCTTTTTTCAGTCTGCTGATCCGTTCTCTGATCAAACGCCTGTCCATCTCCAGCTTTTTTCTCCGGACCTCTCGTTCCGATCCCCCCAGCCGAGACGGGATAAAGATCTGCCAAGCCCCGCCAGTCTTGACGCTCTGTATCGAAGCTGAGCAAGCTCCACCTGGATCTTTCCTTCTCCCGATACTGCCCGCGCCGCAAAAATATCAAGGATCAAAAGCGTCCTGTCTATAATTTTTACATGACAGTTCTTCTTCAAGGTTGCCTAATTGTGCGCTCGTCAGCTCATCGTCGCAAATAATCCCCGTCGCGTCAGTCTCCCATATAAGATCTTTGAGTTCCGTCAATTTGCCTTTCCCGATATATGTTCCCGGATGCGCGCTCTCTCTTGGCTGGATCAGCCTGCCGACTACAGCCGCTTTTGCAGTTTTCGCCAATTCCGAAAGTTCGTCAAGCGAACGGTTTGCCGCATCTTCATTTCCCGTATCGATTCCGACGAGGATCACCCTCTCGTCGATTTGCTCCATCTCATACATATTATTTCTCCGAATTTTCTTTTATGAGAATTTTCCCTTCACAAAGATTTTCCCTCCACATAGATTTTCCCTCCACATAGATTTTCCCTTTACGTAGATTTTCCTTTCACGAAAATTCCCTTTCATGAGAACTTTCTTTTGCCAAACGGTGTTTATCTCGTTTCCAAAATCTCGGCTTCTCTTTCCATCGCCGTATCTTCCGGATATTCGATCAGATACTCGGACGCTTTTTGCTTCGCGTTTTCCCAATCAGCCAGTTTTTCATAACAGACAACTTCGTTATATCTCATCTCCTGAATCATTTCAGCAGAATCTTTTCCATTTTCCGAATTCTTCTCTTCTTCACCTGACATATCTGTTTCCGCCATGGCAAGACCCGCCTGTATATATTCAAGAGCCGCCTCGTAATCCTCTGTCTTCATTGCACAAATACCCATCAGATTATAGATCTGAGTCGTCTGTACTACTCCTGTGTCAACAGCTTTTTTTCAAAACGCATCGAGAGCCGAGCTATACTCCTCCTGCTCATAATATGTCATCGCAAGTCCCCGATACCCCGTCTGCCGATTTTCTTCTTATCCTTTTCTTCAGTCAGTTTTTTGCAAACTGTGCCTGCGCCTCTTTATAATCTCCTGCCTCCAATGCCTCTACACCTGATTTCGCACTGTTTGCACAGCCTGATGCCACAGTCGGCACAGCCATACAAAGAACTGCCGCCAACACGATCTGTTTTTTGATTTTCACGATTCGTTTACACCCCCGATTCCGGATACTTCATCATCCAAAATGAATTCAAAATATTAATTACCATCACAACCATGTCTGCTATAATAGCGCTTTGCATCGTCACAAGACCGAAAAACGCAAGTATGACTAAAAATACTTTCATACCGATCGCAAACAATACATTTCCCCGTACAGACCGGATCGTTCCTTTTGCGATCCGCACCGCATTTATAATCTTCGACGGCTCATCTTCCATAAGGATAATGTCCGCCGCCTCAAGCGCGGCATCCGCGCCGAGACCGCCCATCGCGATGCCGATGTCTGCAAGCGCCAAAACAGGCGCGTCATTCATTCCATCTCCTACAAACGCCAATTTTTCATTTTCCATGCGGTCATTGCAAAACTCTTCCAGAAGCTGCACTTTATCTTCCGGCATCAGCTCCGCATAAACGCTGTCGATTTTCAGCTCTGCCGCCACTTTTTCCGCCGTACGCTCGTTATCTCCGGTCAGCATAACCGTTCCCATATTTTTCTTTCGCATCCAGCGCATCAGTTTTCCCGTATCTTTACGAATCGTATCCGCAATCAATATGTATCCCGCATACTTTCCGTCAACAGCCACATGAACGGCAGTTCCGTCTTTTTTCCGTCTGTGCGTAGAGGATTCCTTCCCGGTTCATCAGCCTTGTGTTCCCGGCATAAACTTCCAGTCCGTCCACAAACGCATGAACACCGTACCCCGGTTCTTCTTTCACATCTTTGATCCGCGTACTTTCAGCCGGCTTTCCATAAGCTTCCGCAAGAGACAGCGCCACCGGATGCTTTGAATAACTTTCCGCCAAAGCCGCAAGCTCCAACAGTCTTTCCTTTTCAAACTTATACGGAACAATATCTTTCACATGAAATACGCCTTCCGTCAGTGTTCCCGTTTTATCAAAAACATATGTGTCTACCCGGAATCAGATCTTCCAAAACAGCTCCGCTTTTTATCAGAACGCCCTGCTTTGAAGCAGATCCTATCCCGCCCAAAAACGCAAGCGGTATAGAAACCATCAACCCGCACGGACATGCCGCCACAAGAATGATCAATCCTCTGTATATCCACTCAGCCTTCGCCTCCACAAACATCATAGGCGGGAGAATGACAGTTAAAAGCGCGATCAAAATAACGATCGGCGTATAATATTTTGTGAATTTATCTACAAAATGTACGCTCTCCGATTTGTTTTCATTTGCGCTTTCTACAAGCCGCATAATCTTCGCCGCAGTAGAATCATTGTACAGTTTCTCAACTCTGGCTTCCAACACGCTGTTCAGATTGATGCTTCCGCTGAACAGCCTGTCTCCGATCCGCACAGTGACAGGATCCGGTTCTCCTGTCAGCGCTTTCATATCAACTGTTCCCGTTCCGCTTGTCACAACCGCATCAACCGGGATCTTGTCTCCCGGATGCAGTACGATCGTCTGTCTCAAATTCAGCTCCTGCGGCGGAACAATCTTTTCTGTGTTTCCGATTTTCAGGTTCGCATATTCCGGACGAATATCAATAAATTTCGCAATAGATTTTTTCGTCCTGCTCAGAGAGATTTCTTCTACAAGTTTTCCGACCTGATAAAAGAGCATCGCCGCAACGGCTTCTTTGTAACGTCCTACAAAAAAATGCTCCTACAGTCGCTATGATCATCAGTAAGTTTTCATCCAGAAACTGCTTTTTCAAAAATTTCTCTGCCTGCTCTTTATAAATACTGATCGCCGATACAATATACGGCAGTAAAAACAAAAGCATCTCCGCCTTTGATTTCATCTTTGCCTGCATGCTTATTAAGAATGCCAGCAAATATAAAACAAGACCGATACCGATCTCCAATTCCCTTTTTCTGGTTTCTCTCGTCATCCCTTTTTCCCTTTTCCGTCAACTTTTCCCTGTTCGTCAGCTTCCCCTTGTTCGTCGGCTTTCTCCTGTTTGCCGGCTTTCCCTGCCCGCCGGCTTTTCTTTTATTACTCTTGTATATGTTCCATTCCCTGATTAATAATCGTTTTAATGTGCCCGTCTGCAAGAGAATAGAATACTGTCTTTCCTTCCCTTCTGTTTTTCACGAGCTTCATCTGTTTCAAAATGCGGAGCTGATGAGAGATCGCCGACTGAGTCATATTCAGCGTCTTTGCCAGATCGCACACGCACATCTCCGAATGAAACAACACGCTTAACAATTTCAGTCTCGTCACATCTCCGAACACTTTAAAAAATTTGCCGCAAGATCATTCAGCTCTCTTTCTGCCGGAATGTGTTCCTTTACTTTTTTTACTACATCTTCATGAACATGTATAAAATCGCAGCGTTCTATTTCTGTTTTTTCTTCCTGCATTCGTCTTTTCCCTCCAAATATACAGTATAACGAAAAGAGGCAAAAGCATCAATATCTTTTGCCCCCCAAAGGCTTAAAACCTTTAAGATTACTTAAGATTTTCTTTACTGTTTTCTTCTTTCGCCGATCACATTGTCAAACACATCTTCCATACTTTCTTTTCTCTGATCGTCTCTGATCATGCAGGCCTGAATCGCCTCATTCAAGAGAGCATCTTGTCGTCAAGTTCCGACACCATCTTCGCACACTCTTTCAATTCTCTGCTTATATAATCAGGCGCATTCCCTTCAAACTTATAATAAATCTTATGTTCCAAACTCGCCCAAAAATCCATCGCTATCGTTCGGATCTGGATTTCCACTTTTGTATCGACTACGCTGTCGGAAAGAAAGATCGGAACGGATACAAGCATATGATAACTTTTATAACCGCTTTCTTTTGGACTTTTTAATATAATCTTTGATCGAAAGAACTTTCAGATCGCTTTGATTGCCGATCATCTCCGCCAAACGGTAAATATCAGATGTAAAGGAACAAATAAGACGTACCCCCGCAATGTCATTGATATAGCGTACCATGTTCTCGATCGACGTCTCATGGCCATACCGCCTTAATTTCTTCACAATGCTTTCCGGCGTCTTTATCCTTGTCTTTATATGCTCGATCGGATTATATTGATGTACATGCTGAAATTCGTCATTCAAAATCTCCAGCTTTGTTCCTACTTCTTTCAGCGCTGCGTTATACAGAAAAATGATCGTCTTCCAGCTATCGACATCCTCATAGCTTTTCAGCGCAGCTTCTACTTGTTGTTCACTCGTCATTTCAGACTGCCTCCGCCAGTTATTTTACTTTTTCATTCTAACATAAATCCTAAGGCATGTCATAGATTTCATTGTTTTTTAAGACTTCTCTTACAACTCTAATTTCATATCTCCCTGACGGATCCACTTCTTTTTCCGCATAAACTCAGAAATGAGAAGCGTCACCGCCGCAGGAAGGATAAACTGGATCAAAATGATCTTTCCGAGCACGATCACTCCCGCTTCACTTTGCGTCATTACCTGCCATGTCATAAGCGGACCGACAAGTCCGGCTGTTCCCATACCCGATCCCGTAGCGTTGTTCGTCATATGAAGAAGCATTGTTCCGATCGGACCTAAAACGGCGCTTGACAAAATAACCGGAAGCCAGATCAAAGGTCTTCTTACGATATTCGGTATCTGAAGCATCGACGTTCCGATTCCCTGCGCCAGAAATCCGCTGAATTTATTTTCTCTCCAACTAGCCACCGCAAATCCGATCATATTACAGCAGCATCCGATCGTCGCCGCCCCTGCCGCCAGTCCCGACAGATTCAGGATTACTCCAAGCGCCGCTGAGCTGATCGGAAGCGTCAGGATCATTCCCATTAAAACGGAAACGACAATTCCCATCAAAAAACGGCTGCTGCTCTGTTCCCCAGTTGATCAAGGAGCCAAGCCATAACATAAATTCAGAAATCGGCGGACCGACAAACAGACCGACTGCCGATCCCGTTCCGATGCAGACCAGCGGAGTCAGTATAATATCAAGTTTTGTTTTACCCGAGATCAAGATCCCGATCTCGATCGCCAGATACGCCGCCGCAAAAGCGCCTAACGGCTCTCCCGGCCCTGCCAGAACCAGATTTCCATCCACAAGAACCTGTCCGGATAAGATTTTCCCGGCAAATGCACCGATCATACCGACAACCGCGGCCGAAACGATTACGAGATGTCCTGCTTCTAATTTTCGCGCCACACCGACTCCGATGCCTGCACCTGTCAAACCTGCGGCAATCTTTCCAAGTTCATAAATAAGATCTCCTGTGCCGCCTCCCATAAACAACCCGATCTGCTGAATGATCGTTCCTATGATCAGCGTAGCAAAAAGTCCCTGTGCCATTCCGCCCAGACCATCTATAAAAATCCGATCTAAAAGATTTTTTCATTTCTTAAGATACCCCCACTCGCCTGCATACGCTTCTTTTGCCGCAAAACACGGAGTCGTTTTTCCTTCTGCGTCCACGATTTCGGGGATCATGTCCGACTGCTTAAAATGATAATCCGTCAAAAGCCAGCTTACGATATTTACATTGTCCTTCCTTCCCACAACACAGTCCGGCGCAGCCCATAAAAAATCATCTGATTCAAGAAAATCTATATCGACTTTATTTTCTTTACTGTACAAAAGAAGATTTTTATGAAACCACAAATACACCCCCTTTTACCGTCTCTTCTGTTTCTTGCTCTCCCTCGGTGTCAAGATTTCGTTTTTCCGAATCAAGATATACTGTCTGAAACTTTTCGTCAAATCCAAACTCCTCGATCGCCGCCAAAATTGCTCCGGCATACGGCTCTTCCTGTAAATACTTTTCCAATATTTCTTTGTCATTTATCGTGCATACTCTGATCATCTTTTTACTCCTTTACAAACTCCTGCGTCACATCATGTTTTCTTTTTTCATTTCACCGCACAGACACGATATAAACTTGCCGGCTTTCCCTGCATGTATATTTGTCCGAGCGCCCGAACTGATACTAATATATCAAAAAAGGGCTTGCACAAGCAACGGGATTTTTGTATGATAAATTTCATAAACTTTGAAAGGAGCTTCGTTATGTTTCGTTTATGGGGAAAAGAATTTAAAGAAAACAGGCTTCTGCGCGATACTGTCATTTGCGATGAGACAACAGACACCCGCACACATAAGATTTTCAACGCTTTGGACGCCATCTGCTATGAGTTCGATCTAAGCAAGCCTATCTGGCTTGACACAACGATCGCCGACTTCAAACGGCACGCAAAAGCTCGGTTTTATCAGGATAACTTTGTAGACAGCATTGATTTTGATTATTTAGAAATAGAGGTGATCGAGGAATAATCCCCGGTCACCTCTGTCTTTTACCATTTTTCGTTATTATCCGATCTATCTGCGCCTCTTATCATCGGCTGATCGTCACTTATTTCTAACCGCCGCCTGTTTCCGGTTGTCATTCATTTCTGATCGCCGCAAGCGGACTTAACTTCATCGCCCTTCTCGCCGGGAAATATCCCGCCGCCGTTCCGACAAGCATTGCAAACCCAAGAGAAACAAGAACAAGCCACAAAGGAATATAAGAAATCTGCCCTGTTGTCATTCCCATCTCTTTGCCCTTCACAAGAGCATTGATCGCCGCAGACATAAGGAAACTTAAAACATTTCCGATCACACCTCCGCCAAGTCCGATAAACGCCGCTTCCAAAAGAAACATCTGACGAATATTTCCAAGACTGCATCCGATCACTTTCATAACGCCGATTTCTTTCGTTCTCTCATAAATAGACATCATCATCGTATTTGCGATTCCGATTGCCGCAACAAACAGCGAAACGGCTCCGATTCCGCCAAGCACCGCCTGAACCATTGCAAACTGTTTCTTCATGCTGTCGATATATTCGATATTCGACGACACATTATATCCCATCGCCCGAATCGCGTCTGAGACAGCCTCTACGTTTTCCATGTCGTCCGCCTGTACTTTTGCCGACGAATATACAAACTTATTATATGGTTTTCCGCTCTTTGTCGTCGGCTGCCCCGGAATCGCTCTTCCTCTGAATTCTTTTTCAAGATACGTCCTCAGCTTATTGATATCGCAAAACGTCATATAAGAATTCACCGTATAGGTATCCGGTCCGCCTTTTAAAACTCCGCTTGCAGATACGACATGTTTTTTCCGGCGGCGTTTTTGCCGACGCTGTTCCGCCTTCTCCGCTTTCTCCGGCAGAGCCGCCGATATCCGAAGCCGCGCTCTGCGACTGATAATAGCCGTCCTGATCGAGTATAAGAAAAACGGAATCCGTCTGCAGATCTATATCAGGAAGTTCTCCCGAATCCCAATATCCTCTTCCTGATGTTTTTTCATAAAAATTCGTTATTACTGTATTTCCATATACAAGTTCCAGCTGGGCGCTGTTCGGATCAGGAAGCCGCCCGCCATCCTCCAGCTCCAGATTCAATGTCTTCAAACCTTCAGGCGTCATTCCTGTCAATTCGATAAAGCCTTCATATTTTCCTTTCAGCGCGATTACCGATATGCTTAAGATCGGCTCTGCACTTTTCACATGGGCTACGTTTTTCAACTCTTTGATCACATCATCTGTGATGTATTTCTGCGATTCTTCTTCGTCCGAAGACATTCCCGAATAACCGTACATCATTCCGCCCGAATCTTTTCCCGTCACGGTAATACTGTCGTTCCTCCGTTTTGCTCCACCTCCTTTATACATGGATTCCTGAAGTCCGAGTCCGAGCGATATCATAACTACTATAGAAGCCGTTCCGATCACAACGCCTAGTACCGTAAGAAACGTTCTTAATTTTCTGCGCCGCAGGCTGCTAACGCTCATCCTCAGCAGATCGCTCCACCTCATCAAACAACTCCTCCTCTTCCGCTTCCAGTACGTTTTTGCTTTTTCCTCTTCATAATAAGCACGATTGCCACAGCCACAGCAACGATCACAACTACGGCTGCTGCCAAGATCATTCCGATCGGCCAGCCCCCCTGTTCTTCCGGTATATCTGCCATAGCGTCCAGGTCTCCGGCATCTGACATCGGCATAACAGTAAGGTCAAATTTTTTGCCTCCGCTGTCGATACATTTCCCGCATCATCTTCATAAGTTAAGATCAGCTTACACTCTGTATTGTCCATCGTCTCTTCTTTCGCCGTCACGATGGCGTCGATCATGCCTGTCGCGCCGGAATCAAGATTTCCGATAAACTGTTCGTCTGACTCGATCATCTTGCCTTCAAAACGAGCTTTCACATTGTACATCTTCACCCGTCCGAGATTGTACAGACTGCAGGAAATATTCGCCTCTTCTCCGACCGCTACTGTCTCCGGCGCGATCTCGATCTTACTGAACTCAAACCGGGCGTCCTGTATGACCGGGATCGCAAGGCTTGACTGCGCCTCATACTGCGCCGCGCTGCTGTCTTCATACTTCATAGACATGCTGATACTGTACGGCTTTTTCACAAGATCTGCCCGTGCATTCAATTCGATTGAAATGTCGCTCGTTCCTCCGGCAGGAATTCCGTCAAGATAAACAGAGCTTGAACCCGATGCCGGAAGAAACGCCGGAGCTTCCGCCGCACCTTCTGAACCTGATGACGGAGCCTGCATATCAAAAAGCATATTTGAAACAGCAGTTTTTGAAGAAGTATTTTTCAGGTGGACGATCAATTTAAAATTACTTCCCGCGCGAACTTCCGCCGGCTCTGTATTAAATCCTGTTACAATCACCCGCGGAACAGATGCGCTTGACGCATCCGCGCCGCCTGCCGAGCCGCCTGCCATGACCGGATCGCTGGTATATACTCCTCCGAACACCGCGCCCGAATCGTCCGGCGTTCCCTGCGCATTTCCCGATCCGCCGCTTCCGTTTCCGGTATTTCCGTTGTTTATCTCTCCGCCGTTTGCATTTCCACCCTGATTTTCCGATGGCTTTTCTTTTGCGGTCGTTTTTACAAAGACATACTTATCCGTCTCATAGGATTTCTCTCCGTCATCGTAAGAAATCTTAAATTCCAGTTTATAAGACTTCCCTGTCACATCTCCTCTTACGATAAGAGGTTTCTCTTCACTCCCCCACACAGCCGCAGTCTGTCCGCCGCTTTTGATCGTAGACAACTCTTTTTCATAATTCAGCTTATCAAGTTCAAAGGGGCCAGTCGGATGCATTCTTGATATCCGGTTCTATCCGCACGTTGTGCGCGTCTACATTTCCGTTGCTTTTTTACATTGATCCGAAACTCGGATACCTTCTGCCCCGCCTTAAACACAGGCGTCTCCTGCCCGTCGCCGACACTGATCTGAATGTACGCAAGCTCTCTCTTTGACACCTGACTTCCGGACTCTGCTTTTTTCCTCTGCAAATGCCACGAGCGGAGCAAGCATAGACAACACAAACACCATGCATAAAATTCCGATTCCGATCCGTTTCAACGTCATTTTTCTATGCTCTCTCATTTTCCTCTTTCCTCCTGTTTTCTGTAATGTGTACAATTTTTTCCGTCTATAATCTCCAATACCCGGTCTGCATATTCCGCCTGACTTCGATCATGCGTGACCATGACAAGCGTTCTTTTCTGCTCTCTTACGAGTCTTTGCATCAGGCGCATCACATCTTGAGACGTATGTGAATCAAGCGCTCCTGTAGGTTCATCCGCAAAAATAATCTTCGGATCGTTCACAAGCGCCCTTGCCACGCTTACTCTTTGCTGCTGTCCTCCTGATAACTGGTTCGGCAGATGTTTTTTTAATGTTTTTTCCAAGCTCACCAGATCCAGCATTCTGTCGGCTTTTTTTATTCGTTCTTTTCTCGGCTCTCCGCGAAATGTAAGCGGAAGCGCCACATTTTCCAGTGCATTCATCGTTCCCATCAGATGAAACGACTGAAATATAAAACCAACGTTTTCTCCTCTGAACTTTACAAGTTCATTTTCTTTCATCTGCTCGATATGCTTCCCCGCTACGATCACTTCCCCGCGAGTCGGTTTTTCCAGTCCGGCAAGCATATTCAAAAGAGTCGATTTTCCGGAACCGGACGTTCCGACGATCGCACAAAAGTTCTCCCTCGTACACTGAAAACTAACGCCGTCCAATGCCCGGACGACCGAATCGCCGACACGATACAGTTTATACAGGTTTTTCCACACTGATAATCTCCCTCACTGTCTCCTCCTTTTTGCTTTCTTTACTCATTCTGTCTGTTTGTTTTATCTCCTGTCTCAACACATACGAATCTTCGGCAGTCAGATCTGCCTTTTTACGAAACAGCGATGCATTGTTATTTGTATCGTATCATATGTTTTGTTAGATTTCGCTATGTATTTTATGAATAATTTCTTAATATCCGAATCTCATCTGCGCAAAACTTCTGTTTT
>ENA-OPYU01000085-OPYU01000085.1-human-gut-metagenome-genome-assembly--contig:-NODE-85-length-33285-cov-3.246758_pt1 | contig 33285 bp, 41 predicted proteins | sample MGYA00242637_ERZ504482 | MGnify/ENA primary metagenome ERZ504482 (study PRJEB26092, sample SAMD00036237) | human gut metagenome | host: Homo sapiens | study: EMG produced TPA metagenomics assembly of... | reverse complement strand
GTAATCGGCAAGCTGCTCCGCCGTCAGCGGCCAGCAAAACCGGTCTGCCTTCCAGAATTCCACGGTGCGCTCATCTTCAAGCCATTTCATCAGATATCCGGCATCTGCCGGTTTATAGGGTCTCAGCCGCAGCATAATATCCTCCTTTACTTACAAATTCAGCTTTTTCATAGCTTCTCTCCAGATAGTCATCCAGCTTTCTCTTCAATTGCCCGTTCTCTCCGCTCGACAGAAGGGATCTTGATCCATCAGCATTTTACTTCCTCGGAAACCGTCTTCAGAATATCGGCATCTGTTAAAAATATCGGCCAGCCTGAATTCCAGATCGCCGCTCTGGCGTACGCCGAATAAATCGCCCGGCCCTCTGAGCTTTAAATCTTCGGAGCAATGAAAAAGCCGTCATTTGATTTATTTAAAATCTCAAGCCGCTTCTGCGCGTCCTCCTCACCGGAGCAGTTTACCATAATACAATAGGATTTGGGCCTTTCCACGGCCCACACGGCCGCGGAGCTGGTGAAGCTGGGCCAGTCCGAAACGCTCCGAATTTTCTATCATCATGACCGTTGCATTCGGCACGTTAATTCCGACTTCAATGACCGTAGTGGAGACAAGGACCTGGATTTCATTGGCGGCAAAAAGCTCCATGAGCCTGTTCTTTTCTTTCGCCTTCATCTTTCCGTGCAGATATGCCACCTGAATGTTGTCCCCCATCTCTTCTTGCAGTGTCTTCGCATAATCTATTACATTTCTGCTTCCAGATTTTCATTCTCTTCTATCATTGGGCAGATGACATAGCACTGTCGCCCTTCCAGCACCTGTTTTTTCATAAACTGATAGGCCGTCTTTCGATAATTAGTATCTACCACACAGTTTTTAATCGGTAGGCGGTTGGCTGGAAGCTCATCGATGACAGAGATGTCCAAATCCCCATACAGGATAATTGCAAGAGTCCTCGGAATCGGAGTTGCACTCATCACAAGAATATGTGGTGTGTTTCCTTTTTCAGCAAGCTTTTCTCTTTGTTTCACGCCAAATCGGTGCTGTTCATCTGTCACTACCAACGCCAGAGAATGATATTTTACTTTTTCCTGAATCAGTGCATGCGTTCCAACAATAATCTGTGCTTCTCCTGATGCAATCCGCTCATATGCCATTCTTTTTTCTTTTGCAGTCATAGACCCTGTCAAAAGTTCCACACAAACCGGAATCTGATGTTCTTCTAACATTTCACAAATAGACTCAAAATGCTGTTTTGCAAGCACTTCTGTAGGCGCCATCAATGCTCCCTGATAGCCGTTGACAGCGGCAAGCAAAAGACCAAGCAAGGCAATAATCGTCTTTCCGGAGCCGACATCCCCTGCACAAGCCTTGACATCACATGCGCTCCGTTTAGGTCTGCCTTGATTTCCTCCCAGACTTTTTGCTGAGCGCCTGTCAGTTCATATGGCATGTTTATGCATGAATTTGTTCCACCGGATTCGGTCAATCGCAATGAAAATGTAATTTTAACTTTTTCATTTTTCTTCCTTTCATTTGCCGCTAGTGCCAAATCAAAACACAAGAAATTCTTCAAACACAAGACGCTCTCTGGCAGTATAAAATTCCTCTTTGTCTACCGGAAAATGAATTCCCTGTATCGCATAATTATATTCCGCAAGATGATAGCGGGTTCGAACATCCGGCGGAAGAAAATCCTGCTTCAAATCCAAATAGGAAATTGCCTGTTTCATCGCTTTGACGACAGCATTGTTCGTAAGTCCGGCTGTCAATGCATAATTGGGCTGCAACGTGTTTAGCTTTTCTTCATACGACGCACTTGGATAAAAAATTTCCGGCTGTTCCATAAGAAGTGTTCCTTTTCGCCGCACGACTTTTCCACGTAGTGTGACCACACCCCCTTTTTGAAACGTATTTCGCAAAAAATGGCATTCGGAACCAGACAACACGCAAAGTTCCAGTGACATCCTTCACATAAATGGTTGTAACCTGCATACTTGTTCTGCCAGAGACCTGTACTTTCCCGTAAATCGCACCTGTGACCGTCACAGTTCTGCCCTCGTCTATCTCTGCAATCGGGGGTTGCTTCCTCATACACTTCATATCCTTTCGGAAAATGTCGAAGCAAATCTCCAATCGTAAAAAATATTTAATTTTTGGGAATAATTTTTCTGTCTTCTCGCCAATCCCTTTCAGTGAGCTGATCGTTGATTGCTCATTCATATTTCTGTCTCCTGTTTCAGAAAAAAACGGGAGATATCACTTCTTCCGTTTTTGTCACTCTTATTCTACTGCCAATACATAATAGTAAATCGGCTGACCTCCAAAATGTGTATCTACATCCACGTCCGGATAAATCTCTTCCAGTTCTTCTGTGAATCTGTCCGCCTCTTCCTCGGATACCTCTTCCCCATAGTACAGGCTGATTAATTCTGAGTCTTCTGTCACAAGATGTGCGAGCATCTCCTTTGTTGTCTCCTCCACGGAAGTTCCGACAGCAAGAATTCCACTGTCACCGATTCCCATGATATCTCCTTGATGAAATTTCCTTATCATCAATCTTTGTATCTCTGACCGCATAGGTTACCTGACCTGATTTTACAGTTTTTATTTCTTCCAACATAGTTTCTTCATTCCAGTCAGCATCATTTTCCGGAGGAAAAATTGATAATTGCCTGGATGGTGCGATCGCACAGATTCGTACAGACTAGAACCGTAGAGGGAGAGAATCTGAAGAAGGATCTGATCGCGAAGCTGGACGGTATGCTTGAACTGGTCGGACAGATTGAAGAACGTGCACCGAAGATCATTGCGGAGTACAGAGAAAAGCTAGAAGGAAAAGTAAAAGAACTTCTGGAGGACACACAGATCGATGAGGGACGGATCGCATCAGAGATCGTGATCTTTGCGGACAAGATCTGTACCGATGAAGAAGTGGTACGTCTGAGAAGTCATGTGGAACATATGAAGGCAACCCTTCAGTCTGATGACAGTGGAATCGGACGTAAGCTTGATTTCATTGCACAGGAGATGAACCGTGAAGCGAATACGATTCTTTCGAAGGCGAATGATCTGGAGACTTCCAATATCGGAATCGAACTTAAGACAGAGATTGAGAAAGTCAGAGAGCAGATACAGAATATTGAATAAATCAGATTGTTAAGAAGATTAAAAGAGGGTATCGAAATGAGAGAAAAAGGGATTCTGATCGTTGTATCAGGTTTTTCAGGTTCCGGTAAGGGAACCATTATGAAAGAGCTGTTAAAACAGTATGATAATTATGCATTATCTATTTCCGCAACCACCAGAAATCCGCGTCCGGGAGAAGAAGACGGACGGGAATATTTCTTCAAAACTGTAGAAGATTTTGAAAAAATGATTGCGAAAGAAGAACTGATAGAGTATGCTAGGTACGTGGATAATTACTATGGAACGCCGCGTGCATATGTAGAGGAGCAGTTAGAGGCAGGAAAAGATGTGATTCTTGAGATAGAAATTCAGGGAGCGTTGAAAGTAAAAGAAAAATTCCCAGATACACTGCTTTTGTTTGTAACACCGCCGAGCGCAGAGGAACTTAAGAGCCGTCTGGTGGGCCGTGGAACAGAGACAATGGACGTGATTGAATTCCGCATGAACCGTGCGAAAGAAGAAGCGCTGGAGATGGATCAATATGATTATCTGATCATAAATGATGACTTGCAGGAATGCGTAGAAGAGATGCATCAGATCATCCAGGGTGAGCACAGAAGAAGTTTCCGTAACGCTGAATTTATAGAGCATATGAAAGAAGAATTGAAAGGAGAATAAGTGTATGTTACATCCATCTTACACAGACTTAATGAAAGTGGTAAATAAAGACGTAGAAGAGGGCGAAACAAAAGTAGTTAACAGCCGTTATTCCATCGTTATGGCCACAGCAAAGAGAGCAAGAGAGATCATTGACGGATCTATGCCGCTTGTTGATGCAAAGATGGGCGAAAAGCCGCTTTCTATTGCAATTGATGAGATGAATCAGGGAAAGATGACGATTATTGCACAGGATGAAGAGGAAGAAGAATAAAATCTGACACCTTAAGGATCCGTTGCAGACGGATTCTTTCAGACACATTGCTGACTGAGATACAAAAGGCAGATGCCGCAAGGTGTCTGCCTTTCTTGAACTGGATATAGCAAGATAGCAAAGATGTGTGCCGAATAGAATGCATACTGCAAAAATCAGAAATAAATAAAAAGGAGAACCGAATGAATATATTTTTCGTATCACTTGGCTGTGATAAGAACCTGGTAGATTCAGAGGTCATGCTTGGACTTCTGGATGCGAAAGGATACCAGATTGTTGATGATGAGACACAGGCAGATGTTATGGTGATTAATACCTGTTGTTTTATTCATGACGCAAAAGAAGAAAGTATCCAGACGATTCTGGATATGGCAAGATATAAAGAAGAAGGAAGATTAAAGGCGTTGGTTGTAACCGGATGTCTGGCACAGAGATATAAGCAGGAGATTATTGATGAGATCCCGGAAGTTGATGTAGTGCTTGGGACGACTTCGTATGATAAGATTGTAGAAGCAGTAGAAGAAGCACTGGAAGGTAAATCAGAAGTAGAACTTGCCGATATCGATGCGCTGCCGCTTCCGGAGACAAAGAGACTTGTGACGACCGGAGGTCACTATGCATATCTGAAGATTGCAGAAGGCTGTGACAAACACTGTACATACTGTATTATCCCGAAAGTCCGTGGAAATTACCGCAGTGTACCGATGGAGCGTCTGATCAAAGAAGCACAGGAACTGGCTGACCAGGGCGTAAAAGAACTGATCCTGGTTGCACAGGAGACAACGGTATATGGACAGGATATTTACGGTGAAAAATCCCTGCATAAGCTTCTGAAAGAGTTATGTCAGATCAAAGGAATCCGCTGGATCCGCCTTCTGTACTGTTATCCGGAAGAGATTGATGACAATCTGATACAGGTAATGAAAGAAGAACCGAAGATCTGCCATTATCTGGATCTCCCAATCCAGCATGCAAGCGATGCGATCTTAAAGAGAATGGGAAGAAGAACTTCCAAGCAGCAGCTGATCGATACGATCACAAAACTGAGAAAAGAGATTCCGGACATCGCACTTCGTACAACGTTGATCACCGGTTTCCCAGGGGAGACACAGGAGCAGCATGAAGAAGTAATGGAATTCGTAGATGAGATGGAATTTGAAAGACTGGGCGTATTTACTTATTCGCCGGAAGAAGATACTCCGGCGGCGACCATGCCGGATCAGATCGACGAAGAAGTAAAAGAAGACCGTCAGGCAGATATTATGGAGCTGCAGCAGGAGATTGTATTCGATCAGGCAGAAGATATGATCGGAAAAGAAGTACTGGTTATGATCGAACGGAAAAGATTGCCGATGAGAATGCATATGTCGGAAGAACTTACCGCGATGCACCGAATGTAGACGGACTGATTTTGTAAATACCGATGAAGAACTGATGACTGGTGAATTTCGCAAAATGTGCAAAAGTTACCGGAGCAGCAGAATATGATTTGATAGGAGAGTTGATGTAATGAATTTACCAAATAAGTTAACTGTTTTAAGAGTAATCATGGTTCCGCTTTTTTGTAATTTTTCATGCTGACAGGCGTGGGCGGAGCTGCAAACAAATGGATCGCATTGATTATTTTCTGCGTGGCAAGTCTTACAGATATGCTGGACGGAAAGATCGCCAGAGCTAGAAATCTTGTAACCAATTTCGGAAAGTTTATGGATCCGCTGGCAGATAAACTGCTTGTATGTTCGGCTATGATCTGCATGATCCCGCTTGGAAAACTAGCAGGCATGGTTTGTAATCGTAATTATTGCAAGAGAATTTATCATCAGCGGATTCCGTCTGGTAGCAGCAGACAACGATATTGTGATCGCTGCAAGCTACTGGGGAAAATTCAAAACGGTATCCCAGATGTTCATGCTGATCCTTCTGATCGCAGATCTTGGCGGTGCATTTAACATGATCGCACAGGTACTGATCTGGGTATCTCTGGTACTTACAATCGTATCTTTGATCGATTATATTGCAAAGAATGTACAGGTACTGACACAGGGCGGTATGTAGGCTCAGAAGAAATTTGTAAAAAAGGCAGATAAGGATTCTTTTGAAAGAAAACAGGTCGAAAGAGATATGAGAAGGTTCTTCTTCGGGAATGGTATTTCCCCGAGAAGAACCTTTTGCAAATTGTGCCAAAAAAGAGAAAATTCCATACAAAAATGTAGAGAAAAATCAATTGACGAATGTCGAAATATATGAGAAAATAAATACAAGTATGGATGTTAAAGAGATAACAAACCTTACGATAAGCAAACTTACATAGTTGAAAGGAGTTTTAAAATGATTTATTCACAGGAAGTAGAAATGATGTGTCCGGTAGCTCAGGGTGCAAACCACGGACCAGCTCCGATTCCGGAAGAAGCAAAATGGGTTCAGGCTAAGGAAATTAAAGATATCTCTGGTTTTACACATGGTGTAGGCTGGTGTGCTCCTCAGCAGGGTGCCTGTAAATTAACACTGAATGTTAAAGACGGTATCATCCAGGAGGCTCTCGTTGAGACTATCGGATGTTCAGGAATGACACATTCAGCAGCTATGGCTTCTGAGATTCTTCCAGGAAAAAACTATTTTAGAGGCATTAAACACAGACCTTGTTTGTGACGCTATCAATACAGCAATGCGTGAGTTATTCCTGCAGATCGTATACGGAAGAACTCAGAGTGCATTCTCTGAAGACGGACTTGCTATCGGAGCCGGACTGGAAGACCTCGGAAAAGGACTTCGTTCACAGGTTGGTACAATGTACGGAACATTAGCGAAAGGTCCTCGTTACCTTGAAATGGCAGAAGGATATGTAACAGGTATCGCTCTTGATGAGAACGATGAGATCATTGGATATCAGTTCGTAAGCCTTGGAAAATTCACAGACTTCGTAAAAGCTGGAGACACTCCAAACGAAGCTTGGGAGAAAGCAAAAGGACAGTACGGACGTGTTGCAGATGCAGTTAAGATCATCGACCCACGTAAGGAGTAATCTCAATATTTTAAGGTAATTTAATCAGGAGGATAAATTAATGGCTTTATTTGAATCATATGAAAGAAGAATTGATAAAATCAATGAAGTATTGGCTGGTTATGGTATTTCTTCTATCGAAGAAGCACAGCAGATCACAAAGGATGCCGGACTTGATGTATACAATCAGATCAAAGGTATTCAGCCAATCTGTTTTGAAAATGCATGCTGGGCATACATCGTAGGTGCAGCAATCGCAATCAAAAAAGGATGTAAGACAGCAGCAGAAGCTGCAGCAGCAATCGGAGAAGGACTTCAGGCTTTCTGTATTCCTGGATCAGTTGCTGATCAGAGAAAAGTAGGTCTTGGACATGGTAACTTAGGAAAGATGCTTCTGGAAGAAGATACAGAGTGTTTCGCATTCCTGGCTGGTCATGAATCATTCGCAGCTGCTGAGGGTGCTATCGGTATCGCAGAGAAGGCTAACAAAGTTCGTAAGAAACCTCTTCGTGTTATCCTGAACGGTCTTGGAAAAGATGCTGCAAAGATCATCTCAAGAATTAACGGATTCACATATGTTCAGACAGAATATGATTACTACACAGGAGAACTGAAAGAAGTACAGAGAATCTCTTACTCTGACGGACTCCGTTCTAAAGTTAACTGCTACGGTGCTAACGACGTACGTGAAGGTGTTGCAATCATGCACAAAGAAGGCGTAGACGTATCTATCACAGGTAACTCTACAAACCCGACACGTTTCCAGCATCCGGTTGCAGGTACATATAAGAAAGAATGTATCGAGCAGGGCAAGAAGTACTTCTCAGTAGCATCAGGCGGTGGTACAGGACGTACACTTCACCCAGATAACATGGCCGCAGGTCCTGCTTCTTATGGTATGACAGATACTCTTGGACGTATGCACTCAGATGCACAGTTCGCAGGATCTTCATCAGTACCTGCTCATGTAGAAATGATGGGACTGATCGGAGCAGGAAACAACCCGATGGTTGGTATGACTGTTGCAGTTGCCGTTTCTGTAGAAGAAGCAGCTAAGGCTGGTAAGTTCTAAGAAATTGAATATTTAGTTTGGCTTGTATAGGCCGGATTTGAAAAGAGAGAACGAAAACGTTCTCTCTTTTTTGAAATCCTAAATTATTTGTTTAAGTTTTTATTCGCCGTAGAAAGCATCAGTTTCAACCGGTTCAACTGGTTGACTTCGCTTGCACCTGGGTCGAAATCAATTGCTACGATATTAGACTCCGGATAGCGTCTGCGAAGTTCTTTGATAACTCCCTTACCTACGACATGGTTCGGCAGGCAGGCGAATGGCTGTGTACATACGATATTTGGCGCACCACTGTGGATCAGCTCTAACATTTCTCCTGTAAGGAACCATCCTTCACCAGTCTGGTTACCAAGAGATACGATGTCCGAAGCCATCTTTCCAAGATCCTGAATCTTAGCTGGCGGTGTGAAGTGCTTGCTTGCTGCAAATGCTTCAGTTGCCGGAGCACGGAACCATTCCAGAGCTTTGATACCAAGATTAGCTGTTGTGGCTTTTTTCTTTTCGAATCCAAGCTTTTCAACCTTGAAGTTCTGGTTGTAGAAGCAGTAGAGCAGGAAGTCCAGGAGATCCGGGACAACAGCTTCGGCTCCTTCACTTTCCAGGAGGTCTACCAGGTAGTTATTGGCAGCCGGAAGGAATTTGACGAGAATTTCGCCGACAACGCCGACACGAGGTTTCTTAATGTCCAGTAATTCAATGTTGTTGTCAAAATCTCCAATGATCTCACGGCAGAGACGTTTGAATTTACGCCTGCTCGGGTAGCCGTTAGACAAGAAGTCCTGGCATACTTTCACCCATTTTCTGTGCATTGCATTGACAGATCCGGTAACTGCTTCATATGGACGCAGACGGTATACACATTTCATAAAAATGTCACCGAATATAGCACCATAGATGCCTCGTAAGATCAGTTTCGGAGTCAGCTTGAATCCTGGATTGTCTTCCAGACCGCTTAAGTTGATGGAGATAACCGGAATATTTCCGTATCCGGCCTTCTTAAGAGCACGGCGGATGAATCCGATGTAGTTGGAAGCACGGCATCCACCTCCGGTCTGACTGATGATCACAGCGATTTTATCTGTATCATATTTACCGGAAAGAATCGCTTCCATGATCTGACCGACTACCATCAGAGATGGATAGCAGGCATCATTGTTTACATATTTCAGTCCTACGTCTACAGCCTGTTTGTTGTCATTAGGCAATACCTGAAGGTTATATCCGGATGCGTTGAATGCAGGCTCCAGAAGCTCGAAATGGATGGGAGACATCTGTGGGCAGAGAATTGTATAATTCTTACGCATTTCTTTGGTGAATACGACCTTTTTTATTGCAGAAGAATGAATGGTACGTTTTTCCCCACGTTTCTCTCTGACACGGATTGCGGCAAGCAGTGATCTGACACGGATTCTTGCGGCGCCTAAGTTATTAACCTCATCGATTTTTAAAGAGGTGTAGATCTTGTCAGAGTCATTCAGTATTGATGCCACCTGGTCGGTTGTAACGGCATCCAGACCACATCCGAAAGAATTTAACTGGATCAGATCCAGGTTGTCTACCGTCTTTACGTAGTTTGCTGCGGCATACAGACGGGAATGATACATCCACTGGTCCATAACATTGAGAGGATGCTCGGCAGGATTTAAGTGGGAGATGGAATCTTCCGTCAAAACTGCAATATTATAAGAATTGATCAGTTCTGGAATACCATGGTTTACTTCCGGATCAATATGATATGGACGTCCTGCAAGAACAATACCACGGTTCCCGGTTTCGTTTAAGAACCTGATCGTCTCTTCGCCATTTTTTCTGCATATCTTTTCTGCAGGCGGCGAGTTCTTCCCAGGCAGTATGCGTTGCCTTTTTTGATCTCGTCAGCTGGGATATGGAACTTTCCGGATAATTCATCAACCAGCCGGTAAGAGATGGTGTCTTCGCTGGCAAAAGAAATAAATGGATGAAGAAAATCTACTTCTCTGTGAACAATTGCATCAATGTTATTCTTGATATTTTCCGGGTAGGAAGTTACGATCGGACAGTTGTAATGGTTATTGGCTTCCGCAAATTCATTCCTCTCATATGGAATGCTGGGATAAAAGATGGTGTGGATACCGTTGTTGATCAGCCATTGTACATGTCCGTGTGCCAGCTTTGCCGGATAACATTCGGATTCACTTGGGATGGAATCAATTCCCAGTTCGTATACCTTGCGGTTTGACACAGGAGAAAGAACAACCCGAAATCCCAGTTCATTAAAGAATGTGAACCAGAACGGATAATTCTCGTACATGTTCAGTACACGAGGAATACCAATGATTCCGCGAGGAGCATTTTCCTCTGCCAATGGTTCATAATCAAAATAGCGTTTTAATTTATATTCAAATAAGTTCGGAAGCTTGTTAGTTGTTTTCTGTTTCCCGAGACCACGTTCACAACGGTTACCTGTGATGAACTTACGTCCGCCGCTGAAATGATTGATCGTCAGGCGGCAGTTATTCGTACATCCCTTGCATTTTGTCATAGTAGTAGAATATTCCATGGCTTCAATATCTTCGATGGAAAGCATGGTTGTACCTTCGCAGTCAACGTAACGCTCACGTGCGATCAGTGCAGCACCGAATGCGCCCATGATACCGGCAATATCCGGACGAATGGCTTCGCAGTTGGCGATCTTTTCAAAGCTCCGCAGTACAGCGTTGTTGTAGAATGTTCCTCCCTGAACAACGATGTGTTTACCGAGTTCAGATGCATCGGACACCTTGATAACTTTAAATAATGCGTTCTTGATTACGGAGTAAGCAAGACCGGCTGAAATATCTGCAACCTCCGCACCCTCTTTCTGAGCCTGTTTTACTTTTGAATTCATGAAAACAGTACAGCGGGTACCAAGGTCAATCGGGTTTTTGGCAAATAATGCTTCATGAGCAAAAATCTTCTACCGTATAATTTAGAGATTTTGCAAATGTTTCAATAAAAGAACCGCATCCGGATGAACATGCTTCATTCAATTGTACGCTGTCAACCGTCTGATTCTTGATCTTGATACATTTCATATCCTGGCCTCCGATATCCAGGATACAGTCTACATCCGGTTCAAAGAAGGATGCGGCATAGTAATGAGAAACTGTCTCTACCTCTCCTTCGTCTAACAGGAGGGCAGCTTTGATCAGTGCCTCACCATAGCCGGTAGAGCAGGAGTGAACAATCTCCACGCCTTCCGGCAGTTTACTGTAAATGTCTTTGATGGCAGAGATCGTTGTACCAAGAGGATCTCCTTCATTATTATGATAGAAAGAATATAATAAAGTACCGTCTTCGCCTACCAGGGCAGCTTTGGTTGTGGTGGAACCTGCATCAATACCAAGGAATGCTTTTCCCTGATAAGTGGCAAGATCCTTCACAGGTACCTGATGTTTTGCATGACGGTTTTCGAATTCTTTAAAATCTGCTTCCGTTGCAAACAGCGGCTCCATACGATCCACTTCGAATTCCAATTTTGATCTTTCCTTCCAGACGGTGCTGCATATCAATGAGAGGCACGTCCAGATCTTTCTTTGAATTCAGAGCAGAACCGGCTGCTGCAAACAGATGGGAATGTGTCGGGGCGATGATGTGTTCATCGTCCAGCTTCAGTGTGCGGATGAAAGCTTCGCGCAGTTCAGAGAGGAAATGAAGAGGTCCTCCTAAGAATGCAACATGTCCGCGGATTGGTTTACCACAGGCCAGTCCGCTGATAGTCTGGTTGACAACTGCCTGGAATATAGAAGCAGCAAGGTCTTCTTTGGCAGCACCATCATTGATCAGAGGCTGGATATCCGTCTTGGCAAATACACCACATCGTGCAGCAATGGTATAGAGAGCTTTATAACTTTTTTTGCATATTCGTTCAGTCCGGAGGCGTCAGTCTGTAAAAGAGATGCCATCTGATCGATGAAGGATCCTGTACCACCGGCACAGACGCCGTTCATACGCTGCTCTACATTACCACCTTCAAAGTAGATAATCTTGGCATCTTCCCCGCCGAGTTCGATAGCAACGTCTGTCTGAGGTGCATAGTCCTGGAGAGCAGTAGATACAGCGATCACTTCCTGTACAAACGGTACACCAAGATGTTTCGCAAGAGTCAGTCCGCCGGAACCGGTAATGACCGGTGATGCATGGACAGGACCTAATTTATGTACCGCTCTTCCTAACAGATCGGAAAGAGTTTCCTGGATGTTCGCGAAATGCCTCTCATAATCAGAAAATACCACATTCATTATTCTCATCTAATATGGCAATCTTTACGGTTGTAGAACCGATGTCGATACCAAGTGCGTATAATTCTTTTTGATTCATATTATGTAACTCCTTATCATGTTAATCTATATGTCTTTCTTCTTATTAAATGCATTTTGCTTAATTGCAACCTGTAACATTATACGACAAAAGTTCTCAAAAGACAATTAACAAATGTTGAAGATATGTTAAAAAGAGATGAACTTTACTTGGCACAATTGACAAATATCAGTTGGGAAGGTAGAATATCTACAGTGTGAGAATAAACGTAAAGGAGCAGTTATATGAACAATTGGTTAGATAAACTTGAACGGAAATTTAGCAGATATGCTATTCCAAATTTGATCACATATATTATAATATTATATGCAGCCGGATTTGCGCTGGAGTTGATTAACCCGACGTTCTATAGCCAGTTCTTAAGTCTGGATGCCAGCAAGATTCTCCAGGGGCAGATATGGAGAATTGTTACATTTATTATCCAGCCTCCGTCTGACAGTCTGATCTTTATTGCATTTGCATTGTATCTCTATTATATGATAGGGAAGCAGTTAGAGGCAGCGTGGGGGGCGTTTCGTTTTAATCTGTATTTCTTTTCGGGAATGCTCTTTATTGTACTGGGAGCCATACTGGCATATTTACTGACAGGCACTGTGTTACCAATGGATACATGGTATCTGAATTTATCGTTATTCTTTGCATTTGCAGCACTGTATCCGGATATCCAGCTGTTATTATTTTTCGTTATTCCGATTAAGATCAAATGGCTGGCTATACTTGATGGTTTGTATTTTATCTATGCGATTGTGCAGGCTTTTCTTCCGGCCTACGGCGGAGGTGTTTTCGGTATATATTATAAGGCGAATGCGCTTGCAGCATTTATCTCAATACTGAACTTTATCAATTTTTTTTCCTGAGTTCACGTAATATGAAGCCTTACACACCAGGTCAGATGAAAAGAAAGAATGATTTCAAACGCAAGATGAGACATGCGGAAAGACCGGTAAACAGCTATGCAAATGGGGCAAAACACAGATGCGCAGTCTGCGGAAGAACAGAACTGGATGATCCGAATCTGGAATTCCGGTATTGTTCAAAATGTAATGGCAATTATGAATATTGCCAGGACCATTTGTTCACACATACACATGTTAAATAATCAAGAGAGGAATAGGAGAAATATGAAAAAAACAAAAATTATCTGTACAATGGGACCAAATACAAATGATGAAACCCTGATGAGAAAGTTAGTTCAGAATGGAATGGACATTGCAAGATTTAACTTTTCACACGGTGATCATGAAGAACAGAAGGGCCGTATGGATATGTTAAAGAAGATTCGTGAAGAAGAAAACAAACCGATCGCAATTCTTCTGGATACAAAAGGACCTGAGATCCGTACAGGTGTATTAAAAGATGGAAAGAAAGTACAGCTTGAAGCAGGAGAGACATTTACCCTGACAACAGACGAGATTGTCGGAGATAACAAGATTGTTTCTATTACATACAAAGGTCTGGTAGAAGATGTCAAAGCCGGAAGTACGATCCTGATCGATGATGGTCTGATTGAACTGAAAGTAAAAGATAAAAAGGGAAATAACATCAATTGTGAAATTGTCAATGGCGGCGAGCTCGGAGAAAAGAAAGGTGTTAATGTACCAAACGTTGCGATCCGTCTTCCAGCTATCACAGATAAAGACCGTGATGACCTGAAATTCGGTGTGGAGCAGGGTGTAGATTTTATTGCAGCTTCATTTGTCAGAAATGCAGAATGTATTCTGGAGATCAAATCATTCTTAAGAGAATGTAAGGCTCCGTATATTCCTGTAATTGCAAAAATCGAGAACTTTGAAGCAATCAAGAATATTGATGAGATTATCCGTTGCGCAGACGGAATCATGGTAGCCAGAGGAGATCTTGGTGTTGAAATTCCGGCAGAGGAAGTTCCATACCTTCAGAAGACAATTATCCAGAAATGTAACGATAACTTTAAACCGGTTATCACAGCTACACAGATGCTTGATTCTATGATGCGTAATCCACGTCCTACAAGAGCGGAGGTTACAGATGTTGCCAATGCGGTATATGACGGAACAGATGCAGTCATGCTTTCCGGAGAGACAGCTCAGGGTAAATATCCGTTAGAAGCTTTACAGATGATGGTTCATATTGTTGAAAATACAGAGGAGCATCTGGATTATGATATGATCCTTAGAAAAGCAGGAGAACACAGACTTAAGAGTGCATCCAGCGCACTTGCAAATGCAACAGTAACAACGGCTAATAATCTTCGTGCTAAATGTATCGTAACACCAACTGTATCAGGTGCTACGGCAAGAGTTGTATCTAAGTTCAAACCTAAGACAGGTATTATCGGTATCAGCCCGGATGAGGCAACACTGAGAAGAATGCAGATCAACTGGGGAGTTATGCCGCTGAAATCAGTTGCTGTATATACAACAGAAGATATCTGTGATACGGCAATCGATCTGATCTGTGCAAAGAAGCTTGCAGAAGCAGGAGACATGGTTGTATTAACGCTTGGAATTCCATCTACAAATGTATCTGAGAACAGAACAGTAAGTAACATGATGAGAATTGCGATGGTAGATGACAGAAAATAAAAATAGTAAATAAGCAGGAATGCTTATAAAGAACCAGAAAGCAATGAGGCTGAATCAGCCTGGGCCTTCTGGTTCTTTGCATGTTTTTGAAAAAGTTTCTCCTTGACATACAGCGAAAATTCACTTATAGTGTTCCTGTAGAGAACTACTAAAGAACCAAAAGGTGGATGACGAAGATGGAACAGACATCATTTACAGAGCGCCTGATGGAATTCGGACTCACAAGACAAGAAGCAAGCATTTATCAGTGCCTGCTGACAGAGGGAAAGGTAACTGGATACGAAGTTGCTAAACAGACCGGAATATCCAGATCCAATGCATATAATTCTCTGGCTAGTATGACAGAGAAAGGTGCGGCTTACCTTGTAGAAGAGGCCAGTACCAGAAAATATGTGCCTGTCCCGCTTAACGAATTCTGTAAGAACCGTATCCGTAAGCTGGAGGAATCCGGAAAATGGCTGCAGGAACATATGCCGACGGAGAAAGCGTATGTAGAAGGATACATTACAATTGAAGGTGCAGAGAATATACTGAATAAGATAAAGAATCTGTTATCTCAGGTTGATCAGAGAGTCTATATCAGTTGTACAAGAAATTATCTGCTGCTTCTGATCCGGGAGCTTGATACATTGATGGAAGAAAGAAAAAAAGTGGTGATCATCACCGATCAACCGGCGACCTTTCACAATGCAAAAGTATATTTTGGAGAAAACAGAGGAATGCAGATAGGAATCATTGCCGATTCGAAATATGTACTGACAGGTGAATACGGAGAGGGGAGTATGAATACATGTCTCTATTCCGGACAGAAAAACTTTGTAGAATTGTACAAAACAGCACTTGCGAATGAGATAAAGTTATTATCTATACGAGAGGAGAACAAGGATTGATGAAAAAAGAACTATTTGTAACAAAAGCACAGTTAGACGAGATTATTAAAACTTATCCGACACCGTTTCATTTATATGACGAAAAAGGAATCCGTGAGAATATGAAAGCTTTAAAAGAAGCATTTTCGTGGAATAAAGGATACAGAGAGTACTTTGCGGTAAAGGCAACGCCAAATCCGTTTCTGATCAATATTTTAAGAGAGTATGGGTGTGGATGTGACTGTTCTTCCTATACAGAGCTGATGCTTTCCGATGCGATCGGGGCAACAGGAGAGGACATCATGTTTTCTTCGAATGATACTCCGGCAGAAGAATTTGTACTGGCAGACAAGCTGAATGCAATCATCAATCTAGATGATATCACACACATTGATTTCCTTGAAGAAGCAATCGGACATATTCCGGAGATGATCAGCTGCCGCTACAATCCGGGTGGAATGTTCAAGATCAGTAATGACATCATGGATAATCCGGGAGATGCGAAATATGGAATGACTACAGAACAGTTATTTGATGCATTTAAGATTTTAAAGGAAAAAGGTGCCAAAGAATTCGGCATTCATGCATTCCTTGCAAGTAATACAGTAACCAATGAGTATTATCCGATGCTTGCGAAAGTTCTGTTTGAAGTTGCAGTAAAGCTTCAGAAAGAAACAGGTGTACATATCAAATTCATTAACCTGTCCGGTGGTGTAGGTATCCCTTATAAACCAGATCAGGAGCCAAATGATATCCGTGCGATTGGTGACGGTGTGCGCCGCGTATATGAAGAAGTACTGGTACCTGCCGGTATGGGCGATGTGGCAATCTATACAGAGATGGGACGTTTTATGATGGGACCTTACGGATGCCTGGTTACAACGGCAATTCATGAAAAGCATACACACAAAGAATATATTGGTGTAGATGCATGTGCAGTTAACCTGATGCGTCCTGCTATGTACGGAGCTTATCATCACATTACTGTAATGGGTAAAGAAAATGCACCTTGCGATCACAAATATGATATAACAGGATCGTTGTGTGAAAACAATGATAAATTTGCAATCGACCGTATGCTTCCGAAGATTGATATGGGTGATGTGCTGGTAATTCATGATACGGGAGCACATGGCTTCTCTATGGGATATAATTACAATGGAAAATTAAAATCTGCCGAAGTGCTTCTGAAAGAAGACGGGACTACACAACTGATCAGAAGAGCAGAAACACCGGCTGATTATTTCGCAACAATTCGACTGCTTTGATATCAGGGAAAAAAACTGAATTGTAAAAAATAGTTGTGGTAAAAAAATCAGGTTTAGATATAATGATAGTGTCCTTTCAATTAAGAAACGGGCACTATCACTTTTTTATGAGGAGGCAATAAAATGGAAAAAACATGGTGTACTGGCGCTGGTGCTGGCCGGAGTGATGTTACTGTTATGCGGATGTGGAGGTATGACAACGGACGATGCAATGGATTATGTACAGTCTGCCTTGGATTGTGGATACAAAGCAGAAGTTAAGAAGTATGCCGAGATAACAGAGACGACAGAAAAAGAAGCCGAAAAAAAGAATACGAGACAAATCTTGATACAATTATGAAAGAAGCCGGCTTTGATGACACCGGTGTATCAGATGAATTAAAAGCGGACTATCGTTCGATGTTTGAAAAAATGTTAAAGAGTGCAAATTATAAAGTGAAAGAAGCAAAAGAAACAGAAGATGATGAATTTACTGTAACTGTTGAAGTGTGTCCGTTTACGGCATTTTCTACTGTATCAGATGAGCTTGATCAATGGGTGACAGACACATATTCGAATGTAGAAACAATTCCATCAGATGAAGAGCTTAATGAGGCGATTATGCGGAAGATGTATGAAATTATGAGTGCAAAACTCGCTGACCCGACGTATGGCGATAAGATGGAAAAAGAAGTTCACGTAAAGGTGAATAAAGACGGAGCATATTATATTCCGAATGATGATCTCACGGCAGTAGATGATGCATTGTTCCCGCAGAATCAGCTTTAGGTTCCGGTAAACAAAATATGAATTAAAAACTATGTAAAACACAGGTTTTGGGGATTGACATCCCTGGAATCTGTGTTGTATTATATACAAAAATAATTGAATAACATTCTGTTGTTCGGTCTTATTTAATTTCAGATAAATGATCAAAAGGCAGGTCATGCTTCTCATATGACGTTGCCAGACAACCCATTTATAATCTATCCAAGTGAATATGGAATAATCTGACAGATTTTACGTTGTGTTTGACATGGAAAGGAGGTATTTACAACGGTCGGATTAATATAAATAACAAGAAAGAGAGGAATTGTATGACGAGATTCAAAAAATGTAAGAAAACGATAGCTTCGTTACTGGCAGGGATATTGCTATGTCAGGTCTCTGCGTTTGGCGTGTCACAGACCAGTGTGAATGCGGAAAATCCGGCAAGGAAGTTGAGTTTTGAAGTTGTAGGAGAAGGTTCCGTAACAGTAACAGATGTAGAGGATTGTATAAGAACGGTCCAATCAGGCAGTGAAATAACAGTGCCTGATGGAATGTGTATACGTGTACAATCGGATGCAGAAGAAGACACCAGGATCAGCATGAAGATACTTGATGAAGAAGGCAGATACGAGCTGGAAGACACTTCGGTGACAGAGGGGAAGAGTTACTGGCGTGATATTACAGCTATGGGTATGAACAAGAAAGTAGTCATAACATTCGGGGAAGAAGCAGGAAGAAGCAGTGTATATTCAAGAAGAATGGTACAGGCGCGGGGAAATCAACAAAAGCCGGAAGTAGGGGATGTATTTACCGGAAATTGTGTGGTCACGGCTGTGAATGGTGGAAACGGTCATACGGTACACGGGGTAACCATGGGCGGATTTACCGGAATCCTTGCCGGCGTTACTGCAAACGGAGGGTGTGCGGATCATACGGCTGCTGCGCCATATACAGGGCAGGAATGCACCTATAAATACACCATCACTGCAGTGAATAAAGCAACGGGAGAAGTTACAGGAAACTTATACTGTACGAGTGTGAATGGGGCAACGGATGGCGTGACAAAAGACAGCAGCGGCAGGCTGATCGGGTATCAGAGAGTCAGCGGAACTGCCGTCATACACCGCAGTTACAACGGTTATGCAAAGTTAAAAAAAGGAAAGACACTGACAACGCTTACAGATGGTAATGCAGAATATTCTTTGGAAGGTGCAGCCTACGGAGTCTATTCAGATCGTGGCGCAACGAGAGAAAACGCTGTATTTACAACGGATAAAAACGGAGAGTCTAATACGCTGGAATTAGAAGAAGGTATGTATTATGTAAAAGAAAAGAAAGCACCAAAAGGATATAAACTGGATGAGAGGATATATCCGGTAACAGTTACATCCGGACAGACAGCAGAAGTAAATGTGAAGGATGTACCGGTGTATTCAGATATAGAATTGCTCCTGGATAAAATCGATCAGGAGAGCAAAGAGGGAAAAGCACTTGGCGGTGGAAGCCTGGAAGGTGCAGAGTTTACAGTACGCTTTTATGCAGGCAGATATACGCAGGAATCTTTGCCTGAAAAACCTTCGAAAGTATGGGTGTTACGTACCAAAAAGGAGAATGACGTCTGCAGAAGTAAAATGGGAAAAGAGTATCAGATATCCGGTGATGATTTTTATTATGCAGAAAATGGAGATAAGCCGGTGCTTCCGCTTGGAACAGTCAGCATTGAAGAAACCAAAGCGCCAAAAGGATATATGCTGGAAAAGGCTTATATAGAAGGAGATAACGGAAAACTTGCAGAAAATTATTACCTGACACAGATCGTTCAGAATGGAAATCAGACCAATATACAGGGTGGAAACAACTATAAAATAGCAGACCGTATATGTAGAGGGGATATTGAATTTCAGAAAAAAGATGAAGAAACACAGATGGCAATGGCAGGAATTCCGTTTCAGATCACATCGGTAACGACGGGTGAATGTCACCGGATCATGACAGACGAAAATGGATATTTTTCATCGGCATCTGATTATACGAAACACAGCAAAGATACCAATAGCGGACAATCTGAAAGTGGTGTGTGGTTTGGAACGAACAGTAACGGAGAAAGTGTAGAGGTAAATGATGCATATGGTGCATTTCCTTATGATACCTATCAGCTGGAAGAACTTCGCTGTGAAGAAAATGTAGATAAAGTTCTGTATAAAGGAACATTCCGTATTTCCAGGGACCGGTATGTTGTTGATCTTGGGACAATACTTAATCCAGATCTTACAATTGCAACATCAGCAAAAGATGAAGCAACCGGAACACATTATTCAAATGCAGACGAAAAAGTAACGATCATAGATACCGTCACTTATACAGGTTTGAAAAAAGGGCAGGAATATGTCATGAAGGGTACATTGATGGACAGGGAAACAGGGAAAATGATTCTGGATGGCGAAAACGGAAATATTACTGCTTCTAAGAGATTTAAGCCAAAGACAGCAGAAGGCAGCGTGGAAGTAAAATTTGACTTTGATGCAAAGTCTCTGGCCGGAAAAAGTATTACAATATTTGAAGAATGCATGTTGGATAATACAGTGATCGCAGTGCATAAGGATCTGGAAGATGCAGATCAGATGATTCATTTTTCCAAAATTAAAAAACTTCTGTAAAAGACGAAGTAACAGATATGAAGATGGTAAAAGCTGAGAAAGATATGCGGATTATAGATACGGTAGAATATCATAATCTGAAAAAAGGGAAAAAATACAAGATTACCGGAACGTTAATGGATAAGGAAACAGGAAAAGCAGCAAGAAGTGCGTCTGGCAGAAAGATAACAGAAAGTGTAGAATTTGTTGCAGAAGGAAAAGACGGAACAGCGGAAGTAGAATTTGTGTTTGATGGAAGTAATCTTGCAGGAAAGACATTGGTCGCATTTGAAAAATTATATTATGGTGATAAATTATATGCAGTACATACAGATCTGGAAGATGAAGATCAGACAATCCATGTGCCGGCAGCAGGAACAACGGCTTCTGACAAAAATACAGGGACACATCATGCATATGCCGGTGAATATGTAGAACTTACAGATACGATAGAATACAGGAATCTACTGCCTGGTGAAACCTACACATTACATGGAACGGTAGTCGAGAAGGAGACAGAACAGCGGTTGAGTGAAGAAAAAACAGCAGGAATTTATTCCGGAAAAGGCAGATGGCAGTATTGAAATTGCATTTGAAATCAATGGAACTGATCTGTCGGGAAAAACGGCAGTCATATATGAAGAGATTAAAATAGGCGGAAAAAGCATCGCAGAACATAAAAATCCGGAGGCAAAAGAACAAAGTATTTATTTCCCGAAGATTGGTACAAAAGCTATGGATAAAAAGTCAAAGACGCAGGAAGGAGATGCAAGAGAAAAGCAGACAATCATAGATCAGGTGTCTTATGAAAATCTGCTGCCTGGCGAAACTTACATATTAAAAGGCGTTTTGATGGATAAAGCAGACGGGAAAGAAATGACAGATAAAAACAACAGAAAAATCACAGGCAGAACAACATTTACGCCGGAAAAATCAGCAGGAACAGTTGAAATGACATTCGAACTTGATGCACGTGAATTGGGCGGGAAAGCGGTTGTGGTATTTGAGAATCTGTATGATGAGGAAGATCATCTGATTGCAGATGAAGCGAATATAGATAATGCGGATCAGACAATTATATATAAGAATAATGAAAAATCTGCAGTATCGCCGAAAATCAACACAGACAATCCGAAACCATCTTCATCCATCCGTAAATCACCGAAGACAGGAGTGGAAAATCATACATTTTTATGGATGTTGACGCTTGGATCTCTGGGAACAGCGGTTGCGGCCGGAATTGCAATTTATAGAAAAAAAAGCGGGATTGATGAAAGTTAAGCACTAGCGGAAGAAAATAGAATCTTCTGTTAGTGCTTTTTGTATAAAAAAAGAAACATCTACTTCTTACGAAAACATAGTAACAAAAATAGTAAGAAAAGTAAATGTCTCTAATCGTTAAACCCCTTGATTTTACTGGGTTTTTTGAATGCGGATAGTGGGACTTGAACCCACACGAAGTCACCTCCGCAAGATTTTGAGTCTTGTGCGTCTGCCATTCCGCCATATCCGCATATGTGTTGTTCACACAACAAAATAAATTATAACTATAAATGTATCGTCTGTCAATCTTTTTTTGAAAAAAAACGAAAAGGTGAAATGTGACAGATAAGGGAAGAATAAGTAGGAGTAAAAATTAGCCTTTTAAAAAGAAGCAAATTGGTGTATAGTAAGATAGTGATTTTATAAGAAAATGAACTATTTAGGTGGAGAGATAAAATGAGCAGTAAAATTGTTCTGATAGATGGCCACAGTATTTTGAACCGCGCCTTTTACGGGCTGCCGGATCTGACGAATGCAGAAGGCCTTCATACAAATGCAATATATGGATTTCTGACGATTATGTTTAAACTTCTGGAAGAAGAAAAACCAGACTATCTGACGGTGGCATTTGATGTCCATGCTCCGACTTTCAGACATAAAATGTATGCAGAATATAAAGGCACCAGAAAGCCGATGGCTGATGAACTAAGGCAGCAGGTTCCTGTGATCAAAGAAGTGCTTCAGGCAATGGGAGTGAAGACGATCGAATGTGCGGGTCTGGAGGCCGATGACCTGATCGGTACACTTTCCAAGCGTTGTGAGCGCAAGGATATGGAAGTTGTGGTTATTTCCGGAGACCGTGATCTGTTGCAGCTGGCGACTGAGCATGTAAAGATCCGAATTCCGAAGACGAAGCAGGGCAGAACGGAGATAGAAGATTATTATGCCAAAGATGTTTTTGAACGCTATCAGGTGACACCGGAAGAATTCATCGATCTGAAAGCGTTAATGGGCGACACGGCAGATAATATTCCGGGAGTTCCTGGTATCGGGGAAAAGACAGCGACAAAGATCATTACACAGTATCACTCGATAGAAACGGCGCACGATCATGTGGAAGAACTGAAGCCGCCGAGAGCGTCTAAATCATTAAATGAATACTGGGATCTTGCGGTGCTCAGCAAAGAACTTGCAACAATCAATGTGAATGCTGAGTTTTCATATGAACTTTCAGAAGCAAAACTGGGTAACATATACACTGAGGAAGCATATGTCTTCTTTCAGAAACTAGAGTTTAAAAATCTTCTTTCCAGATTCGATGTTGCGGCACCGGCAAATAAGATCGAGGATGGTTTCAGGATTATCACTTCAAAAAGAGAGGCAGAAGAGATTTTTGCAAAGGCTGAAAAGGCACAGACGACAGGAACAGTACCTTTTTAAAGATATGGAAAATGTATTGCCGTTATTTGCAGATCAGGCCGGACTCGGAGGTATCGGTCTGTGCTTCTCAAATGAAGCAGGCTTTTGTATAAAAACCGGGAATGATATATCAGGAGAATGGCTTTTGGAAAAGCTTGCAGATGTGGCAGAAACGACAGATACATTTTCGATGTTTCATCTGAAAGAATCAATGGATCAGATTAAGATCCGGAAACCGGAAAATTGTTTTGATGTGAGTGTGGCTGCATATCTGCTGAATCCACTTAAGAATAATTATACATGGGAAGATGTTGCGAGAGAACATCTGGACCTGATGGTTGATGAAAAGGCAGATCAGGAAATAAAGGCCTGCTATGAAGCTTATACAAATTATGCATCAGTAGAAGTCCTGAGCCGGAAATTAGCGGATACGAAGATGGATACCTTGTTCCGGGAAATTGAGATGCCGCTGGTATTTACATTGTTCGATATGGAGCAGAATGGTATCCGTGTTGAGGCAGAAGCATTAAAACAGTATGGCAATCAGCTCGCCGGCAAGATCGGTGATCTGGAAAAGGAGATCTACGAAGAGGCTGGCGAAACATTTAATATTAATTCGCCAAAACAGCTGGGTGTGGTATTGTTTGAAAATATGAAGCTTCCGGGTGGGCGAAAGACAAAGACGGGTTATTCCACTGCTGCAGATGTTCTTGAAAAACTGGCGCCGGAACATCCGGTAGTTGCAAAGATTTTTGGAATACAGACAGTATACAAAGCTCAAATCCACATATGCGGACGGACTGGCAAATTATATTCAGGATGATGGAAGGATTCATGGAAAATTCAATCAGACGATCACGGCAACCGGAAGAATCAGCAGTACAGAACCAAATCTTCAGAATATTCCGGTGCGGATGGAGCTTGGCCGCCTGATCCGTAAAGTATTCATTCCGGAAGATGGATACCGGTTCGTGGATGCCGATTATTCACAGATCGAACTTCGCGTATTAGCACATTGTTCCGGAGATGAGCATCTGATCCGGGCATATAAAGAACAAAGTGACATTCACCGTATTACAGCATCGCAGGTATTTCATATACCGTTTGATGAGGTGACTCCGCAGCAGAGAAGGAATGCAAAAGCCGTAAATTTCGGTATTGTGTATGGAATCAGTTCATTTGGACTGAGTCAGGATCTGAGCATTACACGAAAAGAGGCTGCAAAATATATTGATGATTATTTTGCAACCTATCCGGGAATCAAGACATTTCTGGATCATGCAGTGACACATGCAAAAGAAGAAGGGTATGTGGTAACACTGTTCGGAAGAAGACGTCCGGTTCCGGAGCTTTCTTCCAGTAATTTCATGCAACGTTCGTTCGGAGAGCGGGTGGCAATGAATTCTCCGATTCAGGGAGCGGCAGCAGATATCATAAAGATTGCAATGATCCGGGTGAATCAGAAACTGAAAAAACAGAAGATGAAATCAAGACTTGTCTTACAGGTGCATGATGAACTTCTGATAGAAGCATACGAACCGGAACTGGAAGCAGTTCAAAAGATTTTAAAAGAAGAGATGGAGCATGCGGCCAAATTAAAGGTGCCGCTTGAAATAGACATGCATACAGGAGTGAACTGGTACGAAGCAAAATAAGAGGTGTGAGAGATGAAGATTATAGGAATTACCGGAGGAGTAGGCGCAGGGAAAACACAGATTTTGGAATATCTGAATAATAAATATGGTGCGACTATTTGTATGGCAGATGAAGTAGGAAAGAAACTGCAGAAAAAAGGAACAGAATGCTTTGATGAAATTGTTGCACATTTCGGAGAGAAAGTCTGGATGAAAAAAGGAGAGTTGGACCGGACAAAGCTTTCAGACATTGTTTTTGCCGACAGGGTTGAACTTTCTGTACTGAATGGGATTGTACATCCAAAAGTAAAAGAAGAAATTCAGAAGAAGATTGCAAGAGAAGAACGCAAAAGTACGAATCTGATGCTGATTGAAGGAGCACTTCTGATCGAGGATCATTATGAGGAGATCTGTGATGAACTTTGGTATGTGTATGTGGAAGATTCGATCCGCAGAAAACGTCTGAAATATGCAAGAGGATATGAGGACTGTAAGGTGGATCAGATTTTCGAAGCACAGCTTCCGAAAGATCTGTTCATGCGTCACTGTGACCGGGTGATCGATAACAGTGGACAGTTTGAAGAGACAAAGATCCAGCTGAATAAGATCATAGAAGACTTATAGAAAGGCAGATAATATTTAATATGAGATTATGCAGTATTGCAAGTGGAAGCAGTGGAAACTGCATCTATATAGGAGATGATCAGACTCATCTTCTGGTTGATACCGGTATCAGCAAGAAAAGGATAGAAGAAGGGTTGGCAAAATTGGAGATAAAAGGAGATGAACTGGAAGGTATCCTGATCACACATGAACATGTGGATCATATTCAGGGACTTGGTGTGTTCAGCAGAAAATATGAGATTCCAATCTATGCGACACCCCGGAACTATTGCAGGAATCCGTAATTATGAAAAAATTAGGAAACCTTCCGGATGGACTATTACACGAGGTAGATATAGATCAGCCATTTTCACTGGGAACACTGAATATTGATCCGTTTGCAATCTCCCATGATGCGAACGAACCATCCGGATACCGGATAGATAATGGAAAAAAGGCAGTCGCAGTTGCAACAGACCTTGGAATATATGATGATTATACCGTAGAACATCTAAAAGATTTGAATGCGGTCGTTCTGGAAGCAAATCATGACATACATATGTTGGAAGTAGGACCATATCCATACCCCCTGAAACGGAGAGTTATGGGAGATAAGGGACATCTGTCTAACGAATTGTCAGGAAAGCTTCTTTGCGATATATTACATGATGACTTGCAGTATGTCGTTCTTGGACATTTAAGTAAAGAGAATAATTATGAAGAACTGGCATATGAGACGGTCAGACTGGAAATCAGCATTGGTGATAATCCTTATAAGGGAAATGACATTCCGATGATGGTAGCTAAACGGGATCAGGTATCTGATATCATTGCATTATAAGAAAAGTAAAATGTAAGAAAGAAACAATGGCGAAGACAATAGGAGGAAAACAAATCATGAAGAAATGTGTAATCACAGTTGTAGGAAAAGACACCGTAGGTATTATTGCAAAAGTATGTGAGTATCTTGCAGGAGCAAATGTTAATATCCTTGATATCTCTCAGACCATCGTAGATGGATACTTTAATATGATGACGATTGTTGATGTAACAAATTGCAGCAAAGAAGTGGCTGTGGTTTCAAAAGAGCTGGAAGAGATCGGAACTTCTATCGGTGTTGCCATTCACTGTCAGAGAGAAGAAATATTTGAAAAAATGCACAGATTATAAGCAAATTAAAAATATTCACGGAAAGGCAGGAAAACACATGATAAACAGATATGAAGTATATGAGACAAATCAGATGATTGCAGAGGAGAATCTGGATGTACGTACAATTACCCTTGGAATCAGCCTGTTGGATTGTATAGATGCAGACCTTGATAAATTAAATGAAAATATTTACAACAAAATCACTACCGTTGCGAAAGATCTTGTGAAGACCGGAGAGGAGATCGAGCAGGAATTTGGTATTCCGATCGTTAATAAACGAATCTCCATAACACCGGTAGCACTGATCGGCGGTGCGGCATGCAAAAGTCCTGAGGATTTTGTTACGATTGCAAAGACATTGGATAAAGCTGCAAAAGAAGTCGGTGTAAACTTCATCGGTGGTTATTCGGCGCTGGTGTCAAAGTCTATGACAAAAAGCGATGAGAACCTGATCCGCTCGGTTCCGCAGGCACTTGCATGTACAGACCGTATCTGCAGCTCGATCAATGTGGGATCAACGAAGACCGGTATTAACATGGATGCAGTACGTCTGTGTGGTGAAATTGTAAAGAAGACAGCTGATGCAACAAAAGAAAATGATTCTCTCGGATGTGCAAAACTTGTAGTATTCTGTAACGCGCCGGACGATAATCCATTTATGGCAGGTGCATTCCTTGGTGTAACAGAAGGAGATGCTGTGATCAATGTCGGTGTCAGCGGACCTGGTGTTGTAAAGCATGCGATTGAACAGGTGCGGGGCAAAGGCTTCGAAGAGTTATGTGAGACGATTAAAAAGACAGCATTTAAGGTGACTCGTGTCGGACAGTTGGTTGCCGGAGAAGCATCCAAACGTCTTGGTATTCCATTTGGAATTATTGATCTGTCACTGGCACCGACTCCGGCAATTGGGGACAGCGTCGCAGAGATTCTGGAAGAAATCGGTCTGGAACGTGTTGGTGCGCCGGGAACGACGGCAGCGCTTGCAATGTTAAATGATCAGGTTAAAAAGGGCGGTGTTATGGCTTCTTCTTACGTAGGCGGACTGAGTGGTGCTTTTATCCCTGTAAGTGAAGATAAAGGTATGATCGATGCAGTGGAAATGGGTGCACTCACAATTGAAAAACTGGAAGCAATGACATGTGTATGTTCGGTAGGACTTGATATGATTGCGATTCCGGGTAAGACAAGTGCTTCTACTATTTCCGGAATTATTGCAGATGAGATGGCAATTGGTATGGTGAACCAGAAGACGACCGCAGTACGTCTGATTCCGGTTATTGGAAAAGATGTCGGAGAGACGGCAGAATTTGGTGGGCTTCTCGGTTATGCACCAATCATTCCGGTCAATGAATATGACTGCAGTGCATTTGTGAATAGAAAAGGAAGAATCCCTGCTCCTGTACACAGCTTTAAGAACTAAAAAACGAGAACAGAGCTATAAGAAAAATCGTGTGGCATATGATAATGAATACAATTTATATTATCATATGCTACACGTTTTTGTGCCTGGACAGGAAAGGAGCGCTGCTGACGAAAGAATGATTTATATACTATACATGTATGATCTGCTTTTGGTATTCGTTTATGAAAGGAATTCCGAACTTGTCGGACACTACGCTTTCGTACAGATCTGATGCAAAAGTGGTCTGATCCAGCATTCGTATTGTTTCCGGAAGAAGCGAATCTGTCTGCCCTAATTTTGTAATAACCGGAATGCTGGCGTTTTCTTTTATCTGACGCAGCACATCGGCATGTTCTTTACGAAATCCAAGAATTCTGGTATAGATGCAGGAAGATCCCCGGTATCTCAACATATCTTCTTTTTTTACAGCTAACAGAATATGCAGCAGACATCTGCTGATACGGCTGTAAGTCAGTTCTTTTGTTTTTAAAAGCTGACAGAACTGTTCGAAGTTCAGAAACTGATTCCGGTTTCGGATGATACGGTTTGCAAGATCCTCGGATATATCCTGATACTCACATAGAGATCTCCGGGTTTCGCAGAGCAGGCGGTATTTTAATAAAAGGGAGAAATCATTTGTTTCAATGGGACAAGATTGATTCCATGCATCCCGTAACAGACGCAGGGCGTTTTCAGGAAGCTGGTTCTGCAACAGTTCTGAGAATCCGTCCGGTGTCTGCTGAGGATCTGCCGGATATCTGCTGAATGGCTGCTCCTCCCAATGTCTCAGGGCATTCCGAATGGCAGAGGCAGAACTTGACTGTGGCTGAAGTTTTGTGTCGTGGTATCCGGAAGAGTCCCGCTTTAACGTGTATGGTACCATCCTGCTGTTCTGCTTTTTCAGTGCTTTCAGATATTCAATCCCAAGAATATTATTGGGTTCAGAAAGAATCTGTGAAACGGAAGCATCACCGGTTAATTTTTCCAAAGCCTGGTGTCTGGCGGACAGGAAAAGAATGTCCTTTTTTTGAATGCATCCTGAAGCATATGGCTGTAAGTATCTGATTCGGAGAGAAGCAGCTGTGCAATATGTTGTAAAACAGAAAGCTCTCCGCATTCACTTCCAAAGCATAATGTATCGATGCATCCCAGACCTTCCAGAATAGAGATGGCGCCTTGGGCGAAGAATTCGGCACTGCCGGATGCATAGCAGACAGGAAGCTCGCAGATAGCCGATGCGCCGTTTAGAAGTGCCATATGCGCACGGGAATGCTTGGATAGAAGCGCAGGAGTTCCGCGCTGTACATAATCGCCGCTCATGACGATTACAACCCGGTCGGCACCGGTTAGTTCCCTGGCTCTTTTTATATGATAAAGATGTCCGTTGTGAAATGGGTTATATTCTGTAATAAGTCCAACAGTTTTCATGAAAATCTCCTTGTATAACATTCTGAAATTGATTATACTATACAATGATTTGGTATGCAAATGGGATGTTTGCCGGGCAAGATCCGAAGAAAGGAGGAGGCATATTATTATGGAAGAAAATATGAATGAGGAAGCCTTAACGGCAGACGGGCAAAAAGACGATGATATTGATTATGTAGAAGACAGAGAAGAACTGACTGAAGAACGTATTAAGGATATGCTGGATGCCCGGGAATATAAAGAATTGAAAGAAGAACTGGAAACAAATATGTATCCGGTGGATCTTGCGGAGATTCTGGAAGAATTTGATCAGAAACACATGGTGCTGGTATTCCGTCTGCTTGCAAAAGAAGAAGCGGCAGAGACATTTTCATATATGAACAGCGATATGCGCGAAGACCTGATCAATGCACTGACGGATTCCGAACTGGAAGAGATCATGGAGGAAATGTATCTGGATGATACCGTTGATGTGCTGGAAGAGATGCCTGCCAACGTGGTAGACAGACTGCTGATGGTGACAGATGCGGAAAAACGTCAGCAGATCAATCAGCTTCTTCAGTATCCGGAGGACAGTGCCGGAAGTGTGATGAATGTAGATTATATTGCACTGCGAAGAGAGATGACGGTTGCTGATTCCATATTTAAAAAATAAGACAGGTTGGTCTCAACCGGGAGACGATTTATACCTGTTATGTAACAGAACAACGTCATCTGATCGGGCAGGTTGACATAAAAGAACTGCTGACCAGCAGTGAATCCAAGACGGTTGAAGAGATCATGGATACGAATATGTTGTATGCTCGTACGACAGACGATCAGGAAGACGTTGCCAATATCATTACAAAATATGGTCTGATTGCATTGCCGATCGTAGATCATGAAAACTGTATGGTCGGTATTGTAACCGTTGATGATGCGATGCAGGTACTTCAGGATGAGACAACGGAAGATATCAGCATCATGGCCGGTGTCAATCCAAATGAAGACTCGTATTTCGGGACATCAATAATTCGAGCATGTAAAGAGCCGTATTCCCTGGCTGTTGTTTCTGATGCTGTCTGCGACGGTAACACAGATGATCATGAACAGCTACGAGAATGCACTGGCACTGATGCCGCAGCTTGCAGGATTTGTTCCGATGCTTACCGGAACCGGAGGAAACTGTGGATCGCAGAGCTCGACACTTGTGATCCGCGGACTTGCTGTCGGAGAGATTGAATTTTCGGATCTGTTTAAAGTAATCTGGAAAGAAATCCGCATTGCATTCTGCATCAGCATCATACTGTCTGTGGTAAATGGAATCCGTATCATGTTGATGGGACAGGGAGATGCCATGATGGCATTTACCATTGGTCTGACGATGGCTTGTACAGTGTTGATCGCAAAAGTAGTCGGATGTACACTTCCTCTGATCGCTAAGAAAATCGGACTTGATCCGGCAATCATGGCGACACCGCTGATCTCTACACTGGTTGATATCAGCACGATCAGTGTATATTTTGCGATCGTGAGTTACGTATTTCACTTATAATACTGTGAAATTGCAATAGTTTTTGTCAAAAGCAGGATAAATATTGTACATTGTACGCAAAAAGAGACATAAGATTACCGTAAGAGCCCTTGTCCGCAAGGGTTCTTTGTATTATAATGAAAATACTGAGAAAAATATTTTGGAAAGGAGTCTATTTATCATGGGATTTATAGATGAAATCAAAGCAAAAGCAAAAATGTTGTAAAAAAATCAATCGTTCTTCCAGAGAGCGAAGACATCAGAACTTATGAGGCAGCAGAGGCAATCTTAAAAGAAGGAACAGCTAACCTGGTCCTGATCGGAAGCGAAGAAGAGATCGCTAAGAATAAAGGGGATTTCGATATCACAGGAGCAACAATCGTTGACCCTGCTACATATGAGAAAACAGATGAATATGTAGCAACACTTGTTGAACTTAGAAAGAAAAAATGGAATGACAGAAGAACAGGCAAGAGAGATTCTTCTTACTAATTACTTATACTATGGTGTAATGATGGTTAAGATGAAAGATGCAGACGGAATGGTATCAGGAGCATGCCACTCTACAGCTGACACACTCCGCCCATGCCTTCAGATTCTGAAGACAAAACCAGGAACAAAGCTTGTATCTGCATTCTTTGTTATGGTAGTACCTGATTGCGACATGGGAGAGAACGGAACATTTGTATTCGCTGACTGCGGACTGAACCAGAATCCTACATCCGAAGAGCTTGCAGCAATCGCTCAGTCTTCAGCAGAAAGCTTCAAACAGCTCGTTGGTGCTGATCCAAGAGTTGCTATGCTTTCTTACTCAACAATGGGAAGTGCAAAACACGATGACGTAACAAAAGTACAGGAAGCTGTTAAGATCGCAAAAGCTGAGAATCCGGATCTTATGTTAGACGGAGAGATGCAGCTTGATGCAGCACTTGTTCCTTCTGTTGGAGCAGCTAAAGCACCAGGAAGCCAGGTTGCAGGAAAAGCCAATACTCTGATCTTCCCTAACCTTGATGCAGGTAACATTGGATACAAACTTGTTCAGCGTCTTGCAAAAGCAGAAGCTTACGGACCAATGACACAGGGAATCGCAGCACCTGTTAACGACCTTTCAAGAGGATGCAGTGCTAAGGATATTGAAGGTGTTGTTGCAATCACAGCAGTTCAGTGCCAGAACCAGTAAGATCTAAGAAGGAGAAAATAGAATGAAAGTATTAGTAATCAACTGTGGAAGTTCATCTTTAAAATATCAGCTGATCGATATGGAGAATGAAAGTGTTCTCGCAAAAGGTCTCTGCGAAAGAATCGGAATCGAAGGTTCTGCATTGACACATAAACCTACCGGAAAGGACAAATATGTAGTAGAAACAGCTATGCCGGATCACAGCGTAGCGGTAAAACTTGTACTGGATGCCCTGATGGATTCCGAACATGGTGTGATCGAGAATGCGGATGAGATTACAGCAATCGGACATCGTGTACTGCATGCGGGAACTGTTTACAGTGACGCAACACTTGTAACAGAAGATGTGAAAAAAAGTTGTACGTGACTGCTTTGACCTCGGACCACTTCACAATCCGGCTAACTTAATCGGAATCGAAGCTTGCGAAGAAGCTATGCCTGGAAAACCAAATGTAGCAGTATTTGACACAGCATTTGGTATGAATATGCCGCAGAAAGCAGCTATGTATGGTATCCCATATGAATACTATGAGAAATACAGCATCAGAAGATACGGATTCCACGGAACAAGCCACATGTTCGTATCTGGCGAGACATGTAAGATGCTTGGAAAAGATGACGCAAAAGTTATCGTCTGCCATCTTGGTAACGGGGCAAGTATCTCTGCTTCTATCGGTGGAAAATGTGTAGATACAAGTATGGGACTGACTCCTTTGGAAGGTCTGATCATGGGAACACGTAGTGGTGATGTTGATCCTGCAGTTGTACAGTTCATTTGCAATCATGAGAACATCAGTGTTGATGAGATGCTTACAATCCTTAATAAGAAATCCGGTCTTCTTGGAATGACAGGAATTTCTTCTGACTTCCGTGACGTAAGAAAAGCAAGCGAAGAAGGAAATGAAAGAGCAGCACTTGCACTGGATGCTTACAGATATCGTGTGGCCAAATACATTGGTTCTTATGTAGCAGCACTCAATGGTGTGGATGCAATCACATTTACAGCAGGTGTTGGTGAAAACTCATGGGAGATGAGAAGCGAGATCTGCGAATACCTCGGATACCTTGGCGTTGAAGTTGACGAAGAAAACGAACAAAGCAGCAATCGGTGAGCAGGCAGTTATCTCTACACCTGATTC
>ENA-OPYU01000084-OPYU01000084.1-human-gut-metagenome-genome-assembly--contig:-NODE-84-length-33286-cov-4.854640_pt1 | contig 33286 bp, 31 predicted proteins | sample MGYA00242637_ERZ504482 | MGnify/ENA primary metagenome ERZ504482 (study PRJEB26092, sample SAMD00036237) | human gut metagenome | host: Homo sapiens | study: EMG produced TPA metagenomics assembly of... | reverse complement strand
TTTCCCCTTGCAACCAACATACCCAAATATTTTGATCATCAATATCATTTTTTGACGGCTCTACATCCAGTATAGTCCATCATTCTATGCTGTTTCAGATTTCTATCAATGTAATCGTACATGATTTTGTGCTGTTCTTCATAAAGATTCCACAATTCAGTACCTGTAGCATTTTGTATCTTACATTGTAAATCAACTAGATGGAAATAGCCCTTCCATCCGAAAAAACTGTGCGAGTGAAACATTCGTTTCAGATATCTCAATCGTTCTATCATAAATTTTGAAACTATTTTCTGTTTTATCATTGAAATTATTTTACTCCTCTCTGTTTTATCAAATCCGATATAATATATAGAGATGGTGATTATGGAAAAAGAAGCTATACATGTCGTAATAGCACGTCTCCACCCCTCTTCCATGTTATAGTGTATAGCTGCTAGAATTAAGGCTGGAGGTAATAATGTAACAATAGATTTAATCACTACTTTTTTTACAAAGAATATCTTATTAATATGAATATACTTTCCTATAAAAAGAAGAAAACATATTACACCAATAAGTATAGTAACAAAGTGGACGATAAATGGAATTAGAGCATTGGAAGTCATGAGCAATAATCCCCAAGAAACAACAAATGACAGCATATACAGAACTCCTACGGACAGATTAACTTGCTTGACGCAGCCTATAGCATTACATGCCGTTGCCATAGGCCTCTCTGCACACGAAACAAACGATTCCAAAACTATAATTTGACAAAAAGCAGTTGTATATTCAGGCACTTCTTTCAGCCACAATCCCAATATGAACTTTGCTTCGAATAGCACAGGAAACGCCAAAAAGGCAAATAAAAACACAGAGAACTTTATGCTTTTTAGCAGTAAATCATACATAGATTCGTATTCATTTGATGCATAAGTTTTTACTATCTGTGGATTTACAGCAATTGTAAAATTGGCAACAAAAGAATAAACATAATTATTGAATGTCATTGCTAATCCCCGTGCTGCATTTACAGCTGGACCAAAGAATATATTCAGAAGAATGTTTATTCCTTGATTAGATAGACTACCAGCTAAGCTACCAATCAAAGCCCAACTAGAAAAAACTAAGCATTGATTTATAAATCGACTTATCTTTTACCGCAAGTTTACCCCTGCACACTTCAATATTTCTGCTACATATTATTCTGTACAACAAATAATCTATTAACCCTACCAAGCATAATGTCCCGCCATAAACAATTAATCTATCTTGCATTGTCACCAAAAGATAATAAGCGAATAAGAATTTAGCAAATGTGCTTACCATAGATAATATGGCATAATATCCCAATTTTTTCTTGAGATATTACCATTGCTTGCAATGGAGATGTATTAATCGAAAGAAATACTGTAACAATAGAAAACTGGTATATCACATTTGCAGCGAACACTCTATCTTCGGGTATAGTCAGAACTGTATTCATAAACCAGAATCCAATAGTTTCAGCTAATAAAACGATTATCAATGATAGTACATGGTGAATTTTAATAGCTGCGCTGAATACATCTTTTGTATAACTGGCTGAACGTTCTCCTAAAGACATGTTTATATACCGCTGCGTACTTGCAACCAATGTAGCATTTAGGAAATTCAGAATTATTACAATTCCCCCTACAACATTATATATACCAAAATTTGTTTCTCCTAATGCTTCTAATACAATGCGTGACGTATATATTCCAAACAACATTGTTACAAACATACGCGCATAAAGAAACATTGTGTTCCTAGCTATTTTTCTGTTATTTCTATTTGATGACATATAATCTTTGATTTCAGAGGGTTGATCTAGAAATTATTCCTTTTTTCTATCAGTGCTTAAATTCAAAGTATCCCTTGTCTATAAAGTTAGTACTCAATTTAGGGCATATCCTTTTTATAAGACACCCCAATAAGTACCTCACAAAAAAATGTTATCTAAAAGATTGATTTTTAACTATTAGCATACAGCCAAGTTCATATTTTGCGGTGCCAGACTCAAAAAATCTCTGCAACCGTTATTCATCAGACATATCCTCATAGCGGTTAAAAGCACGACGCGAGAAGGTTTCCCGCGCCAGAAGCTCGCGTTTCTGAACTATCAACTGTTGTAATTTGTCCGTATCCTGCTTTTTTGCGATATAAATATACAAAAAAACTTGATACTACCATATTAATTACCTTATCCTTAACAATTTAACTACGGGATTCTCTAACAGTAGGACCACATCCTTCAAGTCTATCCGATAGGAAACCTCGTTACCTTCGTCATCTCTGATTATCCGCATAAACTGATAGCCCGCTACAAACTTTTTCTCGAAAAGATTATAGGAACGGTTATCATAAGCGAACAAGCAAACTATACGGCGATCTTTCGACATAACAATATAAATGTCACCGTCTGAAGGCTCACAGTGCAACTGTTCATGAATGACGGACAGAACACGTGAATGCTTACAACGCATATCCATAAAGCCACGCAGGTAATAGAAGCGATTTATACCCGTCATACTCAACTAGACCCTCCAGTTTTGGAATCAGACGGTACAGACTCGGATAATCCAGATCTTTTTGGAGGATATGCATGCCATTGTTCAATGTCAACTCCACGCTACACACGGGAAAAAGCCTCGGGCCTTTGCACTGCTCCGGTCTCTGTGTCCTGCATGGCGAGAAGGACTGTCCTCCTTGACCAAGGGGGCTCCTAAAGAAGAAGACGGCACAGATTCCGATGTTGGAACCGAAGGAACACCGTCCACCTGAACTTCCACTATTTTTCTGCGAGTATCCTTGTACCATTTATGAAAAAATGTTGTAAAGAACATTATTCGTTAAACAAAATGACTGAAGAGACACTACATGAGGAACAGCCTCTGTTTGGTACTGAAAATAAAATCTTTCAAGATCTTCGCTACTATACATAATTGTTGGATTTAATTTCTAACAAAGATATAGACAGCAATTTTTTGAGCCCTAATTTGAGGGCTTACTAATAATCTTACAGCCCACACATTAGTAACATGTCACCCCATACGTTACTAACCCTTAAAAGATCCTGTTCTTTTTCCGAAAAGAACAAGGTCTTTAAAAAAAGAACAGGACGTTTTCATTGAAAGAACAAGAGCTTTTAAAAAATTTGACCTGTTGTTTTTTCCATAACGGTATCTACATGCCGAAACGCCTTACTTTTCCTTCAGATCTTTCAGCCACTCCGCAAACACCCTGCCTGTCGGCATTCCGGCTGAAGGATATGCATTGTGAAATGTTTCAGCCGGAAAATATCCTTCAGGAAAAACGATTCCCTAAGAATCGGAGGAAGATCAGTTCGGCTGAAACATTCCAACCCCCAGCTGAAGGATTCCTGAACCCAATCCTTCAGCCGGAATGCCCATGAACAGGGCGTTTGCGAGCAGGCTGAAGCTTTTGAAGGATTTTTCAGGGTATTCCCTATAGAGCATGACGAATGACCATATTCCATTGAAAAAAATGTAAGATATCTTCGTAAAAAAGGTAAGATATGTTCCCAAGCAAAGTAACACCACTTACTTGGTCCACGAAGTCCGCATACTTTTCTTTACAACAAAACAGACCTCACAGCCGTCTCATGCCAGTGACGATAATCCCCCATCAGCAAAGAATGCTCCGACCACACTTTCCGGTAAATTCCATCGTGCAAAATGATGTACTCACGGAAATAGCTCTCTGCCTCATCGGCAGGAACGGAAGCCATCACCACATATTCCACACAATCCGGGACACAAAACAAAGTCAGTTCATTTTCAGAAAACAAGCCGCTCAACCTACAGGCGGAACGCTCAAAGGCCGCCCAATACGCACCAATGTCATACAGATGAATGAATTTATCATTATTCTTTTCCCTGGCTAAGATTTCCTTATGCTGATTCTGAATCAGCTGCTGGAGCCGGATGCCTGACGGCATAAATGTGGTTCTACACATTATTATATATAAGATTTATATAATCAGATCGTTTACTTTCCCATTAATCAGGGAATAACAATGTTTAACGTAGCAAATGAAATTATTTCTTCTTCGGCTCTTCTATCACTTCTATTAAGTCCGACGAAATAGTCGCCATGGCCATAGCTATCACCCCTTGCAGACTGATAACCACACGACGGTCTCTAGCACCTTTTACCTTTACAAACACCCCCTCGTAGCCCTCGAAGTCACCACCTGTGATACGGACTTTCGTACCGCGCCGTAAGTTCACCTCGTCGGGACTGAAAAAAAATAAGATGCTCGTCATACGTTCCAGCCACAGCGATAAACTGCCTCATCTGATCATCGGGCACAATGATTTTCTGCCCGTTGCGGATATCAATCATATATTGAAAATACGGAAGTTTAAACTTCACCTTCTGAAGTTCGGACTGGACGGCATGAACAAATATCAGATCACTGATAACGGGAACCAGCTCACGCCTCTTGCGCCCGTTCCTTATACGAACTTCGTAACGCATGGGGATGAAATTGTTGATTCCTTCTTTATCCAACAAAGCCTTGATCTGCATCCCCGGCGATAAGTGGCACGCATGGCAAACCATTGCAATTTTTTCACTTGAGAACATAGTTATGGAGCTTTGAAATACAGATAGATATCTGTAATTCAATCAATTACGAGAAGTTTCGTAAAATACAAGAGGAATCGGCCTCTTGTGATTAAGCTGACCGGAGAAAAGCTATTTCAACAAATGGAGGATGGGAATCCGCACAATGTAGATGCAGCCTGTCGGGTCAACCAATGACCTTCCGCAGATTCCCGAACCGGACGGTTCTTATGTGTTAAATCAGAATTGTAATACCTATATATAAAAAAAGCGCGGGAATCTGTACCTGTTACTCGTCCCGCCCTACAAGGCCTTCGCATTGCCCAATCCAGTCTGAACGAGCAACGCAGAAGCCCACGCCGATATGTATAATGACACTTGAATGCACCTTTGACCGGCAAAGGCGCACCAAGGATATAAACATACCCCGCAGACACCTACTGTTGCTTTGTTTTGGCTGGATTTTAGAATTTGCGAAGTTCTGTAGAGCCAAGAACAAAACGTCAAGTAAACGTCTTTTCTATATATGTATATTTCCCACCTCCCTAACTTCCTTGCGGAAGTACCGGCGTGGAAAACGTGGCAAAGATAGCAATTTAATAAATAGGACGAAAATATATTCCGCTATTTTTAGTGATGTTTCTTTAAATGTCAACTGATGTCGGAACTGAAAAACGGAAAGCTGGTGCAATAACAATATGGCATTATTTATCTTTTGGTCATTTTATTCTTCAATCCATTCTACAATTTCTTGTGAAAGCGGACTAGTAGTAGAGCCGATTGAGGCAACCCATCTACCATTTTCATCAATCAGAAACTTATGAAAGTTCCACCCTATCTTAGCATCCGAAACCCCGTTTTCACTTTTATGCGTAAGCCATTGATAAAGGGGAGCTATATCTTTCCCCTTTACAGATATTTTAGCCATCATAGGAAAAGTACTCCATAATTCAACGTACAAAACTCCTTGATTTCTTCATTCGTTCCGGGTTCCTGATGTAGGAAATTATTGGCAGGAAATCCGATAACGACAAAATCATCTTTTCCATATTTCTCATACAATTCCTCCAACTTGGCGTACTGGGGAGTGAAACCGCATTTAGATGCCACATTGACTACCAATACTTTCTTACCTTTGAACGTGGAAAGTGGCAAGTCCTTCCCGTCAATAGCCTTGACCGTAAAGTCATAAAAACTTTTTTTTTGCTGTGCACCAGCTACCGATGTGATCATGGTTACAATTATGCTTAATATAAATGTCTTCATTTGAAATGCTATTTTATAATAGAACAATTCATGAACTTGAAAAGTTTTCTCTGAAAGAAAAGATTGACGAGAGAAAATTGTTATCTTTGTTCTTCTGAAAAAGAACAGAAGATATTTATGAGCAAACAAGGAACCATCATAGTAGTAGATGATAACAAAGGAGTGCTGTCGGCAGTAAAGCTATTGCTGAAAAATCATTTCGAACATATCGTCACACTGCCCTCACCCATCACACTGCCCGCTGCGCTACGTGAAGAAAACGCGCAAGTGGTGCTGCTGGATATGAATTTCAGCAGCGGACTGAATACCGGGAATGAAGGTCTGTACTGGTTACACGAGATAAAGAAAATACACCCCTCCCTGCCCGTAGTACTTTTCACAGCCTATGCTGACATAGACCTGGCAGTGCGCGGCATCAAGGAAGGAGCAACAGACTTCATCGTCAAGCCTTGGGACAATGCCCGGCTGATAGAAACCTTGCTGTCTGCCTGCCGCAATTCCTCCAAGAACAAGAAGAGAGCGGAAGTCCCTAAAACCGTATCTTCTATGTATTGGGGAGAAAGCAATGCCATGAAGCAACTGCGGACGCTGATAGAGAAAGTGGCGCAAACGGATGCCAATATTCTGATTACAGGAGAGAACGGCACAGGAAAAGAAATGCTGGCACGGGAAATACACGCTTTGTCTGCCCGATACCGACGGGATATGATAACGGTGGATATGGGTGCCATTACCGAATCCCTGTTCGAAAGCGAACTGTTCGGCCATAAAAAAGGCTCGTTTACCGATGCCCATACCGACCGTGCAGGTAAATTCGAAGCCGCCCATGAAGGGACTTTGTTTCTGGACGAAATAGGCAACCTGCCCTATCACCTGCAATCCAAACTACTCACCGCCATTCAAAGCCGAAGCGTGGTGCGAGTAGGAAGCAACGAACCGATACCGGTCAACATACGTTTGATTTGCGCCACCAATTGTGATTTGGAAGAGATGGTGGCCAAAGGCAAATTCCGCGAGGATTTGCTTTACCGCATCAATACCATCCACATCGAGATTCCCCCTCTGCGGGAACGCAAAGAAGATATTATCCCTTTGGCCCAACGCTTTATAGACCGGTTCTGCAAACAATATGACAAAGGAAATATCCTTCTTTCTACCGGTGCGCAAGAAAAGTTACGGACATATCCGTGGTATGGAAACATACGCGAATTGGAACATGCCGTAGAGAAAGCGGTCATTATCAATGAAGATGGTATATTGAGTGAGGAACATTTTCATTTCCCCCGAAAAGTAGCGGCTCCTGCGACAGAAACAAGTGTCTCAACTCTGGAGGAGATGGAATTGCAAATGATTCAGAAGGCGATAGAGAAATGCAACGGAAACCTCTCGGCTGTAGCGGCACAGTTGGGAATTACCCGTCAGACGCTTTATAACAAGATGAAAAAATTCGGATTATGACCATTTTCTCATGTCCTTCCTCACTACAATCAAATTTTAAACAGACTCTAAAGAAGCATCAACGAAACAATAAATAATCAAGCTGTGAAACAATTCTTCTTCCGTTTTTTCACTGTACTGTTCCTAGGTATTGCCTGCACCTTACTAATCCAGCAGCGCAATTGGCTGTGGCTATGCATAGCCGTACCTTCATTCCTTGTTTCCATAGGCTGGTTTTACCGCCTGTACACTTTTAATACCCGGAAGATAGCCTTTCTGCTCGACGCCATCGAAAACGACGACCCCGCTGTTCGTTTTTATGAACATGCCTCCCCTGGCGATTCTTCCATGGTCAATGTCATGCTGAACCGTATCGCACGTATTTTGTACAATGTAAAACAGGAAACGGCACAACGAGAGAAATATTATGAGCTCATCATGGACTTTGTAGAAACCGGCATTGTGGTGCTGAACAGCAAAGGCTCCGTTTATCAAAAGAATAAAGAGGCCATGAATCTGTTGGGGCTGGATGTTTTGACTCATGTCAAACAACTCTCCCGCATCTCGGATGAACTGATGATTGCTTTGGAAAAAGCAGTTCCGGGTGACAAGCTGCAAATTCAGTTCAACACAGAACGGGGAACAGTACATCTTGCCTTACGGGTGTCCGGCATCCGTATCAAAGACGAGGAACTCCGCATTATTGCCTTGAGTGATATCAATCGGGAGCTGGATGAACGGGAAATAGATTCATGGATACGCCTCACCCGCGTACTGACTCATGAAATAATGAATTCACTCACTCCGGTGACTTCCCTCAGCGAAACACTACTGGCTCTTCCCGGAGCAGAAATGAAGAAATGAAACAAGGGCTGGAAACGATTCACTCTACAGGTAAAGGATTGATAAATTTTGTCATGTCTTATCGCAAACTGACACGACTGCCATCACCTGAACCATCGCTGTTCTATGTCCGTCCTTTCCTGGAACGGATGATCCGACTGGCACAGCACCAGCATCCATGCCCCAACATCACTCTTTCCATCCTCGAAGCCCGGGAAGACCTGATAGTCTTTGCCGACGAGAACCTGATAGCCCAAGTGGTTACGAATCTGCTGAAAAATGCGATTCAAGCCATAGGTAATGCTCCCGACGGAAAGATCACCTTGAAAGCTTATTGTGATCCGCAAGAAAGTATCCGTATAGAGATAGCCAACAACGGTCCCGCTATTCCTCCCGATGCAGCCGGACAAATTTTTGTACCTTTCTTCACGACCAAAGAGGAAGGAAGCGGCATCGGACTGAGTCTAAGCAAACAAATCATGAGGCTGAGCGGTGGCACACTGACCCTGCTGCCTTACAAGGAAAAGGGACAGGCCACTGTTTTTGTACTGGTTTTTAATTAAAAATAAAAATGTGCTAATGTGTCAGCCAATTACCATCCGGTACACAGCGCAGCCATTAGCAAATTAGCAAATTATTTAAAATGAAACATTCTCCTGAATTATTAGTTTATAAAGCCTCTGCCGGTTCGGGAAAAACATTCACACTGGCCGTGGAATATATAAAGCTGCTGATACAGAACCCACGGGCATACCGTAATATACTGGCTGTGACTTTTACCAACAAGGCCACTACCGAAATGAAAGAGCGGATTCTGAGCCAGCTATACGGAATATGGATAAAGGATAAGGATTCTGATCCCTATTTACAGAAAATCACAGAAGAACTGGAAATGCCCCCAGAAGACATAAGGACAGCCGCCGGTACGGCACTGCACTACATGATACACGATTACAGCCGCTTCCGGGTGGAAACCATTGACTCATTCTTCCAGTCGGTGATGCGCAATTTGGCACGGGAGCTGGAATTGGGTGCCAATCTGAATATCGAACTGAACAATATGGAGGTACTGAGTGATGCCGTGGACTCCATGATAGAAAAGCTGGACCGACAATCTCCCGTACTCTATTGGCTGTTGGAATACATAGAAGAAAGAATTGCCGATGACAAGAGGTGGAATGTTTCCGGTGAGATAAAGAATTTCGGACGAAACATCTTCGATGAAGGATATATAGAAAAAGGAAATGGGCTACGGGAAAAATTTACGGGACAAAGACTGTATCAAGAATTACCGCAAGACGCTGCAAGCCATTTTGGAAGAGGTGCAAGAACAAATGAAAGGATTTGCCGACCAATTCTTCGGAATATTGGATACAAACGGGGTGAAAGTAGAAGATTTGAAAAACGGTTCCCGAGGTATAGCCGGCTATTTTAATAAACTACAATCGGGCAAACTGGATGACAGCGTCCGCAATGTAACAGTGGAAAAATGTCTGGACTGCCCCGACGAATGGGTGAAAAAAACCTCCCCCATACGCAACGCTATCATAGGTCTGGCAGAAAAAGAACTGATTCCCCTGCTGAATGAATCGGAAAAATATAGAAGCCGGAACAATATGCTGGCCAATTCCTGCCAACTCTCCCTGCGCCACGTAAACAATATCCGTCTGCTGGCCAATATAGACGAAGAGGTACGCGAATTGAACCATGAGAACAATCGCTTCCTGCTGTCGGATACCAACGCGTTGCTTCATAACCTGGTAAAAGAAGGAGATTCCTCGTTTGTATTCGAAAAGATAGGAACAACCATACGCAACGTAATGATTGATGAATTTCAGGATACTTCGCGTATGCAATGGGACAATTTCCGTCTGTTGCTGCTCGAAGGTTTGTCTCAGGGAGCAGACAGCTTGATTGTAGGAGACGTGAAACAATCCATCTACCGCTGGAGAAACGGTGACTGGGGCATACTGAACGGACTGAAAACAAACATCGAAGCCTTTCCCGTCAAAGTAAAGACACTGACCACCAACCGCCGGAGCGCTGCAAACATCATTCACTTCAACAACGAAGTGTTTACAGCCGCCTGCGAGGTGTTGAACAACATTTATAAGGAAGAACAAAAAATGGAATGCAAGGAACTGAAGGAAGCCTACAACGACGTGTGTCAGGAAACATACAAAGATCCCGGAAAAGGGTATGTCAAAGTGGAATTTCTATCGGATACGGAAGACATGACCTATATGGAAAACACCCTGTACCACCTAGGAGAAGAAGTGGAGCTACTTGTGGCGCAGGGCGTGCAACTGAAAGATATTGCCATCCTGGTGCGCAAGAACAGAAGCATTCCTTTAATAGCCGATTACTTCGACAAGAACACCTCTTACAAAATCGTATCCGATGAGGCATTCCGACTGGATGCCTCACTGGCGGTATGTATGATAATGGATGGCCTGCGCTACTTGTCACAACCCGGAAACCGGATTGCCAAAGCGCAACTGGCTGCTGCTTATCAGAATGAAGTATTACATAAAGGAATAGATCTCAACACTCTATTGCTGAACGAAATAGATGATTATCTGCCATTCGATTTCATAAAAGAAGCGGAACAGCTTCGCCTCATGCCACTGTATGAACTGATGGAAAAACTTTTCAATCTGTTTCAGATGTCCTGCATCAAACAACAGGATGCCTATCTGTGCGCCTTCTTTGATGCCGTGACGGAATATTTGCAAAGCAATTCTTCCGAATTATCCGCTTTTATCACCTACTGGGAAGAAAAACTAGGCAGCAAGACCATCCCTTCCGGCGAGGTGGAAGGAATTCGCATTCTCTCCATCCACAAGTCCAAAGGCTTGGAATACCATACCGTACTGCTACCCTTCTGCGACTGGAAAATGGAGAATGAGACTTACAACCATCTGGTATGGTGTGCTCCCGGCAAGCTCCGTTTAGCGATCTTGACATTGTTCCCATCAACTATTCCACAGCCATGCAGCAATCCATTTATCGGGAAGAGTTCCTGAATGAACGCTTGCAATTATGGGTGGATAATCTGAACCTGCTTTATGTGGCATTTACCCGTGCCAAAAAGAACTTGATTATATATGGAAAGGCGGAACAGAAAGGAACGGTATCCGAATTGTTAGGAAATGCCTTATCCGACATGACCGGAAAGAGCTATGCCACCGGAGAAGAAATATACGAACTGGGAACGCTCTATCTCTCATCTCACGAAGAGGAAAAACAAGTGTCCGGCAACAAGCTGCTGACTGTAGCCCGACGTTTGCCTATCCATCTGGAAACGCTGGAAACCAACATCGAATTCAAACAGTCCAACCGTTCTGCCGAATTTATCCGGGGAGAAGAGGAGACGGAAGACAAATACATCCGGCAAGGACAGTTGTTGCATAATCTGTTCTCCGTAATCCGTACCACGGACGATGTGCCTCCCGCCATAGAACGCCTGCGTTTCGAAGGAATCATAGAGTCGGCACAACAGGAGGAACAGATACGAAAACTCACCGAATGGGCTTTGAAGCATCCGCTGGTCAAAGAATGGTATTCGGGCCGCTGGGAACTATACAATGAGTGTGCCATTATTTATCGGGAAAAAGGAGTGCTGCAAACCCGCCGTCCGGACCGCGTGATGATGAAAGACGGGGAGGTGATTGTGGTGGACTTTAAATTCGGTAAAAAGCGGAAGGCTTACAACAAGCAGGTGAAAGAATATATGGATTTATTATCAGACATGGGATATGAGCATATCCGTGGCTATTTATGGTATGTATTTAACAACGAACTGGAGGAAATAGAATAATGGAAAGCTTTTTGAAACTGGTAGCAGCCGATTTATATAAACATACGGAAGGAAACCTGGCACATACAGCCGTGGTTTTTCCTAACAAACGTGCCGGACTTTTCTTTAATGAGTATCTCGCCCAAGAGTCGGACTCACCTATTTGGTCGCCCGCATACGTCAGCATCAGCGAATTGTTCCGTAGTCTTTCTCCATGGGAAGTGGGTGATCCGGTAAAACTGGTATGCGAACTTTATAAGATATTCCGACGGGAAACTCAAAGTACGGAAACACTGGATGATTTCTATTTTTTGGGGAGAAATGCTGATCAGTGATTTTGACGATGCCGACAAAAATAGAGTGGATACCGACAAACTGTTTTCCAATTTACAAGATCTGCGCAACATAATGGACGACTACACCTTCATTGATGATGAGCAGGAAGAAGCTATCCGGCAGTTCTTCCAGAACTTCTCCATCGAACGGAGAACAGCGCTGAAAGAACGGTTTATCTCTTTATGGAACGTATTGGGGAACATCTACAAAGGGTTCCGTGAATCCTTAGCTTCTCAAAACATTGCCTACGAAGGAATGATGTACCGTCACGTCATAGAGCATCTGGATGTGGACAAACTTCCATACGAGAAATATATTTTTGTAGGATTTAATGTGCTGAACAAAGTGGAACATACGTTGTTCACCCAATTGAAAGATGCCGGAAAAGCTGTTTTTATTGGGATTACGACGAATTTTATATGAAGGAAAACAGACAAGCCGTCACCCATGAAGCCGGAGAGTTTATCCGCCGGAACTTACGCGACTTTCCTTCTCCTTTGTCCGGTGAGTTATTCAAAAATCTCTCGAAACCTAAAGAGGTACACTACATCGCATCTTCCACTGAAAATGCACAAGCCCGTTACCTGCCTCAATGGATACGAAACAATCTGACTACACCGGAAAAGGAAACCGCAGTCGTATTGTGTAACGAAGCATTGCTTCAACCGGTCCTCCATTCATTGCCGGCAGAAGTAAAACATGTCAATATCACCATGGGATTTCCGTTATCGCAAACTCCTGTATATAGTTTCCTCATCGCCTTACTGGAGTTGCATACCCACGGATTTAATTTCAAAAGCGGCCGCTACACGTTTCAATCAGTTGTTACACTGTTAAAACACCCCTATACCCGGCAACTCACCGGTCAAGCCGAATTGTTGGAGAAAGAACTGACCCGAAACAACCGTTTCTATCCGTTACCCGGCGAATTGGGCAAAGATGAATTCCTGACCCGGCTTTTCACTCCGCTTTCCGGAAACCTGAATCTGTGCATACGCCTGTCCGAAACTTTGCAGCAAGTGGCAAGCATTTACCAGGCAAACACTTCCGGTACCGAGGACACAGATGCATTCAACCAACTTTACCGGGAGTCGCTTTTCAAAGCCTATACCACCATCAACCGGTTCCGCACACTGATAGAAGAAGATGAATTAACCGTACAGAGCGAAACATTCCGGCGATTGCTGGTCAAGGTCTTGTCAGCGACCAATATTCCATTCCATGGCGAACCGGCCATTGGTATGCAGGTCATGGGGGTATTGGAAACACGTAACCTGGATTTCCGCCACTTGGTATTACTATCGGTCAACGAAGGGCAGCTTCCCAAATCGGGAGGAGACTCTTCCTTTATTCCTTACAACCTGCGCAAAGCTTTCGGAATGACTACTATAGAGCATAAGATTGCCGTATATGCATACTATTTCTATCGTCTGCTGCAACGGGCAGAAAGGATTACCTTGATGTACAATACCAGTTCGGACGGACTGAACCGCGGCGAATGGAGCCGTTTCATGCTGCAATTCCTTATTGAATGGCCTCACCCCATCACACGTCAGTTTCTGGAGGCCGGACAGTCCCCCCAAGGCACCTCGCCTATCACTGTAGAAAAGACCCCGGATGTCATGCGCCGGATGCAAAGCCTGTTTGATGTCCGTGCCAATCCCAAAGCAAAATTTTCTCCATCAGCCTTGAATTATTACCTGGATTGTCCTTTAAAATTTTATTATAGGTATGTAGCCGGCCTCTCCGCCCCCGATGAAGTGAGTGCAGAAATAGATTCTGCCACATTCGGAAGTATTTTCCATTATGCAGCCGAACATATTTATAAAGACCTGACCACTCATGGCAAAGTCATTAATAAGGAAGCATTGGAAACGTTGCTACGCAATGAAGTGAAGCTGCAAGATTATGTGGATACAGCATTCAAGAAATTATTCTTTAATGTTCCGCAAAACGAGAAACCGGAATATAACGGCGTACAACTTATCAACTCTGCCGTTATTGCAAGATATTTAAAACAACTTTTACAAAATGATTTACGTTACGCTCCCTTCACTTTTATTGCATCGGAAATGGAAGTGGATGAACCCATCGACATACAAACACCCAAAGGAGTCATAAAATCACGTATCGGGGGAATTATTGACCGTATGGACAGCAAGGATGGCACACTCCGTATTGTGGACTACAAGACAGGCGGTGATGCAGACACCCCACCCCATGTGGAATCTCTGTTTATTCCGGACAAGAAACGTTCCAACTATGTATTTCAGACGTTCCTGTATGCCGCCATCATGTGCCGCAAGCAACCAACGATGAAGATAGCTCCGGCCCTTCTCTATATTCATCGGGCCGCTACAGAAACCTATTCTCCCGTTATACAAATGGGCGAGCCACGAAAGCCCAAAGAGGCTGTGGAAGATTTCAGTAAATATGAAAAAGAATATCGTGAACGACTTCAAGGATTATTAGAAGAGATATTTAATCCGGAAAAATCATTTACCCAAACAGAAATCATAGAAAAATGTACCTATTGTGATTTCAAGGCACTATGTAAAAGATAGACTATAGTGGTTAGTGGTTAATACCTGCGGCATGACAGCGCAGTCCACTAATCACTAACCACTGATCTGCCACACTATTCCAACGCTCTCTGTCTGCAAAAGCATCCACAGAATTTATCTTCCACATTCTCTATCGGTGCTTTGAAAATACCATAGACGGAAGACCCCGAGCCACTCATGGCGGCATACACTGCCCCCAAATCATACAATTCATCTTTTATAGCAGCAATCTCAGGGAACTTTTTGAAGACACTATCTTCAAAATCATTCTTCATACTGTTTTTCCATGTTTCCATAGGTTGCTTTACAATTTCTTTCAAAGAAACAGCCGGACGCACAGGCTTTATTTCGGCAAACGCATCCCGGGTGGACACAAAGATATCAGGTTTAATCAAAATTATGTGGTATCCCTTTAATGACAATTCCACAGGCTCGAACAGATTCCCTATTCCGGTAGCGAAAACAGGTTTGTTCCGAATGAAAAAAGCACAGTCTGCCCCTAGTTTTACCGCATATTCCTCCATCCGTTCCGTACTGAGTCCCAATGAAAATTTATCATTCAGAAGCTTTATCATACAAGCGGCATCTGATGATCCGCCACCTAATCCGGCACCCGCCGGTATATGCTTGTACATGTGTATATCTACCGGCAACAGTCCGGGATAGTCTTTTTTTAATAACTTGTAGGCTTTTACTACCAGATTATCTTCGGGTTCACCCTCCAAAGGAGCTCCACTTATGTGTAAAGTGTATTCTTTGTCATTGTTTTCCCGCCGCGTTACTTCCAGAGCGTCTTGCAGGTTTATCGGATAAAATATGGTTTCCAGATTGTGGTATCCATCCGGGCGCTTTTCTATAATATTAAGTCCCAAATTAATCTTTGCATTAGGAAATGTAATCATATTCTGTTCTTTAAATAGTTATTTTTTTTAGTGTGTTTCGTTAGATTGTTGCCCGTTCTACAAAGATGCACGCCACCTTTTTATCCGGACAGAGCGCCAAATATAGAACAAACTTTTCATTTTACCATATCAAAAAAACCATTTACTGTCCAGATTGTTCATTTCTCTGTAGATTCAGGTTCATATTTCTTTTATTATTTTTGGGAATGGACGAGTGCCCAACTCAGCAAAAAGTTCTATCTTTGCCCTACTTTAAACAGATGACAATGGCAGAAACGAGAAAAATGACACGTACTCCCAAAACGTCGAAAGCAAAGCCTGTTGACGAATACGGACATTTACAGCCCCAGGCACCTGAGCTGGAGGAAGCTGTATTGGGAGCTTTAATGATAGAAAAAGATGCTTACTCATTAGTAAGTGAGATTCTTCGTCCCGAATCTTTTTATGAACGCCGTCACCAGCTTATTTATTCGGCTATTACCTCATTGGCTTTACGCCAGCAACCTGTCGATATCTTGACTGTGGCCGAACAATTACGCAGCACCGGTGAACTGGAAGATGCAGGCGGTCCTTTTTATATAACACAACTGAGCGGCAAGGTAGCCTCTTCCGCACACATAGAATATCACGCACGTATCATCGCGCAGAAGTTTCTTGCACGCGAACTGATTACCTTTACCAGCAACATCCAGACAAAGGCTTTCGACGAGACCCAAGACGTGGACGACCTGATGCAGGAGGCGGAAGGAAAACTGTTCGAAATCTCGCAGCAGAACATGAAGAAGGATTATACGCAAATCAACCCTGTCATCCAGGAAGCGTATGAGATGCTTCAAAAAGCGGCGGCACGAACGGACGGGCTGAGTGGTCTGGAAAGCGGTTTCCATGCATTGGACAAAATGACCTCGGGCTGGCAAAATTCCGACCTGGTGATTATTGCCGCCCGTCCCGCTATGGGTAAAACGGCTTTTGTGCTTTCCATGGCAAAGAACATGGCGGTAAATGCGAAAATCCCTGTGGCTTTGTTCTCTCTTGAAATGTCCAACGTACAGTTGGTCAACCGTATGATTGTCAACGTGTGCGAAATTCCGGGTGAGAAAATCAAGAGTGGCCAGTTGGCTCCGTATGAATGGGGACAACTGGATTATAAAATAAAAGAATTATACGATGCACCGATGTATGTGGATGACACACCATCCTTGTCCGTCTTTGAATTACGCACCAAAGCACGACGGCTTGTACGCGAACATGGAGTAAAAATTATTATCATTGACTACCTTCAGTTAATGAATGCCAGCGGAATGTCATTCGGCAGCCGTCAGGAAGAGGTCAGTACCATTTCACGTTCACTGAAGGGGTTAGCCAAAGAACTGAACATCCCCATCATCGCACTGAGCCAGCTGAACCGTGGTGTGGAAAGTCGTGAGGGTATTGACGGAAAACGTCCCCAGCTCAGTGACCTCCGTGAATCCGGAGCTATTGAGCAGGATGCCGATATGGTATGCTTTATCCACCGCCCGGAATACTATAAAATCTACTCGGATGAAAAAGGGAACGACCTGCACGGTATGGCAGAAATCATTATCGCCAAGCACCGTAACGGTGCCGTAGGTGATGTACTGCTGCGTTTCCGTGGCGAATTCGCCCGCTTCCAGAATCCGGACGATGATGTTATCGTGCCTATGCCGGGTGAGGCGCCGGGTATTATCCGTTCCAAAATGAACGGTGGCGGCAACAATGTACCTCCCCCATCTCCTGATGCCGCACCTGCCGACAATAATCCGTTCGGAACCCCTATTCCCGAAGGACCTTTACCGTTCTGACATTTATTTATCCCTCACAGAATTAACACGGATTATTTCCCTCAAAGAAAAATCTGTGTTAATCTGAGTAATCTGTGATGGATAAATAACAGGATAAAATGAAAATAATTACTAAATTTGCAGGTCATTTGAAATACATAAAAAATATCATATATGAATATCTCTTATAATTGGCTGAAAGAATACGTCAACTTCGATTTGACACCGGATGAAGTGGCCGAAGCGCTGACTTCCATCGGTTTGGAAACCGGAGGCGTAGAAGAAGTCCAAACAATTAAAGGTGGTCTGGAAGGTATTGTCATCGGCGAAGTGCTGACTTGCGAACCTCATCCCAATTCAGACCACATGCATGTTACTACTGTGAATTTGGGACAAGGCGAACCGGTACAGATTGTCTGTGGAGCTGCTAACGTAGCTGCCGGACAGAAAGTGGTGGTTGCCACATTGGGCACCAAACTATACGATGGCGAAGAATGTTTTACCATCAAGAAATCAAAGCTCCGCGGAGTTGAATCTATGGGTATGATCTGTGCCGAAGACGAAATCGGTATCGGAAACAGCCACGAAGGTATCATCGTATTGCCGGCGGATGCTGTTCCGGGTACTCCCGCTAAAGATTATTTCAATATTAAAAGCGAATACGTACTGGAAGTGGATATCACCCCGAACCGTGCGGACGCCTGCTCACATTACGGCGTGGCCCGAGATCTGTATGCCTACCTGATTCAAAACGGCAAACAAGCCACTTTAAAACGTCCGTCTGTAGAAGCGTTTAAAGTGGATAACCATGATATGGACATCGCCATTGAAGTAGAGAATACGGAAGCATGTCCGCGTTATGCCGGAGTTTCCATAAAAGGGGTAACTGTAAAAGAGAGTCCCGAATGGCTGCAAAACAAATTACGCCTGATCGGAGTACGTCCTATCAATAATATCGTGGATATCACCAACTACATCCTTCACGCATACGGCCAGCCCCTGCACTGTTTTGATGCAGATAAGATTAAAGGTGGGAAGATTGTAGTGAAGACTGTTGCCGAAGGTACTACATTCGTTACTTTGGACGAAGTGGAACGCAAATTATCCGACAAGGACCTGATGATATGCAACACAGAAGAACCGATGTGCATTGCCGGTGTATTCGGTGGTCTGGATTCGGGAACAACCGAGCAGACAGTAGATGTATTTTTGGAAAGCGCTTATTTCAACCCGACTTGGGTACGTAAAACAGCCCGTCGCCATGGATTGAGTACGGACTCTTCTTTCCGTTTTGAACGTGGTATTGACCCCAACGGAACTATTTATGCATTGAAAGAAGCGGCTTTACTGGTTCAAGAACTGGCAGGAGGTACTATTTCTTCTGAAATTAAAGACAACTACCCTGCCCCGATAGCCGATTTCACAGTAGAGCTGAATTATGAGAAAGTCCACTCACTGATAGGAAAAACCATACCGGTGGAAACCATAAAGAGCATTGTCACCAGTCTTGAAATGAAGATTGTGAACGAAACACCCGGAGGCTTGACTTTACAAGTTCCCCCCTATCGTGTGGATGTGCAACGTGATTGCGATGTAGTAGAAGACATTCTCCGTATCTACGGATATAATAATGTGGAGATTCCTACTACCTTGAAATCCAGCCTGACCACCAAAGGTGAAGTGGATTACTCCCAGAAATTACAAAATCTGATTTCAGAGCAACTGGTAGGTTGTGGTTTCAATGAAATACTGAACAATTCACTGACCGCCGCTTCCTATTACGAAGGATTGGAAACATACAAGAACGAAAATTTGGTTTACTTGATGAACCCATTGAGTAACGATTTGAACGTGATGCGTCAAACTTTATTATTCGGTGGTTTGGAAAGCATCCAGCACAATGCCAATCGCAAGAACGCCGATTTGAAATTCTTTGAATTCGGTAACTGCTATTTTTATAACGCAGAAAAGAAAAACCCGGAAAAAGTGCTTGCGGCTTATGCTGAAGAATATCATTTAGGATTGTGGGTAACTGGCAAACGCGTCAGCAATTCATGGGCCCATCCCGATGAAAACAGCAGTGTTTACGAATTAAAAGCATACGTGCTGAACATCTTTACCCGTTTGGGGTTGAATTTCGGCAACGTGGTATTCGGTAACCTGACCAACGATATCTATTCAACAGCCATCAGCGTACACACACGTGGCGGCAAGTTATTGACCACCTTCGGCATCATCAGCAAGAAGATTCAAAAAGCATTCGATATAGACAATGAGGTATATTATGCAGAAATCAACTGGAAAGAACTGATGAAAGCCATCAAGTCGGCTAAAGTCAACTTTAAAGAACTTTCCAAGTTCCCGGCTGTGAAACGTGACTTGGCTTTGTTGATTGACAAGAACATACAGTTTGCAGAAATCGAAAAATAGCTTATGAGACTGAAAAGAAACTGCTGAAAGAAGTAGAATTGTTTGATGTTTATGAAGGCAAGAATCTGGAACCGGATAAAAAAAGTTATGCAGTGAGCTTCTTGTTACAGGATGAAAGCGCAACACTGAACGACAAACAGATTGACAAGATCATGTCCAAACTGATTGCTAACCTAGAAAACAAACTAGGTGCAAAACTAGATAATAATCAAAAATAACCATTATAAAACTACAATCCAATGGGAAGAGCATTTGAATATAGAAAAAGCTACAAAGCTGAAAAAGATTGGGGGCCACATGGCCAAAACATTTACAAGACTGGGTAAACAAATCGCTATAGCTGTAAAAGCAGGTGGTCCGGAACCCGAAAATAACCCGACCCTACGTGGTGTGATCGCTACTTGTAAGCGTGAAAACATGCCGAAGGATAACATTGAACGCGCCATTAAGAATGCAATGGGTAAAGATACCAGTGACTACAAAGGTATGACTTACGAAGGATATGGTCCTCACGGAGTAGCTGTATTTGTTGATACATTGACAGACAACACTACTCGTACCGTAGCAGATGTGCGTTCAGTATTCAACAAATTCGGTGGAAACTTGGGTACTACCGGTTCCTTAGCTTTCTTGTTCGACCATAAATGTGTATTTACTTTCAAGAAGAAAGAGGGAATGGATATGGAAGAACTGATCCTGGATTTGATTGACTATAATGTAGAGGATGAGTTCGACGAAGATGAAGAAGAAGGAACTATCACCATCTATGGTGATCCGAAGAGCTACGCAGCAATTCAGAAACACTTGGAAGAATGTGGTTTCGAAGAAGTGGGTGGTGATTTCACATATATTCCCAATGACTTAAAAGATGTGACTCCTGAACAACGTGAAACTCTAGACAAGATGGTAGAGCGTCTGGAAGAATTTGATGATGTTCAGACCGTTTATACAAACATGAAACCTGCATCTGAAGAGGAAGAATAAAATGAAAATAACCTATAAGACGCAAGGCACTTGCAGCAGCCACATCGAAGTAGAAGTAGAAGATGACGTTATTCAACAAGTTTTCTTTTGGGGCGGATGCAATGGAAACTTACAAGGTATCAGCCGATTGGTGAAAGGAATGAAAGTGGAAGAGGTCTTACAGAAACTGGAAGGTGTAAGATGCGGAAACCGTTCTACTTCCTGTCCGGATCAATTATGTAAGGCGTTGCGTGAAATGAAACAATAAAAAAGAGGCTGTCTTATCTTGCATTCAAGTTTGAGACAGCTTCTCTTTTTTCAATATATTATCTTACTTTATTTAGAATGATTGTAACCATTCACAAGCCGTTTCAGGCATTATATTAGCTAAATTAGTATTTATCGATTGGGTATCGGTAAGATTATAACATTTATTATACTTGACGTGATATTTACTCACGCTATCTTTTTTATATCAGAAATAAAAATGTTTTATTCAAAAGCGACAATGAATAAACGATACTCCTCAAAAAGAAAGAGGCTTCCGTTTCCAGTTGCCTCTCTTTTCTTTTCGGATAAACGCTTTTATCCGTAAGTGTACTGACTTTCACAAGCAAATACTAACTATTAATCTTAAATCTATTACTATGAAAAACACATTATATTAACACGCGAATCGCATAGATTGTTCAACAAAAAGAGATGAAAAGAGTGTTAAATATATAACAAAGGGAGATCCAATTGTTTTTTAATGCAAGAATAACAATTAAGTCTGCTAAAAGTTGGAGAAACGGAAATACAAAAAAACGTATCGTGATTTCACATAATCGTAACATAAGCAAAATCCAATACAATATAGATATATACTATAAAAGAGAAAGGATGCCATCAGGACACCCTTTCTCATCGCTCATTTGTAACTATAGAGAGTTAGACTCTCATTAAAAAACGCTGTAAAATTAATAAAATATTTTAGATGCAAATTAGTTTATAGAAAAATTCAAAAGGTATTCAAAGTTTAGATGGAAAAAACAATTATTTATTGGCTAGAACTGAAAAACATCCATCACGAGCAATACCAAGATAATCTAAAATAAATTCACCCCACTCATCAATGTCGTCTTAGGTATAGGAAAACCCTCGTTGATTTCATAGTGTTGTGCCAACAAGTTTTCCCCCCGGACAAACAATTCCGGATTGGCTGGGCAAAACATATACATTTCGCATATAGTGGGGTTACGGAATCCCTTACTTACCATCATTTTCATTTCAGCATTTCCGGGAAGATGAAAAGCCAGCCCACCTTGGAGAACCCACTCAGTGCCCACATGTGAATGATAGTCAATCCGCATACCCACATTTAAAGACAACCAACCTTGTATATCCTACCGAACATCAATATAGCCGGCAAATTCATCTTGTTCCTGTCGCTACAATCCGATTCCATGATTCCCCTGCCCGTAGTGAATAGCCCGGGAACCTGTTCGGTCAAAGCAGGAAGCACGGAAGGTTGATAAGTATGTTCCAAATTTTGCCTCCCTACCACCGAAATAGTCATCGGCAAATGCCGTATGTCCGTTTCATTCCGTGTTCCCGTAACCACCACTTCTTCTACCTTATAACTTCTCGTACGAGTAGTACCCTGCATATTTTCATGAACATGGAGCATGCTAACATTCATTATACCGACAGCACACAAACATGCAATAATCATTGTATTGTTTTTCATCTTCAAAGTTTTATCATACTTATTGTCTTCGTTTGCAAATTTACAATAAGGGAATGACATTCTTTGTAAATGAATTACAGGAATTACAACCTTAATTACTGACTATGGGCATCTTATGTCTTATCATTCGTATTTTAACGAACGAGCCGGTTTACTATAAATAACCTTCATGGTCTGTCCTGCTACAGTCAAGAAGGAAATAAGCAGCATCAATACGATAGGCAACAAGAAGAACCACACCTCCAGTTCCGTCCGGAACGGATAATGACTCAACCATGCATTCATGCTGAACCAGGCTACCGGCAAAGCAATCACAACCGCGATAATAATAGGAATAAAGAAACCTTTACCCAACTGATAAAACAAATTCCAACGAGATGCCCCCAATACTTTCCGAATACCCATCTCCTTGGTGCGGACGGCACAAGAGAACATAACCAGCACCCATAAACCTAAGCAGGAGATAAAAATAGCCAATCCGGTAAAACCTCCCATCAATACGCCGAAAGCCTCATCCTGACGGTACTGCCGGTCATAGAACTGGTCGAGGAAGAAATAATCAAAACTGGAATCCGCAAAGTAATTATTCCATATTTCTCCTATCTGTGATACTAATTCCGAAGGATCACCCGGTTTCATCACAACCGAAATATAACGCTGAGGAATCCAGTCAATCTTATCTTTATGGAAAAGCATTACCCCTGTATAACCTTTATTCAACGCTTGCTGATGATAATCCTTCACTACCCCCGATTACCTGCATGGGCTCTCCTACCGTTTCAACAGCTATTTCCTCACCAATGGCATCATCATTATCCATATATCCTAACATACGGGCGGCTGTTTCGTTGATAACCAATTTATTCACATCGTCCCCATATTCCTCGGAAAAACCCCGTCCGGCTACCACCTCCAGTCCGTATGCATCTATATAGTCAGGGTCGCAACTTAACATTTCGTACAACCGGTTCTGCTTCAATGCATCATGAGCACGATGATTGGATAAAAACATGGCTACTTCTTCACCTGGTACAGCTCCGGAACAAGTTACTTTTGAAGCCAGCGGCAACTTTCTGATCGCTTTCCGCATGGCTTCCATCTTTGTTTTTATTCCCTCGGTAGGCCCGGGAAACTTGATTACCAAAATCTGATCGGTCTTTACCCCCAAAGACTGGCGACGCATGTAATTGAGTTGTGCAAAAAATCAATCAGTGTACCACAAAGCAATATCATGGAGGCTGTATATTGTACAATAACCAATATTTTACGTGTATTCTCTCCGGCACGACTGTTCTGAAACTTACCTTTCAACAATACAATCGGCTTTTTGCGTAACAACGCACGCGCGGGATAGTAACCCGAGATATAAATACCGGCTACAAAAAGTAGCAAGACTAAAATGCCCCAATATTCGGTGAACCATACCGAGAAAGTGATGGTGCGTCCTACCAACTGATTGAATGCAGGAAGTAATAATTCGATTAGCCCGAAAGCAATGACAAAGGCAATCAGATTCATTACAAATGCCTCGAAAAGGAATTGATTGACAAGCTGTTTCGGGAAAGCTCCCACTACCCTGCGCACCCCCACCTCCTTTGCACGCTCCATAGAACGGGCAACTGTCAGGTTTATATAATTGATCCAAGCGATAATCAAAATAGCAATAGCTCCGAAAATCAATGCGATAATGGCCGAACGGTTCCCTTTCAACTCGGCCTCATAACCTAATTGAGGATTAAGATGAATCTTCTCCAATGGCTCCAACCTCACTCCCCAAGTCTTGTTTTTCAATGCCTCTTCAGTTTTATACTTCTCGGCCAATTGAGGAAAAGCACGTTCTATCTCTTCTTTGCGCTCGGGCGAATCCAGCAATACATATGTATAGGCTTCATGTTTGTACCAATACTCCTGTACCCATTTAGGTAAGGTGGCATATGATAAAAGAAAATTATAATGTATATGCGAATTAGAAGGCATTTCTTTCATGACTCCGGTTACCTCACAAGACATTTTTCCCATATTACTGTTAAAGATAAGTATCTTCCCGACAGGGTCTTCATCTCTGAAATATTTACGGGCAATCCGTTCCGTGATCACAACCTGGCCCGGCATGGAAAGACAAGAGGTGCGGTCGCCTTTCAGCAATTCAAAATCAAACAGACGGAAGAAACCGGGATCAGCGTAAGCTATTTCATTCTCACGCAAACACAATTCACCATATTTTACCAATTGCTCCGGTTGGATAATACATCCCACACGGGTATAATCCTCAATTCCCGCCAGATTTTCCTGCATGGCCGAACCATATCCAAATGAACTAGTCGCCCAATCATCCGTCAGAGCTTCCCCCTCATGAAAAGTACTTTGCACACGATAAATCCGGGCACTCTTACTATGCATCTTGTCAAAACTAAATTCAAAAGCAACGTAAGTAAGTATCAATAAAGCTGATGCCATGCCTACGGCCAAGCCGAAGATATTAATGAAGCTGAAACCTTTCCTCTTCATCAGATTACGCCAAGCGCTATTCCAATAATTTCGTATGATCATAAAATTTCAATTTTGGTATCAGATTCCATGGGGCGGTTACGATTCTCGGCAATAATCTTACCATCCAGCAAACGGATTATACGATGTGCATAAGCAGCATCACGCTGTGAATGGGTAACAATGATGATGGTGGTTCCCTGCTTGTTCAGTGTACTGAGCAGTTCCATCACTTCCACCCCATTGGTAGAATCCAAATTACCTGTCGGCTCATCCGCCAGCAGAAGTCGGGCATTGGTTACTACGGCACGGGCAATAGCCACACGTTGCTGTTGTCCACCTGATAACTGTTGCGGCAGATGATTGGCACGGTGCAGCATATTCACTTTTTCAAGCACTTCCTTTACACGCCTGTTACGTTCTGCCGGCTTTATATTAAGATAAACCAATGGGAGTTCAATATTCTCATAGACAGTCAGTTCATCAATCAAATTAAAGCTTTGGAAAATGAAGCCGATACTTCCTTTACGTAGAGCGGTCAGTTGGTTTTCATTCATTTTATCCACTCGCTTTCCCTCAAAGAGATAGGAGCCCGAAGTAGGGGTATCTAATGTTCCAAGTATATTCAACAAGGTAGATTTTCCACAACCGGACGGTCCCATGATAGCGACAAATTCTCCCTTTCCAATCTCGAAAGTTACTTCATTCAATGCTTTGGTCTGCACTTCCTCGGTGCTGAACAACATAGAGAGGTTTTCTACTTTAATCATTCTTACGTGTGTTTTTTATTCGTTTAAAATCAGTTTCTCATTATCTCCAAACAGTTCGTAACCGGAAATAATAATTTTCTCACCGGAAGCCAGACCGTCAGTCACTTCATAAAACTGAGGATTCTGTCTGCCAATCTTAATAGGGCGTCTGACGGCAAATTTACCACTTTCATCCACAACATATATCCATCGCCCTCCGGTAATTTGGAAAAAACCTCCCCGAGGAATCAGAACAGCCTTGACAGGATCGCCCAACTGAAGATTGATATGATAAGTTTGTCCGGCCCGGATATTTCCGGGACGCCCTGCTGTGAAACGGAAATCAGTACGAAACTGCCCGTCCTTCACTTCAGGATATACTTTGGTTACTTCTAATTTATAATTCTCGCCGTCACGGGTAAAGTCGGCAGGAAGTTCCTGAACGACACGCTCCACATAATGCTCGTCAATCAATGCCTGTACCTTCAGATCAGCAGTAATAATCTGGCCGATATGTTCTCCGGCAGAAATGGATTGTCCGATTTGTGCTTCAAGATTACCCACCTGTCCGTCTATGGGAGCTTTCACTTTCAGATTTTCAAGACGTTCACGTACCAATGCCAGACTTCGTTTCATATTCATAATATTCTCGTCCAAGCTGGATATCTGAGTCAAACGAAACAAACTATCCTGACGGATCCGTTCATCCAATACCGACAATTGTTCTTTTGCCGCTTCATACTCCTCCGTAGCCTGGAGATAATCCTCCCTCGCTATCAATTGCTCCTCCATCAGCCGCTTGTATTGCCCGTAACGACGTTTCTTTATAAGAAAGTCTTTCTGCATACCGATACGGTCCTGCTTCAGGCTTAACCGTTCCTGCTCCATACTGATACGGGTATTACGCAACTCGTTTTCCTGATAGGCCAAATCAGCTTCACTTTGCATGATACCAATATTCAGCAGCGGATTACTCAGACGCAAAATCGCATCCCCTTTCTTTACCATTGCTCCTTCCTCATGAAGGCGTTCCTCCACCCTTCCGCCTTCTATAGCATCAAGGTAAATCATGCGGCTGGGAAGTACTTGGCCAATCACGCGGATATAATCATTAAACTCATTTTCTGTAACTGTAGCGATAGTGATACGGCTTTTGTCAATGGTCATGGAAGAACCGGTATCACGAAAAATAAAATAGAGAATGAGTACCAGTATGAATAATACTCCCGTACCTCCATAAATCTGCTTGGGAGTGAAACGCTTTTTACGTTCAATTAGTGTGTCCATATTTTTAGTGGTTAATAAAACTTCCTGTTTGATAATACATAGCCAGTCGTGATGTCAGTTCGTACTGCAAACGTACTCTTATTTTTTCCGCTTTAGCGGCAAGCAGGCGATTTCGCGCCTCCATCAGTTGGAATACGGAAACAAGCCCTTCCTCCCACTTCCTTTCTGTTTCTTTCAGCACTTGTGTTTCGGCTTTTACCTGTAGGACAGCCTGTCGATGTTCTTCCCATCCCGAATGTAATGAAAGTACAATTTGTTCCGTTTCATTACGTAAATGCAGTTTCTCTTCCTCTATATTGTTCCGCACTCGCTGCAAATTCAATTTCTTCTTCTTTACTCCAGCATACCGATCCAATCCGCTAAGAATAGGAAATGAAATACCCACTCCTATATATTTATTCCAATGGTCACGCAATTGATGTAACGAGAACAAGGAATTATAAAAATCAGATCCCCATGAAAACGGGCGAAGATGGTGGGGCTGAACTGCCCAAGGGCCACAGCATACTCCTTACGGGCTGCTCGTTCCCACATCTCCATCCGTTTATAATCCGGCAACGCGTGTACAGATTGTAAATAGATTTCCTCTATTTCTACCTGAGGCATTAATAAGGGTGTATCTTCACCAGCTGATAAGGAAACAGACAAAGTATCTCCCTCTTTCATTCCTACTATTTCTTTCAAATAAAGGAAAGACATCTGACTATTTTTTTCATACGAACGCTTTCTGAACACATCTCCTTGATGACGTGCTTTCACCTCCTGCAAGTCCGAAAGCGACTTCAAGCCCAGTTCTACGAAAGTTTCCGTCTGCTTCAGATAACGTTCTCCCAAACGAAGCTGCTCAGCGGCCAATTCTGAAAGCTTTTTATCCAATGCCGCTTTATAATAGGCTTCGGCTACCTGATAAGCCAGATCATTTTGCTTTGCCAAATGATCCCATTCCTTCTCTTTTTTAGTCCAATGTGTATATCGCAAACGATTAATCCGGGCAAACCCTTCAAATAAAGAAAGAGTGATATCCATTCCTATAGTCCCTTGATTATACGAATCGGCAGTGTATCCATTGGTATCCGGATCGACAGAACGCCCGATGTGCCTGCCTACTTCCGCCTGTACTGAAACATGAGGAAGAAATTTACCCATGGCAGCCACATAGTCTGTACGTGCTTCCTTTACGTCTATCCGGATATTCTTGAAACCGGGATTATGTTCCCAGGCATAGCGTATGCAATCGTCCAGTGTACTTTGCCCACACACAGGCAAAGACAAACTCGACAACAAACACACAATTATCAAATTATTTTTCATTTTACTTTGGTTTAGACACAGAATAGAGATCAAATGGTATGCCAAAACAAACGACATACTAATAATCAACGAGTTACAAAAGAAGTCATAAACTGATCGTCCAATTTTTAGACGGTATAACGTCCAAATTATAAACACCGCAAAGCCAGGGCGATCCAAGGGAAATATTGAAGCACGGATAAAACGGACTGAAGACGCATTCCAAGTGTCAAACCGCCCCTACGGTAAATAAAAGCATTACAGAAAATAATAAAAAACGTCCAATAATTGGACACCTCATTTGCAGGAACAGTCAAAAGCAGATATCTTTAGCCTCTGAAAGCAAAATGCTATGGAAAAAGGAACAATTTTAATAGTAGATGATAATAAAGGAGTATTGGCCTCGCTGGAACTGTTGCTGGAAACGGAGTTCAGCGAAATAAAGACAGCCCATCATCCGAATCAAATTATGTCTATTCTGAATACCTCTCCGGTAGATGTAATTATTCTTGATATGAATTTCTCAGCAGGAATCAATAACGGCAACGAAGGGTTGTATTGGCTGAAACGAATCCGCGAGATAGCTCCTGCACTACCCGTAGTCATGCTTACGGCATACGGGGATGTGGAACTGGCGGTAAGAGCTTTAAAGAATGATGCGACCGATTTCTTGTTGAAGCCTTGGGACAACCGGACCTTGGTATGCAAAATAAAAGAAGCTTTCGGAAGTGGTAAGAAAAGGAAAAACAGAGACCCCGATAGAAGCCAATCACCAATGATTGTGGGAACATCTCCTGCCATGCAGCAGTTAATGAAAATGGTAGTGAAAGTGGCACGCACAGACGCCAATATCTTGATCACCGGAGAAAACGGAACGGGAAAAGAGATGCTGGCACAGGAAATACACCGGCTTTCCACACGACGGGAACATACTATGGTAACGGTAGATATGGGAGCAATCAGTGAATCTTTATTCGAAAGTGAGCTGTTCGGGCATGAACGCGGTTCTTTTACCGATGCCTATGAGAGCCGGCCGGGAAAGTTTGAAGCGGCATCCGGCAGTTCCCTGTTTATGGATGAAATAGGAAATCTCCCTCTAGCCATGCAGGCAAAGTTGCTCACCGTATTACAAAACCGAAAAATTACACGCATCGGCAGTAATAAAGTAATCCCAGTGGATATCCGGCTGCTTTCAGCTACTAACAAGAATATTCAGGAGATGGTGGATTCCGGGACTTTCCGTGAGGACTTATTGTACAGACTGAATACCATCCACCTGGAAATTCCGCCTTTGCGGGAACGGGGGAACGATATACATTTATTCATTGATTATTTTATGCAACGTTATGCCGCCAAATACGAAAAAAAATGATATTTCCTTGCATGAACATGCTTTGGAGAAATTATGTTCTTATCATTGGCCGGGAAATATCCGGGAATTACAACATGCCATCGAGAAAGCGATCATCTTATGTGAAGGAAATGTCATCCGTCCTAAAGACATTTTCGTAAAACAAACCTGGAACCCGCAATTCTCCACTACCGTACCCAATCTGGAAGAAGTGGAACGTCAGGCCATAGCAACAGCTATCCGTCAAAACGATGGAAATCTGACGGCAACAGCCGAACAGTTAGGCATCAGCCGCCAGACACTTTACAATAAAATAAAACGGTTCAAGCTCTGATAATCATGGTATTCAGCAAACATCTATATATGGTTATCCTGAGCTACATCTTATTAATAATCGCTGTGGCCGGAGCAGGGATCGCACTTGTCATTACACATACCGCCCTCATTCTAGGCAGTCTGCTATTCATCTTTTCGCCTTTTTTTAATCGAAACTTTGGTAAAACGGTTGAATAAGTTCAATACCAAAATAAGGATATTTCTGGATGCGGTGGAAGATAAAGAGAACATGATATTGTTCAACGAGCAATCGGCAGATAAAGAAATGAATGCACTGAGCCATTCACTAAACCGGATCAATGAATTGCTTGCCACAACGAAATCGCAGAGCCGGATACAGGAGAACTTTTATTACTCTTTACTGGAAGAAGTACCGAATGGAGTGCTAGCGTGGAGCTCCGAAAAGAGAGTCATATTTGTGAATGGCGCAGCTTTACGTTTACTGGGAGTTGAGCCAATCATATTCCTCCGCCAACTGGAAGAGCAATATCCGGCCTTGAAAGATTTCATAGCCCATGGAAATGTGGAAGATTCTTTTCTTTTACAATCCAACTCAAAAAAACAGCTGTCACTATCCATGAACCGGATGAAACTAAATTCAGAAACGATTACCCTGTTGGCTATCAAAGATATCAGCAATGAACTGAGTGAGAAAGAAAGTGAGTCATGGAGCAAACTGACCCGGGTGCTTACTCATGAAATAATGAATACCATCGCTCCTATTGTTTCCCTGTCACAAACACTTTCATTGCGTCCCGGTACGGACGAGAAAGTAATACGAGGACTTGGAGTGATTCGTGAACAGAGCGAAAGATTGATGGAATTCACAGAATCATACCGACGCTTATCGTATATGCCGGAACCGAAAAAGAAGCGATTCTCACTGACCGATTCATTGCACAATCTGGGTCTGTTGCTACAATCTGATTTTGAGAATGCCCATATCCATTTCATTCTGCGCAGTACCCCTTCTGACATATATATTGAGGGCGATGAGAAGCAACTCTCTCAAGTTTTCTTAAATCTGCTGAAGAACAGTATGCAATCATTGGAAGGAAAGACAGACGGACAAATAGAAGTAACACTGGAGGTAACAGACAAACTTTATATAAAACTACTTGACAATGGGCGGGGAATCCCTATGGAGTTACAAGGAAAAATATTCGTTCCTTTCTTTACTACAAAAACAGAAGGGACGGGAATCGGGCTTAGTCTGTGCCGGCAGATTATAAAAAGACATGGGGGCAATCTCTATTTACAGGAAAGCGGACAAGGAAGAACTCTGTTTGTTATTGAATGGCCCATAGTTCCTTTTATTCCGAAATAACAGAGCTCATCACAGGATTACTCTGATTAACACAGATTATTCTTAAAAGTAAAGTGGAAATATAAAATAATAACCACTTATCTATAAACCAGCGTTAACCTAAGTAATCCGTAATGAAACATTTTTTATTTCTTTACCTTCAGTTCATAAAGGTCATGCCTGCGGTCACGCAAATTGCGCACACTGCCATACGTATGCAATTCATTCAACAGATTCAGATCAACATCCGAAACCAGAATCATTTCGGTATTCGGAGTCGCCTCAGCCCGTTTACCATCAGTAGGGAAAGCGAAATCACACGGAGTAAATACACCAGACTGTGCATACTGAATATCCATATTGTGTACACGCGGCAAATTACCCACACTACCGGCTATAACGACAAAACATTCATTCTCGATAGCCCGTGCCTGAGCACAAACACGCACACGAGAATAACCGTTCTGAGTATCAGTCAGGAATGGAACAAACAGAATCTGCATTCCCTGATCGGCCATGATACGAGAAAGTTCGGGAAATTCCACATCATAACAAATCAAAATACCAATCTTAGCGCAATCCGTATCAAAAGTCTGCACCATCTTACCACCCGAAAGACCCCAACTCTTTATCTCATCGGGAGTGACATGTACCTTTTCATACATTTCGTATGAACCGTCACGCCGTACTAAAAAACCAACATTATAAAGCCCTCCGTCCTCTTTTACGTATGGCATACTACCCGTAATGATATTAATATTATAACTGATAGCCAAATTGATAAAACGGTCGCGAACCTCTTCGGTATATTGTGCCAAACCACGAATGCTCTGGGCTTCTCCCAAATGATTGAACTTGGCCATCAACGGCGCATTGAAATATTCCGGAAAAAGAACAAAATCACTCTTATAATCGGAAACGGCATCTACGAAAAACTCAACCTGCTCAAATACATCATCCAATGTTTTATAAGGGCGCATCTGCCATTGCACTAACCCTACACGTACAGTGGTTTTCTTATCCACATAATCCTGCGTAGGCTCCTGATAATAAATATTATCCCATTGCAACAAAGTGGCACAATGCTTGGATTCTTCGTCATTGGGAAGATAATTCTTCATGACACGACGCACATGAAAATCATTGGAAAGCTGAAATGTCAATACTGGATCATAAATCTCACGGGAACGCACCTTATCCAAATATTCCTTAGGACGCATCGTATCCGCATACTTATAATAATTAGGAATACGACCACCGAACATGATCGCTTTCAGATTCAGTTTCTCGCATAATTCTTTCCGGTACTCATACATACGGCGTGCCAGACGCAAACCGCGATAATCCGGATGGATAAACACCTCGATACCATACAAAATATTCCCTTCCGGATTATGCGTACAGAAAGTTTCATTACCAGTTACTTTGGCATAGGTATGATCTCCCTTTACCATATCATAGTCTACAATAATAGAAAGAGCACATCCCACTATCTTATCGTCTACCACCGTTACTACTTGCCCTTCCGGAAAAATTCGGATAAGCGTTTCTATTTGCTCGTGTGTCCAAAACACATCCTTATCCGCATACACCCGTTTGAATGATTGTGATAATTGGATGTAATCTTCGATCTGTAAATTCCGGACCTCTACTTTATTAATTTTATGCATCGGTTCCATAATGATTCTCTTATTTATATTTTAAAACAGCGGTGCAAAGGTAGGACAAATTATAAAACGATGTTCTCCCAAACAGAAAAAGATAAAGAGAATATCACTCAGTATGAAAGAAAATTATCTATGAACTTTTCATAGGA